>Ga0214917_10000847_pt1 | contig 39791 bp, 36 predicted proteins | sample LL_1208_BB_MetaG_FD_177983 | JGI IMG/M metagenome (GOLD analysis project Ga0214917, IMG submission 177983) | Freshwater microbial communities from Lake Lanier, Atlanta, Georgia, United States - LL_1208_BB | ecosystem: Environmental > Aquatic > Freshwater > Lake | place: USA: Georgia | collected... | reverse complement strand
GCTAAGTCCCCATATCGCAGCTATCGAGAGCGTCGATATGGTGGGCCTAAGTGGACTTGAACCACTGACCTCTTCCTTATCAGGGAAGCGCTCTAACCAGGCTGAGCTATAGGCCCGCAAAACGGAAGCGCAAGGCTACCTGACTTGCGGGCAGGCGCAAAAATAGCACTTTTCTCGCGCTTGTTTTTCACACCTATTCGTCATCACTGACCTTTGCTAACGAGACCACATGGGTCCCTTCATCAAGGTTTACGAGACGGACTCCTAATGTGTCGCGACCAGTTTCGCGAACTTCTTTCACAGGTGTGCGCATAACGACGCCACCTGAAGTGATGACAAGAATTTCATCTTTTTCATTAACGATCATCGCGCCAACTAATCCACCACGGGAATCTTCATCAACTTTCGCAGCTTTAACTCCAATACCGCCACGACCTTGAGTTCGATATTCCTCAAGGTTGGTGCGCTTACCAAATCCACCATCAGTAGCGGTCAATACGAAGTTTGCTTTATCTCCACTTCCAACAGTAGCCATAGTTAGTAATTCATCGCCGCTGCGGAATTTCATTCCGATAACACCAGTGGCAGAACGTCCCATGGGACGCAATGAATCATCGTCGGCGGTAAAACGAAGTGACATGCCCTTCTTTGAGATAAGCAGAATTTCATCTTTACTTGTAATGGCTGATGCTGCAACAACTTCATCATTTTCTTTCAAAGTAATCGCGATTAATCCACCGGTGCGAGGTGAGTCATATTCGACAAGTGGTGACTTCTTGATGATGCCACCTTTTGTTGCGATAACTAAGTGAGGCAGGGATGAGTAATCAGCGATGGAGATAACAGATGCGATGTTCTCATTTGGTTTGAAGGCTAGAAGGTTAGCGACATGTTGGCCACGAGCATCACGACCAGCATCAGGAAGTTCGTGAACTTTTGCGCGGTAGACCCGACCTTGGTTGGTGAAGAACAACAACCAGTTATGGGTCGAGGCGGTGAAGAAATGTTCAACGATGTCATCTTGTTTAAGCGCAGCGCCTTTAACGCCTTTTCCGCCGCGGCGTTGGGAGCGATAGAGATCGGCGCGAGTTCGTTTTGCATATCCACCGCGTGTGATGGTTACGACTACATCTTGATCCGGAATGAGATCTTCGACTGATAAATCAGTATCTCCTGCAATGATTTGGGTCCGGCGATCGTCGCCATATTTCTCGGCGATTTCCTTCAATTCTTCTTTGATGATGGTGCGTTGTTTTGCTGGATCGTTCAAGATTATGGTGAGTTCTTTGATTTCTGACATCAATGTTTCATATTCATCAATGATCTTCTGTCGCTCAAGGGCAGCAAGGCGACGAAGTTGCATATCTAAGATTGCGTTTGCTTGAAGTTCATCAACCTCAAGAAGTTTCATCAATCCCGAACGGGCTTCATCGGAGTTAGCGCTTGCGCGAATTAATGCGATAACGGCATCGAGGGCATCAAGTGCTTTGAGGTAGCCACGCAAAATATGGGCGCGCTTTTCGCGTTCAGAGAGGCGGTATTTCGTGCGGCGGACGATTACTTCAACTTGGTGAGTGATGTAATGACGGACGAATTCATCGAGTCGAAGTGTGCGCGGAACGTTATCGACAAGAGCCAACATATTTGCACCAAAAGAATCTTGTAATTGGGTGTGCTTATAAAGATTGTTTAGGACAATCTTTGGTGTTGCGTCATTACGGAGAACAATTACGAGTCGTTGGCCGAGACGTTCGTTGCCTTCATCGCGAACATCTGCGATGCCTTTGATTTTTCCATCTTTCACAAGTTCGGCGATCTTCAAAGCTAAATTATCTGGGTTTACTTGATATGGAAGTTCGGTGATCACTAAACATGTGCGCTTATTGATTTCTTCGATTTCAACAACGGCGCGCATAGTGATTGAACCGCGACCAGTCCGGTAAGCCTCTTCAATTCCTTGACGTCCCACAATGATTCCGCGAGTTGGAAAATCAGGGCCTTTAACAATTCCTAATAGCGCGCTTAGTGTTTCTTCACTTGAGGCTTCTGGATTTTCTAGCGCCCACTCGACTGCAGCAGCAATTTCTCGCAGATTGTGTGGCGGAATATTGGTCGCCATTCCCACCGCGATACCGGCGGAACCATTAACGAGAAGGTTGGGGAATCGGCTCGGCAGAACTACAGGTTCTTGTGAGCGACCATCGTAATTCGATACGAAATCAACAGTCTCTTCATCGATATCGCACATGATCTCCATTGCCAATGGAGCCATACGAGCTTCGGTGTAACGCATCGCAGCGGCTGGATCGTTTCCTGGCGAACCAAAGTTTCCATTTCCATCAACGAGTGGATAACGAAGTGACCAATGTTGTGCCAAACGAACCAAGGTGTCATAGATCGCGCCATCGCCATGGGGATGGTAATTACCCATGACATCACCGACGATGCGTGAGGATTTGTAGTAACCCTTATCTGGTCGGTATCCCGCATCATACATCGCATACAAAACGCGACGATGGACAGGTTTTAAGCCATCACGAATATCTGGAAGTGCGCGACCAACAATGACTGACATTGCGTAATCAAGGTATGAACGAGCCATCTCAACTTGGAGATCGACCGCCTCGACTTTGTCGTGTTCGCTATTTTCTAGATTTTCCATTATTAAATATCCAAGAACCTTACGTCTTTAGCGTTGCGTTGGATGAATTGACGTCGTTGTTCGACATCTTCACCCATAAGAACTGAGAAGAGATCATCGGCCGCAGCTGCATCGTCAAGAGTTACTCGAATGAGTACGCGATGAGTTGGGTCCATCGTGGTATCCCATAGCTCTTTTGCCGGCATCTCGCCCAGACCTTTGAAGCGCTGAATTCCATCTTCTTTTGGAAGTCGTTTTCCTGCGTCGAGACCAATCTGAATCAAGCCATCACGCTCTTTATCGGAGAATGCGTATTGAACTAGTTCTTTTCCGCCCCACTTAATTTTGTACAAAGGAGGTTGGGCTAAATAAACATAACCTTGTTCAATCAATGGGCGCATGAATCGGAATAAGAGAGTAAGAAGCAAGGTGCGGATATGTTGTCCGTCGACATCGGCATCGGCCATCAAGATGACTTTGTGATATCTCAACTTCGCGATATCGAAATCATCATGGATTCCAGTACCAAGTGCGGTTATCAGCGCTTGGACTTCGTTATTTTGCAAGACTCGATCGATACGTGCTTTTTCAACATTAAGAATCTTGCCGCGGATTGGAAGGACTGCTTGGTAGCGCGAATCGCGTCCACCTTTAGTGGAGCCACCTGCAGAATCACCTTCGACAATATAGAGCTCACATTTTTCTGGTTCGGTCCATTGGCAATCAGCGAGCTTGCCTGGCATTCCGCGCCCTTCAAGCAATCCTTTACGGCTTCGAGATAAGTCACGGGCCTTTCGCGCAGCGATACGTGCGGTAGCTGCATCAATCGCTTTACGGACGATTTCTTTTCCTTCGGTTGGATTCTTTTCGAACCACTCCCCGACCGCGTCATTCAATGCTTTTTGGGTAAATGACTTAGCTTCCGTATTTCCTAATTTTGTCTTTGTTTGACCTTCAAATTGTGGTTCAGCAATTTTGATCGAAATGATTGCGGTTAATCCTTCACGAATGTCATCACCAGTAAGGCGATCTTCTTTCCTGCGGATATAACCCCATTCTTCTGCGAATTTATTGACGAGTGATGTGAGTGCGGTGCGGAAACCCTCTTCGTGAGTTCCACCTTCTTGGGTGTTAATGGTGTTTGCGAACGTGTATACAGATTCAGAAAATCCGGTGTTCCATTGCATCGCAACTTCGAGCGACATTTTATGTTTTATATCTTCAGATTCAAAAGCAATGATTGATTTATGGGTTACGCCTTTGGTGGTGTTTAAGTGTTTGACGAAATCAACAATTCCACCTTCGTAGCAATAACGAACATTGAGTTGTTCACCTTTTTCATCAACATGGCTTGGGCGTTCGTCGCGAAGAGTGATTGTGAGACCTTTATTTAAGAATGCCATTTCGCGGAAACGCGTAGAGAGAACTTCAAATGAGAAATCTGTGGTTTCAAATATTTCTTCCGACGGCCAGAATGTAACTTCGGTTCCGGTCGATGTTGTGGCAACACCTTTTTCAACTGGAGAAGTTGGGACACCAAGTTTGTAACTCTGCTCCCAGAAAAATCCGTCACGTTGGACCACAACACTTAAGTCGCGACTTAGAGCGTTCACAACAGAAACACCAACGCCGTGAAGTCCGCCGGAGACCGAATAACCTCCGTCGCCAAACTTTCCGCCCGCGTGAAGAACTGTGAGTACAACTTCGAGCGCTGGTTTCTTTTCGACAGGATGGATATCTACTGGAATTCCGCGGCCGTTATCGATTACTCGCACTCCACCGTTGGCAAGAAGTGCGACGTTGATCTCGGTGCAATAACCCGCAAGAGCTTCATCGACTGCGTTATCGACGATTTCATAAACCAAGTGATGGAGGCCCCGCTCGCCGGTGGAGCCGATATACATTCCAGGACGTTTGCGGACCGCTTCGAGGCCCTCTAGGACGGTGATTGCGCTGGCGTCATACGCCTTCGAAACCTTCTTCTCCGCCACAAAAATCCCCTCGTTGAGCACTAGTTAAAACCCGCCAGGGACAAACCTCGCCCCGATTTCGGCCTGGGTACCCTCAAATCCTAGTGGTAAATCAAATATTGGTTAGCCCAAAAAAGGCGTTGGCGGTGGATAAGACGCTTTTTCAGCGCGAGGGTGAGGGTCGGTATTAGCCGAAGGTATCGCGAGGGCCTTGAGCGCCGCGAATCGTTCGTAGGCCTCGTTTCCATGATGGGGCTTGGGGACCGATGATGGAGAGGGTCTCAACCACTGCGCCAGGGGCGCTTTTTTGGATGGTGCGCAAGAGATCGCCCTCCATTAAACGTAACTGGGTGCTCCACGCTGTGGATGTGGTTTGGATTGTGAGTCGACCTTCATACATTGTGATCGGTGTTGAGTGATCTGCGATTTCATTTCCGACAATCTCGCGCCAATCACTAAAAAGGTTTCCTTCTGCAATTCCTTTACGCCAATCACGAGCTTCCACAATTTCACTCAAGATTGATCCGATCTTTTGTGGATCGTTTAAATCAACTCGATCTTCTTGGGGGAGTTCTTTCTTTTTGCGCAACCCACTTCGATAGCTCCGGAAAAGTTCACGTGCAATATCTCGCTTCATAACTGGGCCACTTTTCCTGAGGTTACTTTAAATCGCGTCCCAGTTATTTCTGGTGGTAGATCACTTTCGACTGCGACGGTGATAAGTGTTTGTTCGGCCGAACTTGAAATTGTTATCAACTTTTCTCTTCGGCCTTCATCAAGCTCTGAGAAAACATCATCGAGAATCAAAATTGGTTTATCGCCATCGTTGATAAAAAGTTGGTAGCTCGCTAAACGTAAAGCAAGTGCGATTGACCATGACTCTCCATGGCTGGCATAGCCTTTAACTGGGTGATCGCCGAGATTAAGGAGTAAATCGTCGCGGTGTGGACCAACAAGAGAAACACCTCGATCGCGCTCTTGGTTACTTACTTCCATGAGTGTGGCAAGGATTTTTGATTTATTCTCGTTTTTATCTGTGGTGGGATTAACGATGCTTGATTTATACCCGAGTTTGGCTGCTTTTTTTGTAGAGAGGTTTTTGTAAGCATCTTGGAAAAGTGGTTCTAACTCTTGGATAAGAGAGAGCCTGCCGGCAATAACTTCCCCACCGAAATTCGCAAGGTGTTCATTCCAAGGCTCAAGCGCGGCTTGGGGAGCGCGGCTTTTTAGTAGCGAATTACGCTGTTTTAGAGCTCTTTCGTAATCAGTGATAACCCCAGCCAACCGAGGGCTGCGCTGGATGAGGAGTTGGTCGAGAAATGAACGACGCTCGCTTGGGTCTCCCCGCACTAAGTCGAGATCTTCTGGTGAGAAACAGATACTTTTCACAATCCCTAACAATTCTTTTTGGGAGCGAACTGGGTTTTGGTTGACTTTCGCTCGATTTGCTTTTGAGGCGTTGATTTCTAACTCCACTAGCGTTGTGCGCTCATCCGATTCAATCTTTGCCCGCACATACGTCCGCTCTGCGCCAAGTTTTACTAAAGGTTGGTCGGAGCTAATTCGATGAGAGGAAAGTAGGGCTAGGTACATAAGTGATTCAATGATATTGGTTTTACCCTCACCATTCTCACCAATGAAAATGTTTTGGCCAGGTTGGAGTTTTAAATCAAGTGACGAGTAGGAGCGAAAATCTGTTAGAGACAGATGCGAGACATGCATTGTGTTTTCTTAGGATGCGTATCGCATAGGCATGAGGAGGTATCGATAAGTGCTATCGATCTCGCCATCTATTTTGTTCTTTCCAGATAACACAGCCGGTTTATTGGAACCAGTGAATGCGATGTTTACATATGTTGTGCCTAAGGCATTAAGGCCGTCGGTTAAGAAGGTTGGGTTGAAGGCGATATCGATAGCTTCGCCGGTATAGGCGATTTGAATCTCCTCGGTTGCTTGCGCCTCATCTCCAGCGCCGGCTTCAAGGTGAAGTGTGTTATTTCCAAACTTCAAACGTAGTGGGACAGTCTTGTCGGTTACGAGCGCAACGCGTCGAACCGAATCCATAAGCGCCGCAACTTCTATGACTGCGGTTGCGATGCTCTCAGATGGAAGGAGGTGGCGATAAGGAGGGAAGGTGCCATCTAGTTGACGAGAAGTCATTGATTTCTGCTCGGTTGTGAAGCCAATTAGTCGCTCGTTTGAACTTGATGGTGCGACCGCGAAAGAAATGTTTTTAGTGGAGGAAATTGTTTTCGCGGCATCGGCGAGTGTTCGCGCGCGCAATAAAGCTGTTGTGGCCTCTTCTGGATTATTAGGAGTCCAATTAATTTCTCGAACTGCAAGGCGATAACGATCTGTGGCAGCGAATGTGATGGTTTCTTTATTTATATCAACATGGATTCCAGTAAGTGTTGGAAGTGAGTCATCACGGCCGGCAGCCACAGCCACTTGATTTACAGCGGTTGCAAATAAGTCACTAGCGATTTGTCCAGAAGTTTCTGGCATTGTAGGAAGATTTGGGTATTCATTAATCGGAAGTGTAGGAAGTGTGAATTTTGCAGATCCTGCAGCTACTAATACTCGGCTTCCATCTAGTGTAAAAGAAACTGGTTTACTAGGTAGTGCGCGCGAGATTTCAGCCAATAATCTTCCTGGTACTAACACTCTGCCTTTTTCTTTAATGTCAGCGTTAAATGAAGATTTTGCTGATGTCTCAAGATCTGAAGCGCTCAAAGTTATGTCGTTGCCTGCATCAATAACTATTCCAAGGAGCGCAGTCATAATGGGTCTGGTTGAGAGACTGCGAGAAACCCAATTAACGCTATCGGTCAGTGTTGCGCTATCGACGACAAACTTCATATCTGTGAGCCTAACTTGTTAAGAACAAGATTAAATGAGCGAGGTTCGCGCACACCTTGTTGTATATCTATAGAACTATTCGTAGTAACCAAAGGTTGTAATTGTGGAGAAGTAAGAAAACCGCAGTTCAACCAGGTATTTCTTTCCACTTTCACCACCTTTTTATGTGTGTAACCCTGTGTGTTTGTTGTGGGTATTCCGTGTTGAGAGAGAGGGACTACTTCACCCACACCCTTTACCAACAGATTATCCACAGATATCCACAGGTTATCCCCAAGCACTGTCGATAACCAGATTTAGGCTTTGGCCTGCAGTTTTATCCGGTTGGTGAGCTCAGATACCTGGTTAAAGATAGATCTGCGCTCAGCCATTAACTGGCGGACCTTCCGATCAGCATGCATCACTGTTGTGTGATCACGCCCACCGAAAGTTTGGCCAATTTTTGGAAGAGATAACTCTGTCATTTCGCGACATAAGTACATCGCGATCTGTCGCGCGTTCACAAGAACTCGTGAGCGTGATGTGCCACAGAGATCATCAATAGTGAGACTGAAGTAGGCCGCGGTTTGGGCCATAATCAAATTCGCGGTGATCTCTGGAGCAGAATCATCAGGAATCAAATCTTTCAAAACAATCTCTGCTAAGCCCATATCAACCGGCTGGCGGTTTAACGATGCGAATGCAGTTACACGAATCAACGCACCTTCGAGCTCGCGGATGTTTGAGGAGATTTTCGAAGCGATGTATTCCAAAACATCATCCGGCGCATTTAATTTATCTTGCGCTGCCTTTTTTCGAAGAATTGCAATACGTGTTTCTAATTCCGGTGGTTGAATGTCAGTGATTAATCCCCACTCAAATCGAGAACGTAGACGATCTTCCAGTGTTGTTAATTGTTTTGGTGGACGATCACTTGAAATCACAATCTGTTTGTTGGCGTTATAAAGGGTGTTGAAAGTATGAAAGAACTCCTCTTGCGTCCGCTCTTTATTCTCCAAAAATTGAATATCATCAACAAGAAGAACATCTAGATCGCGATATCTACGTTGGAAATTCGAGGATTTATCATCACGGATCGAGTTGATGAAATCATTAGTGAATTCTTCGGAAGAGACATAACGAACTCGAACACTTCCATACAACTCTTTTGCGTAAGCACCAATTGCGTGAAGTAGGTGAGTCTTACCCAATCCAGATTCACCATAAATAAAGAGTGGGTTGTATGCCTTCGCAGGCGCTTCTGCGACAGCAACGGCCGCGGCGTGAGCAAAACGATTCGAGGCACCAATAACAAAAGTTTCAAAGATGTAGCGCGGGTTTAGTTGTGAAGACTCAACGCTCTTGGTGGAAACTTCTTGACGGCCAGTTCCGGCACGGGGAGCTTCGAATTCAACTTCAACAACTTCAGGATCAACCTGGGGAATATCGAGCGACTCATCGATAGTCACCGCGATATTGATTCTCTCTCCCATCTTCGCGGAGAGCGCATCATTAAGGACTGATCTCAATCGGCTTTCCAAGACATCTTTTGCAAAAAGGTTAGGGGCGGCCAATAAAAGGTTCGATCCACCCTCACCTTTAAGCAAACCCAGTGGTTTAGTGAGGGTAAGGAAGGCGCGGTTCTGTGGGGAGTCGTGCGAGACGGAGTTGACGACCCCACTCCACAGCGCACCTAAATCATCATTGGATTTGGGGTCTTCTTCAATCACACCAGTTTCGGTTAAGGACATAACCCCTCTTTCGGTAAGAAATCCACAAAGTTATCCACAGGCTGTGGTCTAAACTTCGACTTTAGCCTTGAATCGACCCAAAAACCCCCAAAAAGCGAGGGAGCCTGTGGATAGAGGCGGAAAGTATGCCCTCACCCTATGAAAAGCAAGGGGTTATCCACAAATTTTTCAAAATTGACCGCCTAGGGCTACCGTTGCCCCCTGCTCTTAAGGCCCCCAATCGAGAATCGCGATTACCTTGAGACTTTGTAGTAGCAGACATGTTCTAAGGAGTAACCCACAACATGAAGCGCACCTTCCAGCCGAACAATCGTCGGCGCGCGAAGAAGCATGGCTTCCGCGCTCGTATGGCCACCCGTGGTGGACGCGCAGTTCTCTCTGCTCGTCGCGCTAAGGGTCGCGCTCGCATCTCCGCATAAGTTCCACCACGCGGCGTGCTAGCAGCCATCAACCGCCTAACTTCTCGCGAAGACTTCGCGCGCGTTACGCGATCACCCATTAGATCAACCACTCATACTCTTGTTGGTTATCTAACAAAAGAACCCGCACTCACATCACCAAAAATCGGATTTGTTGTGTCGCGCGCAATTGGTGGATCAGTCACACGTCATCGCGTTACTCGCCAACTCCGTCACGCATCTAAGAATTCACTTCACATCCTGCCCCGTAGCTCCATGGTCGTTGTGCGCGCAACCAAAAAAGAACAAGACCCGCACAACGAAATTCCCCAACTCTTCACCGCGTTAAACGAAAAGGCCGCGCGATGATGAAAAAACTACTCCACATCCCAATGCTTCCATTCTTAGGTTTGATAAAAGTGTGGCAGAAATTCATCGCTCCTGGTTTAGCGCCACGTTGCAAGTACTACCCATCTTGTTCTCATTACACATATGAAGCAATCAAGAAATACAACATCATCGGAATTTTTCTAGGTGCATGGCGCGTAGTTCGTTGTAACCCATTTAGTCATGGGGGAGTCGACTATGTCCCAGAAACCCTGAAAATCCAGCGTTTTACGCTAATAAATCGCAGAACAGAAGGAGCGCGTTAATGGGCGTTATTTTAGACCCTCTCTATTGGATCGTCTCGGGAGTTATGGTTGTGATCCATAAAGCGCTCTCACCAATCTTTGGTGCAGCAAGCGGCGTTACATGGTCTCTTTCAATCGTCGGCCTTGTTATCTTGATCCGAACACTTCTCATCCCACTCTTTGTAAAGCAAATCAAATCTCAACGCGCACTCACCGCTTTATCGCCAGAGATGAAGAAGATTCAACAGAAATACAAAGATGACCGCCAGAAGCAATCAGAAGAATTAATGAAGTTGTACAAAGAACATAAAACAAATCCCATGGCTTCGTGTTTCCCGATCTTGGCGCAAGCACCCATTTTCTTTGCGCTCTTCACAGTGCTCAATGGAATTGGAAAGAATCCACCTCTCGGTCGTGGTGCGCTCTCAACCGAACTTGCAGCACAAGCAGCACAAGCAGAATTCTTTGGTGCGCGAATCTCACAAACATTCTTAGGATCAACAGACACGACAGTAAAAATTGTGACTGTACTTTTAATTGCGCTGATGTCCGCCACGACATTCACAACACAACGTCAATTAATGGTCAAAGGAATGCCAAAACTTGATTCATCAAACAACATGATGTTGCAACAACAGAAGATCATGTTGTACTTGTTCCCAATTATTTTTGCGGTTTCCGGTGTTAACTTTCCAATCGGAGTTTTGATTTATTGGTCGACCACAAACTTATGGACATGGGGCCAGCAGTTCTATGTCATTAAGAGAAACCCAACCCCCGGCTCACCAGCCTGGGAGGAGCTCCAAGCCAAAAAGGCGAAAAAAGCCGGGTCAAACCCCGAAACCCCAGAACTGGGCGGATCGGTAGCGACTGAGGAGCCAAAGCAGGTCGGCCAGCGCAAGCAACCCAAGAAGAAAAAGAAGCGCAAATAGGTTTAAATGCCTCAAATCGGGGCAATTAGTACAGGAGATGAGATGACTGAAGAGAAAACCGCAGTTCAGCGCCTTGAAGAAGAAGGCGATATCGCTGCCGATTACTTGGAAGGACTTTTGGATATAGCGGACCTTGATGGCGATATCGAAATTGGCGTCGAGAACGATCGCGCTTCACTCGTAATTGAGGGCGGCGACCTTGGCCACCTTGTTGGCCGCGATGGCGAAGTCTTGGATGCGATCCAAGAGCTCACTCGCCTCGCTGTTCAAACCTCGACCGGGGAACGTTCACGCCTCATGCTCGATATTGATGGCTACCGCCAGGAGAAAAAGAGCGCTTTGGCGAAGTTAGCCGAAGAGACCGCAGATGAGGTTAAATCAAGCGGCAAGCCGATCAAGCTCGCCCCTATGAACGCCTTTGAGCGGAAGATCGTCCATGACACCATCCAAAAAATCGGTCTCACTAGCGAATCTGAGGGAGAAGATCCCGATCGCTGTGTTGTGGTGATGCCAGCCTGACCGTTTCACGTGAAACGAGCGCCGCGCTCTACTTCCCAGAGAAGCAGCGCGAGGCGCTGGCCTTTGCCGACCTCCTCGCCACAACTGCCATCGAACGCGGTCTTATTGGCCCCAAAGAAGGGGTGCGGATCTGGGATCGCCATATTGAAAACTGCATCCCCCTCACAACTCTTCTCCCTGAAGAGGGAGCGAGCGTTGCAGATATTGGCTCGGGAGCAGGCCTTCCTGGAATTGTTATCGCGCTAGCCCGCCCCAAACTTCGGGTTACCCTAGTTGAACCCCTCCAACGCAGAGTTGAGTTCCTCCATGAGGTCATTGATTCCCTAAGGCTTACCAATATTGACATTATCCGCGCCAAATCCGAGTCGATTAAAGGGGCCCATACCTATGTTGTGGCTCGTGCGGTAGCCCCACTTCCTCGGTTGATGGATACAACCTGGCACCTTGTAAAGCCCGGAGGTTCCCTCCTTGCGATCAAAGGGGCCTCAGTTGAGCATGAAATTGCCGGATTAACCCTTCCCAGAGGCGCAACTCTGCAGCTCAAAGAAATAAATCTTGATGACTTGCCGCCTGCACGCGTGGTTGCTATCAGTAAGGCTGGTTAACTATCCCGCGTGAGTGATTCACGTGAAACAAATTCAACACCCCGCCGCATCGTCGGCACCAAGCGTTTCCGTGAGGCGATGCCTAAACCCATTTCGACCCGAATCTTCACTGTCGCAAACCAGAAGGGTGGGGTAGGCAAGACCACCTCAGCTGTCAATATCGGGGCAGCCCTAGCTATGGGGGGCCTTCGCACCCTCATCATCGACCTCGACCCCCAGGGCAATGCCAGCACCGCTTTTGGAATCTCGCGCGATGAAGTCAATGGAATGTATGAAGTCATCACAAAAGATCTACCAATCTCTGATGCCGCACTTAAAGTTCCTGGCTATCCGCATTTAGAAATAATTCCTGCAACACAATCTCTTGCAAACGCTGAAGTCGAATTAGTTCCCATGGTTGCGCGCGAATTACGATTGAAAAAAGCGTTAACAAACTATCTCAACGATACTGCACAACGTGGCGAACGTTTCGATTATGTAATTATTGATTGTCCACCAAGTTTAGGTTTACTTACCGTCAATGCACTTGTTGCTGCAGATGAATTACTTATTCCAATTCAATGCGAATATTATTCTTTAGAAGGTCTCACACTTTTACTTCATACTGTTTCTTTGATTCAAGAACATCTCAATCAAAATATTAAGCTCTCCACGATTGTCTTAACAATGTTCGATGGTCGCACACGTCTTGCAAATGATGTTGCAGATGAAGTTCGCAAACATTACCCAGAACAACTTATTGATATTCCAATCCCACGCGCTGTTCGAGTATCAGAAGCGCCGTCATACGGACAAACTGTTATGACGTATGACCCTGCATCTAATGGCGCAGAAGCCTACGCACTTGTTGCGCGCGAGATTGCACGTCGAGGTGCTCCAAGCATTACCTCAATCTCTGAAGTCAGTGTCGGTTAATGAGTACAAAAAAAGGTGGATTGGGAAGAAATCTTGATGCACTTATTCCAACCCCAATCAAACTTTCCGGCACCTCTGTACCAATCGCAGATCGCGGTGAAGTTCCACTCTCATCCATCACACCAAACCCAAAACAACCACGAACAATCTTTGATAGCGATGCACTTAATGAGTTAGCTGCTTCAATAAAAGAAATAGGAATTCTTCAACCGCCAGTCGTCCGCAAAATCGGCGAAAACAAATACGAATTAATCATGGGAGAGCGCCGATACCGCGCGGCAAAACTAGCGGGATTGGCCACCATTCCCGTCATCATCCGCGAAACTAATGACAACGAACTACTTCGCGAAGCTCTCGTCGAAAATATTCATCGCAGCAATCTCAATTCACTCGAAGAAGCTGCTGCCTATAACCAGATGCTCACTGATTTTGGTTTCACTCATGATGAACTAGCAAGCAAACTCGGTAAGTCTCGCCCCGTCATCACCAACACTTTGCGCCTCCTTAATCTCCCGCCCTCAGTACAGAAACGCCTGGCGGCCGGAACGTTGAGTGCTGGTCATGCCCGTGCACTTCTTGGATTGGCAAATCCTGATGAGATGGAACGTCTGGCAAATAAAATCATCAATGAAGGTTTAAGCGTACGCGCCACTGAAGAACTTATTGCTCTCGGTAGCGCTGGCACAAAAGTCTCGACCAAGAAAACAAAACCACGGAGCGCTGGTAAATACCAAGAAATTGTCGAGAAACTGGAAGACGCTTTAGATACTCGTGTTTATATCCAATCCGGCAAAAGCGGCGGAAAGATTGTGATCGAGTATGCCGATGGACAAGATCTCCAACGAATCGTCGGAGTGATTAGTTAATCTGCGGTAATCCGCGACGTTCCATTTCTTGTTCCACGACTTTACCGAGCGCAGCAATGCCTTGGCGGATGCGATCGGGGGTTGGGTAGCAATATGAAAGTCGCATCGACCAACTTCCAAAACCATCTGCATAGAACGCGGTTCCAGGGACATACGCAACCTTGGCCACAATCGCACGCGGCATCATCGCTTTAGTATCGATTTCTGGTGGCAAAGTAACCCAGACATAGAAACCACCTTGCGGCTTAGTCCAGGTCGCAGCTTTCGGGAAATGTGCATCAAGAGATTCGAGCATCGCATCACGTCGCTCTTTATAAAGCTTGCAGAATGAAGCGATCTGATCGCGCCACGGTTGGTTCGCCAAATAACTAGAAATCGCCATCTGGGAGAAGTTCGAGGGGCACAAGATCGATGATTCTGAGGCAATCACTAACTTCTCGCGGAGCGCTTGTGGAACCAACGCCCATCCGATGCGGAAGCCAGGGACGATCGTCTTAGAGAACGAGCCGAGATAGATGACATTTTCGGAATCCTGCGCGCGCATTGCATTGGGTGAGGGGCGATCAAAACCAAGAAGGCCATAAGGATTATCTTCAACAATAAAAATCTTCTCTTCGCGGCAGATATCAAGGATCTCAGTGCGTCGATCCGCCGGGAGTAATACACCAGCCGGATTTTGGTAATTAGGAATCAAATACAAGAACTTGATCTTGCGACCTTGGTATCGAAGAGTCTTGATCGCATCACGGAGCGCATCCGGGATAAGTCCATCGTTATCCATAGCAATATGCACAACATCAGCTTCGTATTGAGAGAAAGTTCCAAGCGCGCCGACATAAGAAGGCGCTTCTACTAATACAACATCACCTGGATCAATAAAAATACGTGAGATCAAATCGAGTGCTTGTTGTGAACCAGTTGTAACAAGTACATCATCAGGATTAGCGCGGATTCCTTCAAGCGCCATCACATCACAGATCTGTTCGCGCAAACGAGGATGTCCTTGACCGCTGCCGTATTGCAGAGCTTCCATGCCATGGTCGCGGACTAATTTCTCGACAATTTCTGACATCGTTTCCATCGGAATCGCCGTGAGGTTTGGCATTCCACCAGCAAGGGAAACAATCTCAGGTCGGGAAGCAACCGCAAAAAGTGAACGAATCTCACTCGGTTTCATATGAGCGGCGCGATGGGCAAAACGCTCTTGCAGGTTCTCTGGCGCGTGGGTGCGATAGCGATCGACGCTGTCAGAAGTACCTGGCGTTGTCATTGTGTAATTCTGCCACACGAATTACATCGCGCGACGCAGATTATTACCGGCGAATCCCAGCACGCCTGAGATCTTCAATCCGAAGTGTTCCGGTCTTCGCATCTTCCTCAGCCGATAGATATAAACGTTGGATTGCAACTACTAACCCTTCAGCAATCACATCTCGGAAATGATTATCAGCCAGACGCGAAGCATCCTTACGGTTCGTGATGTATCCAAGCTCTAATCGAACTGCGGGAGCTTTTGTTAGCCGTAATAAATCCCAAGTCTTTGCATGAGTGCGGGCGTTGAGTAGATCGGTTCGCGCTACTAATTCGCGTTGGACGATAGTGGCAAATCGCTCGCCCACAATCGAATGTATTCCATGTAATTCACTGCCGTAGAAATAAGTAGAGATTCCTTCAGCCTTTTCATTCTTGTACTTATCAATACTTAAAGAGATAACCAGGTCGGCTTCAGTCGAATTAGCCATTGCAATTCGTTCTGTTTCACTTGGTGTTGATGTAGCGCTCCTGCTTAGGAAAACCGAAACGCCGAGTGCAATCAAACGGCCTTCGATTTTCTGAGCGATGTCGTAAACAATCTCGGCGATATCGCTTCGAGAACTCGGATCGAGAACAATCACTTTATCGGCAAGAGCTGGTCCTCGTTTTTCCCGAACTGCTTGATCGCGAAGTTGTGTGGGCGCTCCACCAGTTACAGTGCGCATCAAGCGCATCAGAGAAATTACTGTTCCTGGACCACAAATTCCGTCAACTTTAACTCCAACAGATTTTTGAAACTCTTTCACCGCATTTTCCGTGGTCAATCCATAAATTCCATCAACGCGACCGGGATTAAATCCCATGTCGATCAACCTGCTCTGCAACGTCGCGACATCATCGCCGCGCATCATGGGTGAATCAACCAAGAGTGAACGATCCCCTAGCTTCCAACGCGCTTCTTCGATTGCAGCATGCGTTCCAAGATCAATCTCGCCCGTAACTCGAAGGCCGCGCTCTTGTTGGAATGCGCGGACAGCGCCGGCAACATCCTCAGTGAAAGTGTCAGTAGGTGAGGCAATCAACCCAAGGCGATGCAAGGTGTTAGTAACTGCTGTTACAACATCCCCGCGATCGCCGGGTTTAATCATGGTTAGTTGATGTACTCAGAGAGTTCTTTGAGAAGCGCAGGCTTTGGACGCGCACCAACGATGCTCTTGACGACCTGGCCACCTACGAAAACATTCATGGTTGGGATGGAGTTGATTCCATACTTCATCGCGATGGAGCCCTCTTCATCAGTATTGAGCTTCACAATCTTGATCTTCTCACCGTGCTCGTTGGAGATTTCCTCCAAGATGGGGCCGACTGCGCGGCAAGGTCCGCACCATTCTGCCCAGAAATCGACCAAGACTGGGGTGCTGCTCTTGAGCACAACATCAGCGAAATTAGCTGCAGTTACTTTTTCGGTTGCCATCTTTTCTCCTCTATTTGTATCGCGAACTCTAGTGACCTTGTAAAAATCTCTCAGCATCAAGTGCGGCTTGGCATCCTGAGCCTGCGGCGGTGATTGCTTGGCGATAGGTATGGTCGACAAGATCGCCACACGCAAACACCCCAGCAATATTGGTCCGTGTCGAACGACCTTCGACCTCGACATATCCCTCGCTATTGATGGTGATCTGTCCAACGACGAGTTCGCTGCGCGGTAAGTGTCCGATTGCAACAAAGAGTCCAGTGAAATCACGGACTGATTCATTGCCATAAACAGTATTGCGGAGTTTCAAAGCAGTGACTTTATCTTCACCCAGTACATCAATTACCTCGGTATTGAAAAGGAATTCAATCTTTGGGTTTGCTTTGGCGCGTTCAGCCATAATCTTTGATGCACGCAAGGAATCTCGGCGATGAATCACAACAACTTTACTTGCAAACTTCGTTAAGAAATTTGCTTCCTCCATCGCGGAATCTCCACCACCGACGACGGCAATTACTTGGTCGCGGAAGAAGAATCCATCACATGTTGCACACCATGAAACTCCACGACCTGAAAGTCGCTTCTCATTCGTCAAACCAATTTCTTTGTAAGCAGAGCCCATTGCAAGAATTACAGCGCGTGCGCGAAGAGAATTTCCAGAACCATCAACCAGAGTTTTTACATCACCATCAAGTTTCATTTCAGTGATGTCATCAGTTACTAATTGAGTTCCAAAACGGAGCGCTTGTTTACGCATCTGATCCATCAAATCTGGACCCATGATTCCGTGTTCAAAACCTGGGAAGTTCTCGACTTCAGTCGTGTTCATGAGCGCACCACCGGCAGTCACAGAACCTTCATATAAAACTGGTGCGAGTTGGGCGCGTGCGGCATAAACCCCAGCGGTGTAACCAGCAGGGCCGGAACCAACAATCACTACATCATGGATTTTCGAGTAATCAACGCTCACGAGCGCACCTTACCTTCGTAGTAGAACTTTGATCGTCTGGCCCACTTCTGCGATTTTCATGGCGCGAGCCACAAGGATGTAGAGCAGTGAGGTAGCAAGCAGAACGCCAATCAGGTCAACAAAATTCCCCGCTAAATTCAATCGATCTGCAACAAAAGCGACGCAGACCACAGCGATAGCCGCAGCCAACATAACCTTGAGATAGAAGAGCGCGATCGCGGCGATATTGAGAGCGCCAGTGAATCGATTCAATAAGAAATATGTCGCAACAATTCCACACCAATAACTTGCAGTAAAAGCTAAAGCTAAGCCAACCGTTACTGATTGAGGTTCCATTGTCATATACGCGATGAGTGAGAGCACTACCGCAACTGTATTGATTACAAGATTAGAAAGAACTTGAAACTTGGTATTTTCAAAGGCATTCAATCCGCGAATCAAAACTAAATTAATCGAGAGCGGAATCAAGCCGAGCGCCATCGCCGACAATAGCCGTCCAATATAAATAGCGCTATCTTCAGAAATACCAAAGAAGAGCACTTCTGCAACTCGTTCGCCAAATAACAGGAAGAAAAAAGATGCTGGAACAGTGATGATTCCAACATATCGAAGAGCGGTAGAGATGAGATTTCGCACCTCATCCAATTTCTTATCAAGTGCGAAGTTAGATAGCCGGGGTAATAAAGCAGTCACAATCGAAATTGTGACTATTGAATGTGGAAGCAAAAGAATGAGGTAAGCATTTGCATAAGGCGTATAACCAACACCGTAAGCAACGCCAGCTGCTACTCCAGCGCGCGTTGCAAGATTTACTGTAACAAGAAAACCAAGTTGAGAGATAAGAACAAACAAGAACATCCAACTTGCCAGGCGAATTGCTTTATCAAGCCCAACACCTCTCCAATCGGTGCGGAACCGCAACTTCAAACCTGATGATGTAATTGTCGGGATGAGAATGAGCGCTTGTAGTGCGATTCCAAGGGTTGTGCCTATACCCAACACTCGAACCTGACCATCAGTAATTGTCTGAAGCGAGATCTCATCAGTCACACTTAAGAAATATGCGAAGAGCGCAATCACAACCAAGTTATTAGCAATCGGCGCCCACATCATCGGGCCGAATTTCTCCTTCGCATTAGCAACTTGGCCCAAGAGGCCAAAAAGCCCATAGAAGAGGATTTGTGGGAGGCAATACAGCGCAAAAGCAATAGTGACATCGCGTGATCGCCCCGTAAAGCTCGGTGCATAGATAGAGATGAAAAGCGGCGCAACAATCATTGCGGCTGCAGTAATTACAAATAGCGCAGTTGTTAGTAATGAAACCAAACGACTGACATAAACGCTTCCACCATCAGCGTCACGGAAAGATTTAACAATCTGTGGAACGAAAACTGCAGATAATGCGCCACCAATCAACAAGTTATAGATGATGTTTGGCGTTGTATTTGCGACGTTATAGGCATCGCCTAAGATTCCAGTTCCCAATACTGCAACCAAGAGAAGATTACGAATAAATCCAGTGATACGAGAAACGATTGTGCCAAGACCCATGAGCGAGGAAGAACGAATCAAACGAGCATCATCACTCATGATTCTTCCTCCGTTTCACACGTCGGACGCTCTGGACTACTGCTGCCAATAAAAGAATTATCGCCATTCCAGTCGTAAACCATGTAGTTACTGGCGAGATCACCGCGAGTCGCAACGGAATTCGCGCACTCTCGCCAATCGTGCTTCCTTTCGGAGTGCGGAGCTCAAGTCGAAGCGCCGTATCGCCAGATGCGATCACTTCGATTGGAACCTTTATTTGTATTTGGGAGCGAGGTTGAAGAGTGATCCGTGGAACTTGGGAAACAACTACACGGCTATTGGTTGTGGTGATATCTAAATCGACGCTAACAATCTGATCGAAATCATTTATGACCGTAACTGGTAAGTCATATTTAGAAGCAGTGATTGTGTAGTTGCCAGGTGATACTCGTAATCGTTTTTGGAATTTAGTAACTTCGCTTTGGTAGCTGCGCACCATTGCTACTGCGTTTGTTTTAGAAAATCCTGGATTAAGCGTCTTTGCTAACCCAAGTCGAAGATCTTCAACATCTCTCGTCGTTACAAGTGAATTGATAGTGCGAAGAGATTTTCTTAGCGTGGAATAGGAGTTCTGGGCGGCTGGCGCCGGCTTTCCGCTATTTGCAACCTCCGATGGCGGGCTAACTTCACGCCCAAGAATCTCGGCGAGTCTGATCTGAGAGAGTTTGTTGTAGAGCGCAAGCTCGCCTGGCGCATATTTACGTAAGAAACTGGTGCTTGGATTCCCATATGTCATCGCAACTATTCGGTCATTACGGGTTACGAATGTGAAGAGCGATAACCATTGCTGGGCCGCAGGTAATTCATCAACGGTTACGTCATTACCTTCTGCATCGAGATACACATAACCATCACCAAGATCAGAAATCTCTTCAAAAAGTACTGGATCAATCAACCACGTACGCGATCCACGAATTGGTTTTGCTAAAACAGTATCAAGTTCAGCGCCAGAGCTAAGCAGTAAAGCCAAGTCATTATTCACAAATCGACCATCAGCCAATTGGAATGAGGGTTTAGAAAGAGTAATCAACGTTTCTGCTTGCGCAGGAATCGGAAGCGCAACAATAAGAAGGAAAGAAGTAATAACCAAACGAAAGATTCTCATTGGATTAACTCTTTAGAACGAGCAATTAACTTCTTCTCATCAGGGTATGCCAACTTCTCTACGATCTCCGTAAGTGGAAACCAACGCACATCATCGACTTCGCTGACTTGTGGCGCAATCTTTCCGCCCGTTTCTTTAAATAAGAAGTGATGAACCGTCTTATGAATTCTCTTTCCGCCGGCCATAAACCAGAAATCAATCACGCCCAGTGATTTATCAATCTGACTTTCAATTCCGGTCTCTTCGCGAACTTCACGGATCGCTGCTTGTTCTGGCGTTTCACCTGTTTCTATATGCCCTTTAGGAAGTGACCATAAGAGCCGCTCTCGCTTTGCATCTTTTGTATCAATACGACCAATCAACAATCCTTTAGTTCTCGTGCTATCTACAACAAGGCCACCAGCGCTTACTTCATCAACTCTTTTGGCATACGGCTTTTTCGGGCGATTTTGTGGTTGCGAACTCTTCGAGTGTGAGCGTTGTGAAGATTTAGAACGAGAGCGCCTGCGCTTCCGCTTCTTCTTAACTTCTTCGCCGCCCGCACTAGGTGCCGGGGTCATAGCGCAAGACTAGCGGGTGGCTCTCATCGGTAGCCTTAGGCTGATATGGAAACACCTTTATCTGCAGCGAGCGAGATTGCAGTCGCAACGCTACGTGAGCGCGCGCCACAAGCTTTCGATCTTGCCGCGCAATTCAAGGCTGCCGGTTTCCGTCTCGCACTCGTTGGTGGGCCAGTACGTGATTCACTCTTAGGACGTTTAGGCAACGATTTAGATTTCACCACTAATGCACGCCCAGAAGATACAAAGAAGATTTTAAAAAAATGGGCGACCGATGTTTGGGATGTTGGTATCAAATTCGGAACAATTGGCGCAAAGAAAGATAATGTCACTTACGAAATAACAACGTATCGTGCTGATTCTTACGAGAGCGATTCACGTAAACCAGAAGTGAACTTCGGTGATTCAATTGAAGGAGATCTCTTTCGTCGCGACTTCACCGTTAATGCTATGGCGATTGAATTAACCACACAAACTCCAGAATTTATCGACCCACATAACGGCGTTACTGATCTATTAAAGAAAGTATTGCGTACTCCAGGCACACCAGAACTTTCTTTCTCTGATGATCCACTGCGAATGCTCCGAGCTGCGCGATTTGCAGCGCAACTTAATTTCACCATTAGTGATGATGTTATGAGCGCAATGAAAGAGATGGCAGATCGCCTTTCAATCATTTCCGCCGAACGTATCCGCGATGAGTTCATCAAGACCGTGATGTCTGATAACCCACGCTTAGGAATCACAATCTTGGTCGACACCGGTTTATGCGAGAAATTCTTACCCGAGATTCCAAAGTTACGGTTAGAAATTGACGAACATCATCACCATAAAGATGTCTACGAACACACTCTTACTGTGGTCGAACAATCCATTGCGCTCGAAGAGCGCCTTGGCGGACCAAACCTCGTGGCTCGCCTTGCAGCGCTCATGCATGATGTCGGCAAACCCAAGACCCGTGCATTGATTCCTGGTGGTGGCGTTTCTTTCCATCACCACGAAGTTGTTGGTTCGCGCATGACAAAAGAGCGGTTAAAGAAGCTCCGCTTTGATCATGATGTGGTTGAAGATGTCTCACAATTAGTCTTTCTGCACCTACGTTTCCACGGTTATGGCGATGGCGCATGGACAGATTCCGCAGTCCGTCGCTATGTACGCGATGCTGGCGAATTATTGACCCATCTCCATGTTCTTACCCGCGCAGATTGCACAACTCGTAATAAAAAGAAAGCTGAGAATCTAGCGACGCATTACAACGGTTTAGAAGAGCGGATCACCCAACTCATGGAACAAGAAGAATTGTTAAAGATTCGTCCCGATCTTGATGGTCACGCGATTATGAAGTTACTTGGAATTCCTGCTGGTCCAAAGATCGGTAAGGCGTATGACTATTTGCTTGAACTTCGTCTTGAACTTGGACCACTCGGTGAAGAGCGCGCTGAAGCCGAACTTCGCAAGTGGTGGGAGGAGAACCAGAATTAGAAATCGCTATTGAATCGTTTGGGGCGTAACACAACAAAGGCAACAAGAACATAAGCAAGTGCGATGAGCGCGGGCAGTACTGAAGAAACCCCATCGGCTGGTAGAACAAATGCAGCGATGATCGCACCAGAAACAATTCCAGCATTTACCATGACGTCATACACCGCAAAGACGCGACCACGGAACTCATCAACAATCTTTGATTGCACAAGCGCATCGTTTGTGACTTTCACTCCTTGTCCCGCCATTCCAGCAAAGAATCCAGTGGCTACAAGGAAGAACTCATTCTGATTGAAAGCAAGAAGCACAGGCAATACTGCGCTGGCAAAAAGTGAATATCTAATCCATGCATGGCGACCAAACTTCTTTACCCCGAATGGCGCAATCACCGCACCGATTGTGATTCCGATTCCCGCAATCGTAATTGCAAAAGCAAATCCAGCCAGCCCAGCTTCTGGATTAGCCGGATCATTAAAGGTGTTGCGATTTAGCAACAGCGCCATGAGTGTGAGCGCAGTAAGTCCGCCGCGCTGTACTGCAGTAGCGCTAATACCAAGGAAGCAATCTTTGATCGTTCGCAGGAATTTATAGCCATCAACCATCTCTTGATACGCCGCAACCACGCTCTGTTTCTTTACTTCATGTGGAAGCGGACCTAATTCTTCGCGCTTGAATCGCAGCGCCAATAACCCGGCAATAAAGAAGCATGCCGCACTTAAAGTCACCAAGATTCCATCAGCTTGGTTGGCGCTCATGCTTCCTTCTAAGAGCCCACGAATCCCAATTCCGATTCCGCCACCGAGCACTACAAAAACAGTCCCACCGGTAACTGCAGTCGCGTTAATAGAAACGAGGGTATTTCTTCCTTCAGTTCCAGTTGTATCAATCAGAAGTGGAAGGCCAGCAGAGAGACCAGCCAAGATAAGTCGGTTCACGCCAAATGCGATTAAAACAAAAATTGTGAGTTCTACACCAGTTGCGCCATTGCGAATCAATCCAGCGATAAAGATAAGCGTGAATGCGCGAAATAGATTTGCAAAGAGAATTACTCGCTGTCGCGAAACGCGATCCAGAATTGTTCCCACAAAAGGTCCGACTAAAGAGTAAGGAAGCAAGACCACAGCAAATGCCACGGCTGCAGATTTCGCATCTGGTTGTCGTTCTGGCGAGAAAAGTAAGAATGAGGCGAGCGATGACTGGAAGATTCCGTCAGTGAGTTGTCCCATCCACCGCACAGCCAAGAGACGTCCCACAGAAGTTTTTCGTAAAGCTTCTCGGAATCTCACACGGAAAGCGTAGTTAAGTTTTTCCCTTTATCCTTCACCCATGTGGTCCAAGCGCGCGTATGTTGACTTCGCTCTCAAGAAGCGCGCCACAATCGCAAGTATTTACCGTGGGCTGAACACCACATCTGATGCATGCGATGCCGACCCATATCTACGTCGCGCCGCGAAACACCATGGCCAACTCACTGATCGCGATTGCCCGATGTGTCATAAAGATAAAGTCCACGAACTGCAATACACATTTGGCGACCAACTCGGACAATATTCAGGTCGCATTAAGAGCGATGAAGAATTAGAAGAGATGCAATCTAAATATGGTGAATTCCGCGTTTATGTTGTCGAAGTCTGTTTAGGTTGCGGCTGGAATCACCTCTCCGCCTCATATCTGCTTGGTGATGGCCAAGTCAGAAAGCCGCCACGTAAAGTTAAAACACTCTAGTTCGTTACTCTTAAGCCATGGAATGGCTCCGCAAACGAGGCGCTCGATTCCTTATCCGCATCGGTGGCTTCTTCTTCCTGATTGGCGCCACTGCATTTGCGATTGCTTATTTCACAACCGATGTCCCAGACCCCAATGAATATGTGAACTCCCAAGCCACTGTTATCCAATATGCAAATGGCGATGAAGTTGGACGTATCGGTGCGCAAAATCGAACCATCATTCCGCTAGCAAGAATTCCACTTGATTTGCGTCACGCGGTCTTAGCTGCAGAAGATAAAGGTTTCTACTCCCAAGGCGCATTTAATCCCATCGCAATTTTGCGCGGCGCAATCAACACCGCACTAGGTCGTGGATTACAAGGCGGATCCACCATCACCCAGCAATACGCCAAAACTGCATTCCTCACGCCAGATCGCACCATTCAACGCAAGATCATCGAATTGATCATCGCAATAAAGTTAGAGAATCAATTAAGTAAAGACCAGATCTTCGAAAATTACTTGAACACAATTTATTTTGGTCGCGGCGCATACGGCGTTGAGACCGGCGCCCAGGTTTATTTCGGCCGAAGCGCTGACCAACTCTCTGTCCCGCAGGCCGCGGTGCTTGCTTCAATTCTCCGCTCGCCTGGTTATTACGATCCGGATTATCGAGAGGGAAATAAAGATCGACTCGAAGCGCGCTACAAATATGTCATCAACAACATGCTTGGTGAAGGTTGGATCGAGAAAGCTCAAGCCGAGCGATATCTCAAGAAAGTTCCTACGATTCGTCCTCGCCTCTCTACCGGACAACTTGCCGGAAATAAAGGCCACTTGATTGAAGCGGTTCGTAAAGAACTCAACTCACTTGGATTCCCTGACGAACAATTAATGATTGGTGGATTAATTGTCCGCACTACGCTGGAGAAAGATGCTCAAGTCGCAGCTGAAGCTGCTGTCTTCAACCAAGCACCGAAGAAGGCTCCAGACAATCTTCATATCGGTTTAGTTTCTATCCGTCCTGGCACCGGCGAGATTGTTGCAATGTATGGCGGTAAGGATTACCTCAAGCGCCAACTTAATGACGCGACCCAAGGAATCACCCAAGCGGGATCAACCTTCAAACCTTTCGCGCTCATTGCCGCACTAGAACAAGGAATTTCACTCTCCTCCATCTGGAATGGCGATGGACCAAAGATCTTCGATGACGGAATCGGTCGTCCATATGAAGTTTCTAATTACGGAGATAAATCTTTCGGCGATCTCACGCTTCTTAAAGCGACTGCATCGTCAATCAACACCATCTACGTTCCGCTCGGAATAAAAGTTGGCGCCGATAAAGTTATCGATGCCGCACGCCGCGCGGGAATTCCGGAAACTGTTGCGATGGTGCCATCACCTTCTGTTGTACTTGGCGTTGCAAGCCCACGCGTTATTGATGTTGCTAATTCTTTTGCAACTTTCGCCGCAAATGGTGTTCGCGCTAAACCGTTCATGGTCAAAGAAGTATTAGGCGCCAATAAAGGCGTGCTCTATCAAGCTCGCGTGGAAACCGAACAAGTATTTGATGAAGCGGTGATGGCAGATCTGAATTACGCACTCGGTGAAGTTGTGCGAGCTGGTACCGCATCGGCAGCTTTACGTGACTTTGGCCGGCCCGCTGCAGGCAAGACTGGAACGTCACAATCCAATGCATCTGCCTGGTTCAGTGGTTACACACCACAACTTGCGACCTCCATCGCTTTCTATCGCGATGATGCAACACAATCACTTAATGGAATTGGTGGACTTAACTCTGTGACTGGTGGAAGTTTCCCAGCCCGCATCTGGAGCGCATATATGAAGGGCGCACTTAAAGGACAACCAGAACTTGATTTCGCTCCACCTAGCGCCATCGGTGGCACAACCTCAGCACCGATTCCAGACCCAGTTCCCACAATTTCACCAGCTGCTGCTGCAACTTGGTGTCAGACTGCAAACCTTGAGGGCACAAATAAAGATCTCAAAGACTTCTGTGAGAAAGCGTTGAAGAAGTATCTCTCTCGATAATGACCATCAATAAAAGCCTGCGCATTGCTTTAATCGTCACCCTCATCGCTTCCTTCTTAGCTTTTGGAAAGTTCAACCATTGTCGCAGCGCTGGCTGGGGTAGCCCGGATGTCTATATCCATATGTGTTATTCCGATATCTCAGCTCTCTATGGCGCCCGAGAAATCAATACTGATCAATGGCCTTACGCCTCCACTGATAACTCCGTGGAATATCCCGTGCTTACCGGCATAGTCATGTGGGCCACAGGTCTAGCAATCGATGATCCAGAAGGCTACAAACCATATTTCGATCTCAATATCGCGCTCATCATTCTGTTACTCTTCGCCTCTGTTTTTCTTTTATGGCGATTAAAGCCTGAATTCACGCCACTTTTTCCAATCACACCCGCAGTCTTTGGTTCACTCTTTATAAATTGGGATATCTACGCCGTCCTCTTTGCGCTTTTGTCGTTGTATTTCTTCCACGATAAGAAATTTGATCTCTCAGCACTCTTCATGGGAATCGCAATCTCCACAAAGTTTTACCCCGGCGTAATTCTCTTTGGTATGGCACTTATCTTCTGGAATCAAAAAGCGATTGGCACGCTCATTCGATATCTCGCCATCACCGTCGCATCATGGCTAGTAATTAATATTCCAGTTGCGATGAACAATTACGACGGTTGGTTTAGATTCTTCAAACTCAATATTGATCGGGATAGTGATCTCGGCTCGATTTGGTACGCGATGGCTTTACTCAAACTCCCCGGCGGAAACATCAACAACCTCACCATCATTATTTTCTTAATTGCACTCGCCGCAATCGCACTCTTTTATTCGATGGTTGCGCAATCTCGCGATGATTTCTCAAACCTTGCCACCGTTGCATTCCTTACTGTCGCTGCCTTTGTAACCATTAGTAAGGTTTATTCACCGCAATACATTCTCTGGCTAACACCGCTTGCGGTACTTGCGATGACAGGAAAAGAAGAGCGCGCTGCATTCTGGGTTTGGCAAGGAAGCGAGGCGTTGTATCACTTTGCGATCTGGCAATACCTTGCGAGCTACACCGGCGCTAAATTTGGACTTACCGAGACGGTTTATGCCGCCACAATCTTCATCCGCATCGCAGGTCTTGCTTTCTTCTCCCAGACCTTGATTCGAAGCGCCCTATCGGCCCGTTCCACAGCCACGCGTGATGCACAGGGCAACCCACTCGAATTTCTCCCTGACAGTACCCACGGCTAGGCTTACCCTCCTTCACACGAAGCCCCATCTACGGGGATTTTCGAGTGAAAACGCAATGACCCTCCTGCTACGGAAAGACCGTAGCCGCATTAGTCCAGAGGAGGTGGGGTTAACGCATGCGTCGCTATGAATTAATGGTGATCCTAGATCCCGATCTAGAAGAACGCACAGTCGCACCAAGTCTTGAGACCTATCTCAAGATCATCAAAGAATCCGGTGGTCGAGTCGACAAGCTCGATATCTGGGGCAAACGTCGAATGGCTTTCGAAATCCAAAAGAAGAGCGAAGGCATCTACGCCGTTGTTGATATGCACTGTGAACCAGCCGCAATCAAAGAGTTGGACCGTCAACTTAACTTGAACGAAGCAGTCCTTCGTACAAAAGTTGTCCGTCCCGAATAAATCCGCACATAAGTAGAGACCACATAAAGTAGATAGAGGATAAAAAATGGCAGCCGGAGATACACAAATCACTCTCGTTGGTAATTTAACTAACGATCCAGAACTTCGCTTCACACCATCAGGTGCTGCAGTCGCAAAGTTCACCGTTGCATCAACACCGCGTTACATGGACCGCCAGACAAATGAATGGAAAGACGGAGACACTCTCTTTCTTAACTGTCAGATCTGGCGCCAAGCAGCCGAGAACGTCGCTGAATCACTCACTCGCGGAATGCGCGTGATTGTTTCTGGTCGTTTGAAGCAGCGTTCATACGAAACCAAAGAGGGCGAAAAGCGCACCGTCTTTGAAGTAGAAGTCGACGAAGTCGGTCCTTCTCTTCGTAACGCAACCGCTAAAGTCACTAAGACCACACGTCAAGGTGGCGGTAACGGCGGCTTCTCCGCACCAACCGAATCTTCTGATGACCCATGGTCATCACCGGCAACTGTTAGCGGCGGCGGATGGACATCCACCACTGCAGACGATCAGCCACCCTTCTAAAACCCCTTAAAAACAGACCATTCCGCGCTAAAAACGCGGGCCCAGAACAAGGAGCACCACAATGGGAGCACGTTCCAACCGAACGCTGAAGCAGAAACCAAAAGTTTCTCCAGCGCTCAATAAGAAATTCAAGAAGAAGCCATGCAGCTTCTGCCGCGACAAGGTCACATACATCGATTACAAAGATGTCGCGACTCTTCGCAAGTACATCTCTGATCGCGGCAAGATCCGCGCTCGTCGTGTTACTGGCGCATGCACACAACACCAACGCCAAATTGCTGATGCCGTGAAGAACAGCCGCGAAGTTGCGCTTCTTCCTTACACATCAACAGCGCGATAAGGAGAATAGAAAATGAAACTTATTCTCACTCGTGAAGTAGCAGGCCTCGGCCATGCTGGTGATGTCGTAACCGTTAAAGATGGTTACGCACGCAATTTCCTCCTTCCACGCGGTTCTGCAATCGCTTGGACAAAAGGTGGCGAAACTCAGATCGCAGGTATCCGTCGTGCCCGCCAAGCTCGCGACATTCGCGACAAGGATCACGCAAACGAAATCAAGACAACTTTGGAAGCAGCAACTCTTGTTGTTAAAGCAAAAGTTGGCTCAACCGGTCGCCTCTTTGGTTCCGTCACTGAAAAAGACATCGCACTTGTCATCAAGAGCGCAACCGGTCTTGATATCGATCGTCACAAGATCAAACTTGTGAAGCATGTAAAGAACCTCGGCAAGCACACCGCAAAGGTCTCTCTCATGACTGGTGTTGCCGCAAACATCACCATCAGCGTTACGGAGTAATTGGGTCACTGAGTAATTAGCTCTACAACTAAAACGGCTCGCGCCTCAAACGCGGGCCGTTATCTCATTTATTGAGAAGTAGAAATAAATCTTTACCCACACCCTCACGCCCCGCTCACCTGCGCTTTTCGCGAGAGCCACAGAGTTACCCACACTTCATCCACAATCTCCACACAGGAAAAGGGCCACTTACCCACAGATTTGCCCCATCTACCCACACCCCTGCGCACAGCGTTTCTCGCGGGATTAGTCCATGTCAGTGCTGACCCAGAAGATACGCACATGAGTCTGGCAGAGGTCCCTAACTACGACGATCGTCGTACGCCAGAATTCGATCGCACACCACCACAAGATTTAGTCGCCGAACAATCTGTTCTCGGCGGAATGTTGTTATCAAAAGATGCGATCGGTGAAGTCGTTGAAATCATCCGTCACCGCGACTTCTACCGTCCCGCACATGAATTAATTTTCGATGTCATCATCGATTTATATGGACGCGGCGAACCCGCTGATGCTGTCACTGTCGCTGCCGAACTCACAAAACGCGGTGAGATTGCACGCGCTGGTGGCGCTCCATATTTACACACTTTAATTTCTGCTGTTCCTACCGCCGCTAATGCAAGTTACTACGCAAAGATTGTTCGCGAACGCGCAATCGCACGTCGTCTTGTTGAAGCTGGCACAAAGATTGTCCAACTCGGTTATGCCGCTGAAGGCGATGTTGATGGCATCGTTGATATGGCCGAACAAGAGGTCTACCAAGTTACCGAACGTCGCGCCGGTGAAGACTTTGTCCAACTTAATACTTTGATTCCTGCAGCTCTCGACCAGATTGAAAAGATGCAATCCGGTGATCTTGCTGAAGGTGTCAAGACTGGATTTAAAGATCTCGATGTTCTCACTAATGGTTTTCATCCTGGAAATATGATTGTTATTGCTGCTCGTCCTGCAGTTGGTAAATCAACACTTGGTTTAGATATTGCTCGTCATGCCTCAATCCATAATGGCGATTGCTCCGTCATCTTCTCGCTGGAAATGAGCCGCTCTGAAATCACGATGCGTATGCTCTCTGCGGAAGCGCGCGTTGCTTTAAATAACATCCGCTCCGGAACTTTGAGTGATGAAGAATGGGGCCGCCTCGCCCGCCGTATGGGCGAAATCAGCGAAGCGCCTTTATTTATTGATGATTCCCCCAATCTTTCGATGATGGAAATCCGCGCTAAAGCCCGCCGCCTGAAACAACGCCATGATTTAAAGCTCGTAATCATCGACTATCTACAACTCATGACTTCTGGAAAGCGCGTTGAAAACCGCCAACAAGAAGTCTCCGAGTTCTCGCGCCAACTCAAACTTCTTGCCAAGGAACTCAATGTTCCTGTTGTTGCGATCTCACAGCTAAACCGTTCTCCCGAACAGCGTTCCGATAAGAAGCCAATGCTCTCCGACCTTCGTGAATCAGGTTCGATCGAACAGGATGCTGACGTTGTTATCTTGCTCCACCGCGATGATCTCTATGATTCCCAGAACCGATCTGGTGAAGCAGACTTAATTGTTGCTAAACACCGTAACGGTCCGACTCGCACGATTACCGTTGCTTCACTTCTCCACTTCGCGAAGTTCGGCGATATCGCACCGAAGTTCTCAGCTCCTGAGAAGTTCGTTAAAGATAACTAGTCTGGATTAACTAGACGATTCTCTCGAGCTTTCCACTCTTCACATCAAATATTGCGCCCACAACTTCTAAATCTTTTGGCAACAATGGATAAGTCTTAATCCTCACTACATCTTTCTCAAGCGCAGCTTTTTGGTCACTCACAGTTCGAATCTCAATCGATCGAGTATCAACCCCAGAAGCATCAAAGATTGCTTGATGAACTTGCTCTTCCGTACCACTGGCCATCCTGCAATCGGTATGTGGCATAACCAAAACCCGCTTCACATTAAGCAAGTACGTTGCCAAGATCAATGTACGTAAAACGTCATCAGTCACACGCGCACCCGCATTGCGAAGAATCTTTGCATCTCCGGCTTTCATCCCCACGACACGAAGGGGATCAATACGAGAATCCATACATGTCACAATCGCAAGGCCCTGAGCAGCGCGACCGGTTAAATCACTTGATTTATAAGCCTTTGCGTACTCGCCATTTGCCGTGAAGATCGCATCAAAATCTGCGCTCAATGTCCGCTCGCTTTCGCCCGTGTCCGATCGGCGATAAAGATACCGACAATCACCACCACGCACCCGACGAGCTGGATTCCGTTAAGGCTCTCACCCAACCACCACCATGCAAACATTCCAGCCATGACTGGTTCGATCATCCCAAAAACACTCGCGGTTGAGGCTGAGAGAATCTTGAGCCCGCTCACCACGAAGATATAGGGGGCAATCGTTCCCATCACCACTATCCAGAGAATCAGCGCCCAACCTGGAAGGGTGTGATCACTAAAGCGACCCAATAATTCCATCTCTTTAGAGAATACTTCAGTCGGGAAATTCCAAATTGGTAAGACAAAGAGCATCATTAATGAAGCGATTCCAAATCCCCAGGTCGTGATCGCAGCACTCGACTTTGTCTTACCGAGTCGATCACCAATCAAGAAATATCCCGCGAGTGCAAATGCATCAACGAAAGCAGCCATCAATCCAAGCTGATCAAGCGTCAAGCCATTCCAAATCTGAGTGATCATCAGTAAACCGCCGAACGCCAACAAGATCGCGTACCAAAGTCCAGCCGGTACATGCTTCTTCACCACAAACCTCAAGAACAACAAGATCCAGATCGGCGCTGTGAACTCAATCAAGAGAGCCACACCTACATACATCCGCTCAATTGCGACGAAGTAGAAAGCCTGCACAAAGGTCACACCGACCGCACCAAAAGCAATCAACCACGGAAGTTCAGAACGAGTTGCCTTCAACTCATGGCGCCGGAAAGTGAAGTAGATAGCGAAGAGAATAAGGAAAGCCCCACCACATCGAACCTGGGTAAGCCTCCACGCCGAAAGCCCATCAATCAGCACGATCTTGGAGATGATGCCGTTAAAGGCAAAGAGAAAAGCCCCGAAGAAGAGGTAGATCTCGCCGCGGAACTTGGTGAGCATTCCGCGTACTTTACACAGCCTAGAAGGCGGCTTCAGACACCTTCATGATCTCGCCATCTTCACGCTCCACAATCGCGCGTGTAGCTGCAATCAAAGGCAAGAAGTTATGAATGAAGTATCGCGATGCCGCAATCTTTCCTTCATAGAAATCTTTATCTTTGCCACTTGCGCTACCGATCTTGGATGCGGCGATATCTGCTTGACGCAACAACAACCACGAGATGATGACATCGCCAACCGCCATCAATAAACGCGAAGTATTAAGTCCACACTTGTAGATCTCGGAAGGATTCTCTTGGCTCGCCATCGCATGTGAAACAAGTTGTCCGATAATTCCTTGCATATCTTCAAGTGCTTTAGCAAGCGCAGCTTTCTCGGTTGCATTATTTCCACCACTAGCTGCAACTCTGCCAATCTCTTTCGCCAACTTGGTCAGCGCACGACCATTGTCTTTGATGATCTTGCGGAAGAAGAAGTCCAAACCTTGAATTGCGGTTGTGCCTTCATACAAAGTATCAATCTTTGCATCACGCACATATTGTTCTAGCGGCCAATCTTGGGTGAAACCAGAACCACCAAAGGTCTGTAAAGATTCAGTTCCAAGCAGAGTCCATGCCCGCTCAGATCCATAACCCTTCACAATCGGAAGCAATAGATCATTCAAGTGCTCAAGATCTTTAATCTCATCCTCTGATTTACCAGCCGCTTTCGCCAAGAGAACTTCATCTTGAATTGAAGCGGTGTAAAGAACGAGCGCGCGCATACCTTCGGCATACGCTTTCTGGGTCATCAACGAACGACGAACATCTGGATGATTGAAGATGGTGACGCGAGGGCTGGCTTTATTGGCCATATCTTTCATATCTCCACCCTGGACGCGAGTTTTCGCATAGGCAAGAGCCTGTTGGTATCCAGCCGAAAGCGTTGAAATTGCCTTCGTTCCCACCATCATGCGCGCGAATTCAATGATCTTAAACATCTGCGCGATTCCGTCATGAACTTCACCGAGCAAGTAACCAACAGCTGGTTCCTTCTCACCCAAATTCATTTCACATGTGGATGAAACATTCAGACCCATCTTGTGTTCAACATTGGTGACATACACGCCATTACGTTTTCCAAGAGCACCGGTCTCAAAATCAAACATAAACTTTGGAATCAAGAACAACGACAAACCTTTTGTTCCTGGACCATGTCCTTCTGGACGCGCCAAAACAAAGTGCACGATATTTTCAAACAAATCTGCGTCGCCGGAAGTAATGAACCGCTTCGTTCCAGTGATATGCCATGTTCCATCTGCTTGCTTGACTGCCTTGGATCGACCAGCGCCGACATCCGAACCTGCATCAGGTTCAGTCAACATCATCGTCGCACCCCATTGTTTCTCGACCATGTGCTTCGCCAATTTCTTCTGGCGTTCATCACCGAGAACATGCGCAACATGCGCGAACGCAAAACCAGATGCATAGATATGTATCGCAGGATTTGAACCCAAAACCATCTCTGCAATCGCCCAACGCACCGATGGAGGAATCTCTGTTCCACCAAGTTCGGCAGGAACATCAACCATTCCCCATCCGCCATCAACATATGCGCGATATGACTTCTTGAAACTTTCAGGGACCTTCACATCACCAGTTGCTTTGTTGAAATCTGTTCCGATGCGATCGCCGTCAATAAATGATGCGGCAAGATCGTTCTCACACAATCTCTTAACTTCCTCAAGCATTCCCATCGCGGTCGCGCGATCAACGTCGGCATAAATTCCTTTGCCGAGGATCGACTCACGATCGAGGAGGTCGAAGAGACAGAATTCGATATCGCGCAGATTTGCTATGTAGTGGCCCATAAGCCAAGAATGCTACTGGCCAGTAACTTACGCAACACAGGCTCACCCAGCGTGTAAGGTCGCCCCTATGTTGCTCAGCGACCGCGATATCGCCGCCGAAATCAAGGCCGGCCGAGTCCAGGTCGAGCCCTTCGACCAGAAGATGATCCAACCCTCCTCGGTCGATGTCCGCCTCGATCGCTTCTTCCGCGTCTTTGAAAACCATCGCTACGAAGTTATCGATCCATCGATCGAACAACCCGACCTCACTCGTGAAGTCGCCGTCGCTCCCGATGATTTCTTCATTCTGCACCCAGGCGAATTCGTTCTTGCTTCTACTTATGAAGTCATCACACTTCCGGAAGACATTGCGGGTCGCCTCGAAGGAAAGTCATCTCTGGGACGTCTCGGTCTCCTCACACATTCCACCGCAGGTTTCATCGATCCAGGATTTAGCGGCCACATCACACTCGAGCTCTCCAATGTCGCAAACCTTCCCGTCAAGCTCTACCCCGGAATGAAGATCGGCCAACTCTGTCTCATCAAACTCTCATCTGCCGCTGAGCATCCTTACGGCTCAGCTGTTTATGGTTCGCGGTACCAAGGTCAACGCGGCCCCACGCCAAGTAAGTCTTGGATGAATTTCCACAAAACCCAGATCCAGTAGTTTCAAGTAGATTGGTCCGTATGGATATCTCCGCAATCATTCTCATCGCTGTAGCGCTCTTCGTTGTGTATGCAATCTTGCAATACAACAAACTTGTTCGTCTCAACATCCGCGTTGATGAAGCATTCGCCCAGATCGAAGTCCAACTCAAACGTCGCGCTGATCTCATTCCTAATCTGGTTGAAACAGTTAAAGGTTATGCATCCCACGAACGTGAAGCGCTAGAAAAAGTTGTCCAAGCTCGCGCTGCATCCACTACCGCCTCAACTCTTCCTGCTGTTGCCGCCGCTGACGGCATGCTCACCAACGCACTTCGTGGATTACTTGCAGTTGCTGAGGCGTATCCAGATCTCAAGGCTTCCGCAAACTTTCTCCAACTTCAAGAAGAACTTGCTACGACCGAAAACAAAGTCTCCTTCTCTCGCCAGTTCTATAACGACAATGTCCGCAACCTCAACACTGCTGTGAAAACCATCCCCACCAGCTTTTTCGTCGGTCTTGCCAAAGTTGGCGAGCGTGAGTTCTACGAAGTCGAAGATCCAACGATTCGTAACGCTCCCAATGTTAAATTTTGATTGGGTCAAGTTCTAAATAAACGTATGACCGACTTTCGTGCGATGCAATCCGCGAATAAGCGGAAGACTCTTGCCCTGCTCTTCTTTATGGGCGTTCTCGTCTGGTTTATTGCCTACGTCGCAATCGCTGCATTCGGCGGAACCGGTGCCGGAGTAATCCCGCTTGCTGTTCTCATCACTCTTGTTTCAGTCTGGGGTTCGTACTTCGCCTCAGACAAACTTGTCCTAAAGATGACGCGCGCCCAACTCATCATCGAAGCTGATAATCCAAACCTCTTCAATGTCATTCACGAAGTTGTAATTGCATCAGGCTTACCAATGCCCAAAGTCGCCGTGGTTAATGATCCCGCCCCGAATGCTTTTGCTACTGGTCGCGATCCCAATCACGCACTTATCGCATTCACTACCGGACTTCTTGATTCTATGGATCGCGATGAACTACAAGGCGTTGTTGCACACGAAATGTCACACGTCGCAAACCGCGACACACTTGTCTCATCTGTCGCTGCAACCACCGCGGGTGTCATCGCACTTATCTCTGACATCTTGATGCGTATGTTGTGGTTTGGTGGTTCACGCAATCGCGATCACCATGGCCAGCAAATGCCGATTTTTCTTGCCATCATTCCGTTGATTCTTGCACCAATCGCCGCCACACTTCTCAAAGCTGCTGTCTCGCGCAGAAGAGAATCACTCGCTGATGCCACCGCAGTTTCTTTCACCAGAAATCCCGCCGGACTTCGCTCCGCACTTGAAGTTTTAGCCAGAGACACCACTGTTGTTCAAGCACGCTCTAACGCAGTCGCACATATGTATATCGAGTCACCACTGGATGCTTCAGCTGCCTCAAAACTCTTTGCGACCCATCCGCCGATTCAAGAACGCATCGCAGCTCTTCGTGCGATGGAAGCCAATCCCCAGCAATAACCCTTACTGATCACGCATCGGGAAGAAGAGCGTGAAGGTCGCACCCTTCCCAAGCTCAGATTGCACAGTCACATTCCCCCCATGCGCGCTCATCACCGCATCCACAATCGATAAACCGAGCCCGGTGCCCTCAACCCCATTTCGGACCCGCGAAGGATCAGCTCGATAGAAGCGCTCAAAGATTTTCGCCTGCGCCTCCTCCGACAATCCCGGTCCGTTATCGGTGACCGAAATGTAAGTACCTGAATCATCCTGACGCGCACGGACTGAAACCTTTGTTCCTGCAGGCGTATGAACCCGCGCATTGGCCAACAAATTCGCAATCACTTGATGCACTCGTAGTGAATCGCCCAGCACAAAAAGATCCTCATCTGGCAACTCCACTGAAATCTCATGATCTGGCCCGGCTGCACGCGCAGAAGCCACAGCTTCCTTAATCACATTAGTCACATCAACCGGCTCCATCGCCATCTCACGCGATTGATCAAGCCGCGCTAACAACAATAAATCTTCCACCAGCGAAGACATACGAACCGATTCTTGTTCAATACGTCGCACCAAGTCCGCTGTCTTCTCTTCTCCTTGAATAGCTCCCTGGCGATGCAATTCCGCAAATCCTCGAATTGCTGTCAATGGCGTTCGTAATTCATGCGAAGCATCTGCCACAAAGCGACGGAGTTTCTCTTCACTGGCTACTCGAACCGCAAAAGACTCTTCAATTCGCTGCAACATCTGGTTCAAAGCAGATGTCAATCGCCCAACTTCAGTATCACTTCTAGCTTCAGGTAAACGAGCTGAGAAATCTCCACGAGCGAAAGCTTCTGCGGTCTCTTCCACCGATGTCAACGGCTTCAAGGAGAATCCGATAATTCGACGCGCCATTAAACCCAACAAAATCAAAACTAAGAAACCAACGGCAAGGAATAAGAACCGCAATTGATTCATCGCCTTTTCAACTCCTGCTAATGAAACGGCAGTAATCACACTTCCCGCACTTGATGGAAGCAATCGTGCAAGTACTCGATAATCCGAACTACTTCCCTTGGAATCCAAAGTAAATGGAACATCTTTGTACTTACGCACATCATCAGGAGTAAACCCAGTAACTAATGTTTGGATTCTTTGTGGACTTTGCGAATCCCCGACCGTTCCCAAGATATTTCCGTTGGCATCAAGCAAAGTAATGCTGATATCCGAAGGCACATCACGCAAAGGCTCAAAAGGCCTAAAAATCGGCTCTTGATCCTTCTTATCCGCATCATTATCGCGGTTATAGATTCCAGCGCGATCAAGCCGCAGGAGTGAACCCCCAGCCACACTTTCTAGTTGGGCATCTACCTGGGCGATCAAGAAAGTTCTAAACGCTGTCTGCGCTGCAAAATCCGATGCTGCAATTCCTAACGCACCAAGAATCACAACGCCTACAACCAACCGATTTCGCAAACTCCACTGGCCGGGAGCCGGCTTGTATTTGCGAAACGGTTGATTCATGAATTAATTCTTAGCCGGCAGCCTCAAGCGATAACCAACACCGCGCACAGTATGAATCAGTGGTGGCTCATACTGATCAATCTTCTTACGAAGATATGAAATATAAGTCTCCACAATTCCAGCATCGCCACGGAAGTCGTACTGCCAGACATGATCAAGGATCTGTGACTTCGAAACTACGCGATCAGCATTAATCATGAGATAACGAAGCAAGATGAATTCAGTCGGGGATAGGTCAATCAAATTCCCAGCGCGACGAACTTCATGGGTTGCTTCATTCAATTCCAAATCAGCAAAGCGAATGACCTCTTCATTAATGGAAGATTCCACCACACCAGTTCTACGAAGCAGTGCACGAAGACGAGCAACTAACTCTTCCAAACTAAATGGCTTAGTTACATAATCGTCGCCACCAAGAGTTAATCCCTTGATCTTGTCTTCCGTCGTATCTTTCGCAGTCAAGAACAAAACTCCAACATCCTGACCGTCTGCACGAAGCTGACGACAGACTTCAAAACCATCAAGATCTGGCAACATCACATCAAGAATCAACGCATGTGGCTTAAATTCTTCAGCTACACGAAGCGCTTCAGCGCCGGTTGCAGCAGTTCGCACTTCAAAACCCACGAAGCGCAAACTTGTTGTAATCAATTCACTAATGCTTTTCTCATCATCAACGACAAGGACTCTTTGGACCTTTACTTCGCTCTCTTCAGTCATCGACGGCTCTTTCTGGATTAGGGCTGTTGTACTCATATGTACCACCTCGCCCCCGATAGAACAGGGGCCACTTTAGAACTTCCTGAGAAGCCCCTGTGCTGCGGGGTCGAATTCAACTCAGGCTCAAATGAGCCGGAAGGCAAAGCTGCGCATTGGCTTTTCGCTTTGCCGGGGCTGCTTTGAGCCTGCGGGAATAGATCGGCAGGCAAGTGGGTTGAGGCCAGTAGCAACATTGAGCCAGTTCGACTCAATCTTTTGACCGTACGGGACTCAATATTGGAGGGTAAGCCCCTCGAAAAGACGAAACTTCTAAGGAGCATAAAGAAATGGCAAGAGCCGTCGGAATCGACTTGGGTACCACGAATAGCTGCGTATCCGTATTAGAAGGTGGCGAGCCCACCGTTATCGCAAACGCGGAGGGTGCACGCACCACTCCATCGATCGTTGCATTCGCAAAGAATGGCGAGGTGCTCGTTGGTGAAGTCGCTAAGCGTCAGTCGGTCACCAACGTTGATCGCACTATCCGTTCTGTTAAGCGCCACATGGGCACAAACTGGACCACTGATATTGATGGCAAGAAATATACCGCCCAAGAAATTTCAGCCCGTATCTTGCAGAAACTAAAGCGAGATGCTGAGGCGTATCTCGGTGACACAGTCACAGATGCTGTCATCACCGTTCCTGCATATTTCAATGACGCACAACGTCAAGCGACAAAAGAAGCTGGCGAAATCGCTGGCCTCAATGTTCTTCGTATCATCAACGAGCCAACATCAGCGGCGCTTGCATACGGTCTTGATAAAGGCGATAAAGAACAGACAATTCTTGTTTTCGACCTTGGTGGTGGAACATTCGACGTTTCACTTCTAGAAATTGGCGATGGTGTTGTAGAAGTTAAAGCAACCAATGGCGATAATAATCTTGGTGGAGATGACTGGGATCAATCACTCGTTGATTTCTTGGTTAAGACCTTTGCTGCGAAGAATGGCGTAGATCTCACTAAAGACAAGATGGCGATGCAACGCGTTCGTGAAGCAGCTGAAAAAGCAAAGATCGAACTCTCATCATCACAGCAAACTTCCATTAATCTTCCTTACATCACAGTTGATGCAGAGAAGAACCCACTGTTCCTCGACGAAACAATCACTCGTGCACAGTTCCAGGCGATGACAGCAGATCTTCTCGATCGTTGCCGCCGTCCATTCCAAGCAGTTCTCAAAGATGCTGGAATTCCAATCTCTGATATCGACC
>Ga0214917_10000846_pt1 | contig 39814 bp, 53 predicted proteins | sample LL_1208_BB_MetaG_FD_177983 | JGI IMG/M metagenome (GOLD analysis project Ga0214917, IMG submission 177983) | Freshwater microbial communities from Lake Lanier, Atlanta, Georgia, United States - LL_1208_BB | ecosystem: Environmental > Aquatic > Freshwater > Lake | place: USA: Georgia | collected... | reverse complement strand
TGCAGGGAAGCCGTACGATGGTTACGGCCACTGATGGCAACACGGTAACCAAAACAGTAGTTGACACCACCAATAATGTGACAGTTACTTCTGTGACTGATTTGTCAACCAATCAGACAATATCAACGGTTACGGACACTCAAACACAACAAGATATAACGGCGCTTCAACAAACAGCAACACAAATTAAGACTGATCTAACAACTCAAATTAATACATTAGCAAAAACTAATGCTGACGCAGACAAAATTATTAAAGATTCAATTCAGAAGGTTGCTGATGATTTAGGAATAAGTAAGACTGAATTGCTAGACAAGATAGGCGCAACGGAGACATCACTCAAAGCAGAGTTGTCAAATGAACTTGCACAAGTTTCTCAAAATCTTAATAAACAAATTAAAGGTTTAAAAACAGGATTGGGAACCTCAGCAGCCTTAGCTGCTGCACAACCTATTCGTGGCATAAGCTTAGATAATGATTGGCTGAAGGGGCAGATGCTCAAAGCAGGAAAAGCTGAAGGCTATCGAGATCCGTTAGCGGAATTCCAAGCCTTGCAAGAAGAAGCACAGCGTGAAGAGATGATTAGACAATTACAACCTGAACTAGCTAATGTACTAACGGAGCGCGGAGCCATGCCTTACTATGCTTACGGCCAGGAACTTTCAATTGATGAAGCGTTGGGCTTGCCCTCGGAATACTCCTCAGGGTATAATGATAAGCCAGAATACGAGCCCGTATTCAAATCGGGCGGAAAGGTTTCTCCGCTCAACCTTCAAATGATGTACGCTAAAGGTGGGCACACGCGTGAAGATTTCCGACACGGTAAGCATGTGGCTGGACCCGGCGACGGGCAGTCGGACGATATTCCGGCATGGCTCGCGGACGGTGAGTTTGTTTTTCCGGCGGATGTGGTTTCCGCACTTGGCAATGGTTCCACTAAAGCTGGAACTGATAAGCTTTATGAAATGATGCATGCCATACGTGATCGTGCAAGATCCAAAGGGCCCAAAGATTTGCCGCCACCGGCATTAAAGTCTCCACTTGATTACCTCAAAAAAAGGTAGATAATTATGCCTGGTTTATTTGAAGGTTCAGCCCCAGATCCGGTAACGCTTACCGCTTCGACCAAGCAGGAAGCGCCGGCATATTTAACAAACTACTTGCAAAGCCTTGCCGGTGCGGGTATGGGTGCGCTTGGCACAGTAACGCCAGGTGCTGAGGGGCGGCCTCCTACTGTAACGCCATTTACGGGTGAGCAGCTTATCGCGGGCATGCCGTCTTTTTACTCAAACCTGATGACGCCGACAGATACGACGAAGCTGCCGACGCTTGCAGACCTTACACGATATAAAGACGCTACCGCAGAGGCATTAACAGCGGGCAAATCCGCCATGGATGTCGACGCAACGGATATCTCAAAGTTTTACGATCCGTATCAGCAGCAGGTCATCGATGAGATGCAGCGCCAGTCAGACATCAATGTACAGAGAAATGTACTGCCAGGATTAAAGTCATTAGGGATTGGAAGCGGTCAGTTTGGTGGCAGCAGGGTAGGCAATATCAGTGGTCAGGCTTTGGCTGACATTGCTTCAACCTTGCAAAGTCAGCAGACTAGCGCACGTTCTGCAGGGTTCAAACAGGCTGTAGAAGCTGCATTGAGGGAACAGGGTCAACAAGCTTCTGCTGCAAGCGCTCTTGGCCAACTGGGAAGCATTGAGCAACAAGCCGCAACCCAAGGTATCAAGGGGCTATCAGATGTTGGTGCCGCTAAATTAGCCTATGACCAGAGCAAGATTGAGTCCCCTTTAACAAGGGCTATGAATGTCGCTCAGATCATGCGTCAGTATCAGTACCCAACAACTACGAGCGAGACAAAACAAGCATTGCCAACAATTATGGGATCATCGCCTTTATCACAAATTGCCGGTCTCGGAAGCCTTCTGGCTTCAGGAACACAAACGCCATCAGGCTGGCTCAATCAGTTGGGCGGCTTCATCGGTAAACAATTTGGTGAGTCTTCGCCAACAAGTAGTGAAATGGAACAGTACATCAAAGATGCTGCACTGTCGGGCGCTGGTCTAGGACCAATATAGGCAGATAAATTATGAGTACATCTAGAGGGGCATTGACCCCATCGCTTTACGCCGAAACCCCGGCTGAGCAGAAAAGCCTTCAAGAGTACCTCAAAATTCAAGAGGAGCTTGAAGCCGCCCTAACGAACCGGCAGCGGCTTTTTGACCCGGTGCTGCTCGCGATGGCGCAGGGGTTTTTAGCCCCTACAAAGACCGGAAAGTTCGGCGAATCGATCGGCAACGTAGCGGCGGCGGTTGGCCCCGTTCAGGAGGCCGAGGAAAAGCGCCGTCTTGAAAATATCGCTATGCGCCGCGACCTGGCCGCTGCAAAGCTCGGCGCTCAGCAGTCCGCCCGCGATGAGGAGATGATGCGCGGGTTGCTTAAGCCCCCAGGAGCCGCCCCAGCTGCCGGCCAAGCGCCCACCGCCCCGCCGGCTGCTTCAGAGCCCGCTCAAGCTCCCGCAGCTGCCGAGGGCGCACCAGCGCTTCAAGTAGGCGCACCGTTGGCGCCTCGTCCTGCTGAAGCAGCCGTAGCGCCAGCTCAAACGACCCCCGCCGCGACAGAAGGCGCGACGATTGATCGTTTCACGCCTGATCAGCTGAGCGCGATGGCTATCAGCAACAACCCGCGTGTTCAAGCGTTAGGTAAGGCTATCTTGAGCATACGTGAAGACCAGCGTAAAAATATCACGGTCGTAGGCGGAAACCTAGTTGATACGCGTAACAATCGCGTTTTGTTTAGAGCGCCCGAGAAAGAAGAGCAGTTTACATTTCCGGGTATTGAAGGCTCATTTCCGATGACACCTCTGCAGGCTGAGAAAATTCGAACCGAAATCGGAGGTATGCCCGCTGGGCCGGCGCGAGACGCTCGGTTGCGTGAGCTTTTGAGAGGCCTACAGAGCAGGGAAGAAATCGAAGCACGCGGTGAGCTGCTCAAAGGCCGCGCCAAAGATGCTATCACTGAAGAAAACGCCATCATGGCGGCGGGAAACTTGTCAAATCAACTGCGGGCTTCAGCTGAGACGTTGCTTGACTTGTCAACCAACCCGAAGACTAAAGGCGGGTTCGGCGTCACTGCTGATCCGGGTGTCTTGAACGCTATTGCTAGCGCGGTTCAAACCGGGCTCACAACCCCGAGCGGTTCGATAGGGTTCGGCGGTATTGATGACGCCGTAGCGAAACTCAAAGGCACTCCGGAGCAGATCGCCGCCCGAAGGCTCGCCGCCCGCGAGCAGGCCATGCTTGAGCTGAACTACCGCAGGGCGTATCTGACCGGGCAGGGCGCGGTTTCAAACATGGAGGGCGAAGTTGCCCGCCTGCTCGGACCTTCAATTAGCGACACCCCGGAGGCTGCCGCAGCAAAAGCCCGACTCATCATCGCCCGAGCTGAGTTCGACAAGACCGTTCGGTCGGAGTGGATCAACGCTCGTAAACTTGGCGAGTCAGTGTACGAATTTAAAGAATCTGACACCTACAAGAACGCGCTCAAAGAGCTTGATGACAAGGCTAAAGTCATCCGTGATGACCTGATTGCGCAGGCTGCCCGCAAACCGGGCGGCAGCGCGGCGGGTCGAACCCCGGCGCAGAGACCGGCGGGTGCTCCCAATTATGATGCCGCTAACCGGGCGATAGGCAACATCTTGCAAGGAAAACCGTGATGGCTGAAGAAAAATCTAATGAAACACTCACGCCCGCTCAGCAGCGTGTTGCGGAGCTTATTCGTAATCGGGCCGTTGAGTTAGGTGTTGACCCGCGCCTTGCGTTAGCGCTAGCTTATAGAGAAAATAAATTCACTAATAATCCGGGCAGCCTTGACGAAATTGGCATTATGCAGGTTCGGCCCGGCACTGCGAAGCAGTACGGTTTTAATCCCAAAGATCTCACTGATGAAACGAAAAACATCGACATCGGATTGCAAATTCTTAAAAAGCATCTTGATCGATTTCAAGGCTATCCGAACACAGCCGTGATGGCCGCAGCGGCATATAACGCCGGCCCTGATCATCCGTTTTTTACAAATCCAGAAAAGAACCAATTACCCGAGTCAACTCAAGCTTATTTGAGAGACATCAATAGTTTAAAAGGTTTTGAAGGCTACACCCAAATCGGCACCGAGCAGGAAAGTGACGAAACTAAAGAACCTTCACTCAGAGAAAAAGCCGGAAAGCTGTTTGCTGACGCAAAAGGCGTAGCCGCGCAGGCGGTTGAAGAATACCCGGAGGCCGTTCGTGCTGGCATTGACGTCGGCGGCGCATTAGCCGGGCGCAAACTCAGCGTCCTGGGTGAGGGGTTGCGTCGTGAGTACGAGGCGCAATCCGCAAGAACCCCGCCCGCTCAACCCAGGGCCGCCGCACCTTCCGCAGCCCCCGCTGGGCAGCCCCCGCCACCGATTCCTACCGACCCTATGCACACTCGGCAGATGCAAGGCACCACTGACCAGGGCGCAACTGGCCGGGCTCGCCAAACCACTTACAACGAGGCCACCGCTCGGCAGGCCGCCGCAGCTGATGAACAAGCTCGGATTATTGAAGAGTTAAAAAGGCGAGGCGTAGTCTCAGGTGATTCGCGTTCGCTCGTTTCACGACTGCCCGGTATGACGTCAACGCCGTCGGGGGTCATGCTACCCAGCGGGCAAGTTTACGCCGATATACCGCCCACCCGAGGCACCACCGCACCCCCACCTCCACCTCCCGCACCCCCGCCGCCGAGAGCCCCGCTCTCAGCACGTGCTTCTAGGGCTATGAACGTTGGCGCACGAGTTATGCCTGGGGCTTTTGGGCTACTAGGTGGTTTGGGCGCTGCCGAGCTGGGCCAGGAAGCCTACGGCCGAGCTCAAGAAGGTGATATTCCTGGTGCGTTGATAGCTGGTGTAGGTGCGGCGGGGTCGTTGGCTTCCGCCCTGCCTTTTCCGCAGACCCGCGTCGGAGGTCCTGCGCTAGCTGCAGCTTCTCCGCTGACACTCTACCTGTATGATAAAGCTAAAGAACGCGCCGTCAGTCAGGCTCAAGGTTACGGCGCTCTAGCCGCCGGTAGGCAACTACCCGCCCCGTCAATCTATCAAGGCTATTTTGGGCCTTGAGGTTACCGTTGTTCATGCCGTGTGTCTCCCCTGTTGCTACCTTTGACGACGAGAGGTAGCTTAGACCCTCGGCCCTAAAGGCTGAGGGTCTTTTTTCTACTTGTACTGCTTTTCGTAAAGCCACCGCGCCATGAGGAGTGCTTCGGCCCGGTCGGCGTATTTTTTCAAATGTAGCGGCGCGTCCGGAAAAAGCCTAATCGCCAGCGCTCGGCACTGCTCCTTGTCAGAGCCCAGGCCGAAGTGCCTTTTCCAAGTCGCCGGGGTAACGTAAGTCAACTCAAACCGACTAGCCGCCACCACGGCCCGAGCCACCCCGAATGAGTCCCCGAGGCTGAAAACCGAGCTCACCCCCTGCCCAGGCATCGCGTTGACACGCTCGAGAGCCACCGCCACAGGCGTATCAGGTTTGGAGTACCACCTGAGCATGCCGAAAAGCCCCGCAGCGTCCGCCTCGCTCTTGACGCTACCCGAACCCTTAGCAACGGTGGGCATGTCCTCTACGGCCTGATAAAAGCCGTTGCTGAGCACCCCCACCGCACCGCTCAAGCCGGGGTCGATACCGATTGTGATCATAGCGCCTCGTAGTGTTCGCACCCTTTGCGCTGCTCGTCAAGCGTCAAAGTGTGATTGTTCAGTTCGCAAACCCACTTCCCTTCCAGCCCCGGCGCACACATACGGCACGTGCGGCAGTGTTGAAGGGGTGGGGTCTCCTTGACGCACACCGCTTTCATGCTACAAAACTTACAGCCGAAACTGCTCCCGTCATCGCTGATACCCGCCGGACGTAGCCGGGCCTCGGTGAATTTGATGATCTTCTGTTGAAGTTTGGCCTGCTCGGCGGGGTCTTCGCGGATGCGCTCAACGTACAGCGTCTCATCGTCTTTGCACACCGCGACATACAACCCTCGAGTAAACCCGCCCAGCGCCATGCTGATCTGCATCTGAGCGTAGTGCGAAGGCTTAGCACCCTGAACGCCCTTTTTCAACAGCGAACTGAAGCTGTTCTTGTTATGCGTTTTGATTTCGAGCAGGTGCGGCTTGTCGCTCTCGGGCACGTTCTTTATCACCCCGTCAACTTTTGTGATAAAGTGGCCGGTGGGGTCCGTGAACTCGTACTGACGACCGTCCGGTTGTTTATCCCAGACGGCGAACCCCGCACGACGCAGGTCAGCGACTATACGCGCCTCCTGCTGGTGCCCGGTCTCAAACAGGCGCAACATGCGTCCGTCAAAAGCCTCGCGGGCGAAACCTCGCCAGCTCAGCCATACCTGACGCACGCACTCCTCGCCTATAGAAGACGAGCCAAGTCGCCCGAGATATAGATCGGGGTCTGCTTTCTCTTTTTGAATCGCTGCGTATACCCGATCAATAATTTGCTGCTCGGGTTTTGGCGGAATAGCGACCATAGGGTCCTCCAATTTAAAACATGAGGCGGGGCGCTGATTTGGTCTTCAACAAAGCGGAAGGGAAAGCCAGAAAACCTTCCGCGTCAACATCCTCAGTCGCTGGCTTAACCGCCCCTAAGTTGGCTCAATCCCAGGGGTTTGAAGAACCGCTAGCAGCGGCGGGCTTTTGAACAGCACGGGCCGGCGGAGCGGACTTTGCCGCTGGGGCTGCGGGGGCCGCCGAGCCGCCCTGCTCGAACAAGAACGCTTTGATCTTGTTGCTCGCCTTGTAGCCGTTGCTCGCTGGCTCAATCGCGACCGCTGCGCGGAAAGGTTTTTCGAGCAGCTTGTCGGTGTCGTCGGCTTCGGGCCTGCCGCATGCGGTGGCCCAAGCCACGAGCTGCTGACGGCCGATACGCTGTGCCTTTTCGCTAGGGTTGTTGATGTTGAAGTTTTGCCAAAGCAACCGACCAGCGTGCTCGCCCTTGACGACTTCAAATTTCGCCTTGATGTAGGAGCCGTCGCCCCGGCTGGTTTCTTTCTCCTCGGCCTCGAGAGCCTTCAAAACATACTCGCCCTCGGGGATGGGGTCATACTCGGCGGGGGCCGTAACGTCAACTTCAGCAGCGTTAAATCCAAATTTAGCCATGATTATTTCTCCTTTGAAAGTTATTTGGCTATGGGGATGAGTTTTTCTACGTTCGCTATGGTCATCTCGATTTCATCGGGACAGTTATAACGATTCTTTGCGGCGTAGGCGGGGTTCTCAATAAAGTGCAGCAGTCGCTCGCCTGTGGTTACGCCTCGGGTCTTTTGATTGTTGAACCCGGTGTCTGATTTGCGGATAATGACTTTGAACGCCGCGAACGCGATCACGTCCGCCCACTCCTGAAGCAGCGCGTTGCATCGGTTGGGCAGCTTGGGCTGATAGCGATCATACGGCTCGGTGCGGGGGTCTTCAAACTTCACCACCGCCGCGTGCGCAATCAGCACTACGTTCATACCGCGTTTGAGGCGTAGCACGTCCAACCCCTGCAGGATCTCGCGAAACTCCTCCGCCACTAGCATTTGACCCTTGCCGTAGGCGAGGTCTTTGGCGTCGTGCGAGGCCTCAACATTGCTCACAATGAGCGGCTCAATCAGCCAGTCAACCGAGTCAACAACGACGGTCTTAAACTGATGATCCTCTTTGATCAGCGTCTTGATGCTTTCAACCACGTCGTTGATATGCGCCGCACGAGGGAAACTCGTCACGTCGAGCGAATCAAGACCGTCCTCGGTGCTAATGAAGATCGGGCTCGGGAACTGGCTAGCGAGTGTGGACTTGCCGATGCCGTGGCCGCCGTACAACACAAGACGCGGCGGAACGGCCTGCTTGCCCCGGCGCAGCGAGTCCTGCCAGGAACTGCTTTTCTCTTTTGACATTTTGTTTCTCCTTTCTGAGTAGAGGCGGTTAGTCGTCCGCCGTTGTGAAATCGTCGTCCTCGGCTGCGCCCTCGTAGCCCAAATCCCACTGCGTGGTGATGTATTGGAACAGTTCGCGGTCCCAGCTCAAAAGGTTAATCTTTTCTTCGTTCTCGGTGATGATTGCTGAACACACCGCGCACAACGCCGGGTCCCCCACCATCAGCAGGTAGTCGCCCGGCTGCCAGTCGGCCAACACACGACGAGCTTTGCTGATCATGGCGTGGGTGTTATACGGTTTACGCGGGCGGCTAAACACAGCCCGCAGCGCCCCAAAGCGCCGAGCATCTGAAAGATCTTTTGAATGATCAACTTGAACCACAAAGACGGTGCGTGTGTTACCGGGTTGCATTTTTACGTTTCCTAGGTTGTTTAGGGGGCGGTGCGATGAGCGCTAACTCCTCGGTTGAAAGATACCCGACGCAACCCACGGCCATCGCGATCTTGAGTGCTTCCTTCAAGTACCACGTGTGGTCGAGGTCCGCCGGGTGGGTTGTGAAATCCTGAACGGTCATGCAGGCCCGAGCGCCGTCGGTCTTGGGGACTTTGTTGCCGTTCTTGACGTAGCGGATAGGCTCAAGCGCGGGGTCATTTGACTGATACCAACGCACCACCCGCCCCAGATAGGAGCCGGCCTGCTGACCGCCGCCAGTGACGTTACGCGCCGAGATGAAGTCTTTGAACGGCGCAGCCATGATCGTATCGAGCAGCTGGGTGCCGTTCGCGAGCCACTCACCCACCGCGTCGGCGCACACCTGCGCAGTGGGGTTCTTCTTGAGCGACAACGGCGCGTAAATACCTTTAACTTTCAGGCTTCGGTCGGGTTTGACCGCGATGTAGTTGTTGACGTCTTTCATCGCCAGCACGCGGTACGGAGTGAACTCGAAAGAGAACTTTGAAATCTCACCGAACCGCTGCACCACCTTTTGAACGGTCTCCTCAAGGTCATTCGAATACTGAATGGCTATACCGTCGGTGTTGGCCGAGAGCGTTGTCGCGCCCGCCAGCTCAAGCCACTCGATCAACATCAGCAGCGTGAACTGCCCGGTGAGCGTTACGGCCAGCATCAGGTCCGGCGCGTACAGGACCGAGTACCGACTGGCTAACTTTCCGAACGTGCCATTTAAAGAAATTTTGAGCGTTGCGTCCGTGGTCTTATCACCAGAACGCTTGGCATCCAACCGGCGCTCGTAGATCTTTCGATATTCAGCGACGAAGTCCTCACCCAGTCCGGCAGGTACAAAACCGCACTCGAGAATGATACTGGGGTAGAAGCTAGCAGCGTCAATATCACAGATGACGCTGTCCCCTGCAACGTGACAGATCTGTTTATCGTGAACACTATGAATGCCTCCTACGCCGAGCTGATACCCCCCGGTGCCGAACTTGACGGTCTGTAGCCCTAGGAAGTCTGGCAGCTGCACGTGCCCGGTGTTCGGGTTCATATTAAAGGTATGCGTAGCCACGCGGTCAAGCAGACCCTGCAGCTCAGCGTTGCGAAACCTCAAGAACGCGGGCGGAGTGTACCGCACGGTTTTCGGTATAGGGTTCTCTTTACGTTGCAGCGACATACTGGTGATGTAGGCCTGCTCAGCCATTTGAGAATCAGACTTGCTGCGCATATCGACGCCGTAACGGCGGCTCATTTCAACACGCAACAATATCTCTTTTTCTAAATGTTTCAGCAACTCCGCTGTGGTTTCAACGTCGTTGTGGCAGTACTCAAGCAGCACCGTCTCCTGCTCGGGACGTATCAGCTCATCATGGTGAATGGGCAGATCCTGCAGCCGGGGCATATGCATTCGCGCCCCATAGGCTTTCAAACCTACAAACGACGGCGCAACCTCAATCAGGTCAATCCAGTCAAAGCGCACCTCAGGCAGCATGTATGAACGCATAGCTACCCAGGGGGCAAGCCGGTTCTTGATGATATCATCCGCTATACGCTTGATATCAGATTCGCTGCGACCGTCAACAAACGCCGCAACGATCACGTTGTCAAACTCGCGATTGTTGAACCCGACGAGAGTGCGGTCTTCTTGGCGCATGAACTGCCTGAGCCGAGCGGGCGCGTTTGGCTCATGACGCCAAAGGTCAAACCATTCGCCGGTGTCTACGTCAAGTGCGCAGAACAACGTGCGGTTGCGGTACGTTTCAGTATCAAACACCCAGGTGCTCATCGGTCTTGATTGACGTAACCGGAAGTGGGCTCAGCGTCATCATCAGCTGAGGCGCTCTCAAGCTCAATGAGCTTCTCGAGAAAGTGAACAGCTTTTTGAAGATCCTGAACGCCGTTCTTTTCGTGATAACGCTCAACATACTTCGTCACGCAGCCCACAAAGTAACCGCGACCGTAGAGCCGCCACTGACGATCCCAGTGCTCTTCGCCGCCCTTCTTGTAGTGATCACCGCCGATTTGTTTCAGATTAGCTTTCATGACGCATACCCCGAATGGTGTTGAACAACTTGAGTTCAGATCCGCTCAGGATGAACTCGCTCGCATAAGCCACATAACGGTCATACACCTCGAGCATGCGGCGGTTGCCGAGCCGCACCTCCCGGAGGCAAAACAACGCCCCGTGAGCGATATCGGCCAGCTTGAGCGTACGCGCCTCGCGAGCGTTGAGGTTGGGGTAACTCAGGCCCGCGTCATTCATGAGCCTGCGCTCAAGTCGATCGACCTGATCACCGATACCGTATTCGCGCTTAGCCGGTGAGGGAATATCACCTGTATGCTGCTCGGCGAGGTCATGAAACAGCGCGGCTATTAGAACCTCACGGCTAGCGTCCGGGTCAAGCAGCAACACCAAGCAGGCCACTCCGTGTGAGTGGTGACCTACGGTTTCAAGCTGGTGTGTTGTGAGAGTGTGGAAGCGCTTAACTTCGCTTCCGTTGAGTATGAATTCAAGGGTTTTTCTCATCACTTAGTTCTCAAGTTAAAAGTTATGAAGCTAGAAACAAAAGTATAACTCGGTTTTTACAAGAACGCCAAATGCTCACGTTGAGCGCTTCTTTTCTTCACGGCGCTCAACCCACTCAATCGCTGCACGACGCCAGTCAGCCGCACCTACAGCACGGGCTTCTTGAAGACCGCTGCGGCCCGCCCGGCGCTCAGCACTAACGAGCGCCAACTGCCGCGCCGTGTGCGAAAGGAAAGCGTTTTTGTACGGGTTGTTTGCGAACGGGTTAATGCAGAACCATTCACATTCGTACAGGAACAGTTCTGGGTCCGGGTAGCTCATCAACGCTCGGGGAGTGACCTGCCCCAACCAGTAGTAATCAAAATCACGAGCCGAGGGCGGCTGCTCAACGTAACGCTGCGCGTCGTAAAGCTCGGTGTAAAGATGCATGTTGCTACTGACCTGCCGATACAGACCCACGGTCAGTCCGGCCGAAGTTGCAACGAACTCCTGCAGCACGCTGAAGTGCACCGCGTTAGCACCACACGCGCCCCACCAGATATCGTTGCTGCGGTTGAACACGGTCATGTTCAGCCGACCGTGCCGCACTTCAAAGACTATCTGCGTGTTGCAGGCTTTGTCTTTTGTAGTTTTGATGAGATCCGCTGCATCCCACATCTGAATAACGGCCTGCCGCGTGTTGGGATCTTTCTTCAGCAGCTCGATGACCGCCTTCAGCTGATCAAAACCGAAGTGCCGCCGCCAGCGGTAACCGTAAGCCGCGTTAAACGTAACACCATCATCGCTGTATTGGCCGATGCGGCTGTTAAACTGCTCAAGGAACGCCACGTCGTTGCGCCCCGCGAGCATCCACACCGACTCCAGCAGGTGAAATATCGGGTTAGCGTCTCGGCCCGGATGAAACAATACGCGCTCATTAGGCCTCAAGTAATTGATGATGAACGTGCCTTCAAAGGTCAGGGCCGGGCCGTTGCGCGTCTGCCGAGTGTCGACCTTGCGAGTGCGTAGTTTCCAGAACATCTCTGAGAAAGCCTCATTGACGTTCGAGCAGGTGATGTTAAAAGTCATTTAGAACTCCGTTTCAGGTTTGTAACGAGTCTTGGGCACGCCTTCGCCCAACACGGTACGAGCGTATTTGCTGTATTCGCACATAATGTTCTGAACATCATGCAGCGTTAAATCGTCAATATCGAGGTAGCTGGCTATAGCCTCTTGAATCTTGATGAGTTGTTGATTGAAGTCCTCAGGTTTCCAACCTGCGCCGGCGGTGCGATTGAGCAGGTAATTTAACCCTCGCGAGCTACCCGGCCCGATCGGTGCATAGGTGTAGAGGTCTTCCGCCGGACCTAAGTGCGCGGACGAGTAAGTCAGATCAGCAGTCACCTGCCCAGCCATGAAGGTGCTGATACCGAACGACGTGGTCATCAGGTTGACTATGTTTTCAATTTTAGGCCGCTCGTAGTCGATTTCTTCGATGATAGCCTGATTGAGCTGAGCTGCCGGAGCAATGATATGCCGCGCTACGGCGAGGCTCTTCTGACCGTCGGGGTCTTTCTTGGTCGGGTAGACCATGTACGCGCCGCTGTAGACCTTGCCAGCTTTGGCTCTGAAATTTTCAATCGCTGCGCTAAAACGCTCAGGTATGAACTCGGCCGGAGCCACGGGTAAAACCCGTTCGTAAATCAAATGCCGCAGGGTCGGGGGCCAGTTAATCAGCCGCGCTATGAGCAGCTGAAACCATAGGTCTCGGCGCTCTTCATCTGGCTCAATCATGTTGGTCAAGATCCAGCGCGTCACGCGGTCATCACGGCGACGAATATTGGTGAACTTGTAATCACGCAACACTGGGTCATTAGTGTAAGGGGTTTCGCCTCCCCGCTCTTTGACAATCCGAATGACTTCGCGCTCCCACGTGAAGTAAAGCACCCCGTCAAGGCTGGCGATTTCTTTACGAGTCTGGGGTCTCGCAAACGGGCATTCCTGTATCATCGTTCAAACTCCTCAATGATGTTCAACAGCTCAGGGTGCGGGTCAGTGTGATCAATCAGACGTACGTCATACCCCGCACTACGTAGATTCTTATAACAATTCACCACTGACTCAAATTTGTCAATGAGGTTCTTAGGGTTAAACGGTTTGTCGTTACCGGCGTCGAGCCGGCGCTGTTTGACGCGGTCAATGCAAAGATCCAGCGGCGTGTTCAAGAATGCATACACATCACAGCCGGTAGGATGAACGGCCTGAGTCACAGCCCCGCCCAACCCACTGGCTGAAACCAACGCCCCCTCGTAGAGCACATGCCCATGTGGATGAGCACGCAGTATCTTATCGGCTATTTCGGCCTGCGTCTTGATGGCGTCCGTGCCGCCGCAGACGTTATCATATTTACCGATGATGAACAACGGCTGTTGAACGGTGGGCGGCTCAACACGATAGCCGGCGATGCGCGGGCCGCTCATCAACGTCTGATTGGGATAGGTGAAAAAGTGCCTAATGGCGGTGGTTTTGCCTGAACCAAAGGTGCCCGCGACTCGCAGGATGACGTTACGCATGTTCTAAGTTCTCCGTTATGAAATATTCCGCTCGGTAGGGTTGCCCCGTACGGGGAAATATACCTGCTTTTTCGCGCAAAGACAAGCGCTCCGTTTCACACTCAGCTCTCAGCCAGTCAGGCAGCCCTTCAGCGCGGATATCTTTGAACACCTCCGTAAAGGTCTGCTGTCCCCTCGCGTCGGCCCACTCAATGCGTTCCTGCGCCATGTCGGCGTAAACGCCGGGGTAACGTCGACCGAAGAAATGGTTTTTGAATGTGCAGAGGTTTGACTCCAGCGTAAAGTAAGATACATATTGAATGTCTTGATTCTGTTCTGAAAACTCAAAAAGAATGTTTTCAGCCTGCCCATTCAGCCAAGAGCACATTTTACCGAAGTTATCATAATTGCCGTCAAACTCGTTATTCGCCCGTTTGTCCCATACCAGCTCATCGCGCCCGAGCAGGAACAACATACCGTTACGGTGAGAACGGCTGCCCGATTTGTCACTGAACAGCAGGTCGTCACAATCCGCACCGTAGCCGTTCAAAAAGACATACTCAAGGTAACTAAATGATGATAGTCTCCCAAAAGAAAAGTAACGGTTGCGCACAAGGTCCCATAACTGGTCATACGGGCCGGTGAGCATGTTAACTTGTGACCCGTGTTCGGCAACCAACTCGGCATACGTCTTTATGGCCTGAACGGTTTCCTTCTTTTGATACCGCCGGTCGGTGTCAAACTGCAGCGTGTCCCACTCGTCGTTGAACCATTTTTCAAACCCGGTTAACGCCGCCCTAGCGGGGGGCACCGAAGGCAGTCGCGTAAACAGCCGCAGCGAAGTGATAGGGTTCTGCGTCATGCCGTTCAAAAACGCAAACCACAACCGCTGCTCGGCGTCCCAACCGTAACGCTGGGCCAACTCGGGCATGTACAGGTAGACAAGACCGGGCATGATGCCGTGGGTTAAATTAAGGCCGTAAAGCTTATCAAAGTACCCTCGGCGATTTTCAAGCAGGCGGTAATCAATCATCGCTGAGACTCCTCAATAAAAACGTCAGCTGCTACAAATGCGTTCATGGCGTCCTCCTGCCAAGACGTTTCGTCATTCGCGGCAAACTGCAGCATGAAAAACATCGCCACCACCTCGCGCAGTGTCATTTCGCGAGCGGGTTTTCCGCCAACATCATTATCATCCATTTTCAGTTCTCCTAGTGTAAAAGGGTTCTATGACTTTGGGGTTGGGAGCTGAACCTACAATCCAAAAACCCCAGGAGTCATCCTGCGGTATGAGGCGCTGCTCGCGCTGCCAACGCCAGATCTTAGCTTCGTAAGTCGGGTGGAAGTCAATACCGTCAAACCGCTCGCCCTTAAACTTATCACTATAACGACTGTAGCCTGTGGTGTGCAGGCTATGATGTTTCCACGCGAACGGTAGGTGCGTAATGTCTACACCGATGTGCTCCATACGCTCGCGTACCCAGGCGTGCTTTTCCGGACCTATACCCACCGTGATGAGCTTTTCAAGATTGTGAGGTTCACGGCTCAACCCCAGCAGCACGCTGCAGAGACTATTGCACGAGCCGGCGGGCATGACTAAGGTCTTCACCTCCGGGGGCAGGTTTCGGGTCTGGTTGGCGCCGACCTCATGAAACTTACGCACTTCTTCAGCCGAGTAGCGAGCGTGGGGCAGCGTGATGCCGTACTCGACGACCAGCGAAGTTTCCTGCGCCAGGTCGGCCACCCGGCGCTGTATGATCGGATTATACGGACCATTGGCAAATTCAAACTCCGCTCCGAAGCCGTAGGCTATGCGCGGGTTTTCGTGCGTCAACACGGTCTGAGGCCGACTGTAAACAATTTGGCGGCTCTTCAAACCGTAATGCGCCCCCACAATCGCGCTCATGCTCAGCTGAGGAGATTGAATGCTCGCTCCGGTGACGATATGCGTGCGGCCGGGGCGGTAACGGTTCACATACCATATCAGCTGGCGCATCTTTGAACCGTTGGGACCGCCGTAGCCGAGCGGCGCAAAGTGATCATCGCGTTTGAACCAGATGCCCGAGCGGTTCTGCCACGGGGTGAGCAGGCCCAAGTGTTCATCCCACTTGATGCGGCTGCGGTCCATTGACAAAACCGGAAACACCGTATCGCTCATACCAGCTCCTTCAAATATAGCACTTCGCTCAGAACCCTCAACCAGTGCTCGCGACCCAACCGATCCTGAGTAAACCGCTCAAGATGATAACGACACATGAGCGGCGCGTGCTCACCGTGCATACGTATCATCTTGAGCGCGACTTGGCGAACTGTCATTCTAGTTCCTTTTAGATTAAATTCCAACCGAACCGAAACAAGTAGCTCAGCACTCGCATTGCTAAACCCAACGCCACTGCGCTAAACGCCAACAGCCCCACCCAGCTCAAAATCCAAACCACAAAGAAAACATTTTCGCGGGACATGTTAAACCCCCTCATTGACAAGTTGAAACTGCCGACTGTTGACTTCAACCACTTTGAGTTCGCCGACCTTGGCTGCCCGATACAGCTCGCGGGTGAGGCGATCTTGCTGCGCGGAACTCATCCAATCAGGCCGCGCCACCCACATGCGGTAAGCATTGGGCCAGGTTTCCCCCGTGTTCAGGCAGCGAATCGTGCGCGGCAACCGCAACGACTCGCTCATGCTGGGGCGCTTGAGCACCTTAGGTTGAGCGGGTTTTTCAACCGGAGTCGGGTGCTGATTGATGACCTTAGCCGGTGAGGACGACTGCAACCGCTGCCAGAGCTCCGTGCAGCGCTTGATAGCGGTGGCTCGGTCACTAAACCGACGCACCGGGCGCTCGGCGTGTTGATTGTAAAATTTAACTAGGGAGTTGTTAGGTACGCTACTAAAGTTCATCATGTTTTCCTTTCAAAACGGAGCTGGTTCAAAGTCGTCAGGGTTGATTTGATTCTTAGGGGTGCGGGCGAACTTTATTTTCGACACGTGAACGTAAACCCATTGCGGGAACGGCCAGTTGGTTTCTTGATTGATGAGCCGCACCGCGCAGGTGTTGTCTTCTTGAACAGACTCAAGCACCCCCAGGCCCGAGGGTGTCATGACGCGGTCGCCTTTTTGATGATATCTCATACGTCCTCCACGACTACGTAAAGTATATCAAGCGGAGCCTCAATCGCGTCAAGGTAGCTGTCGATAGCCTCCTGCCGGGTGCTGCCGTAGCCGACGCAGTAGCCCGGCTCGTAGTTAACGCTGAACGCCGCCCAGTCATAGCGGTTGGTCGGCACAGGAGGCGCGTCGTTAATGACGCGGATCTCGATGATGTCGTTATCTGTTTCGCGTCTCATATGCGGCCTCTTTGACGTGGGTTTCAACTTCAAAATTGATGCGATCTTCATCGGCACGGGTCAGTTTCTTAGCCAGCCACGGGGCTGACCGCCCCCGGCGATCGAGCACCTCCCACTCGGACTCAAACCAGCCCAAGTAATCAAGATCACTAGGGGCATTGCGGTCAAACGAGCCTAGCTTGCCATCAACCCAGCTCACCCCGATGAGGCAAGGGATGCCGGCTACTTTAGACTCAAAACGGTACAGATGCTCCATGACTTACTCCTCGGTTGAGATTTTTAAATTGATGTTGGCGAGAGCCATTTTCAGCTCAAGCGACAGTATGAATGCTTCGGCCTGCCGTGTGCCGATGAACCGAGGGTCGCGCCATTCTTCAACGCTTGATGACTCAAGCAGTTTGAGAAAGGCGATGATTTCTGAAATGTTTTTAGCGTTGAGCATTTTGAGTTCTCCTGAGTTATAAGGCGGGGACCGTAGCCCCCTGGGGTGATTAGCGTGAGGTAACACGTACGGCAAAGCTAGTCGAACGGGTTGTGTGCCGAGCGACTTGCTCTTCGGTAGCGTTAAGCTCCGCCAAGAGCTTTTTGTAATTGACCGTGCCACGGTCTTGAGCAACCACCGTAGCTTTGAACAACGTGCCTTCAAAAGCACTTGAACCGCCGGGCAACGTTGCTGCGTCGCGGAGCTGAGACTTGATGGCCTCGGCTTCTTTTTCAAGCTGCGCGATCTGCGCAAGGATGCCGCCAAGGGTGTCGATGATTTGAGTGGTATCATTAAGCATTTGAGTTCTCCAAGTTAGCAAGTTATCAAGTTGGGTACAACGGGTTGAATTAAACCTCAATTCAGCGACCAGTGAAAGCAAAAACCCTTCACTTCAGTTGGGTATAGGTTGCCCCCCACTTGCGCAGTGCGCATAATTGAGATTAGCGTTACCTTTTTTCACCCACAGAACCTATAACTTTAGCCTATGGAATTGAGACCCTATCAGCGGGAGGCAGTTGATGCCGCCCGCGCAGCTCTTTCAGCAGGGAGCAACCCCGCGCTACAGCTCGCCACCGGCACCGGCAAGTCTTTGATTATAGCTGAGTTGGCGCAGCAACACCTTCCCCGGCGGACTTGGGTGCTCACGCACGTGCAGCAACTCGTCAAGCAGAACGCCGCCACTCATGAACGTCATACGGGCGTGCGGCCCGGCGTGGTGTGCACCGGGTTGAAGCGCCGCGACTATGACGCGCCGATTATTTACGGTACGATTCAGACCGTCATCAGCGCGGCAAAGCATATGCCCGCCCCCGACCTTATCATCATCGATGAGGCACACCGCGTGCCGCACAATCACGGTCAACCCACGCAGTATGAACGGGTGTTGGGGGCGTATCCCGACGCACAGCGCGTTGCGATGACCGCCACCCCGTGGAGAATGGACAACGGGGTAATATACGGGAGCGGAGAGCAATTTTGGTTTGACTCGCTAGCGTATACCTACAACGTGCCCCGCGCCGTAGAGGAGGGCTACCTCTGCCCCCTCGTGGGGGTTGAAACGGCTGTACAGCTTGACGTTGAAGGTATTAAGATTGACGGCGATTATGTTCAGTCAGAAGTGGCCGACCGAGAAACGCAGGAATGGTTGATTGAGGTGGCGCGGTCGATGGGGGAGTTGGCGGTGCGGCGGCGTCATGTGGCGGTGTATTGCCCAACGGTGGCCGCCGCAAAACGAGCAGCGCTGGTCATCGGGGCCATGACGGGTTGGTCGGTGGCGGTGCTGACGAGTGCGCTTGACGAAGACGAGCGGCAGCGGGTGTTGAGCGATTTCACCAGCGGGCGAACCCATGTGTTGTGCTCTGTGGATATGCTCACCACCGGATTTGACCACCCGGCGCTGGACTGCATAGTGTGCCTGCGGCCCACGATGTCCTCGTCGTTGTGGGTGCAGATGCAGGGTCGAGGGACGCGGCTGCACGAATCAAAGCGCAACTGTTTGATCCTTGACTACGTGGGCAACCTCATCCGGCTGGGTGGGGTTGATATGATGGAGACGTATTACCGTCAGAGCCCCGTGGGCGAGCCGCTTGAGCAGGTGCGGGCCGACCCGACTGAGCGCAGTCCTCGTAAGTTCAAACCTGGCCTGACTAAGCTCATTCCGATTGACCCCATGACCGGGCAGGAGGCCCGCGACGGTTCCGTGCTGACGGCGCAGGTTCAAACGGTCAACAGCATCGCCATCACCACTCGGCGCGACCCTAGTACCCCGGTGTTGATGGTCAATTACAACTGCACTACCCCCGAGGGGGCGCGGCTTCAGGCCACGCAGTTCATCAACCCGGCGCACCCCGACCAGCGGGCGGTAAGGTTTTTCAATGAACGGGCGTTGGCGGTGCGGCTGCCTGCGCCGGCTCGCTCGGTGCTGTGGCAGCTGCGCAACGCACCCCGGCAGCCGGCCGAGATACGCGTCATAAAGCGCGGAAAATACTGGAATGTTTTGGAGGAGAGATTCGTTGCGTAATAAGAACAAACAACTCTGGGCCGTTGATCGCGCCCCCACCACACTTGACTACGCGTTGGCGTATGCACGGCTGGGATGGGCAGTGCTGCCGGTGTGGTCGGTGGATCAGCACGGGCAATGTCGCTGCGGGCGGCCCAACTCTGAGACAGGCCACAAAGCAGGCAAGCACCCTCAATCACAACTGGTGCCGCACGGGCACAATGACGCCACCACCGATGAGGAACGTATACGCCAGTGGTGGTCAACTGATCCGGCGGCGGGTGTGGGGGTGAGCCTAGCGGACTCGGGGTTACTGGCGCTGGACATTGATCCGCAAAACGGCGGCCTTGAGAGCCTGGCAGCGCTGGAGGCCGAACACGGCGTGCTGCATAGCGACCTGACCGCTGTCACTCAGGGCGGCGGGGAGCATCGGGTCTTCCGCGCTGATCCTGAGTTGAGCTACCCCGGTTCGCTGGGTCGGGGGCTTGACTTGAAGCATCACGGTTACATCTGCGTCGCGCCCACCTTGGGCCCATCGGGCGAGTACCGCTGGGCGGCGGGTCGCTCGCCGTTGAGTCGCTCGGCCCCAGCGCAGCCTTCGCCCCTGCCGGAGTTGGTGCGGTCGCGAGCGCACACCCCGGTGAATTACAGCCTAGTGGAGCGGGGTGGGGTGCCCGTGGCGACGGCGCAAACCTTTGATGACCTGCGCTCGGCGTTGAAGTACGTAGACGCCGATGACTACACGACGTGGGTCAACGTTGGTATGGCGCTCCGCCCGTATGGCGAGAACGGTTATAAGATCTGGACCGAATGGTCGGCGCAGTCGGATAAATTCAACGCCGCCACCCAGCGCCGTAAGTGGGAGCGCGATATCGACTCGCCCCACTCCATTACGTATCGTTCTATCTTCCGCCTTGCCATCGACTCCGGCTGGCCCGGTAACCAGTCTGCAGCCGACACACCATCGCCCGAGCGGCATCCGTTTGCGTTGGCGCAGGCGCGGGACTCCGGAGCGCTCAAGCCGCCCATGTTTGAGTTCATCTTTGATGACTTTATGAGCACCGGAGTGAACGTAGTGGCGGGTGCTCCCGGAGTGGGAAAGACCACCCTGGTAATACCACTGGCGCTGGCTGCGGCGCACCTCTGCCCGGCGGACTACGCGCTGCGTCCCACGGTGCGGCGCAACGTCATCATCATTACCGAATCGGTTGAGCAGGTCCAACGCACCGTTTACTCATTGTACTCGTGGGGTTGCACCGGGGCGAGCACCGCCGAGTTTGAGTCCCGAGTGCGGGTGATTGCGGCCCGGCGACTGAGCCCGAAGAACGTGGGCGGTGTAGCGGAGGAGTATCGCCGTTGGACAGTGGACAACGCCCGAGCGGACGGCGGCCTGCACGCTGCGTTGCCGCTTGTGGTGTTTGACACGGCCAACTCGGTGTTTGATCTTGAAAACGAGAACGACAACGCCGAGGTGGGCCGGGCGATGGCCGAGGTGAAGCAGACCTTTGCCGCTTTCCCGATCATCATCGTCAGCCACACGGCTAAGATTCTCGGCTCGCACGAGTCCGATCACCTCAGTCCCCGAGGGGCGAGCGCCTGGACCGGGGATGCGCAGGGGGTTTACGCCGTGTTCAAAGATGGCGAAGACTCCACCGCACCGCGTGTGCTCAAGGCGATAAAGGTGCGCTTTCCGGCGCTGTACCCGGAGCTGGCTTTTGAGCTGGTTAGCAATCGCGAGCGTCATCCGGACGTGCTCGGCTATGAGCGGGACGTCTGGTTTGCGCATGCCGTGGCGCGACCGTTGAAACCCGGCGAGCGCTCCGGCCTGAAGGAGCAAGTCAAGGAGGACCGCGAACGTGAACATTGGAACCAACTCACCCAGCAGCTCATTCAACTCATACGCAGCAACCCCAACCGAGCGCGTAGCCACTTTGAGCGACTGAGTGTGAGTGAGGGCGGCCTGCGCTGTTCGCAGGAACGGCGCGAGCGCCTAGTCAGCTCGCTGCTCGCCGATGGGTTGGTGGAGCGGGTTGAGCTTGAGAAACCTCAAGGCCGCGCCAATCACTACCTACGCCTCAATGAGGAACTCATCGCCCAACATTACTCCAACGATCCGGGGTCGCTGCGGGTATGAAAACAAAGACCAACCAAAGTGAATGGGTATTGTTTCATTCAATGTTTGAAATAAGTTTTAATTCACTCCAGCAGTACTTTTTAACTCAATAACTGGAGAACTCAAGATGAACACAGGAAGCCTGATCAACCGCCTCTACTCAAGCATGACCATCAACGCTCCCGCCCCGGAAGTCGGCATGGCAGCGACGATGTTGCTGTGGAGCGACCGTAACCCCGGTACGGTGGTCGAGGTAAACATGAAGGGCCGTTACATCGTCGTGCAGGAAGACAAGGCGATCGTTACCTCGGGTCCTTCGCTCGGCGCTCCCGAGTATCGCTATGAGCGCAACCCGAACGGGCACCTCAACTACTTTCGGAAAGCTAAAAACGGTCGCTGGGTAAACGTCGCACGTAATCCCGAGACTAAGCGTTTTGTTCAGCTGGGCACGCTCGGGTTATTGCTCGGTGAGCGTCAAAAGTATTGGGACCCGAGCTTCTAAATCACAACGGGGGCCAAGCGGCCCCATCACACGGAGATAATGACATGACGTTCGATAAAGCTCTTAAAGAGTTACCAGATGTGTGCGGCTTCGATCATTTTGCTCACAAAACAGTCGAAGATCTTTGCTGGATTTGCCTTCACGAACTCGACCTTCATGCAGAACAAGAGTATTGGCACCCAGTCGCTGTGCGCAAGCAATTGTTGGCCTTTTGCAAGAGATACGGCTACTACGTTGCTGAAGCGCAGGCCATGTTCAATGCGGGCAAAGGCATGAAAAAGGCGGACGCATACATGTAATCAACGGGGGCCACTCGGCCCCATTCATAACTTTTTGAGGAGAACTTAAAATGAGTCGTTTAGAACCCTGGCAACTTGATGAAGGCGATGACGCGCTTGGGACGTGCGTTGATGGTGTGTGGGTAGCATGGACGCTTGATAACGACGTGTACATTTACGCAGGCCGCGTTGAGCAGCACGACCCCAGCGACTATCACCACATTGGTATTCTCGTTTGGGACGATGAACCTGAGTATACGGTTGCGCAAAATGAAAACCACAACGAGGAGCGGCTGCACGAGTTTGTCCGCGCCTACTTGAAGAGGAGCAACACATGAATCACGATGACCAACCCCCCGGCTGGCTGGTCGAGTTTAACAGGCAGATCAAACCCACCAACTGGTGCATCCCCGTTGAGGACGTATGGCGCAAGTATGGCTGGGTGCCGCCGTCGCGGGAGTGCCCCGTCACCATGGCCCGGCAGCATGCCTATCGCACCTGGACCGCGCCGCTCACCGTCCCCCAACAATCAATCGAGGAGAAGTAAATCATGGCTACTAAGCTGCCCGAAACCCCATCGCTCAACAACATCACCGCCCGCGATCTGATGATTGCCGCCGCCCTGAACGGCATACTCTCAAAAGGCATTAAGGAGTACGCCGACGGCCCGTTTGAGCTTGACTCGGCTTCAAGAATTGGGGCGTTTGCCGTCAGGCTCGCGGACGCCACGCTCGACGCGCGAGGCAAGCCATGATTAACCCCGCGCAAGAGCTCAACCCCCGGCAGGCGAAATACATGCGCTGGTTGAGGGCGCAGTCCGAGCCCGTGACGTTGCATGAGCTGGGGGTGAGCTTCAAAGTAACGAGCAGCGCCGTTTGGCTCGAGCTGAAGCCGCTGTTTGAGGCGGGCCTGCTGAGCCGGCAGAAAGTCCTCAAGCAGCGCACGCTCGTCTCAAAGGCCAGTTGGTTCTACGCGTATCAGGTGGCGGGCAGGGCGTTCGACACTAAGCCCCTCATCCGAACGCGTAAGAAGGTCAAGAACGACGACTCGCCCATCAACTTCAACAACCCGTTCAACTTGGGGGCGGGGGCTCGGGCATGAAAAAGAAACGCGCCATGACTGACCGCATTAAATGCAACCCGCACCCCGACGCACCGCACGGCTTCATGCGTGACGCATCACATAGTGCAGGTAGATATGTTTGTGAGTGTGAGAGTTGGGAACCGCCTAAGCGTGAATGGGTTGGGCTTACGGTAAACGAAGCACGAGAGTTTTACGAGAGCGACCTAAGCCGAGAGGACCTTATATACAAGATAGACGAGTTTCTGGAGGAGAAGAACACATGAGCACACGTATTCAAGAAGCCGTTACTTTTATTCAAGCCACGCGAGAAGAAGCTATAACACTCGCTCACGATGTCGGCGATGCAGAGGTTCACGCGCTACACATACAGAAGGGTTTTTCTGCACCCGCGCAGCAACCCGTTGGTTACATGGTTGTGCCGGTGAAAAAATGGGTCGGGCTGACTGATGAGGAGAGTGTTTCTTTGCTAGTGAAAGCCAACAAACCGAAAAGGGGTCAACCATTCACTACCGCTCCCGAAATGGCTGCTGAGTTTGGTCGGCTAGTGAGCGAGCTTTTGAAAGAGAGAAACACATGAGTGACAAAGAAAAACTGGCGCAGTGGATGATTCGAAGCGGCTACGCAACAGGCCACGCCGACAGCATGGAAGACCTGCTGCAAGAGCTGGATTGGCAGATTTCGGAGAAGCAAGGTCCAGTGACGTTCGTATGCAGCACTGGCTTTTGCCGCTTTACCCTCACACAGACCGATGTTGGAATAGGAGATGTACAAGCAATCAGAGCAAGGGGTGAGAAATGAAAGGCTACTTAGCGGGAGAAGCCGCATGGCGCACCGCGCAGGACGAGCCCCCGCCGCTGGGGGTGAAGATGTTGCTGCTGAACCCCGATGGGGTCTGCGTCATCGGGACCTGGGGGCCGTGGGCGATGGCGTGGGCTCCGTTGCCCCGGATGCCCGAACACGTCAAACGGCGGCTGCTGCAGGGTTCAGAGCCCCGTCGCAGCACGAACACCTTTAACGAGTGGCAACTCCACGCCGGGGACGCCGCATGAGCGCCGAGGACGCGTCTCTGCGTCTCGCCCAGCAGGCCATAAAAGACCTAGCGGAAGTGGTCGCGGAGTTGAAATTCAAAACCCCGCTGATGATGGCCGCCGCTCGTGCAGCGGAAAACGAAAGCTGCGCCCTCTTGGTTGAGCAGATGGGGGCCGAGGGCTACGGCACGCTGGCGATTGCGGCCGCCCTGAGGCAACGTAATCCGTATAACCCCAGTGACCGTCGGGTGCACTAGCTGTGGCCGTTGAGCGAGAAAGCCTGACCGCTCGGTGTCGCGTTGATGAGGGTAATCGTTCGGTTGATCGTTCGAACGATTACGCCAACCGAACGATTGGTTCGGAGCGCAAACTGTGTTGCTCGATCGCCGGAGTGGGGGCCAACTACGTTGCCCCACACGGAGCCGATCAGAGCGAGGGGCGAACGGAGTGGGTGTAAACGATTGGGAAAGTGATCGTTCGTTCGGCCAGCTACCTCCACGAAGTGGAGGCGAACGAACGTTAGCTGGGGGGTTTTGAGGCTGGTTAAAAGTGCGGTTGCGGCTGCTCAGGAAGCGTGGCAAACGATTGTGAGCTATAATGCGGGTTTTGTAACCGTGTGAGCAGGGAGGTGAGCGATGGCTAAGGTGACGCAGGAATGGTGCGATGAGCGGAGGGGGATGCTGCCCGGGGAGCTGCTTGAAATGATCGGGCGCGAGCCCGGACGACCCAAGACCGAGTACCTGCACCGGCCCTTGGATAAAGGCGGGTTGAGGGGTCTGACCGATGATAAGTATGCGGCGTTTGAGGGGTTGATTGCTCAGGGATTGATCGCATTCGGTCCGGACAGTCGGGGACGTTGGAACGTGCGCGGGGTGTACTTGACAGCGGGGGGTGCGCCCGCAGTAGCGACGGAGGGCGAAGAGCCAGAACTCAGCGATGAGAGGCTGATGGGGTGGTTGATGGGGGAGGTTGAGCGGGATCCGGGGCGGGGGCCGAGTCATTACCCTCGTGTCACTCGGGCGGAGGGTTCGCCTGGTGGGTCTCAGGCACGCAAGGAGGCGCTGCTCAAACGGTTGATTGCCGAAGGTCGCCTCAGGCTTGAGAAACTCCCTCAACCACGGGGTCGGCGTGCGACGGGGGTGTTTCCGGCGGAGGGGCTTGCCTTTTGCGGCGGAGTGGGGTTATAATGCCGCGCATGGCTGATGAAAAGAAAACCTACCGCCCGCATCGCACCCCGCTCAAAGAGCCGGTGGGACCGGGTTTGACACGACGTCACCGGCACGACCCGGCGGTGTGGATGCCGAGGGTGTGTGAGCGGCTGGCGCTGGGGGATAGCCTGTATGAGGCGTGCGCGGCGCTGGGGGCGGGAGCCCCGACGGCGGATGCCGTCTTGAGCTGGGCGAAGAAAGATCCCTCCGGGGTGGGTCTGCAATACGCACAGGCGCGGGAAACCGGCTACCTGCTGCTCGGTGATAAGATCGACCAGCTGGCGGCTGAAACACACACGTACACGCTCGTGCCCGAGGTAGACGCCGACGGCCACCCGCTGCTCGATGAGCACGGGGAGCAGCGCGTGCGGCGGGTGCTGGTACCGTTGAGCAGCGACGTCATCGCGAGCAAGCGCCTTCAGGTTGATACGCTCAAGTGGAAGCTGAGCAAGATGCTGCCCAAAGTGTACGGCGAGCGTCTGACGCAGCAGCACGTCGGCCCCGAGGATGGCGCAGTCAAGGTTGAGGTGAGCGCGGTGTTTGACCAGATCCTGAACAACCTTGAGCTGAAGCGCCGGGGCGATGGGGGCGAGTGAAGCCGGCGTTTTAGCGGGGTTGCTGCGCGACCCGGCGTTGCGCGAGCAGTTCACGCAGCTCACCCCCGATCAGCAGGTCGCGTGGGCATGGCGGGCGTTGTGGTTGAGTGTGGCGCACGATCATCAGAAGCCCCCGCCGGGGGATTGGTGGTCGGTGTGGTTGATGTTGGCCGGACGCGGAGCGGGCAAGACCCGCACCGCCGCCGAGCAGGTCGGCTGGTGGGCGTGGAGCTACCCGAGCACTCGATGGCTGGTCGCTGCGCCGACCTCGGCCGATGTGAGGGGTACGTGCTTTGAGGGAGACTCGGGCCTGCTCACCGTGATCCCTTCCCCGCTGGTGGAGGACTACAACAAGGCCCTGCATGAACTGCGCTTGATCAATGGCAGCCTGATCAAGGGCATCCCGGCCTCGGAGCCCGAGAGATTTAGGGGGCCGCAGTTCCACGGCGGCTGGTGCGACGAGTTGGCCGCGTGGGAGTACTTGCAAGAGGCATGGGATCAGATTCAGTTCGGGGTGCGCCTGAAGCTCCCGAACATGAAGAGCCGCCTGCTCATCACGACCACCCCCAAACCCCGCGACCTCATCGTTGACCTGATAGGCCGCGAGGGCGCGGACGTCGCGCTCACTACCGCCAGCACGTACACCAACCTTGATAACCTGAGCGACAACTTCAAGGCGCAGATCCTCAGCTACGAGGGTACCAACCTGGGGCGGCAGGAAATCCACGCAGAAATTATTGATGTCGAGGAGGGCGGCATCGTCAAGCGCGACTGGTTCAAACTGTGGGCGGCGGACCGTCCGTTGCCTCGGCTTGAGTTCATCATCCAGTCGTACGACTGCGCGCATACGGAGAAGACGCAGAACGACCCCACCGCGTCGATTACGTTCGGAGTGTTCAAGCCCCAGGACGGCAGTATGTGCGTGTTGGTGATTGACGCTTGGCAGGATCACCTGCAGTACCCTGACCTGAAGAGCAAAGTCACGGACGAGTACGATATCATCTTCGGCGAGGGGCGCGAGGCCCGCCGGGTGGACTTGGTGCTGGTTGAAGACAAGGCTGCCGGCATCCCGCTGATTCAGGACCTGCAGCGGGCGCGGGTTCCGGTGCGCGGTTACAACCCCGGTCGGGCCGACAAGGTGCAGCGCCTGAGCATCGTCGCCAACATTGTCAAGGCCGGCCGAGTTTACGTCCCGGAGTCCTCGGTGCGGGCCGGCTACGTGCGCGACTGGGCGGAGGCTATGGTCACGCAGATATGCAGCTTCCCCAACGCCACGCACGATGACTTCTGTGACGCCTTCTCGCAGGCGCTCCGTTACCTGCGCGATGCCGGGTGGCTGAACATTGACCCCGCTCCCCGCGACGACTACGACCCCGAGGACTACATTGACGCCCTCAATGACTCGGACGACTACACCGGACCCAAGGTGAACCCCTATGCCGCCTAGCCTACTACCCCCCAGCCCCGAGGAACTCGAGGAGCTCCGCGCTCGACGCCGCCGGGCCTCCCAGCTCAAGGGCTACGGCGAGGGGCCGGGCATGCGAGCCTTTCAGGAGATGGGCGATGTGGGTCGTGGATTGCTTGGAGCAGAAGCCATCATTCCTGGTGGCGAAGGCTACCGCACCGGGCAGGCCCTCGCCAACATGCCCGCCGTGGGGCTGGCAGCAGTGCCAGGCAAGGTAGCTTCTGCTTTGCCTGATGTGGTTACGGGTCTCGGCGCACTGGGAGCGGGTGTCATCAAGCCCAAGGGCGGCAACTGGCTCGCTGGCTCGTTTTCGGCTGAGAAAACTCTTGGGTCGTTGAAACGCCATCAAAACCCTGAGCAAGAACTTGCATTTATCCGATCCGAACTTGAGAAGCCACAGAAGGGCGAGGTTTACACGCAGTTAATGCAACGCTTGCCGCTTGCGGAGCGATCAACTGCACTTAACAAGTGGATTGACACCAAGCTCACCAAGTATGTCAAGAACGAAATGGCAACGCCTGAGGACCCCGTCCGGGCGCTTGCTGAGCGTGGCACGCTGCACTTTGAGCCGCCTTTTTATACCCCAAATCCATATGGGTTTGAAAAAGAGAGTCGAACACTGCGTGAAAGCCGAGAGGCTAGCGGTTATCCAACAGAAGGCTTAGGCAAGTCAAATCTCGCCAGGGACTGGGAGTCTCTTGCTGACGTAAGCATACAGCCTGATAAAGCCGAAGTGTTTTTGCCGATCAAAAGTGAGTTAGAAAGAAATCCTTGGCTTGAGAAAGTGTCGCCTGATACGCCCGTGTACGGCATGAATCTGAACGCAGATATGTCCGGGCTTGGCTTCCCGCACATCATCGACGAGTTGACCAACGCCATGAACCCCAACTCGGGGCTGCCGGCGTCGTTGCGGCTGACCCCGCAGCAGCTTGAAAAGGTCACGGTGCCGCAGGCCGTCGAGCGGGTCGCAAAGATCAACGAGTGGCGGGCGGCGCAGAAAGCCGAGGCCGATGCCCTGAGAGCGCGTAACCCCGGCACGTTTGAGCACAAAACATACGAAACTGTTCCGGGAACCGCAGAGCCTAATCAAAAAGGCCTGCGTTGGGTGGAGTTGAAAGCCCCCACAGAGCCCGTCGACGTGAGCAGCATGCTGATTCAAAACGCCGGCAAGTACTCAATTCTTGAGCCGGGGCAGAAACTATCCTGGAAAGACCCTAAGACCGGGCGCGTGCTGTTTGACACACCCGAGAAAGCCGCCAAGGCTTACACCGAGCACAAGCATTACGTCTCACTTGAAGACGCCCTCAAATATGAAGGCGAAGTCATGGGGCATTGCGTCGGTGGCTACTGCCCAGATGTTATAGAGGGAAACAGCCGCATTTACAGCCTGCGCGACAAGAAGGGTGAGCCGCATGTGACGATTGAGGTAACCCCGCGTAGAGAAGATACTGACCAGTTGTTAACGGCTAATCAATTGCCGCCTGAGATTCGTGCTGATTATGAAAGACGTAATGTTCTTGACCCTCTCATGCGATTTGATCCAAAAACATTTTTGCCAGAGTTAGGGCAGTTTGAAGATGAAATTGTTCAGATTAAAGGCAAAGGCAATAAGGCTCCAAAGGAAGAATACTTGCCCTTTGTTCAGGATTTTGTGCGCAGCGGCAATTGGAGTAGGGTAGGTGACTTGAAGAACACGGGGTTACAGCGGTTGCAAGATCTTCAATTACACCCAGAACTTGTAAAGCAAGCCCGCGAGCGTTACGGAGAATATCTATCCTCCTCGAATCTTGAAGAACTTCTCCGACCTAAGTTTGAAGAGGGCATGAAAGCTGGCGGCGCAGTCGAGCTGAAAGACGGCGGCCGACCGCCCATCGAGTCCCGGCGCAAGGCGTCGGACCTGCCCGGCTACGGGCAAGGTTCAACCGGAGTGCTAGGAGACGTGGTGCGGGGGTTCATGGGTGAGAAACCCGCCGAACCCACCAACCCCAGCGAGCTGTTCCGACTGGCGCAGGCGCTCGGGGCGTTTCCCCCGGTGGCGGGGGTGGTGAAGGGCGCGAAGTCCGCAAAGTCCCTCGGCGAGGTGATCGACCGCGAAATACGCAAGGTGCGCCGGCTCGAGGAGCTCGGCAAAGCCAACCTCAACGTAAACATTGGCCGACCCGCCGGGCCGGAGGTGACGGGCTGGCACATTACGCAGGACACACCGGGCATTTTGAAAACCGGCGCACTGACCAATCGTGACGTTGGCGCGGGCAACATTCAGGGCTACGCACCGGCGCACGTGGGTGGGGCGTATTTCTACTCCGACCCGCAGCTGGCCCTCGCCAAGCGCGAAGACCTGCTCGAGATGTTGGGGCACGACCCCGAGCTAGCCGCGCAACTGCCCATCCTGCGTGCGCAGCTGCGGCGGGGCAACCGCCTCCTGCCCGATGAGGACGTGGGGCTCAACGTGCCGTGGCAGCGCTCCTTTGAAGAGGGTAGCTTTGCGACCGGGCGTCCGGTAATGTTGAATCAGGTTGACCGCATCTACGCCTCAGACCCCGACGTCATGAAGGACCTCATCCGAGACACCGCCGTGCGCCAACGCCGTTACAAAGGCGGCGGCAAAGTCAAAGCCTCCGCCGACCCCAACGAACCCGAAGTGCGTGGCCTGCCCGACCCTCGGCTTGACAACCTTCAGATCTACGCTCAGACCGTTTCACGGGAGATGTTCCCGAAGGACGCAGTCAAACGCGACGCCGCTCGGCATATCATTGCCTCGAGCATACTCGCTCAGAAGCTCAACCCGTCGTTGGCTCGGGGGTTGGGGCAAGGGTACGAGCTGGTCAACGCCCCCATGGCGCACATTAAGTCGGCGTTGGGGATGGGGCCAGTTCCGGCGGGCTATGAGATGGACACCGTCAACAACGCCCTAGGGTCTGAGATGCCTTTCACGACTCAGGCCGAGCTACAGCGCAACGCCCGTCAAGCCATCGAGTCGGGTCGTGCTCGGCTCACCCCTGACGAGGCACAACCGTACCGTCGGGGCGGGAAGGTTAAAATCGAAAAGCACCCCACCTTGATAGCTGATGAGTTGTTGTTCAAGGGTCATCGCAAATAGGAATCGAGAACATCATGGCTATTGAATTTCCGCAACCTCAGCTCGAGGACGACGAGCTACCCACCGGGGACGTCACCGTGGAGCTTGAAGAGGAGCTCACCGTGGGCGATGACGCCGAGTTGGAGGAGCTGCCCGATGGGTCGGTGCGCGTGAACCTGCAGCCGGATAACGGCCCGCTCGAGGACGAGGATTTTTATCAAAACCTGGCGGAGGTGATCGACCCCCTCGACCTGAGCACGTTGGCGATGCGGTACATTGACCTCATCAAAAAGGACAAGCAAGCCCGCGAGGACCGCGACAAGCAGTACGAAGAGGGCCTGAAGCGCACCGGGATGGGTAAGGACGCGCCGGGCGGCGCTAACTTCATGGGGGCGAGTAAGGTTGTGCACCCCGCGATGGCGGAGGCCTGTGTCGATTTTGCGAGCCGGGCCATAAAAGAGTTGTTCCCGCCTGACGGCCCCGTCAAAACCAAGATCCTCGGCACTAATGATGAGGAAAAAACCCAACGCGCCGAGCGCAAGCGCGACTGGATGAACTGGCAACTCACCGAGCAGATTGAAGAGTTCCGCGACGAGCAGGAGCAACTCCTCACGCAGCTGCCCCTGGGCGGGTCGCAGTACTTGAAGCTCTGGTACGATGAGCAGAAAAAGCGCCCTTGCGCCGAGTTTTTGCCGATCGACAAGGTGATCATCCCCTTTTCGGCCACGAACTTTTACACCGCGCCCCGAGCCACCGAGATTCACGACATTACGGAGTGGGAATTCAAACGGCGCATCACCTCCGGCCTGTACCGGGACATTGACCTGGTGCGGGCGTCAATGGAACCCGAGGAAACCAAGGCCGAAAAAGCCAACAATAAGATCGAGGGGCGCAAATGGGACGAGAACACCGACGGCGAGCGCCGTGTGTATCACGTTTACACGTGGCTTGAGCTTGAAGATGACCGCGACAGCGGGGGCGAGATGGCCCCGTACGTGATGATGATTGACGAACTCGAGTCCGAAGTGGTGGGGTTGTACCGCAACTGGGAGAGCGGCGACGACACGATGACTAAATTGGACTGGGTCATTGAGTACAAGTTCATTCCCTGGAGGGGCGCCTACGCAATCGGCCTGCCGCACCTCATTGGAGGCCTGAGCGCGGCCCTCACGGGTACGTTGAGAGCCCTGCTCGACTCGGCGCACATTAATAACGCCCCCGCCATGCTCAAGTTGAAGGGTGCAAAGGTCAGCGGCCAGAGCCAACAGGTCGACATTACGCAAGTCGTTGAGATTGAGGCCGCGCCCGGCGTTGATGACATTAAAAAGATCGCCATGCCGATGCCTTTCAACCCGCCGTCGCAGGTGCTTTTTGAGCTGCTAGGCTGGCTTGACAAGGCCACCAAGGGCGTCGTGACGACGGCGGAGGAGAAAATCGCCGACGTCAGCGCTCAAACCCCCGTCGGCACCACGCAGGCACTCATTGAGCAGGGGGCAGCGGTTTTCAGCGCCATTCACGCCCGGCTGCACGACGCGCAGGGCCGACTTTTGAAGGTTCTGGGGCGGTTGAACCGTTGGTACCTGAGCGACATGCGTAAAGGCGAGGTGGTGGCGGACCTCGAGATTGAGGAGGCGGACTTTCAACGCAATACGGACGTGGTGCCGGTGTCTGATCCGCACATTTTCAGCGAAACCCAGCGCATGGCGCAGATTCAGGCGGTCATGGCGCGTGCCGACCAGCGCCCCGACCTGTATGACGCCCGCGCCGTTGAAGAGCGCCTGCTGAAACAGCTGAAAATCCCCGCCTACAACGAGCTGCTCAAGAATACGCCCTCGCCCAACGAGCTTTCCGCCGTGGATGAGAACGTCGCCATGGCGCTGGGGCAGAACGGCTACGCCTATATGCATCAAGATCACTTGGCGCATATTCAGGCGCACTTGGATTTTGCGTTGAACCCCGCTTTTGGGGGCAATCCAATCATGGCAAGCATTTACCTGCCAAGAGCGCTAGAGCATATCAAGCAGCACATGATCCTCTGGTACTTGAACCGTTCTCAAGGTTACGTGACTAAGCTGCGCGGCGAGCCCGTGACCGAGCACGAGTACGAGGACAAAGCGCTCACCGCCGAAATCGACAAGACCTACGCCCTCGTGTCGCAGCACGTCAAGTTAGACTCCGAAAAAGCCTTCGGGCAGGTGCTGCCGCTGGTTCAACAGCTGCTCGAGGCGATGAAAAAGCTCACCCCGCAACCCCAGTTGCCGCCCGAAGCGCAAGTGCTGCGGGAAACGTCGTTGGCCGAAACCCAGCGCCGCGCCCAGCGCGATCAGGCGGAGATGCAGCTCAAAGGGGCGGACATGCAACAGCGGGGGCAGCTCGACGTGGCCCGCCTGACCGCCGAGCAGGAACGCGCCGCCACTCGCGACCAGTTGGACGTGGCGTTGAACGCTGCGGACAACCTGACCCGCGAGCGCATAGAAACCGCACGCTTGACTCAACAGGACGACAAGCTGCGCACCGAGCAGTTCGAGACTGCCATTCGGCTTCAAAACGAAGCCCAACGTAACTTAGGAGTTGATCGTGGCCCAACCATCCAGTAACAACAGCATCAAAGACCTCGAAGCCGTCCCCTACCACAAGCGCATCGCCATGGGTGCGGCGCTCGACGGCACGAGCCTGCAGTCCAAAGGCGGAAAAGCCCCCTCCGCCCCCAGCAGCAAAGGAGGTGCCCTGGCCGGGGCCGCCGTTAAGCCCAAAAAGTAAACTTTTATGACCCTAACCGTAACGCAGCTGATTGGCGCGTTCAAGGCACGTCAAGCTGAAATAAGCTATTCCTTAGCGGTCGGAAACGCCGCGACATGGGAGGCGTACCAGCGCATGGTCGGCGAACACAACGGGCTGCAGAAAGCCCTTGAAATTATTGATAACTTTTTAGAGGATGAAAATGAACATGACTGAACCAGTAGCGTCGCAAGACGCTGAGATGGCTTGGGCCTTTCCGAGCGTAGATCCTGGTGCGCAGCCGTTAGGTGGTCGGGTGTTGGTGCAGTTGCGCCGCAGCCGCAAAAAGACTACCAAAGCAGGAATCGTACTTGTTGAGGAAACCAAAGAGGCCGAAAAGTGGAATACGCAAGTCGCCAAAGTCATCTCGATTGGGCCGCTCGCTTTCCGTCATCGCGACTCGATGAACCCCTGGCCTGAGGGGTCGTGGTGCGCCGTGGGTGATTTTATTCGTGTGCCCAAGTGGGGCGGCGACCGTTGGGAGGTCCGAGTGCCCGGCGAAGATCACATGGAAGACCCCACCCTTTTCATGATCGTCAATGACCACGAGGTCATTGCCCGAATCACCGCCAACCCGCTCGAGACTAAGGCATTCCTATGAGTACGGAAACTGAAGAGAAAATCCAAATCAAAGAGCAGGCCGACGGCTCAGCCACCGTGGACCTGCCTCAAGACCTGGCCCCGGTGGCCGACGATGATGACGGCGACGACGCACCCGAGTCAAAAGCCGACGCCAGCTCAGCTGACGATCCGGCGGACGCCGACTCCGACGACGACACCGAAGCCCTCCGCAACGCCAAACGCGAGCGCCGCCGCGCCAAGCGCGAACTAGCCCGCAAAACCAGCGCCGAGAAAGATCAGCGCCTGCAGCTGCTCCAGCGGCAGAATCAAGAGCTGATGGAGCGGTTGTCGGTGGTTGAGCGCAAGACGCACGCCGGCGAACTCGCCAAACTTGACCGCGCCGTTGAAGATCAAGAGCTGCGGCTCGAGTACGCCAAGCGCAAAATCGCCGAGGCCACCCGCGCCCAGGACGGCGACGCCCTGGCACAGGCGCAGGAGCTCTGGTACGAGTCGAGGCAGCAGCTCGAGGCGTTGAAAAATCTCAAAAAAGCGAGCACCAACCCCCGTCAGGCCGCCAATCTGCCCGATCCGAGGGTGCAGAAAATGGCCGCCGCGTGGATCAATCGCAATGATTGGTACGACCCGCAGCACCGCGACACCGACTCCCGAATCATTAAACAAATCGACGAGGAGCTAACCGCCGAAGGGGGTTGGAACCCGGCTTCCGAGGAGTATTGGGAAGAACTCGACGACCGGGCAAAAAAGTACTTGCCTCATCGGTATGATTCAGGCTATAATGCGGGGAATCAACGTCAAAAGCCCCGTAACATGCAAACTGGTACTGGTCGAGAGTCTTCAAACAGCGGCAACGCTCGTGGTTCATTCACACTGAGCCCCGAGCAGGTTCGCGCTATGAAAGACGCCGGCTTTTGGGACGACCCCGCCAAGCGCTCCAACATGATCAAGCGCTACGCGGCCGAAGCCCGCCGCAACTCAACCCGTAACTAAGTGAGCACTACTATGGACCAAAGACTAAAGAAATCTATCACCGCCGGTGGTCGCGAAAGTCGCGCAAGCGAGGACCTCGATCGACTGCCGCCGGAGGCTATGTTCGCCGCCTCACAGGACATCGACAAGATGTGGAGTGACGAGTGGACGCAAACCGCCCTGCCGAAAGTGCCCGACATTCCCGGTTGGCACCTCTGCTGGCTTTCCACCACTAACAGCTACGACACGATTGACAAGCGAATCCGACTAGGGTACGTTCCGGTTACTGCCGATGAGTTACCTGGGTTTGAGAACTATCGCGTAAAAGCGGGCGAGCATGTGGGTCACATTTCGTGTAACGAGATGTTGCTGTTCAAGTTACCGGCTGAACTCTACCAGCGGGTCATGACGCATTTCCATTATCAAAAACCAATGGAAGCAACCAATGCGATCATGGAACGTATGGCCGAACTCCAGCAGGGCGCTGACAGCTCAGGACACAAACTCCTGAAAACGGAAGGCGAAGGCTTCGGTAATGTGGCGAAACAATCCGTCAACCGACCCCCGGTATTCGAGGGTTAAATTGGAGTTTACACAATCATGTCTGCAACCTTAGCACCCTTTGGTTTGCGGCCTGCGTACCACCCTTCGGGGCTTGATCGTGCGCAGGGGCTAGCCAATGTAATTCAATCGGGGTATGCTCAGAACATTTTGAAGGGTCAGGCCGTCAAGCTCGACCCAACGACTGGGTATATCGTTCGTGCCGCGAGTGGGGACCCCATCTACGGCGTGTTTGATGGCGTCGAGTGGACCGACACCACGGGTCGTCGCCGCGTCTCAAATAGCTGGCCCGCCAGCACAGCCTATCAAACCGGCTCGCTGATTGCCTACGTCTGGACAGACCCTCAAGTGGTTTACGAAATCCAAGCCGAAGGCTCGATTGCGCAAGCCGCCATCGGCCAAGAGTACGACATCACCAACCCGTACAACCCAACCACGGGTGATCCGACGTTGGTGGGGCTGTCTCAGGCCACGATGGGTACAACGGCAGCCTCCGCCAATAGCACCAAGACGCTCCGCGTTATTGATTTGGCGCCTTACCCAGGCAACGCATGGGGCGACACGTACACGATCGTTCGTGTGCAGATCGCCGAGTTCCAGTACGCTGGCATTTACAACACGTCTGCTGTTGTATACCCAACAACCGTAGCATAAGGAGGGGTAAATCATGGCAGCCCCAATGCGCAGTACCGACTTTCGGTCGATTGTTGAGCCTATTCTCAACGAGTGTTTCGACGGAGTCTATGATCAACGTGCTGATGAATGGTCGCGGGTTTTCCGCGAGCAAGAAGGCATTCCCCGTAACTACCATGAAGAACCCGTTCTGTACGGTTTCGGCTTGGCTCCGCTCCTTCCGGACGGCAGCCCCGTAACGTATCAGCAGGGCGGCGTACTGTTCCTGAAGCGTTACGTCTACTCGGTGTACGGTTTGGCCTTCGCTTTGACGAAAGTCCTTGTCGAAGACGGCGACCACATCCGCATCGGTTCGGTGTACGCTCGTCACCTGGCGCAGTCTTTGGTCGAGACTAAAGAGACCCTCTGCGCCAACGTGCTGAACAACGCCTTCACGGGCGGTCAGTACGCGGGCGGTGACGGCGTGGCGTTGAACAGCGCCTCGCACCCCATCGTGAACGGCACGTTCAGCAATTTGCTGACCAACGCTGCGGTTCTCAGCCAAACTTCGCTTGAGCAGATGCTTATCCAGATCCGCCAAGCCGTTGACAACAACGGTAAGAAGATCCGCCTCGTGCCACGACAGCTCGTCGTCGCCCCAGGCAACATCTTCCAAGCCGAAGTGCTGTTGAAGTCTGTGCTCCGTGCCGGCCAGGCCAACAACGACATCAACCCCGTAAAATCCATCGGTCTGCTTGACGAGGGCGCTGCGGTGTTGTCGCGTTTGACCAGCTCGACCGCATGGTGGGTGCAGACCGACGCGCCCGAGGGCATGAAACTGATGATGCGCCGTCGTCTCGAGAAGACGATGGAAGGTGACTTTGAGACCGACACGATGCGGTACAAAGCCACCGAGCGTTATGACGTTGGCTTCACTGATCCCCGTGCAATGTACGGTACGCCTGGCGTATAAGGGAGAAAATCATGGCTCTAACAAACTTCCCTAATGGGATTACGAGCTTTGGAGTTCCAGTTCTCGGTACTATCGGCGGCCTACCATTCACCGGAAACTACTTTTTTGTAGATCCGGTAAATGGCGCAGATGGTAACGAGGGTAGTGTGGAACTGCCTTTGAAAACTCTCTACGGTGCTTTGGCTAAATGTACCGCTGGCAACAACGATGTCGTTATTCTTGTTGGCAACGGTGCAGCCAGTGGTTCAGCGCGTTTGTCAACGGCGCTTGCTCAGACTATTGATTCAACGGCAACCACAGGAACGTTGGCTTGGAACAAAGATGCAACACACCTCATCGGTGTTTGCGCTCCAACAGCAGTAGCCCAACGTGCTCGTATTGCACCACCCACAGGCACTTACACGCAAGCAACATTTAACAGCACAGCATTTATTAACGTAACTGCTTCGGGCTGTTATTTTGCAAACTTGTCAGTGTTTTGCGGATTCTCAACAGGCGCAAACGGCATGATTGCGTGGACCGATTCCGGCTCACGCAATGCATACAGCAACGTCAATATCTTTGGCATGGCTGATGATGCTTCGGCTCAAGGCGCAAACTCACGTTCACTGAAACTTAACGGTGGCGGCGAGCGTTCGTTCTATCAGTGCGTTTTAGGTGGCGACACCGTGACACGCACGGTTGCGAATGCAACCCTTGAGTTGGCAGGCGGCACAACACGCAATTCGTTTGTTGGATGCGTGTTCCCGTTCCAAACCTCAGCGGCTACGCCCTTGGGTATTTTGGTATCTGCGGCTTCGGGCATTGATCGTTGGCAGTTGTTCCAGGATTGCTCCTTCATCAATAACGTCCAGTCGGGTTCAACGACCCTCAATGGACTGTCAACACTACCGGCTTCTGCTGGCGGTTTGATGCTGATGAAAAATGCAACCTTGGTAGGCATCACTGAGTTCGGCACAGACGCGACCACCCGTGGTCAGATCTATGTTGATGGTGGCGCACCGACTGCTGCATCGACTGGCATCGCTGTTAACCCAACCTAATGAGCATCCGGCCCTTCGGGGTCGGATCTGAAAGGAACAGAAATGGGTCAGTTTAAGCCGATGGTGAAGATGTATACCACAGAGCCTTCAGTGGAGTTAAAACTGAAGAAAGGTGGTCATGTGTCGCATAGCAAAAAGCATGGACACAAAATGATGGATGGTGGTGTGATGACAGGATTGTCAGCAGCACCTGCTCCAACCCGTATGCAGATGGGCGAAGGTGTTTTGCCTGGCCGCGCACCTGCACGTCCCTCGATGGCCATGCGCCGCAAAGCCATGATGGCTCGTCCGATGATGAATCGCCCGATGATGAAGGAGGGTGGCAAGCTTGAGAAGGAGATCCGTAACGAGTCTGAGGAAATCGGACGCGTGAAGGCCAAGCTTCAAAAGCATGAGATGAAGGCAGCATCCAAGGCTCACAAAGGCCTGAAGACGGGTGGTGTCGTCATGGGTCAGGGCGGCTTCAAAGAAGGCGGTTCAGTACCTAAAAGCGGCATTCTTCCAGTAGCACAATCAGAGCGCGGCGCTAAGGGTTACGTCAAAACCAAAATGACAACTGCCCAAAATGAAAATCACACGCCTAAAAAAACGGGTGAAGTTGTGATGGGCAAGCCTGGCGGCTACAAGAAGGGTGGCATGGCCATGAAATATGGTGGCATGATGGGCAAATGTGCTCCCATGAAAAAGGGCGGCATGATGGGTGGTGGCATGGCCTATGCCAAGGGCGGCGGTGTGATGAATAATGTTTCAACATCACATCCCGGACCTACGGGAACCAAAACCGGCGAAGTGAAGAAGGGCAACGCCGGCGGCTACAAGAAAGGCGGTGAAGCTAAGAAAGACAGCGATGTTGATCTTGGTTACTTCAACACCGTTGGACGCGATGGTCCTCCAGGTGGCGGTAAGAAAGGTGGTGCAATAAAAAAGCACTTCGCTACGGGGGGGCTTGTTGATTCAGGCAAACCCGTAGCCATGCCCAAGCATTTCGTGTCGAACCCGGTCAAAAACAACCTGCAGTCCGGTACCTTCAAAAAAGGTGGCGGGGTTGAGAAAAAGGCCTACGGCGGCGCGTGTTAAATAGCGGGGGCTTCGGCCCCTGCTTCATAACTGGAGATAGAGATGAGCACCTTGACAAATGTGTTCGCAGCGCATGCCGATGCCACCGGAATAATCTACGCTGGTGCAACAAATTTAGCTGGGTATCAACTTGCATCTGGAGGAGTTGCTGGCGAGATTGTATTCCGTGATGGTGGCTCAGGCGGCACCGTGCGTTTGCGCGTAAATATCACAGCGAATACCGCAGTAATTTCTACGCTAATTCCAGGTAACGGCATTCGATTTACTACAGATATTCACGTTACATTACCGGCCGGTGCGGCTGTCACCATTTTTTGTGGTTGATCATGCCAGCTAAAAGCAAAGAGCAATTTCGCTTGATGCAGGCAGTTGCGCACAATCCTTCGTTTGCCAAAAAGGTTGGCATCAAGCCAAGCGTTGGCGCTGAGTATACGAAATCAAATGTAGGCAAGAAGTCTTATGAAAAGCTTCCTGAACGGCTTAAGGACGGCGGTCCGAGCTTGTCGGTTGGTCGTGGCGAGAAGCTTCCAGCGTCTCAAGGCGCGGGTCTCACGGCCAAAGGCAGAGCCAAGTACAACCGAGAAACAGGAT
>Ga0214917_10000845_pt1 | contig 39822 bp, 35 predicted proteins | sample LL_1208_BB_MetaG_FD_177983 | JGI IMG/M metagenome (GOLD analysis project Ga0214917, IMG submission 177983) | Freshwater microbial communities from Lake Lanier, Atlanta, Georgia, United States - LL_1208_BB | ecosystem: Environmental > Aquatic > Freshwater > Lake | place: USA: Georgia | collected... | reverse complement strand
TGTCCCTGTCCCTGGCCCTGGCCCTGGCCCTGGCCCTGGCCCTGGCCCTGGCCCTGGCCGCCCTTGCATGAAGGGCAGCTCTGCTTCCCGCACGGTTTGCCGTCGGCGTTGCGACACTCGGCGTGCTCGTGCTGATCGGACTGGCCGTCTGGCTTGTTCGATTCATCCCCCTGCGGCTGCTCCTTCTGGCCGCCCTTTGGTGACGCGCTCTGGCCCGACTGCTCGCCCGACTGCTCGCTTTGCTGTTGACCCGGCTCTGGTTGTCGGCCCCCGTCCCGCTGTTCGCCACGTTCCTGCCGGTGATGGTCGAGCAGTCGCTCCATCGCTTCGCCGTCATTGGTGCCGTCGTGAGCCACGGTGTTCTTCTCTCGCTGCCGGCCCCGCTCGCCACCGCCTGACGGCGGCTGCTTCAAGGCCTGCTGTTCTGCGCCGCCCTGCTCACCCTTGCCCTGCTCACCCTTGCCCTGCTCACCCTGACCGTTCTGCCCTTGCGGCTTTTCGGACTGCCGCCGATCACCGCCAGCCCCCCGCGGCGTCGCCTGATTTCCCTGCTGCTGTGGCACGCCCTGCTGGCCACCTTGGGTGCCCTGCTGCCCGGGCTGCTGGCCTCCCTGATGACCGCCCTGCTGGCCCTCCTTCTGGCCGTCACCCGCCTGCTGATCAGGCCGCTGGCCATTCCGCTGCTCGCCAGGCTTCTGCTTCTGCTGCTCCGGATCTTGCTTTCCGTTGTCCGGCTTCCCGTTGTGCTGCTTGCCGCCGTTGCGTTGCGGCTGGTTCTCACGCTGCTGCTGGGCCGGATCGGGCTGCGGCCTGGGGGGCGGCGGAGCGTCGGGGTCGATCTCGAGCGACCGCCATTCGGTCCGCGCGACGTTCGGTGTCTCCGGACGGTTATCCACGGCCACGGCCCGATACTCGAGCACGCTCCCCGGGCCGGCGCCCTGCTCGGCCGGCACGACCGCCGCGTCGATCTTCAGCACGCCCGAATGCTCGCCGCGAAACACCTGGGTCTCAGGCCGGCTATCGCCCCCCTTGAGCCGCGTCTCGATCGCTACCCGCGTGAGTGCATAATCGGGGTCGAGCGCCCGCACCCGCACGGTGACCGACGCGTCGGGGGGCACCTTCAGCACCTGCTGCCGCGGCTCCTCGATCGTCACCTCGGGGGCCAGGTCGGCCGTCACTTCGATGCGATGCTCGAGCTTCTCGAGCATCGCATCCTCACGCTCGCTCGCCCCGGAACCACGGGGCACGAACCCGAGCCGATAGGAGCCGGCCGCCGGCCCCGTGCGATCGGCGTTGAGCCGCAGCGAAAAGCTCCCCGTCGCCCGCGCCAGATCGTGTTGGCTGATCCGCAGCGGCACGTCCTTCTTGCCGTCGCAGCCGAGGTCGATCCAGGCGGCGTCGAGCGGTCGGTTGCCCTCCGCGACGATCGTCACGCGGGTGCCTTCCACGCCCCGCAGATCACCCTGCCAGGCGACCGTCTCCGACGGCCGCCGCGTGTAGCCGGGGTACTCGTATTTCACCTCGCGCACGAGCAGCGCAGGCGTGTCGACCACGGCGACCCGCAGCCGATCGCTGGCTGCGTCCCCTGCGGCGATCACGAACTCGAGGCCGTGATCGAGGCCCCGCGCCGCATCGGGCAGGATCGCCATCTGCCGCCCCTCGGCATCGGCCGCCATCGCCACCCGCCAGGCCGGCGTCGCCGTGTCGAGGGCACCATCGTCGCGCACCCGACTGACCACGACTTCCGCCCGCTCAGCGCGGTCGAGTCCGCGGATGCGACTCGTCACCACCAACTGGCGGCCCCGCACCACCGTGACGGTGCCGCCGATCGCGGCGAGCGGATGCGACTGCCCGCCGGCGTCCGCCGCCGCGCCGGGATGCCGCCAGGCGAGCTGCGGCGGATCGATCCGCACCCGCGACGGTGGCCCGACGGCGGCCCAGGGCGCGACGAGCCGCGCCGCCGACACGAGCAGGCTCTTCGGCGCCGCGAGCTCGTAGATGCAGGCCGCGGCCACGAGCCCCGCCAGAGCGACCGCGAGCTTGAGCGCCAGGCCGCGATCCACCACCCCCTCGGCGGGCACGGCTGAAAGCCGCTTGGCCGCCCGGCGTTCGAGAGTCCGCACGACCGCATGCGCGTTGGCATCGGCGTGGGCCTTCACGAGCACGGCATTGACGAGATCGTTGTGGAGGTCGGGGTGCTCGGCCTCGATGGCCCGCGCGGCATAGACGAGATTCACGCGGTAGCGGACGAGAGGCACGACCCAGCGGATCACCACGGCGGCGACCGCGACCGCGGCCACGCCCAGCCACGCCCAACGAAACCAGCCGGGCAAGCCCCCCGGCACCACCCAGTGCTCGAGCAGGATGCCGAGCAGCAGCCAGAGCATGCCGCCGATGCCCGCCGCCAGCAGCAACGTCAGTGCCGCCACGCTCTTGTAGTCGGCGGCGGCCGCGGCGAGCCGCCGCGCGAGGTAGCGATCCGATTTCGAGCCTTCGGGTCCCGCGGGCGCCCAGGAGCCCACGGCCAACGACTCGCTGCTGGTGGGGGCCGTGGCCATGGTGCTGCCTGGGGTTACTCGTCGGATTATATCGGCACCCAGGGGCGACGGCCTCGCGAAACCACTGGTATGGTGGGAGCCTTCAGCCCACCCGACCGAGGCCCGCGGGTCGCGTCATGTCGCTCCTGCCCGACGCCGACACGTTCCAACGCCTGGTCGATGGCTCCATGCGCGGTCCTGGTCCGGCGGCGATCCGGGCCGTGTTCTCCGCACTCTCGGTGCCCTACCGTGGCATCATCGCCGCCCGCAATGCAGCGTACGACGGCGGCCTGTTCCGGGTTCACCGCGGACCGGTGCCGGTGATCTCGGTCGGCAACCTGACGCTCGGCGGCACCGGCAAGACGCCGCTCGTGGCCTGGATCGCCCGCACGCTCCGGGCCGCGGGGCACCGACCGGCGATCGTCAGCCGGGGGTATGGCGCGCGACCCGGCGAGGTGAGCGACGAGGCGGCCGAGCTGGCGGTCGTCGTGCCGGGCGTTCCCCATGTCGCCGACCGCGACCGCGTGTCGGCCGTCCATGCAGCCGCCGCCCAAGGCGCCAGCGCGGTCGTGCTCGACGACGGCTTTCAGCACCGCCGCCTCACCCGCGAACTCGACATCGTGGCGATCGACGCCACCGATCCGTTCGGCTGTGGCCGCTTGTTTCCCCGCGGGCTGCTCCGCGAGCCGGTCACCGGGCTCCGCAGGGCCCGGGGAGTCGTGCTCACCCGCGCGTCGTCGGTGTCGACCGAGCGACGCGCGGAGATCAGGCGGGCCGTCACTCGCGCCCGGGGCGGCCAGCCCCCCGCGATCTGGGCCGAGGCGACGCATCGGGCGGTCGCGCTCCGCGATCACGACGGCGGCCTGCAGGATCTCGAGCGTCTTCGCGGCCGACGCATCGCAGCCTTCGCCGGGATCGGCAACCCCGCAGCCTTTCGCGCGACGCTCACCGACCTCGGCGCCGACGTCGCGGCATTCACGCCCTTCGCCGATCACCACGCCTATCGCGAGGGCGACATCGCTTCACTGGCCGCAGCCTGTCGCCGGCATCGCGTGGACCTCGCCGTCACGACGCTCAAGGATCTCGTGAAGATCCGCTCAAACGACCTCGACGGCATCCCGCTTGTCGCCCTGGAGATTGCCGCCACGTTCAGCACGGGCGAGGAGGCACTGCGGGCCGCGGTCATCGAAGCAGCATCCCCCGCGCCGTAGTTCGGCGGCGAGCACGTGCCCCCGACCGGCGGTTTTGGCATGTCCGCGTGCTACTTCTTCTTCTCGTTGTGCACGGTGTGCTTTCGCAGCCGCGGCGAATACTTCTTGACCTTCAGCTTCTCACCCCCCGACTTCTTGCGGATGGTGTAATTCTGATCGCCGGTCTCCTCGCAGACGAGGTGCACCACTTCGAGTTTCTTCTTGCCCTTGGCCATGTGCGACGGATTCCGAATCTTCCCTCCGGGGCACGGGACCGGGGGCGGCCACTCGGCCGCCCGCCGCACGGACGCCGTCCGGGGGAGGGCCCGAGACTCTACCCGGGAAAAACCGGTCTGGCCAGCGCTCACCTTCGGCCCCGGAATTGGGTAGTATTGTGAAGGTGGAGAGGCCGCTCGGCCGCATCCGCTCATATCAGGATCCGTCCGGCAGCCAGCTGGACGTGCGTTGGCACGGGGAGTCTCACCATGGCGAGCCAAATCGATCCCGATCCGAAGCAGAAGGCCGCGACCAAGCCTGCTGCTCCGCCGACCAAGCCTGCTGCTCCGCCAGCCAAGCCCGCTGCTCCGGCGAAGCCGCCGGTCGTCGCGAAGCCCGCGGCGCCTGCCAAGCCTGTCGCGGCACCTGCCCCGCCGGAACCTGCTGCCGCCGCGAATGACCCGCCCGTGGTTGCCGAGCGTCGTGGTGGCGCGATGAACCAACTGATCGCCTGCGCGATCAGCATGCTCGTGCACATCGTGGCGCTGCTTTCCATGGCCCTCGTGGTCACGGCGACGCCTGAAAAGGAGAAGCCGCGGGAAATCGTCTCCACCGCCGCCGAAGCCGTCGAAGAGTTCGAGGAGTTCTCCGAGCAGCCGATCGACCAGCCGGTCAGCGATGCACCGCAGTCGAACGACGTCGTCGTGCCCACGACCGACGTCTCCGTCGTGCCCGACGTGCAGGTGGTGGCCAGCGCCGATGCGATCGAGGCCGCGCCGCTCGCCGTCGAGCTCACCGATTTCGGTTCCGAAACGGCGCCCGCCACTGACCTGGCGTCGTCGATGGGCGCGGTCGGCGGCACCGGCGGCGGCTTCGGCGGCCGGGCCAACGCCGCCAAGATGGCGGCCGCCAGCGGCGGCGGTGCCGACACCGAACAGGCCGTCGATCGGGCCCTCAAGTGGATCGCGATCCATCAGATGCCGGATGGGGGCTGGAGCTTCGATCTCAAGGTATGCCCCAGCTGCCAGGGACAGTGCTCGCACAGCGGCGAAGGCCATGGAAAGGATCGCGGTGGTGCCACGGCCATGGCCTTGCTGCCGTTCCTCGGCCGCGGCTACACGCATCGCGAAGGCCCCTACAAGGCCCAGGTCGAGCAGGGCATCGCCTTCCTCGCGGCCCTCGCGGTCAAGCAGAAGGGCAAGTGCTACGTGCAGGGCAACCTCTACTCGCAAGGCCTCGCCGGCATCGCCCTCTCCGAGTGCTACGCGATGACGCAGGATCCGCGGCTCCAGGTGCCGACGCAACTGGCGCTCAACTACATCATGGATGCCCAGGATCCCCGTGGCGGCGGCTGGCGGTATGCCCCCAAGCAGCCCGGCGACACGTCGGCCGTGGGCTGGCAGCTGATGGCCCTCAAGAGCGGCAACATGGCCTACCTCCAGGTCAACCCGCTCGTGATCAAGAAGGCGGTCGAGTTCCTCGACCGCGTGCAGGCTGACGACGGCGCCTTCTACGGCTACGCCGATCCGGGCAAGGGGGCGGCCACCACAGCCGTCGGCCTCCTCTGCCGCATGTACCTCGGCTGGAAGAAAGACCATCCGGCATTGCAGAAGGGCGTGGCCCACCTCGCGAAGCTCGGGCCCTCGAAAGATCTCTACTTCAGCTACTACGCCACGCAGATCATGCACCACTTCGAGGGGGACATGTGGATCGCCTGGAACAACAAGATGAAGGGCATGCTGCTCAAGAGCCAGTCGCGGGCAGGCCACGAGGCCGGCAGCTTCTACGACGGCGTGGACGGCGGCCATGGCGCCCACTCCGCCGGTCGCCTCTACTGCACGGCTCTCTCGACGATGATCCTGGAGGTCTATTACCGCCACCTCCCGATCTACAAGAACCAGAGCGTCGACGAAGAGTTCAAGGAATAGCGGTCGCCGGGGGGATCGTGCGGGTTGCATATGGCACCTCGCGATCGACGGGCGGCCTTCAGCCCTCTCCGCGCCGCAGCCGATGACTCAACGGGGCTGACGTGACTCAACGGGGCCGACGACGCGGCGGCGTCCGCCGTTGCCCGACCGGCACAGCCTGCCCGCTCCGCATGGTCCCCGGCATCCGCACGGTCGCCCTCATGCCAGTCGCACCGTCAGTCCGGCCATGGATCGAGCGGGTGATCGCCAGCCCGGCCGTGCGGGCGGGCTACGGCAGCGCGATCGCCCATGCGGTCGTTCTCATCCTGCTGACGCTCGTGCTCACGCCCGCACCCCCACGCCCCCGCGACGAGCCGATCGTGCTCGTGCTGGCCGACGAAGCGGCGGTGCCGGCCGACGAACCCGGGCACCCCGCCCTGGAGGAGCCGCCGGTCACGATCGCCGCTGCGGCCGCCGCCCCCGAACTGCCTGCTGCTCCGGCCATCGACGTGCCGCCGGCCATCGACGTGCAGGTGGATGCATCCGCGCCGCTGGCCACGGCCCTGGTCGCGATTCCCGAAGCGGCTCCCGATGCAGAGCTTCCGGAGACTCCTCCGGCCGTGACGCGACCGGCGTCGCTCTCGGTGACGACCCCGGCGGCGCGGGCCGCCTCCGCGGAAGCCGCCTTCGCGATGCGGCGGGGCGAGGCCCGCAGCCGCGCGGTCCGCGAGCGGGGCGGCTCCGCCGCGAGTGAGGCCGCCGTCGCACGCGGTCTCGCCTGGCTCGCGCTCCATCAGGGGGCCGACGGCTCCTGGCGGTTCGATCTTTCGAATTGCCAGTGCGCCGGCGGCTGCGGCCACGTGGGCAGCATCACGAGCACGACCGCCGCGACCGGCATCGCCCTGCTGCCGTTCCTGGGCGCAGGCCACACGCACCTCGACGGTCCCTATCAGGAGACGGTGTCGCGGGCGCTCTACTACCTCGTCGGACGGCTCCAGCCCACGCCCCGTGGCGGCGATCTGACCGAGGGCACGATGTACGGCCAGGGTGTGGCCACGCTCGCGCTCGGTGAGGCGTTGGCGCTGACCCGCGACGACATGCTCGTACGCCCCGTGACGGATGCCGTGAAGTTCATCGTCACGGCGCAAGACCACTACGGCGGTGGCTGGCGGTACCTGCCCGGCCAGGCCGGCGACACGACCGTCACCGCCTGGCAGCTCGCCGCCCTCAAGAGCGCGGCCCTCGCCGGACTCGAGGTGCCGACGCCGACGATCGACGGCGTCTGCCGGTTTCTCGACCGTGTGCAGGCCCGCGGCGGCGAGTGCTACGGCTATCTCGGCCCGCACACGAAGCCCTGCACGTCGGCCATCGGCCTCTTCTGCCGACTGCATACGGGCTGGGAGCAGCGGGAAACGCTCGACCGCGGACTGGCGGCGCTTGCGAGGCCGGGTCCGGCGCCGACGGGTGTCTACCAGAACTTCTACCTCGCGCAGGCGCTGCTCCAGGCCGACCATGCGGCATGGCCGCGCTGGAACGCCCGCAACCGTGACCAGCTCGTGACGCAGCAGGCCCGCGGCGGCCACGAGCTCGGCAGCTGGTTCTTCGACGACCGTGAGACGGCCCCCGGCGGCCGCCTCGCCCACACGGCACTGGCCGTGCTCACGCTGGAGGTCTATTACCGGCTCCTGCCGCTGTATCGGCCCGACGCCGTCGATCGCGGCCTGTAGCCGCCGGTTCACGACGCGGAATCCGCGCGCCGCCTCGGCTGGCTACAATTGCAACGCGAAGGAGCTTCCTGTGCGGACGGTCACCTACTCCTGGCTGGCGGTCGTGATCGGCGTGGCCTGCGCCGCGATCGGCTGGCTCGGCATCGCGGGCTGGTTGGCCGTGGCCGCCGTGGCCGCCAGCATCGCGGCCCACGTGGCCGGCAACGCCCTCGGCACGAAGCTTCGCGAGGCGACCGACCGCGACCTTTCCAAGACGGGCATGCGTCGACGGGCCGTGGTGCTGCCGCTGCCGCGGCCGCCCGCCAACCTCGAGCGACGTGCCAGCCTGGGAAGCCTCGTCGTCGTGTCGGCCGCGATCGGCGGCGCCTGCGGTGGGATCGCGGGCTCTGTCATGCTGTATCGGCTGGCCGCAAGCTCGCTCGCGGGGGCGGTGCTCGGCGGCGTGTCGTCGGCCGTGATCGGCGGCCTGGTCGGCTTTCTCGGTGCCAGCTTCGTGGAGATCGTGCGGACGAGCATCCGCGAGGCGATCCGGGCCGAACAAGCCGCGGCGGGCATCGACCAACGGTGATCCTCATCGGCCGCTGCGGACGTCATCCGGGTGGCGGGGCCGGTCGGCGCGTGGTACAAAACCGTTTTCATCCGCCCCGCCGATCCCGCCCCAGGAGTCGTTCATGGCCAAGCCCCACCGCTCGCTCAAGAAAGCCAACCACGGCGCCCGGCCCGCCAACAGCAAGGCGCGCAAGGCGAAGCGCAAGCACATCAAGACGTAGGCGGAGGGATCGCCGTGGCCCCCCGTGACTACATCATTCATCCCAGCGCCTACGACCTGAACCGGGTCATCGCCGACATCCACGAGATCCGTCGCTGGAACCAGCAGCGGTTCGAGATGGAGCAGCTCACGGCGATCGTGCATGAAGACCGGGAACGGGGCCTGTGCGTCGGTTACAAGGACGTCACGGCCGACGAGTTTTGGGTGCGGGGCCATTTTCCCCAGGCGCCGCTGATGCCGGGCGTGCTGATGTGCGAGGCGGCGGCCCAGCTCTCCAGCTATTACACGCAGCGGTACAACCTGCTCGACGCCCAGGTGATCGGGTTCGGCGGGATGGAAGAAGTGCGGTTTCGTGAGCCCGTGGTGCCCGGCGATCGGCTCGTGATCGCCGTCGAGCGGGTGCGGGTGCGGCCGAAGGCGATGATCGTATGCCGATTCCAGGGCCTCGTTCGCGAGAGCATCGTGGTCGACGGCGTGATCAAGGGCGTGCCGCTGCCGCCGGACTACCTCGTGCCGGCGGGGGCGAGCGCCGCACGCGCGGGAGGCGGTGCGACGGGCTGAGTGCCCGCCGCTGACGCGATGCCGCGCCGTCCGCCAAAAAAGCCCGACCCGTCCCTCGACCTCTCCGGGCACCTGCTCGCGCCCGATGCGTTGCCTACGCCCTGCGATCCAGCGAGCCTCTTCGCCACGCCGGCTCCGGTCGAACTCGAAGTCGGCAGCGGCAAGGGCCTGTTTCTCACCTCGGTCTCGGCCGCGCGGCCTGACACCAACTTCCTCGGCATCGAGATCGCCACCGGCTACGCGCGCATGTGCGCGGGGCGGCTGGCGGCGGCGCGGACCCCCAACGCCAAGATCGTGTCCGGCGACGCCACGGCCCTTGTTCGTGACCGATTCCCCGACCGCTGCCTGGCCGCGGTGCACGTCTACTTCCCCGACCCGTGGTGGAAGGCACGGCACCGCAAGCGCCGGGTCCTCTCGGAGCCGTTCCTGCGCGAGGTCGGCCGCGTGCTCGTGCCGGGCGGACGGCTGCACGCCTGGACCGACGTGGAGGAATACTTCCGCGAGGCGATGGCCGCCGCCGCTGCGACCGGGCTGTTCACACGGCCGGAGGAGGAGCCCGCCAAGGACCCCGAGCACGACCTCGACTACCGCACCCACTTTGAACGCCGCACGCGGCTGGCCGGTGCGCCCGTGTGGCGTGCGGTGCTTCGCACGCGCCCCGAGCCCGAGCGAGGGGATTCCCCGGGCGGCGTGCCGTGCACCGTCCAACCGCCGATCGCGAGCGAGGGGATCGATCGGCGTCAGCCGACGGCGGCCTCGTAGGTGCGGCCGGAGCCACCGCGGGCCGTCTGGCCGAGGGCGATCTCGTAGAGCCGCTCCCCGGCAGGTGTCGGATAGACGCCGGTCAGGCAGGCCTGGCACAGATGCGTCGTGTCGAGCCCGATCGAACGGGCCACGGCCTCGACCGGCAGGTAGCGGAGCGAATCAGCACCGAGCCGGGCGGCCATCTCCACCTGCGCCTCCTCCGTGAGCGAGCCGGTGCCGAGCAGCCCGGTCGCCGGATCACGCAGGAACTGCGGCGCGAACAACTCGTCGATCGTGGACATGTCGATCCCGTAGAAACACGGAGCCACGATCGGCGGGCAGGCGATCCGCACGTGGATCTCCTTGGCGAGGCCGAGCGATCGCATCCGGCCGAGGAGCACCTTCATCGTGGTCGACCGCACGATCGAGTCCTCGACGAGGATCACCCGTTTCCCCGCGAGCACCTCGCGGAGCGGCGTGTATTTCGACTCGGCCTTCTGCCGGCGACTCGCGGCCCCGTCGATGAACGTGCGGCCGGTGTAGCGGTTGCGGATCAGGCCTTCGACCGACGGAATCTTGAGCTGGTAGGCCATCGAGTCGGCCGCCGCCTTGCTCGTGTCGGGCACGGGCACGACGACGGTGTCGGCATCGAGCGGAACGGTCTCCAGCCGCGCGAGCTCCTCGCCGAGCCGCTTCCGCGTGAGATAGACGCTCCGCTCGTCCATGGTGCTGGCCACGTTGGCGAAGTAGATCCATTCGAAGAAACAGTGGGCCCGCCGCGGGCTCTCGGCGAACCGCTCGATCCGCATGCCGGCCCCGTCCACGATCAGGGCCGTGCCCGGCTCCAGCGAGCGGATCGATTCCGTCGGGAAGCCAAGATTGAGCAGGGCCACGCTCTCGCTCGCCGCTGCGACGAGCGGCCCGACGCGGGCATACTCCATCGGCCGGATGCCGAGCGGATCACGGGCCACGATCAGCCGCCCGCAGGCGTCGAGCAGGGCGATGTTCCAAGCCCCGTCGAACCGCCGGTTGATCGCGGCGAGCATGTCGACCGGATCGGGATCGTTGTCACCGGCCAGCTCGGCGCTGATCGCGTGCATGATCACCTCGGTGTCGTTGTCCCGCGACAGATGGCTGTCGGCACCGGCGAGGATCTCGGCACGCAACTCGGGGTAGTTCGCGAGCTGGCCGTTGAACCCGAAGGCGAACCACTTCCGCTTCTGGAGGTGGGGCCGCTCGAGCGGCTGGGCATAGCCCCGGTCGTCGGCGCCGCAGGTGGCGTAGCGGACGTGGCCGATCGCCGCCCGGCCCGCATGCTGCTCCATCAGGCTCTCGTATTTGCCCCGGTGGTTCATCCGGAACACCTCGCTCACCGTTCCCACGTCCTTGTAGGTGGCGAGGAGCTGGCTGCGGGAGGGGTTCCAGGCGGTGATGCCGGCCGAAAGCTGGCCACGATTCTGGATGTCGAGGAGCATCCGGGGCAGGAGCCGCGACGCCTCCTCCTGGCCCTGGGCCGGGCAAAGCGGGCTGGTTTCCGCGTCCGGCACCGGCAGGTGGTAGATCGCGGCGAGGCCGCATTCATGCTGGAGGTCGCTCATCGCCTGGGCCTCGGCGGGAAGGGCTCGGTCCGTCGCGTCGGGGCTTTTATACGAATCTGTGGGGCGGTGCCTCAACCGGCGGCACGCAACGCGGCTGTTTGCGTGGTCCCGCCGACCGCGGGCGGGTACGATGCGGGTCCGTTCGTCCGTCCCGATCCCCGCGTCCGCCACGTCGCCGCCGATGAGCACACCCGATCCCGTCCGCCAGGCCATGGCGTCGTCAGCGGCGTTGATCGTGGTGAAGGTGGGCACACGGGTGCTCACCGGCCCGGGCGGCCTGCTCGACACACGGCGGATCGAATCGTTCGGTCGGCAATTCGACGCCATCCTGGCCCAGGGGCGACAGATCGTGCTCGTGAGCTCCGGCGCCGTGGGAGCCGGCATGGGGCGCATGGGCCTGACGCAGCGGCCGCAGGAGTTGGCTCGGCTCCAGGCCGTGGCCGCCATCGGCCAAAGCAGCCTGATCGAGGCCTATGAAAGGGCCTTTCGCAGCCGCGGCCGGCATGCGGCCCAGGTGCTGCTGGTGGCCGACGACCTGCAAGACCGGACCCGCTACCTCAACATTCGCAACACGCTGCGGGCCCTGCTGGATTACGGCGCGATCCCGGTGATCAACGAGAACGATACCGTGAGCGTCGACGAACTCCGCACGTCGTTCGGCGACAACGACCGACTGGCGGCCCTCGTCGCGACGGTCCTCGGCGCCCCGCTGCTCGTGCTGCTCTCCGACGTCGACGGGCTGTTCGACCGGCATCCCGCGGAACCCGGCGCGGCGATTCTCCGGCATGTGCCGCAGATCGACGCCCGTATCGAGGGCCTTGCCTGCGACCGTCTCGGCGGCCTGTCGAAGGGGGGCATGGCCAGCAAGATCGCCGCGGCCCGGATCGCGACCGAGGCCGGGGGTGCCTGCATCATCGCCTCGGGCCGCAATGACCACGTGCTCGAGGAGATCTGCCGGGGCGACACGGTGGGCACGCTGTTCACGGGGCGGTCAGCAGCCATGCCGTCGTGGAAGCGGTGGCTCGGCTGGTCGGCTGATGCCCGCGGCACCGTGACGGTGGACGGGGGCGCCCGTCAGGCCGTGATCGACGGCGGCCGCAGCCTGCTCGCGGCGGGCGTGACCACGATCGCGGGCGACTTCACCGCCGGCGACGTCGTGACCCTCGCGGCCGCCGACGGCCGCGTGTTCGCCCGCGGACTCGTCAACTATTCGGCGGCCGAACTGCGACGGATCGCCGGCATGCGGACGGAACGAATCGCCGAACTGCTCGGTTCGATTCCCTACGAGGAGGTCGTGCACCGCGACAACCTCGCGATCATCGCCCGCGACCGGATCGCCGACGCCGGATAGCCCATCGACTGCACCCAGCGGAAGCCCATGCTGCAGGAACTCCTGATCGTCCTCGCGCTGATCCTCGCGAACGGCTTCTTCTCAGGAGCCGAGATGGCGATCGTGGCCAGCCGCCGGGGCCGGCTCCGACAGATGGCCGACCAGGGCGACGCCCGGGCCGCCACGGCCCTCGAGCTGGCGTCGAATCCCGACCGCTTCCTGCCCACCGTGCAGATCGGGATCACGCTCGTCGGCACACTGGCCGCAGCCTACGGCGGCGACCGGCTCGTCGGCGACGTGGCCGACTGGCTCACAGCCCACGCACCGCCGCCGATCGCCGCCGCCTCCCAGACGATCGCGCTGACGCTGTTCGTCATGCTGCTGTCGTTCGTGACGCTCCTGCTCGGTGAGCTCGTGCCCAAGCGGCTCGCGCTCCGCCGTGCGGAGTCGTTCGCGCGGTTCGCGGCGCCGGTGATGCAGCTCTTCGCTCTCGTGGCCCGGCCACTCGTCTGGGGCATGAGCGCGGCGACCTCGGCCGTGCTGTTCCTCCTGGGTGCCCACAGGCAGGAGGGTCCGACGGTGTCGGTGGACGATATCGAGCATCTCCTCGAAGCAGGCCGGGCCGAAGGCGTGCTCGAGGCCGTGGAGACCGCCGTCGCCGCCGAGGCGCTGCGGCTCGGCGAGCGGACGGTCCGCGACATCATGCGGCCCCGCATCGATCTCGACGCCCTCGACATCGACACGCCCCCGAGCGAGATCCTCGGCGCCATCGCCATGGCCGGCTATTCACGGCTGCCCGTTTACGAGGGATCGCTCGACCACATCCTCGGCTACGTCTCCCTCAAGGACGTGCTCCGGCACAACTGGATGGGCTGGCCGCTCGAGCTGCGAAAGATGATGCATCGGGCGCTGTTCGTGCCGGAAACGATGCCGCTCGACCGGCTGCTGGAGCTGTTTCAGAAGGAGCGAAACCAGCTCGCCATCGTGCTCGACGAGTACGGCGGCACGGAAGGACTCGTGACGATGGAAGACGTGCTCGAAGAACTCGTGGGCGAGATTCACGACGAGCACCGCCGCGACGAGGCGTCGCCGTTCGTGCAGCGGGAAGACGGCTCGTGGCTGGTGGATGGCAGTGCCGGCATCGAGGATCTCGCCCTGACGTTCGGCCTCAAGACCGACGCGCTGCCCCGCGACTATTCGACGATCTCCGGTCTGGTGCTCGCCGAACTGGAACGGATTCCGACCGCCGGCGACATCGTCCGCTGGCAGGGGCTCGAGATCGAGGTGGTCGACATGGACGGCCGGCGGATCGACAAGCTGCTCGTCAAACGCACCTGAGCGAGTGCGTGGCCGCCGACGCTTCCGCGTCGGGATCCCCCGGGCTCGCGCCCGGGGGCTTGCATGAACGCATCCACCCCCCGACCGCAAGCGAGGACATCCCGCATCCAAGCCCTGAGCGCGAGGCCCTGAGCGCGAGGCCCTGAGCGCGAGGCCCTGAGCGCGAGCGAGGGGATCCCGCGGTGGAAACCGCGGACGCCCCACCCCGCCACCCCGGCCCCTACTCCAGCGGGCCGGCCTTGTCGAGGATGTCTTGAAGGACGAAGGGGGACGGGAACGGCTCGTCGAGTTGCTCGAGGAGTTTGCGGTAGCGGTCCACGATCTGGGCGATGTCGTCGGCCGTCAGCTGGTCGTCCCTGAGCACCGGCGAGGCGTCGAACACCTCGCGCCAGGCCTTGAATGCCTCCTCGAAGGCCTGTTTGGCGGGCTGCAGCTTGGCGTCGGCGAACTCCCGCTCCGCCTCCCAGGTCTTCTCGCGGGCCCGCAGGGCCGGCTCGGTCACCTCGGCCTCGCAGGTCGCCCGCCAGAAGTCGAAGTTCACGATGTCGCGATACCGATCGATCATCGTGGCCGTCTCGGTGGCCTCCACGTGCTGCCGGGCCATTTCCTTGGCCTTGTCGCGGGTCTCGGGCGGTGCCTCGCGGGCCACCATCGGCCAGGTCACCCGCAGGGCCGACTCGGCGTTGGTGGCCAGCTGCTGCTGCTTCTCGCTTCGCTCGAACGCCGGCACGTCGAGGGCGGCCTTTTGATCGGCCGGCAGGTCCGCCCGCCTGCGCTCGACAAGCGCGGCGAACCGTCCCGGCAGCAACGCCTCGAGTTCGGCCGCGATCCGTTTGGCCCGCTCCTCTTCCGCCTCGCGGAGCCCGAGCCGGATCGGCACATCCCAGCTGGTCGGAATCTCCCGCATCGCGAACCGCCGCATCTCGTCCCCCGCGAGCTTCCAGGCGTCGCGGGCGGTGGTGCCGAACGTTCCGTCCTCTTCCAGCGCCCGGGCATGATTGATGGCGGTCATCATCGGCTCGCTGTGGAAGATGAGGGCCGTCGTCTTGAGCGGGGCGCCGCCGTCCGCGAGTCGCTGGGCCGCGAGATACTTTTCGCGGGCCACGAGCCAGTTGTCGCGTTCCGGGAGCGTGCGGCCAGGCCGGTCACGGTCATGGAAGTCGTCGTCGGCCTTGAACAGCCGCCGAAACTGCTTCTTCTCGTCCGACTTGCCGATCTTCTGGCCGATGAACCAGCCCATCCGGCCGAGCAGCCGCGGCTCCCGCAGGTTGAGCGCGATGCCCTGCCGCAGGAACTCGATGCCCTTCATGACCCAGGCATAGCGGTCGCGGAAGTCGTCAAACTCGACCGAGATGTTGTAGGAGAGGTTGTGCGCCTGGAAGTCCCACACGGAGTAGAAGTTCGGCTGCAGCTTCGTCATCTGCTCGAGCGTGGCCGAGAGGTTCGTCCAGTCCTCCACCTTCTTGTAGTGGTTGGCACGGTCCCAGAGCAGCGTCACGGCGATGTTCTTGAGGCCGAGCGTGGCGAACCGGATCGTCTCGCCGGTGGGATCGACCTCGCCGAGGTTCGCCTGCGACAGGCCGGCGGCGAGGCGGAGCCGGGCGAGCACGCCGCCGGGACCTGCCGAGTCGGCCGGCTGGGCGAGGATCGAGAGCGGCACGAGCAGGAGGGCCAGAGCGACCAGTGTCACGAGCGTCGCCGGCCTCAGGCCGAGCCACTGCGTCGCCGAGCCGCTGGAGCGGGCGGATCCGGTGCTCATGACGCCACCTCACGGGCCTTGAGGAAGAACGTGCCGGCGATCAGGAAGGCAAGCACGAAGCCGGCGGTCTCGGCCGCGTGCGCGGCCAGAAGGTCGAACGGAATCTCGAAGCCCTCGGCGACGAACGTGCCGGTGCCGAGCGCCGAGAGCGACGGGAAGATTCCCGCGGCCAGCCGCATCGGGGCCAGGAGCACGGTGTCGAACGCCTTCATGGCCTGCACGGCCGGCGTGGGATCGAGTTCGAGCGTGATGCTCGTCTGGGTGGCGATCCGATAGAGCGACTCGATCGGGCCGCCTCCCGGCACGATCGTGGCATCGCCCGTCACCTGGCTCTCGAACAGCCGGGCGATGAACTCGCGGAACTGGCCGATCAGCACGACGGAGAGCGCCGCGAGCAGTGCCACCGGACCGGCCAAGAACGTGCTGAACATCACGCCGAGCGCCGTCACGACGAGCATCGCGAACCAGATGCCGAGGCAGCTCTTGGCGTAGTTGAAGGCAAACGAACCCTCGCCGGCTCGCAGGTAGAAGTCGGCCTGGGCGACGCCGTAATACTGACCGGGCTCCAGGCACTGCAGCCAGACCTCGACCTGGCCGTCGGCGATCAGGTCGGCAAAGAGGTCGATCTCCTTGACCTCGCCGTCGGCGAGCACCGTGCCCAGTCGGCGGGGCACGAGCAACGTGTCGATCGTGAACTCCTTGGCCACGATCGGGAAGGCCTCGCTGCGGAGGTTCGTGGCCGGGTTCCGCAGCTGCACGGTGCCGTGGATGCCCTCCTCGATCCGCCCCTTGTGGGTGCGAAACACCCGCACGATCATCTCGAGCGGCAGGCCGTCGGGAAACGCATCGGGGGTCGCGCCGGTGAAGGTCCAGATCGCCGCCGCCGGCGTGCCCCCCTCGATGTACTGCCGGTAGGACCACTCGGCCCCCACGCTGATCCCCTTCGTGCTCGGCCGGCCGTCGCGGTCGAGAAACCGCAGGCTCCCGCGCAACGGCCGGCGTGCCTCGAGCAGCCCGTCCGCGGGTCCCACTTGGTAGATCGCCGCTTTGCCTTCGCCCACGCGAGTGACCATGTGGCGGTGCCCCTGCCCCGTCTCGGCCACGCCCCGGCCGGCGGCATCGAGCGTGACACGGTGGCGGTGGCCGCGGTCGAGGCTCGTGCGGCCAGTGAAGCCCGTCACGGCCCCCGACTCGTCGGTCACCTCGACCAGGTCGTCGGCGACGACGGCGTGGGAGTGGGCCACGCTCCGCACCACGAACGCCCAGCCGGCCAGGCCCATCAGGGCCACGAGTGCCGTGCCCACGCAGGCGAAGCCGAGGATTCGGCCCAGCACGATCTCGCTGGTGCGAACCGGCTTCGTGGTCACCGTCTGGATGGCTCGTGACTTGATGTCGGCGGGCAGGCTGAAGACGGCCAGCAGGAGCGTGACGCAGCAGACGAGCAGGTTCGTGGCGCCGAGAATGAAGCCCAGATACAGCTTCCCGGGATTGACGCTGCCGGGATCGAGAAACCAGCCGGCGAACAAGAGCAGCAACGCGAACACGGCGAGCACCACCAGCACGTTCCGCCGCAGCGACTCTTGCACGGCCAGCCGCGCCAGCGCCCACACGCGCCGCGGCGAAACGCCGGCGAGATCCGCGAAGCCCGCGAGGATGCCGCGATAGACGCGATCGCCGGCCGCCAACGGCCCGTGCAGCACGGCCTGCACGCACCAGGCGATCGCCGCGGCGAACAGGGCCACGAGGCCGCTGCTGAACAGATAGCGGATCAGGGCCGGGCCGATCCAGGCAGCGAACCGCGGGATGTCTTCCTCGAGCACCATGGCGCGGCCTCACCCCGTCTCGCGGTCGGAGGCACGGGCCCGCCGGCCGGGCCGGGCCTGGGAGTCCCGCACGACCTCGAGGAACAGGTCTTCGAGCGTGGTTCGCGGGTTGCCGATCTCGACGTCGGCCGCACCATGCCGGGCGAGCACCGACCGGATCTCGTCCTGCGCCGCCGCGGAGAGACCGTTGGCCCGGATCTGCGTGACTCCCGTGACCCGCAGCAGGTCATCGACGCGACCGAGTTCCTTGAGTTCGCCCTGATGCAGCACGGCGATCCGGTCACACACATCCTCGACGTCGGCCAGCAGGTGCGAACACATGATCACGGTCTTGCCCCGGGCCTTGAGATCGACGATCAGGTCCTTCATCTCGCGGGTGCCGATCGGGTCGAGCCCGCTGGTCGGCTCGTCGAGGAGCACGAGTTCGGGATCGTTGATGAGCGCCTGGGCGACGCCGATCCGCCGCGTCATGCCCTTGGAGTATTCGCGAAGTTGTCGCTTGCGATCCCGCGTGAGCCCCACCATCTCGATGAGGGCCGCGGTCCGCCGACGCCGCTCGTCGGGCGGCATGTCGAACAGCCGGCCGTAGAAGTCGAGCGTCTCCTCGGCGTCGAGGAACTTGTAGAGGTACGACTCCTCCGGCAGGTAACCGATGCGTTCGTTCTTCGTGACGTCGGTCGCCTCGCGGCCGAACACGAAGGCCTCGCCCGACGTGGGAAAGATCAGCCCCAAGAGCAACTTCATCGTGGTGGTCTTGCCCGAGCCGTTCGGCCCGAGCAGCCCGAAGATCTCGCCGCGGCGGATCTCGAGGTCGAGCGGCTTGAGGGCCACTTTCTTGCGGCGGCCCCAGAAATCGCGGTAGGTCTTCGAGAGGTTGCGGGTCTCGACGACGACGTCCGGCACCGTGCCCCCCCGGGGTGTCGCTCCACCGGCATTCACCATCGCATCACTCCTGCTGCCTGGCAGGCCGGACGAACGCCCTGGCCGCCGATCCACACCTGGCACTCCCTGGGTTGTATCCCAAGTCGGCGGGGAGTGAAGCCGGGGGGCCTGGACCGGCCTGCAAAAGCTGGGTTGCAGAGGGAGAGGAACCGACCAAATGGCCCAGGGGCCCAATGGCCTAGAGCGGATTCAAAGTTGCTGGAGCGACGACTTGGCAAACCGGGGGACGTAGGCGAGGGGTCGGCGAACGCTCGAGGAGCATTGGGCCGCTGCGGCCCACGCGACGAGACTTTTGCCGCCCCGAAGCCGCCGCTACACCAAAGCCGAACCGGGTCTAGCGGCAGAAAACAAAGGCAGAAAAGCAGACAAAAAAAGCAGACGGACACCTGTTGACGCCCACCTGGAACCCGCTATGATCGTGCGAAACGATACTGAGTCTCAGTTTCCTTGGTCCTTTTCCTCATAGAGAGATGAGCAAAATGGCTTCTTTCGCAGCAAAAAGCCGACCTGCTTTCACCCTCGTGGAACTGCTGGTCGTCATCGCCATCATCGGCGCCCTCATCGGACTCCTGCTCCCCGCCGTCCAGAGCGCCCGCGAGTCCGCCCGGCGGTCGAGTTGCCAGAACAATCTCCGGCAACTGGGCCTCGCGACGCTGAACTTCGAGAACGCCCGGCGTCACTTCCCGCCATCGGCGATCGCCGTGACCGGCACCGGGCTCGCGCCGTGGTCCGGCCAATCGGTCATGCTGCCGTTCCTCGAGGGAGACTCCCTGTTCAAGAAGATCGATTTCACGAAGCCGTACTCCGACACGGTCAACAAGGACCTTTTCCCGCCCTTCGGCGTCGCGGCCCAGAAGGTGGACGTGCTCGTCTGCCCGAGTGAGCCGAAGGCCACGGCGGTCATCGACCCCGCGACCCAACAGGCGAAGCATTTCCCGCTCAATTACGGCCTCAACGTGGGCCTGTATCTCGTCCACGACCCCGCCACCCGCAACGACGGGGGGGGCGCATTCGCGCCGTTCTCCAAGCTGAGGGCGAACTTCTTCACGGACGGACTCAGCAAGACGCTCGCCATGGCCGAGGTGAAAGCCTATACGCCCCGTGCCCAAGACATTCCGCCATCCAGCATGCCGACCGCTGCACCGACGGATCCCGCATCCATCGCAGCGCTCGTGACGAGCGGCTCGTGGTCGGCCAGCGGCGGCCACACCGAGTGGGTCTGCGGACGATCACTCCACATCGGCTTCACCACCGTGTTCGCTCCACAGACCAGAGTGCCATACACCCTCGCCGGCCAGGAATACGACGTCGACATCTCGAGCACTCGCGAGGGCGTCTCGCCGCCGGGAGCGACGTACGCGGTGGTCACGTCGAGAAGCCATCATGGTGCGGTCGTGAACTCGGCCTGCATGGACGGATCGGTCCATGCCGTGGCGTCGGACATCGACGCGACCGTGTGGCGGGCTCTCGGCACGCGGGCCGGCGGCGAAGTCGCCAGTATCGACGAGTAGATGCCGCTGGGATCAGTTCGCGGCGGGCGAAGCGAGCGACGCGGCTGGACCGCCCTGCTGCTTTCCAGTCGTCCGCGCGGCTACCTCCACGACCTGCCTGGCAGCGGCCAGCTCGGCGGTGGAAAAGAACGGCTCGTCGGGCACACCGCCGACATGATCGATCGTCTCGGCGGCCAGCCGCTCCCACGAGAGGCTGCTGGCGATGTGCCAGGCTGCCGCCTGGGCCACTTTCTGCGTGATCACACCGCTCGCGAGGCACTCCATCACGAAGGCGAGTCGCGGCTCGTCCGACCATGTATCCAAGGCGATCATGCGATAGGGCATCCGGGCGGAGGGCTCCGGCTTGCCGTGCTCGAGGCAGACCGTCGTGAACCGGAACACGCGGGTCTTGCCCGGGTGCAGCACCAGCTCAGGCCCCTGCTTCGGCGGCGTGGCCACGCTGAACTGGCCGCCGGCAGGAGTTGCCGCGGGCCGTGACGCGAGGGCCGTGTCCATCACCTGCCGGACGCCGAGTTTCGCCACCGGCCTGTCGTGAAGCCAATCGGCGAACGATTCGCCATGAACGGCATAGGCGTCGTGCAGCCACTGCGGCGCGTCGTCGGCCAGCCACCGGCGAAACGCGATCCAGCGGGGATCGTGCGGGCCGTAGACCTCGCGGGCAACCCAGCAGAAGCCGCCGCCGGGCGCTCCCATGCCCATGCCACCGCCGCCCATGCCCATCCCCATGCCGCCCATGCCACCCCCCATCGCCTGCCCCATGCCCATGCCGCCCATTCCCATGCCCATGCCCCCCATGCCCCCCATGCCCATGCCCATTTGGGCCAGGACGGGCACGCCAGCAAACGCGGCCGGCAGTCGGATCGTCAGGGGTCGACCGGTCTTGTTCGTGAACGCGATCCGCGCCGAACGGGAGTCGTCGGGAGTGAATTTGACGGCGACCAGACCCGCCTGCTCGGCCGCAAACAACTCATGGGAGGCCGGGGCATCGTGGGCGGCGGCCGAAATCTCCGCCTTGCCACCGGCCAACGAAGGCTCGGCGGCGGGGGCCGTGACGGCCCAGCAGCTCACGACGGCCCAGCAGCTCACGACGGCGCAGCGGGAGAACCACGGGTTCAGACGGATCATCGATACGGCTCCGCAAAAAGGCACGGCCTGCTGACAGTATGCCTTCGGGTTCGGAGCCGACAAAACATGCACCGGGTGCCGGTCGCACCGGTCGTAGGGGCGTCCGGTTTTCAAGGCCGGAAATACCCGGCTCCCGACTACCGCTTGCTGAACTGCGTGCCGCGGCGGGCACCGCGGAGGCCGTACTTCTTCCGCTCTTTCATGCGGCCGTCACGGGTGAGCAGGCCGCCCTGGCGCAGGGGTTCGGCCAGCTCGCCGTCGAACGCCTTCAGGGCCCGGGCGATTCCCAGCCGGCACGCGCCGGCCTGGCCCGTCGGGCCGCCGCCATCCACCCTGATGTCGACATCGACGGCCGACTGCTTGCCCACGTGCTCGAGGGCGCCGGAGACGAGGTTGCGGTCCTTGATAGCCGGAAAGTAGGCGTCGAGATCGCGGCCGTTCACGCGAATGGAGCCGCGGCCATTCTTGAGCCGCACGCGGGCGACGGCTGTCTTCCGCCGCCCCGTGGCGATGATGGTGTCTCCCCGGCGGGCCGACTTTGCCGGCCGTTCCTTCACGATCTGTTGCTCGTCGGACATCTCCGTCATCCTCGCTGTCGGTGTTGGCTTGCTGTCGGTATCGGGACTGGTCAGGCGTCGAGAATCCTCATCGGCTCCGGCTGCTGGGCCTGATGCGGGTGCTCGCCACCGGCGTAGACCTTGAGTTTGTCGAGCATCACTCGTCCGAGCCGCGACTTGGGCAGCATCCGACGCACGGCCTCTTCGATGATCAGTTCCGGCTTGCGGTCGCGGCGATGCTCGGCCGTTTCGGTCCGCAGGCCCATGTAGCCGGTGTACCAGCGGTAGACCTTCTGCTGCCACTTCTTGCCGCCGAACTCGATCTTCTCGGCATTGATCACCACGACATGATCGCCCGTGTCGACGTGCGGCGTGTAGGTGGGGCGATGCTTGCCCATCAGGACCATGGCGATTTCGGTGGCCAGTTTACCGACCCGCTTGCCGCTCGCGTCCACGAGCCACCACCGCTGCTCCACTTCGCCGGGCTTCGCCATGAAAGTCTTCATCGATCGCTCAAATTTCGTGAATGGGGTGCCGGGGCTCCGGCGTGCCGAGGTCGTCGTTCCGGCGGAGCCCCGGAGAGTAGCAATGCCCCTGCTGCCGAGCAAGGCACGCCCGCAAAATCGGCCGCAAAACGGGCTCTCTCCCCCAAGCCCGCACGCACGTCGGGGGAGGCCGCTTGCGGGGTTCGGCCGTGCCAATCACACTCTCGGTCCTCCGCCGGCCCTTTCCCCCCGTTTCAGGCAGCCACGTCCATGAAGGTCGCCGTCCTCAAGGAAACCTTTCCCGGCGAGCGTCGCGTCGCCCTCGTCCCCGCCACCGTCCCAGCCCTGAAGAAGGCGGGCCTCGAGATCGTGGTGGAGTCGGGTGCAGGCGCGGCGGCGGGCATCTCCGACGAGGAGTATCGTGCCGCGGGGGCGGCGGTCGTTTCACGTGACGAGGCCTTCGCCTCCGACTGCGTGCTGGCCGTCCGCACGGCCGGCGCCTGCGGCGACTCGTGGTGTGCCGACCGCGATCGGATCCGGACCGGGCTCGTGATGATCGGCCTCTGCGATCCGCTCTCCACGCCCGAGGCCTGCCGCGAGGCGGCCGAGAGGGGCGCGACGCTCTTCTCGCTGGAACTCGTGCCCCGGATCACCCGCGCCCAGAGCATGGACGTGCTCTCGAGCCAGGCCAACATCGCCGGTTATCGGGCCGTGCTGCTCGCGGCCACCACGCTGCCGCGAATCCTGCCAATGATGACCACCGCCGCCGGCACGGTCACGCCCGCGAAGGCGCTCGTGCTCGGCGCCGGGGTCGCCGGCCTCCAGGCGATCGCCACCGCCAAGCGGCTCGGCGCCCAGGTGAGCGCCTACGACGTGCGGCCCGCCGTCAAGGAGCAGGTGCAGAGCCTCGGCGCGAAGTTCGTCGAGCTCCCGCTCGAAACCGGCACGAGCGAGACGGCCGGCGGCTACGCGAAGGCGATGGGCGAGGAGTTTTACGCGAAGCAGCGGGAACTGCTCGGCAAGGTGGTGGCCGACAGCGACATCGTGGTCTGCACGGCGCTGATTCCGGGCCAGAAGGCCCCCGTCCTCGTCACCCGCGAGATGGTGGCGCGGATGCGGCCCGGCAGCGTGATCGTGGACATGGCGGCCGAACGCGGCGGCAACTGCGAGGGGTCACGGCCCGACGAGACCGTCGTTCTCGACGGCGTCACGATCCTGGGCCCCACGAATCTCGCGGCCGACGTGCCCGTGCACACGAGCCAGCTCTACGCCAAGAACATCGCCACGTTCCTCGCCCACCTCGTGAAGCATGGCCTGCCCGACACGGCGGCGGACGACGAGATCTGCCGCGACACGCTCGTGGCGAAGGGGGGCCAGATCGTGCACCCCAAGGTCCGCGAACGAGCCGGCCTGCCTCCGCTGGAACCGGCTGCGGCCGGCTGATCACCCTCCCACGCCCGCCCGCTCCCCCGCCCCTGGATGCCATCCCCATGAGCCTGTTGCTCCCGCTCATCGCCGATTCGGTCGCCGTCGAGGATCCGGCCGCCCGGTTCATCCGCCTGCTCACCGTTTTCCTGCTCGCCATGTGGGTGGGCTTCGAGGTGATCACGAAGGTGCCGCAGCGGCTCCACACGCCGCTCACCAGCGGCTCCAACGCCATCTCCGGCATCACGGCCGTGGGAGCGATCGTCGTCGCCGGAGCGCTGGCCACGAAGGGGGGCACGCTGCTCGGGTTCCTGGCGGTCGTGCTCGCCATGATCAACGTCGCGGGGGGTTTCGTCGTCACCCACCGCATGCTCGAAATGTTCCAACCCAAGAAGAAGTAGCTCTGGAAGAGGTAGACCGACATGTCGAGCCAAGCCTGGATCAATCTCGCCTACCTCGCCGCCTCGATGCTCTTCATCGTGGCCTTCAAGCTCATGACCGGCCCGCGGACGGCCGTGAAGGGCAACTACCTCGGCGCCGCCGGCATGGCGATCGCCCTGATCGCCGCCTGCTTCGAGCACCAGGTGGTGGAGAGCGTGGCGAAGAACGGCTCCTGGCCGCTCATCATGCTGGCCGTCGGCGGCGTGATCGGTGGCGTGATCGGGGCGACCATGGCGGTCAAGTATCCGATGACGGGCATGCCGCAGATGGTGGCCCTGCTCAACGGCTTCGGCGGCGCGGCCTCGACCCTCGTGGCCGGCGCCGAGCTCTGGAACGCGTCGGCCGCCGCCCTGCCCCCGGCCGATCCCCTCGCCCCGTGGACGCAGTTCGCGATCGCCACGGCCCTCACCGGCCTGATCGGGGCCGTCACCTTCTGGGGCAGCCTCGTCGCCTTCGGCAAGCTCGAGGAGCTGCCGCAGTTCAAGAAGGCCTGGACCGATCCCAACCGTCACTGGATCAACCTCGGGCTCGCCGCCGCCACGCTGCTCTTGATCTGGGGCGTGTGTGCGAATCCGTCGTCGAACCTCCTCTTCTGGCTGCTCGTGGTCGTGGGCAGCGCCCTGGGCTGCACGCTCACGTTGCCGATCGGCGGCGCCGACATGCCGGTCGTGATCTGTCTCCTGAACAGCTACTCGGGCCTCGCCGCCGCGGCCGCGGGTTTCGTGATCGACAACTCGGTGCTCGTGATCGCCGGCTCGCTCGTGGGCGCCTCGGGGCTCATTCTGACGGCGATCATGTGCCAGGCGATGAACCGTTCGCTCGTGGGCGTGCTCTTCGGCGGCCTCGGCACGACGACCGCGGCCAATGCCGACGACGTCTACGCCGGCAAGGTGAAGAGCGCGAGCGCCGAGGAGATCGCGATGGTGCTCGAGGGGGCCGACCGCGTCGTGATCGTGCCGGGCTACGGCCTGGCCGTGGCCCAGGCCCAGCATGCCGTCCGCGAGCTGGCCAATGCCTTGGAAAAGCGGGGCACCACGGTCGAGTACGCGATCCATCCGGTGGCCGGTCGCATGCCGGGGCACATGAACGTGCTGCTCGCCGAGGCCGACATTCCCTATGAGAAGCTGCGGGAGATGGACGACATCAATCCCACGTTCCCGGAGACCGACGTGGCGATCGTGATCGGGGCCAACGACGTGGTGAACCCCGCGGCCCGCACCGATCCCAAGAGCCCGATCGCGGGCATGCCGATCCTCGACGTCGACAAGGCGAAGACGGTGGTGGTGGTGAAGCGGTCGCTCTCGCCCGGCTTCGCCGGCATCCCCAATCCCCTCTTCGCCGCCGACAATACGCTCATGTATTTCGCGGACGGTAAGAAGGCGATCCTGGATCTCACGGCCGCGCTCGAGAAGGGCTGATCATCCGAGCACGTCGGCCCAGAGGGCGTCCGACACGAGGAGGCCGGCGCGGGTGAGGCGGACACGGCCGCCGGCGTCGGTCGCGAGTCCCCTCGCGACCCACCGGGCGACCGCGGGGCCGACGAGGTCGTCGAGTGTGAATCCACTCGCGGCCAGGAACGCCGCGCGGTCGAGCCCGTCGCGGCGGCGCAGGCCCACGACGATCCGCTCGCGGGCCGCCTGCTCGTCGGTCATCGCGTCGATGTCGCCGCTGGCGGGCTCACCGGCGAGCACCTTGTTCAGCCAGGTGGTCGTGCTGCGGTGGTTCGTAATCCGGGTCCGCCCGTCGAATCGCGCGGCACCTGGTCCAAAGGCCTCCCAGGGGCGACAGTCCCAGTAGGCCTCGTTGTGCCGGCAGCGGAAGCCGGGCCGGGCGAAGTTCGACACTTCGTAGTGCTCGAAGCCGGCGGCCTCGAGCCGGTCGATCGACGTCTCGAACATCGTCCGCTCGAGCGATTCGTCGGCCGGCCGCAGCTCGCCCCGCAGCCGGGCCGACTCGAAGGCCGTGCCCTTCTCCCACGTGAGGCAGTAGACCGACACGTGCTGCACGCCGAGGGCAGTGGCCGCGGCGAGATCGGCTTCCACGCCGGCGAGCGTCTGCCCCGGCGCGGCCGTCATCAGGTCGAGGCTCACGACGAGCCCGGCGTCGAGCAGCCGGCCTGCCGCGGCCCGCACGTCGTCGGGCCCATGGTCCCGATCGAGGGCGTGGAGTGTGGCCGCGTCGAGCGACTGGCCGCCGAGGCTCACGCGGGTCGTGCCGCACTCGCGGGCCGCCGCCACGAAGTCGGCCGTCACGTCGAGCGGGTTGGCCTCGACCGTCACCTCCGCGTCGGCGGCGGGCCGCACCCGATCGTGGAGCAGATCGACGAGCCGCTCCAGCCCGGCGGGCCCGAGGTGCGAGGGCGTGCCGCCGCCGAGGTAGAGCGTGTCGAGTTCGAGCGGCTGGATGACGCGGCGAAGTTCAGCCGTGACCGCCGCGAAGTAGCGTTCGACGAGATCGTCGCGGCCGGCCACGAGCGTGAAGTCGCAGTAGCCGCAGCGGTGGCGGCAAAAAGGCACGTGCACGTAGGCGTGACGGGGAAACGCATTCATTGCACACGTCACTATACGGCGTGGCGAAGCGGTCAACTCGCTCAACCCGGCTCGGGGCTGCCCGTGCTCCCTCGCCGGACGTTCGCTACGGGCATCCGGCCCTTCGCTCACTCGATGACGACTGCGCTTCGCCATCCATGGCTTCGCTTGTCGTCATACGCCGGCGACGGAGCACGGGCAGCCCCGAGCCTTCCTCAATCGAAACGAGGCAGGCGAGGGGTTGCCCCTACCGTTGAGCCGGCGTAGCTGACCAGCGGAGGCATGGATGCCGGAGCGCAGGCAGCTCCGAGTGAGCGGAAGCCAGGATGGCTGCAGCGAACGTCCGGCGAAATGGTACGGGGCAATCCCTCGCCGGGTTGGGCGAGTGAAGGCCGATCTACAGCCAGATGTGCAGCCGGCCGTCGAGCATGTCGGGGAGCTTCTTGGCGATGATCCGCTTGATCCGCTCGTCGGTGTAGCGGGTCGAGAAGTGCGTGGCGATCACCACCTCGTTGCGGAAGCGGTCGCGGCGGGCGAGCAGGTCGTCGAGGTGCATGTGGCCGAACTTGTGGATCTTCTCCTTGCGGTGCGAGTGGGCCACGAACGTCAGCTCGGTGATCAGGATCATCGCCTCGAACATCGCCGGGCAGCCGTCGAGCCCCTCGGGTGAACTGTCGCCGAGATAGGCCACCAGCGGCGTGCGGATCTCGTGAGTCACGTCCACACCGGAGAGCCGCAGGTCGCGAATCTTGTCGCCGGGCAGACCCTGAAATTCGTGTTTGAGCTTCCGCCGCCGATCCCAGACGACGAAGCCCACGCTCGGCAGCGTGTGGCACGTCGGTGAGACCGTCACGACGTGCTCGCGGGAAAGTTCGATCTCCTCGCCGGGTCGGGCGGGCAGGAGCGTGCACGGCAGCCGGCCGCGGTCGAGCCGCGACACGGCCCGCAGCAGCTTCTCGATCGGCTCGATGGCCGACTCGGGGAGGTAGATCGTGGGCGGCTCCATCTTCATCATCCGCCGGCGGGCCACGTAGACGGGCAGCGCCGCGATGTGGTCGAGGTGGGTGTGTGTCACGAACCACGTGCTCGTGGCCATGAAGCCCCAGGGCTGCGAGCCGAGGTCGAAGCCGAGCTTCAGTTCCGGGATCCGCCAGCAGCTCTGCACCGCGGCCCGCGAGTAGCCCTCGACGGTGAGCCCCTTGTGGACGAACGAGCGAAACGGCGAGTTGTCGATCATGCGGTGTCCGACGGGGCAGGCGGTGCGGAGGGCGTGGCGATGGTGGCGGGGGGCTGCAGCCAGATCTCCTCGAAGAGCTGCTCCTGGCAGGTGCCGAGCCGGCCACGCCGCACGAGCTCCAGCACCGCCAGAAAGATACCGACCACCCGCGACCGGGACATATCGTCGTCGAAGAGCGTCGTGAACGCCACCCGGCCTTGCTCCGCCACGAGGGCCTCGATGCGGAGCATGTGGGTCTCGATCGGCGTGTCGTCATGGACGATCTGCCGCGGCCGTCGCTTCTCGCGTTTGCGGAGCACGCGCGACATCGCGCCGACGAGATCCCACACATGGACGTCGCCGATCGTCACCTCGGCCGGCTCGCCGTGGGCCGCGGCCTCGTCGGCGGCCGTCCGCGTGAACCGCAGTTCCCACTGCCGGGCCCTGTCTTCGAGCAGCGTGGCCGCGTCGCGGAACTGCTTGTATTCCAGGAGCCGCTGCACGAGGTCCTCGCGGACCATCTCCACCGGCTCCTCCGTCTCCTCCGGCCGCGGCACGAGGGCCCGGGCCTTGAGTTCGAGCAGCACACTGGCCAGCTCGACGAATTCGCCCACCTGATCGATCGCGAGGTCTTCGAGCACGTCGAGGTACGACACGAACTCGGAGGCGATCTTCGCGATCGGCACCTCCGTCACGTCCACCTCGTGCTTCTTGACGAGGTAGAGCAGGAGGTCCATCGGCCCCGAAAAGACGTCGGTCTCGACCTTGAATTCCACGTCGCCTGCCTCGCCGCGGTCCCTGTCCGGATGCCCTCGATCGCTGCGGTGTCATCATAGGGATGGTCGCGCCCCCACGCAGCGGCGGTTTGGGGTAGGCTTTCGGCCATGAGCATCGAAACCCTGTGGGCGCCGTGGCGGCTCGGCTACGTGAAGGGCCGGGATCGTGGCACGCCCGCCGAACCCGTCGAGCCGCAGGCCTGGCGGCCGGGCGCCGACGAGAACTGTTTCCTGTGCCGCGCGGCGGCGGTGGATGCAACCCAGGATCGTGCCCTCGGTGTGCTCGACCGCACGCCCCACGGGTGCGTCGTGATCAACCGCTTCCCCTACGCCAACGGTCATCTGCTCGTGGCCCCGCTCGACCACCGGGCCACGCTCGCGGCGCTGTCGCCGGCCGAACTGCTCGACCTTCAGCAATCACTCGTCCGCTGGTGTGGCCTGATGGAGCGCGAGATGCAGGCGCAGGGCTTCAACGTCGGCCTCAATCTGGGCGCGGTCGCCGGCGCGGGGCTGCCCGGCCACCTCCACTGGCACATCGTGCCGCGGTGGCACGGCGACGTGAACTTCATGCCCACGATCGCCGGCGTGAAGGTGCTGCCCCAGGCGCTCGATGCCCTGTGGGAGCAGCTCACCCAGGCCCGCGATCGGGTTCCAGCATGACGCCGCCGCCCACCACGCCCGTTCCGCCGCTCGACTGGCAGACCCGCGAACGGCTCACGCTCGCGCCCTGGGCCATGCACGCCGCCGATTCCGTCGGCCGCGTGCATCCCGAGGCACCGCACCCCGTCCGCAGCCCCTACCAGCGGGACCGCGATCGGATCGTGCACTCGGCGGCGTTTCGGCGGCTCGCCCACAAGACGCAGGTCTTCACCGGCTACCACGGCGACTATCACCGCAGCCGGCTCACGCATACGCTCGAGGTCACGAGCATCGCCCGCACGCTCGCCCGGGCGCTCGGCCTCAACGAGGACCTCGTCGAAACGCTGGCGCTCGCCCACGACATCGGCCACCCGCCGTTCGGCCATGCCGGCGAGGACACGCTCGCCGAGCTGCTCCGCGACGAAGGGGGCTTCAGCCACAACGCCCAGGCGCTGCGGATCATGGAGTTCCTGGAAAAGCGGTATGCAGAGTTTCCGGGGCTGAATCTCTCGCGGGAGGCGCTCGACGCCCAGGCGACGCGGAAGAAAGACGGCACCGCCCCGGCGCCGCTGCTCGAAACGCAGGTCGTGGACGCGGCCGACTCGATCGCCTACGACACCCACGATGCCGACGATGCGGTCGAGCTCAAGCTCGTGACGATGGAGGAACTCATCGAACTGCCGCTGGTGGCGGAGGCGGCGGCCCGCGTCGCCGACCGCTTCGGCCGGCTCGACGGCACCGAGTTGCGACATACGGTGCTCCACGAGCTCGTGGACATGCAGGTGGCCGAACTGATCGGCATGAGCCGGGCGATGATCGACACCCTCGGCATCGACTCCGTCGCCGCGGTCCGACAGGCATGGCGCGGGCCGGACGGCCGGACGGGACGGCGGATCGTCGCCCATTCGCCGGCCGTGGCCTCCGGGAAGCGGCAGCTCGAAAAATTCCTGTTCCAGCGGGTCTACCGCAGCCCGCGGGTGCTCGCCGTGCGGGTGCCGGCACAGGAGCGGCTCACGCGGCTCTTCGACTGGTACTGCGGACACCCCGACGACTTGCCCGCCGGCTTCCGGCAGCGGGCCGAGTCGTTCGGCGTCCGCCGCAGCGTGGCCGACTACATTGCGGGGATGACCGACCGTTTCCTGGAGCTGGACCACGACCGCCGCCTCGGCTGAGGGAATCGCGTGCGGCGGTGTGCTACAGTCGAGGCCCCTCCACCATCCATCGGTCAGACGTCCATGGCCCTCGTCATCCTCCGTTCGATCTTCGTCATGGTGACGGTGGGCATCGCGGTGCTCATCGTCAATTCCGAGCCGATGCGCGAGGCACCGACCTGGGCCCCGCTGGCCGTCATCGCCGGCTCGGTGGCCCTGCCGCTGGCCGTGATGGCCGTCGATGCGGTGATCCGTCGAAAAGATTTGACGACGATCACGGCCGTGTACTTCGGGCTGCTCGTGGGCGTGTTCCTCACCTACGTCGCGATGCTCGCCCTCACGCCCGTGCTGCCGCTCAATCCGCGGGATCCGATCTGGACGTGGCTGCCGCTCGTGCTCGGCGCCGTGCTCTGCTACGTGTGCACGAGCCTGCTGCTCCAGACCCGCGACGACTTCCGGTTCCTGATCCCGTTCGTGGAGTTCGCCCGCGACGTCCGCGGCCTGCGGCCGAATGTGCTCGACGCCACGAGCATCGTGGACGGCCGGCTCGCCGACCTCGCCGCGGCGGGCATCTTCGAATCGAGGTTCGTGATCCCTTCGTTCGTGCTCGACGAACTGCAGGCGGCCGCCGACTCGACCGACAAGCAACGGCGAACTCGGGGCCGCCGCGGCCTCGATGTGCTGGCCAGGCTGCGGGCCAACAAGACGGTCGAGATCGACGTGCTCGCGCCCGCCGAGGGGGCCGACGACGAGGCCACGCTCGAATCGCGGGTGGTCGCCCTGGCCAAGCAGCTCGGCGGCCGCATCGTGACGACCGACGCCAACGTGGTGAAGATCGCCGGAGTGCGGTCGGTGCCCGCGCTCAACGTCAACGAGGTGGCCCTGTCGCTCAAGCCGGCCTATATGCCCGGCGACGCGCTCACCGTGCGGCTTGTGAAGCACGGCGAGGAACCCGACCAGGGTGTCGGCTATCTCGACGATGGCACGATGGTCGTCGTCGAGAACGGCCGCGATCAGATCGGCCGCGTGGTGCACGTGGCCGTCACGAGCACCCTCCAGACGACCGCCGGCCGGCTCGTCTTCGCCCGTCCGGAGCATGCCCCCCGAGGCTGAGCCCGCGCGACCGACACGATGCCGCTCGACGAGGGCATCGAGACCGAACTGCCGGATCAACAATCCGGTAGTTTCAGCCGACATTCGCAACGGGCAGGAGAGAGGGTCGGCAAACGCTCGAGGAGCATTGGGCCGCGGCGGCCCACCTCGACGAGACTTTTGCCGCCCTCTCGCCGGGGCGTTCCCCCCCGGCCATTCGCTCTCGACGCGGCCGTCCTTTCCCCCTACGCTCCCGCCGTAATTTCCCGGGAGCCCCGCCATGATCGCCCCTCACGCCACCATCCGCCCGCGCGACGCCTTCGCCCCCGACGCCTGGCATCACGACATCAACGCAGCCATCGTGGAAGGCGATCGCGGGTTCCGCCTCACCAAGCGACAGCGGTCCCGCCGCTATCCCACGCGGCTCCTGCGCTACTTCATCCCGTTCCACTGGCTCGGCCGCGAGGCCGCCCGCCGGCAGCGGCCGCTGAAGGTGTGCGAGATCGGCATCGCCCACGGGCTCATGCTGCGCTACGTGATGTATGGCTGCGAGCAGATCGGCATCGACTACGGCGACATGATCGGCCACTGGACCGGCGTCGACATCAAGCTGCTCCACGAATACCTCGACGAGCTGCCCTACGACGAGCTGATCGAGGCCAACTTCGAGACCGACGTCGCGAAGCTGCCGGCCGACGCCGACGTCTACGTGCTGCTCCACGTGCTCGAGCATCTCTACGAGCCCGAGAAGGCGATCGAGCAGCTCGTGGCGCGGCTGCCATCGGGGGCGCTGCTGCTCGTCGGATTCCCCGCGCACCTGCACGCCATGATTCCGTTCCGTGAGCCGTATCTCAGGGCCCACACCAACGCCAACGGCCACGTGTCGGCCCTGTCGGCGAAGCGGTTCAACGACGCGGCGCGGGCCAACGGCTGCGGCATCGAGGAGACGAGGTCGGCCTTCTTTCTGCGGGCCAGCGGGATGTTTCTCGAAGACCAGCGGTGGTGGCAGCGGTTCAACCTCACCTGGGGACGCCTCGTCCCGGGCTGGCTCGGCGAGGTCTACATCGCCGCCCGCAAGCGGTAGCCGTCACCAGCCGCGGCCGCGGAGCCAGTCGATCCCGCGGGCCTTCCAGTCGAGCTGGCCGGGCAGCATGTTGCCGGCCTTGAGCCCGAAGCCGTGGCCCCCCTTCTCGTAGATGTGGATCTCGGCGGGCACAGTCGCCTCCACCAGCTTCAGGTAGAGGCTGGCTGCGCCTTGCGGCACCGATGCTCGATCGTCGCCGCACTGGGCGATGAACATCGGGGGCGTCGTCGCATCGATCGTCACGTCGGGCCGCACGCCGACGTTGCCGTCGCCCCCGATCTTCCAGGCATACAGCAGGAGCACGGCGTCGGGCCGCGGCGACACCGCCGGGTCGGCTGTGGGAAACGTCGGCGGATTCGTCGCGGCCACGAGCGTGGCCTGGCCACCGGCGGAGAAACCCAGCACGGCGATCTTCGCCGGGTCGATCTGGAACTCGGCCGCCCGCCGCCGCACCTCCTGTACCGCCTTCTGGATGTCCTGCACCGGCGCGGCATTGGGCACGGGCATCTTCCCCGTCGGCACCCGGTGCAGCACGAGAAACGACACGAACCCCTGCTCGTTGAGCCAGCGGCAGGCATCGGAGCCCTCGTGCTCGTCGGCGAGGATGCCGAAGCCGCCCCCCGGCACCACGAGCACCGCACTGCGGAGCTTCGCCGGCTCGGTCCGCGGGATGTCGTAGACGACCAGCCGCGGATTCGACACGTTCGACCGCCGCGCGATGCCGTCGGCCTTCTTCTCCACCGTCTCGGCAGGCTCGGCCGGCACTCGCGGCTCAGGCACGCCCTCGGGCCAGAGCACGATCTCCTCGAGTTCGGCTCCGCCGATCGGCGGCACCGCCAGGATCAGCTGCAGGCCGACGAGGAGGAAAAATGTGAGCGGTTTCATGTGGAGTCTCCCGACGAACACGAAAATTGGCCAAAAACCATCAGATCACACTGTACGGTTTCGGGCGTGAGCCGCCCATCGAAGCCATCACAGAAAGGTGGGACGCTCAAGCGAGTGGATTCCACACGCGTTCAAAACCAAGGCCTTTGAAATCACGAACATTGGCGGTGGCGAACTCTCGCACCCCCTGCTCCAAGAGCATGATCGCCATTCGCTGATCGATGATGCGGCGGCGTGGAAATCCCTTGGCAGAGGCGGCTTTCCACAGGACCTCGTGAACGCGGGTCGAGCTCTCGGGCCAGCCCACAAGCATCCAGCGCGGATGGCGTCGGTAGGCACCGATGAGCGCCGCGGCTTCATGCGCATCGAGCGGACGGTTGAATACCACCGGGTTTCGGACGAGCAGGTAGAGTTCGACGAGGATGAACTCCGAGATGGCCACATCTGTCCGGCCGGAAAGACTCGTCACGAACGCCCGCGATGCCGCGTGCTCGGGGCAGTCCTCGTTTGCCGCATAGAGCAGCAGGTTCGAATCCAGAGCAAGCACGACCGCCCTCCCGAAAGATCGCCGTGGCTCATCACGGCCGAGGAGACATGTCTTCGAGCGCGGCCTCGTGCAATTCGTGAGCCGACAGGCCCTTCCAGCCCGCACGACGGATTCGCGGGACGTCCCAGTCGCCCGGGGATGCCGGAGCTTGGGGATATCGCTCGAACAATTGCTCCACGGCGCGGCGGAACGTTTCAGCAAGCGACCACTCCCGCTGCGCGGCGAATGCCTTCACCTTCCGGTACAACTCATCCGGCAGCTGGATTTGCGTCTTCTGCATGCCTGAAATTCTACATCGCCATCATTTCTCCGTCAATTAGAAGAGAGCCGCATCGATGACGAAAATCTGATTGTGCGGTTCGCCGTCGGCGACGACTCGCCGCATGAAGGCGATCTGCCGGCCGTCGGGGGAGAAGACGACGGCCTCGGGCCGCGGCTCGCTGCCGCCGGCGGGGCGGGGCGTGAGCCGGCGAGACGCACCCGTCGCCACTTCGACCGTCATCACGCTGCCGTCGGCCGCGTAGGCGATGCGTCGGCCGTCGGGACTCCACGTGAAGCTGCTGGACACCGCCCACGGATCGCGGCTGATCTGCACGGGCTCGCCGCCGCGCGGGCTCACCGTGAAGAGCTGGGCGAGGCCTGCGTCGTCCCGCATCAGAAATGCGATCCGTGAGCCGTCGGGGCTCGACCGCAGCCAATGCCGTGGCCCCTGGATGCCTGGGTGCTTCCGGCCGGCCGTGAACGTGAGCCGCCGCTGGCATACGCCTCGTGGCGGCATTGGTCGTGTGGTCGCCGTCCCGGCGATCGGTTCATCGCCAGGCCCGGTGAGGCCGGCGGGCTCATCGGGCAGATCGACGATGAAGACCTCCGCGATCGTTGTGCCTTCCGATGTCACGACATGCCCTTGAAACGCGAGCGCATAGCGTTGCCGTTTCCCATCGGCACGCTGGTAGCCACTCGTGCCGACCCAACCCTCCTCGAAGGCCTTCGAGATCTCGTCGCTGCCGGGCCGCGGCATGTCGTGCAGCCGCGTGACGAGCACCGTGAAGGCCGAGCCGTCATGGTTTCGCGGGTGCGCAGCCGGCACCTTCACAGGCCTGCCGCACACGCTCACGCCGATGCCGCGCAGATTCCTGTCCGCGCGTGCAGCGCCCGCGGCCGCATCGAGCACCGCATCCTCGTAGGTAAAGCTCACGAGCCGGCCGTCGCCGCTGAAGAGATGCACGTGGCTGCCACCGCGGAGCGCCCCGGGCGTAAAGGGGGCAACCAGGTCTCGGGCGTCGAGGTTCTCGGCCTCGCCCGGCCGGCTCGCATGCACGACAACGCCCTGCCGCCGGGCGGGCCCATACTGCCAGTCGGGCGTGGGCCGCTCGGGCCCCAGGATGAAGACGACGCGATCATCGACGGGGCTCGCCGTCACGACGCCACAGCAGGCCTCGTCCTGCGACTCGTAAAGCCGCTCGACCCTCCCCGTCGCGACCTCCACCCGCTCGATCGTCGTGCCGTCAAACACCGCGCCATCGGCGCCGGATCGCGTGTCGTAGACGATCCACCGCGAGTCGGCCGACCAGGCCGCTGCATTCGTGAGCATATGGCCATGCGGCGCCGTCGTGATCTGTCGTTCGTCCATCGTTCGTCCAGCGGCTGTCGAAGCCATCGGCAGCGGATGCACAATGGGTGCAAGGCACGGTGCATGAATACAGCGATCCATCGCACCGCGTCAATCAGGCGAAGTACGATAGAACGAACCACGAATGACGGCGTCCTTCTCCATCACGGCACGGCATCGCTCGCTCCTTCCGGGAGCATGGTTTCCGCGGTTCGGACTCGCCGCCCTCGTTGCCTGGGCCGCCGCCTGGCAGGGCGCAGGGCATGGACACGCGGCCCATCCGGATGCCGCGCGGGAACTCGCGGCACAGCATGCGATCATTCAGCGGCACGACGCCGCGACCGGCATCCGTGGCCTGCTGCGATTCGCCCTCGAGGCGGCTGGCAATGGCTGGAACCCGCAGGCGGTCGAGGAGTCGCTCAGGCTGGCCCGCTCGATGCAGGATCTCGATCCAGCGAGCCGCGAGTTCGGCAACTTCCGCTGGCGGCTCGGCGATGCGGCCGTCACCGATCCCAACGCGGTCGAGTTCGCCGTGCAGCTCACGAGCCTGCTGCGGCTCGCCTCCGCCGACGCGCTGACGCCCGCCGCCCGCGACTCGCTCGACGCGATCCATCGCGACGCCCTCGTCGCCATCCAGCGGCATGCCGTGAAGCCCGGCTACACCAACGTCCATCTGATGAAGACCTGGAACCTGCTCGCCCTCGGGCGGCTCGGCGACGCCGAGGCTGCGCGGGCAGGCGAGCAGGCGTGGCGGGACTGGCTCGACCATACGGCCCGCCACGGAATCACCGAGTATGCAAGCCCCACCTATTACGGCACGGACCTCGACTCGCTCGGGCTCATCGCCCGGCATGCAGGCGATGACCATGTCCGCCGCCAGGCCGAAACAGCGCTCGCCTTCATCTGGACCGGCATCGCGGCCAACTGGTTCTCGCCGGCCGAGCGACTGGCGGGCCCCCACAGTCGCGATTACGACTACCTTTTCGGCCGCGGCTATCTCGACGAGCATCTGCATGCGGCCGGCTGGCTGACCAGTCCCCTGCGGACGGAGCCGGCAGGCTGGCTGCCCGGAGCACCGCGGGAGCATCTCCGTGTCTTCCGCGACGCGTGTCGCTGGAATCCGCCGGCGGATCTGCGGGATGGCCCCCTGGCCCGCACGCCACGATTCGTCGTCCAGCGGTTCAACGCCGAGCCGTGGGCACGCGGCACCAACTTTATCGGTGAAACGCTCGCCATCGGCGTCGCCGGCGAATGCCGCGGCCCGGAGGACAAATCACTGGCCATCCATCTGCCGGGCGGCCCCGCGACGCCCAACGTCACGCTCGTCATCGACGGCCGCGACGATCCCTACGGTCGGCGAAAGGAGCCGGTCGGCCACGGCGGCCAGTCGAAGGCCCACCATCTCCGCACGTTTCTCATCTCGTCGCAGCGGGGCCCGCGGATCACCGCGGCATGGATGTTCGATCCGGCGGTGAAGGCATTCAAAGCCGATCCCGATGACCTCGCCTGCCTGCGGTCCCATCTGCTGCTGCCGGCCGACGCCGAGGTGTGGACGGCCGATGCCCGCATCGCCGATGCCGCGACGCTCGCGGGCGATGCGGTGTTCTTCATCCGCATGCACGACGCCGTCGTCGGCTTCCGATCACTGCTCGCGGCGACCGACGGCTCGGCACCCCGCGACTGGCGACTGCGGACCGACGCGGCCAAGCTCGGTGCCCAGCGGCTGACCGCCACGCTCCACGAGCGAAAGCCGCAGGGCCGGAGCCTCGTGGTCCTCGACATCGAAGCCCGCGAGCGCTGCGACGACGCCGGCTTCGCCACCTTCCGCCGCGAGTTCGCCGCACGCCCCGTCAGGGCCGGGATCACTGGCGACCATCTCCGAATCGAAGGCACGCTGCCACTCGAGGCCGACCTCGCAACCCGCCAGCGGATCGCCTGCGAACCGCTCCTCGCCCCACACGACCTGCTCCTCGTCGACGGCGCCGAGTTCGGCCGCCCGCTTCTCCCGAACTGGGAGGCGACTACGCCTCCCAGCCCTTCCGATATTCCCGCCGCAGCATGCCGTTGACGTCGTCGCGGCTGCTCTTCATCGCCGCGGCATCCCAGTCGAATTCGCCCTGCACGCGGTAGGCGATGTTGGCGAGCAACACCGCCTCGGAGAGCGGGCCCGTATAGTCGAAGTTGCAACTCGCGGGCGAGCCCCCGCGACAGGCGTCGATCCATTCGTTGTAGAAGCCGGGCGTCGGCGGCAGCGACTGCGGGGCCTTCTTCACGTCGGCGAACTTCTCTGCCGGCAAGAGCAGCCATGAATCGAAGCCACAAAGCAGCATCCCCTCGGAGCCGACGAACAGGTTGTTGCGATCCTTGATCAGCTCGGGGGCGATGCCGCGTTCGGCGAGCACCGCCGGCAGCCCCTGCGACCAGTGCAGCATCACCGGCGGCAGCGTCTTGCCGTTGGTGCCTGTCCGTGCCGGGAACTCCATCCGACTCGCAAAGTTTTTCGGGGTTCGAGCCGGATCGGGCTGCGGCCCGCTCGCGGCGACGTGGGTCGGATGGCCGAGCCCGAGCGCCCAGAACGGGATGTCGAGGATGTGGCAGCCCCAGTTGCCGGCCTCACCGGTGCCAAACTCCCACCAGAACCGCCAGTCATAGGGGGCGAAGCCCTTCGTGTAGGGCCGCATGGGGGCCGGTCCGAGCCAGAGATCCCAGTCGAGACCGGCGGGCACCGGCAGCACCTCGGCCTGCGGGGCGGGCATGCCCCGCGAGCTCTTCACCCACGAGTAGGCCTCGCGCACCTCGCCGATCAGCCCCGCTTTCACGATCTCCACGCCCGCCCGCAGGCCGGGCAGCGCATGCCGCTGCGAGCCGAGCTGCGTGGCGATGCCCTTCTTCCGCGCCGCCTCCGTCAGCCGCCGCGTCTCATCGACCTCGTGGGCGAGCGGCTTTTCGAGATAGACGTGCTTGCCCCGTTCCATGGCCCACCAGGCCGGATGAAAGTGGGTGTGGTCGGGCGTGCTGATGACGACCCCGTCGATCTGCTTCTCGAGTTCGTCGAACATCTTCCGGAAGTCGGCGAACTGCCGGGCCTTGGGAAATTGCTCATAGGCCTTGCCCACGCGGCGTTCGTCGACATCGCAGAGGGCGACGATGTTCTGGCTTTTGACGCCGCCGAGGTTCGCCGCCCCGCGGCCGCCGATCCCGATCACGGCGAGGTTGAGTTTGTCGCTCGGCCCTTCGGCCGGCGCGGCTCCATAGCCATGCGTCGCGAAGAATCCGGGAACGGCCGCCGCGGTGAGCGTCGTGAACGTGCGTCGGGAGAGCACAGGCGTCGCGGGTCGCGAGGGGGTCATGGGGCCATTCCTTTCCGTTGGGCAAAGAGCCAGTCGAGCACGGCGGGGTCGCGATAGGCGGGCGTCCACGAATCGTGGCCCACGCCCTCGAGTTCCGAATATCGCGGCGAGCCGCCAGCGGCTTTCACCGCCGCGATCATACTCCTCGACCGTCGCGGCGGCACGATCGTGTCGTCGGCACCGTGGAAGCACCAGATCGGCAGGCTCGCCAGCCGTGCCGCCGTCGCCTCGTCGCCGCCACCGCAGATCGGGAGCAGCGCCGCGAACCGCTTCGGCATCCGGGCTGCCAGATCCCAGGCTCCGTAGCCCCCCATCGACAGACCCGTCAGGTAGACGCGTTGAGGATCAGCCGCCTCCGTCGCCAGCACGTCGTCGAGCGCCGCGACGGCGGCGGCAAGGTCGGGGGTCATCTCGGGTGACTGCGGCGTGCTTGCCACGTCATCCCAGGCCACCTCGACCCAGAGGTGATCGGGCCGGCACTGCGGCGCCACGAGATAACAGGGATACTTCTCCTGCATGCCTGGCTCGGCCAGCCACTGCGGCAGATACTTCAGCTGCTTTTCGTTTTCGGTGCCCCGCTCGCCGGCCCCGTGCAAGAACAGGATGACGGGATACGCGCGGCCCGGCTCGACCGCCGCGGGCCGCAGGAGCCGGTAGCGAAACTTGTTCGCCACCCCGTCATTCGATAGCTCGACAAGGCCGTGGCCAAAAGCGGACATCGATTCGATTCTCCTCTGGGGATGGGCCGAATTATAATTGTGTCGGCTTCCCCACCGCGTCTGCAGCGGCCACCCTCATGAATTCCCTCAGGATTCTGATGTTCTTGGCTGGTGGCAGCCTGGCGATGATCGCCCCAGCCGCCGACCACCCCGGCTTGGCCATCTATAAGGAGCACTGCGGCCGCTGCCACGGCGAGACCGGCAGCGGCACGAAGGACGTGCCAGAGCCTCTCGTCGGCGA
>Ga0214917_10000844_pt1 | contig 39827 bp, 55 predicted proteins | sample LL_1208_BB_MetaG_FD_177983 | JGI IMG/M metagenome (GOLD analysis project Ga0214917, IMG submission 177983) | Freshwater microbial communities from Lake Lanier, Atlanta, Georgia, United States - LL_1208_BB | ecosystem: Environmental > Aquatic > Freshwater > Lake | place: USA: Georgia | collected... | reverse complement strand
AAATATGTTTACTACTATTATCGGGCCGAATCTGTGTTTGTTGGCGAGATTAAAGAACCTATTTACGATTATTTAAGTAATCAATATATTGGAGACCGCATATTGAATTGCGTGGAAATTGTTTGGTTGCCACTCAATTATGAGGGAAAACGATTTACTAACCGCTATCACCCATCAGTTACATTAGACATTGCCTCAAATCTGGAAAACGTTGACGATTTAATTCAGGAAGAAAACGGTGATGATTGAAAAAGGCGAAATAGTTTGGAAATGGCAATTACGTGAGTACCAAGTCAAGCATATTGACGAAAACAATTTAAGTCTCTTTTACGATGCTTTAGAAGAGGCGATTAAAGAAGTAATGAACAATTACGAAGTGCAACAGGAAGAAGAAGAAATGACCTTTGATTATGACCGCTGGCTAGAAAGCCCTTACACTGACGCAGAGGAAGAAATACCTCAACAGGAATGCGATTTATGCGGAGGCGAGGGCCTTGATGAAGAAACTCGTACTGAAAAGTGCGACAGATGCGACGGTTCTGGTTTAGTTGATATGGACAAATGCGACAACTGTGGGCATTACGAATGCCAGTGCGACAATTACGAAAAGGATAGATAATGGTAATGACAGACGACCAAAAAGCAGGATTTCTAACTGCTTTGACTTATATTGGCGATTACGTAGTGAAAACTCACCATCACGCTAAAACTAAGCGTCAGGAGGCACAGAATGACGAAGAACGCCATATTCACGACGGTGTTATGGTTGCTTGCGAGATTTTAGGCAAGATTCTGGTAAATACTGCCAAAGAAATCACTGGCGAGGATTTTGAGAAGACAGAAGACACACCGCCCAAAACAGAGTAATTGCTTGCTATAATCTGGTTATGGCCATTGTAAAAACATCTGTTTTAAACCATTTTTATCAGAATGCCCGTAAAGGCAACGTTGCTGCTATTGCTCAATCTTTAAGCGAATTCGGTCAGTTTAGGCCAATAGTCGTTAATAAGGGTTCAATTACTGGCAGACCTAACGAAATTCTCGCTGGAAATCACACATTTATCGCAGCAGTATCTCTTGGATGGGATGAAATCGAAGTCGATTATGTTGACGTAGATGACGCTACCGCTAAGAAGATTAATCTGGTAGATAATCGTTCAGCAGACTTGTCAGAATACGACCACGAAAAGTTGCAGGAATTAATGGAGGAAATCCTCGCTGCAACAGCGATAGCGGAAACTGAAAGCCCTATTCAAGACATTACTGAACCTGCTGTCACGGTGGATAAACCTAAACCAGAAACTAAGATGGCAGATATTATCGCCAACATACCTTTTACTGACGCTCCTGCTGCTGGAATTGTTCGTGAGGCCCCAAAGCAAGTAAACGCAGATAAACAAGGTGAGAGCATCGCAGACAACACAGAGAAGTATCTCGACGGTGCGACTAGACATTTATTCCTTGAATGGACTGTTGAGGAGTTTAACGTCGTAACAGCCAATTTGCTCAAATTAGGCGAACATTGGGGTCTGAAAACTAACGGTGAAGTAGTAAAGAGGATGCTAGGACTATGACTTATTTAAAAGTTTCTGAACTAAACAATTACTACAAGAATCCAAGAATGGGCAACGTAGAGTTAATCGCTGAATCGTTGAAAACTTACGGTCAGTATCGTTCTATCGTGGTAAATAAGGGTTCGCACACTAATAGACCTAATGAGGTGTTAGTAGGAAACCACACTTTAGAGGCTGCTAAATCGCTTGGATTAGACAAATTGTTGTGCAAAATCATTGACGTTGATGATGCGACTGCTGCTCGAATTGTTTTAGTAGATAATTCGACCTCAGATATGGCAACTTACGACGACACTTTATTGCTTGAATTGCTCTCTTCGTTGGAAGACGATTTAGTGGGAACAGGTTTTACAGATGTAGATATCGACGATTTGCTTGTATCTACCGAAGAAGAAATTGAATCTGTGCCAATCAATTCTGCCCAGATTGAAAGATTCGCAAATACGACTATGAAAGCGATGTTTGTAGAACTTGATTTAGAGACTTTTATTGAGGTGCAGAAAATCCTCTCTGCGTTAATGGAAGAACACGGTCTAACAAGTTCGGCAGCGGTTATTGCTAAATTAGCAGCGGAGGAAGTCGCTAAATTATGACAGTAATGATGGTCAAAAGGATAATGACCGATAAAGAGGCGGGTGCTTTAATTGGTGAAAGAGTTATCTCTACTGAACCAAATGTGCCTAAAGCGACGGTAAATGACCCTGTTTACATTATTGACGAAGACACCAGAGAAATAGTCGGTATTTTAACTAAACTGCCTAAAGACAGGTTGAAAGCCCTACGCAAAGCGGTTTTAAAGTTTGAAATGGGCACGGTAGCCCGAATGGGTAAGGCTATGGAAGGTGGCGGAAGAACTTTTGGTTGGTCGCCTAAACGTGTTTTGAATCGTAGAGAATCTTGTCGCAGCACATCCGCAGCAGGAGAACATCCAGAAGAACACGCTGTATTGGCTGAATTAGCGGGCTGGCTGGGAGAACAATTCCATACTCTTTATCCTGAACGTGCTAAATCAGACGACACGGTGCTAAGGGCCGTCAGGTCAGACTGGTTAATGGATGAAAAGTCTTTGTGGACTTCTGGCGTAATTAATCGTTCAGCAACTTTGCCATACCACAGAGATGGAATGAACTTTCACACTTGGTCAGCGATGCCAAGCCTGCGATATGGAATGGACGGTGGCCATTTACACGTACCAGAATACGGAATCACATTCCCAGTAAGCGATGGCGATGTATCTTGGTTCTGCGGAAGAGACCTTGTTCACGGTGTTACACCTATGATGACCAGAAAGAAAGACGGTTATCGCTATTCAATCGTGTATTATGCTTTGGCTGGAATGAAAGATTGTCGCACTTTTGCCGAAGAAACCGCTGCTGGTGCAGAACGTCGCACAGCAAGAGAACAGCAGATGGCTGAAAACGCTTTACTCAAAATAAAGAGTAAATAATGGCTCAAGGTAAAGGTGCGAGGGCTAGACAAAAAGCCAAGCGAGCCGAGTATCTAAAGAATAGACCTTATTTTGGTTTGACTTGTCGTGGATGTAAGCACGAAGATATGATGCATACGGTGTTTGTCGGTAAATGCATAGTCAAAGAGTGTGGTTGCTTAGGTATGGATGAAAGAGAAAATAATGGAACTCACGGTAGGTAGCGACTTCCGATTACCACAGTATCGTGAGGAAGTATTTCAACGTTTCTTTTCGTTTCATCTTAAATACAAATCAAATCCTGGATGTGTCTATTATTTGATGCCTGATTTAGCGAAACATTACGATTGGGACGCTGAACAGAGGGCTTGGTTTGCTTTTATCAACGGTAATACGCAGAATCCTGTAACTTCTTGGCTAATAATGAAACAAGCCCCTACGGTAGCCCATTGGGAGAACGCTGTAAAGTTTTGGAATAAAGAATATGCACGGTTATCTTGGGACACTGACCGCAGATATCACAAGAAATCTTTTGATGCAGCAATTATGGATTATGTTGCTAAAACTAAGATGCGTCAAGCAGATTGGTGGGCTAAACCTAATTCTTGGGGCGGAATGTGGAATCAGGTAAGCAATTTGCATACTTTTGGTCGCTTATCTACTTGGTCTTATATTGAATATGGCTACATAATGGGGTTGCACAGGCACGATGCAGACAATTTAATGCTTGATGACATTTCAGGTTCACGGTCGCACAGAAATGGTTTATCTATTGTTCTAGGCCACGACCAATACGACTGGCACAAAAGTAATCCATCATTCGACGGTAAATACGATAAAGATTTTTTGAAATACATTGACGGTGAATCTTACGGGCTTTTAGCGGAGGCTAAGAGACGTAATCCAGAGGCAACGTTTTTAACGATGGAATCTGCTCTTTGCACCTACAAAAGTTGGCACAGGCCTCGCAGAAGATACCCTAACGTGTATAACGATATGCTTTACTACCGCATTAAAGACGCAGAGGCATCATTCCCAGAAGAAGATTTCGGCTTATTTTGGCAGATGAGAAAAGACAATGCACCGTCAGCCCTGCTTTTAGAAGAGAACCCTTATGATTGTGGTTTAGTGCCAGATAAACAAGACTGGTATCGGCTAACAGGCGAAGTTATTATGATGGATGTTGATTGGCCAGAGTTCAGCAATGGTTTTAGTGCTAAGGTCGCAGCAGGAGATTTCGGGGTGAGAAAGAAATGATGCCAACTGAAATACAGGTTGGAACTCACACATACAAAATTGTGTTGAGGGAAACTAAAGACGACGCAGGATTAGAAGATGCTTACGGTTATACGGTTGATTCCAGCAATTTAATTGTAATTCGTGCCGATATGCCTGCATCTAAAAGACAACAAACTCTTTTACACGAACTTTTGCACGTAATTAGATTCGTTTATGGTTCGCATACTGTCCCAACTAAGACAGCAAGCCCAGAAGATTGGGAGCACCATTTCATCACTCTTTACGAACAACCTCTCCTGACGGTGTTTAAAGACAATCCTGACCTTTACGATTATTTGATGGATGACTAATGGACGCATACCAAGTTAATAACGGTAAATGGTTGACCGAAGTAATGGATGGGCTTGACCGTTATATTGGTGGACTAAAAGAAACGATAGTTAGTCCGCACTTTGGGGTAGATGAAGTAGAAGTAATCTCTCCTATATCTGGAGAATTGTTTTGTGGATGCGAATTGTGCCTGCGTCGTGAAACCGTAGCATTCCTAATTCCTGTTATTATTGAGGGATACAAAGATGGCAGAGTAATGGAGGCTAAATGAACTACCCAATCACGCCAGTAGAAGACAGAAGTGGCCGTTGGTATAAGCGTGAAGACCTTTACCGCCACCCAACAGGAGTTAACGGTGCTAAATATCGTCAATGCGGATGGCTAGTTCAAAAAGCAGCAGAACGAGGTGCAAAACACCTGATTACTGGGGCATCGGTTATCTCTCCTCAACACGCTATGACGGCAGTAGAGGCACAAAAATGGGGTTTAACATTAACAAACGTTGTAGGCGGAACAAAAGAAGAAACCTTAAACAATCATCCAAGCATTAAGATTGCACGGTCATTAGGCAGCAACATCGACATTATCGGGGTTGGCTATAACCCTGCTTTACAGCGTAGAGTAAAAGACCTTGCACAAGCCCCAAACACAGAAATCATCCATTACGGTATCAGCATTCACCCTGACGCAACACCAGAGGAGAAAGCCGAATTCCATATGGTAGGTGCACCGCAAGTTCAAAACCTCCCAGACAACCTAGACACTCTTATTTTGCCTTTTGGTTCAGGAAACAGCAGTGCATCGGTACTAACAGGATTACACGTATACGGTAAAGTCCCTAACCGTATTCTGCTCGTAGGCATCGGCCCAAGCAGATGGAACTGGCTACAAGAGAGACTATTAGACGTTGCTGACGGTCTAGGCACTAAATTCCCTCCACTTCCAATCGACTACCACGACCTCCACAAGAGCAAAGAAGTTTCATACACCAAAGGCGTACCTTACACCAGCGACGGTATCGTACTACACCCTTATTACGAGGGAAAGATAGTAAACTGGCTAAACAAATACCCGCAGGTCGCTCAAGGATGGGCAGAAAGAGACGGTAGCACTTGTCTTTGGATAGTCGGAGGGCCGATGAACTAGGTTGTACGGAATGGGGATGTTTAGGCAAACTTCCCTGCTCTACACCTTGGGATTGCGGTAAAATAATGGCAACAAAAACTCTTATCTACATTATTGGGGAACCAGCGGTAGGAAAAAGCACTACCGTAAAAGAAATGCTTAAAGACTTTAACGCAGTGGAAAACTATTCCGCACCAATACCGCATATCGTTTACGCAAATCAAGATGGCGTATTTCAGTGTGCTCAATTAGGCAAGAACAGAGAAAACTTTTCAGGCACAGATGCCCTCGCAATGAACATTATTGATTCAGCCGAAGTATTCTTTGAGAAATACTCATACCCTAAAATACTCGCAGAGGGAGCAAGGCTGGCCAATAAACGTTTTCTAAACATTGCACTAGACGCTGGCTATAAAGTCGTTCTCGTACTGCTAGAGGGCCAAACAGAGGCATTAGAAAGACGACAGGCAAGAGGCAGCAAACAATCAGAATCTTGGGTAACAGGCAGACGGTCAGCCTCACGCAACCTTGCCGACAATCCACCTAACAATGTCATAGTTAGACGCATAAACGCCTCTCTCTCGGCAGATTTCAGGGCCGAACTAATCAACACTTTCTGGGAGTAAAATGGCGACACCTAAAAAAACTAAGAAACGTCCTCACGGTGGACAAATCAAACTAAATCCAGTCCGTATGAGCAAATTCCTTACAGCAGTAGCAACAGGCAACTTTATCAACACTGCTGCTCAATTCGCAGGAGTAACAGCCAACACGGTACGCAACTGGGAGGCCAGAGGCGAGAACGAGATTGAACGCCTAAGAACCATCAACCCTAACATTGAACAAGACATCGCAGAGTGGATAGACAACTATTCCAACGACTACAAGCAAGATAACCCTGTCTTTACTGACGCTGGATTAGAGGAAGTAAACCCTGCTGAATGGCAGTTTGTTTTATTTATTTCGCTCACTAAGGCTGCTTTAGCGAGGGCCGAAGTAAATGCGGTAGGCAATATTCGCAGGGCTGCTGCTAGAGACTGGAGAGCAGACGCTTGGTGGCTAGAACGTGCCAGAGGAGACAGGTTTGGACGTAAAGACACTCTTGGCATTGAGGGTACTGATGGTGCACCAGTTAGGATAGAATTACCTCCAGTAAATGAGATTGCTGCACGAATAGCAAAACTTAAGGATAAAAAAAATGAGTAATAATGTTTGCAAGTATTGCGGAACTAATGAAAACCTCATTCATTCAGGAGTAGATGCTTTACTTTTAGAATGTATGGAAGATATTCGCAAGATTTGTTATCCTTGTGCCAATAAACGTAAAAATGAATCTACTTGAACAATTTGAGGGCCTTAGCCAAGCAGAAATAGGCAAATTACTCTCTACTCTCCCTAAAGAAGACCAGTATGTCGTTTATGAAATGCTGCTCGCACAAGAAGACAACCCATACCTAAAATACGCTGGCGACATTAAACGTATTATTAAAGAAGAATGGGGAGAGACGCTTTGGAGTGTGCAGGAACAAATACTTGATTCGCTTAGAGACAATCAAAGAACGGTAGTAGTCACAACTCCAGGAATTGGCAAATCAGACATTATGTCTATGATTGTTTGTGCAGTAGGAGTATCTTCCGAAGTAGGAATGACTCGTATTGTTACGACGGCCAGCAACTTCCGCCAAGTAAAAACTATTGTTTGGGCGTATATTCGCAGAGTTCATCAAATGCATAAGTTAGCGGGAAAAGTTGTTTCAACAGAATGGAAGATAGGCAATACTCTCGTAGCGGATGGTTTCTCTGCTGCCGATAAAGATGAAGATGCTGTACGTGGTATTCACAACCTCGGAAAAGTATTGGTTATGGTTGATGAGGGTGGAGGTGTAAGTAAACCTTTAGGTAGGGCCTTGAATGGTTTGTTGACTACGCCAGACGACAGAATTATTGTTTGCGGAAACCCGCCAACAGACCAGACAGATACTTGGTTTGAAGATATCGCTAACTCTCCTGAATGGAACGTTATTACTGTTCCATACACAGCGACACCAAATTTTACTGGCGAAAAGGTTGGAATGTGCAAACGCTGCCCATCTCGCATTGAACCTCACACTATCGCCAAACATCTTACTTCCGAGGAATTCGTTAGAGCAGTTAAAGCCCAATACAGCGAAGACGACCCTTATGTTCAAGCAGCCCTATACGCTAGATTTCCCTCTGGCAATATCGCTAAAGCAATCCCTATGCAATGGTTAGAGAAAACTCTGCCAGTAAAGACTCACGACGGTTCACCAGACCTTGATTGGCAGGAACAAGCCTCAAAAACAGGTTTTATTAGTTTAGGTATTGACGTTGCAGCAGAGGGTGGAGACGAGTTCGTTATAGCGAAGAAAGATGGATGGCACGGTACTATCCTGCATAAATCATCTGGCAGTAAAAACGAGAATCCTGTGGAGGTAGCGGGTATCGCTATTGAACACATTAGACAGGCTGTTAAACTTCACGAGAGGAGGAATCTCGTACGCCCAGTTCGAGTAAAGATTGACTCGATTGGTATTGGATGGGGTGTTACAGGATTATTAAAGCAATGGGTAAAAGACCAGCGATTGAATGCAGAAGTGATTGGTGTGAATGTCGCAGAAAAGGCCAGAGACACAGAACGATTCAAAAATCAACGTTCAGAACTATGGTGGAATTTCAGAGAACTAATTCAAGACGAAACAGAAGTGACTCTGGATGTGGACGACACAACACTAAAACAACTAAATGGGCCAAAATACTTAACAGATTCTGCTGGAAGAATCGTTATTGAATCTAAAGCAGAAATGCAACGTAGAGGAACAAACTCTCCAGACAGGGCAGAGGCTTTACTGTTGGCGTTCTATGAACCTCCAACAAAACAAAACACAGCACAAGTAATAAATATTTCTCAAACAAACTATTGGGATAAGATTTAGCATAGTAGAGATAAAACTTCTAAAACAGAATTGTCGGAGTGTCTGTTCTCTCCTGCCCTAAAGTAAAGTATGCTTTAACTATGTCTGATTTGCCTCGCAACGATATTACTCCACTCACTCAACTCGCAATTATTATGCACGAATCATTTACATCGTTTGTTGCAGCAGGCTTTACAGAAGAACAAGCATTAAAAATAATTATCGAACTAGGTAAAGGCAACAATGGCCGAGAAGATTGAATTTAGAGAATTTGGTGCAACAGGACTAAGACGTTCTGGCGGATATGTTATTGAGGAGTTTCTTCCTCAACTACAAGGCTTTAAAGCCAGAGAAGTTTATAGGGAAATGTCTGATAATGACCCAGTTATTGGAGGTATTCTTTTAGCCTTTAATGAGGTTATTGGTCGTCTTGATTGGCGTATTGATGAACCAGAAGACGCTACTCCAGAAGAAAAGAAAGCCCACGAATTTATCCAGCAAGCCTTTGACGATATGGAAACTTCTTGGGACGCTACTCTTTCATCTGTAATGTCGATGCTTATTTATGGTTTCGCTGTAAATGAGATTGTGTATAAGAAACGTGCTGGCAGAAGTAATGACCCAACAAAGAACAGCAAATACGATGACGGTCTTATTGGTTGGCGTAAATGGGCTATTCGTTCACAGGATTCATTCTTGCGTTGGGAGTTTGACGAAGTTGGTGAAGTAGTTGCATATATTCAGCAAGACATTGCGACGGGTATGCATTATATCCCTATGGCTAAATGCCTCCACTTTAGAACTAGCGAATTCAAAAACAATCCAGAGGGTATTTCTCTTTTGCGTAAAGCCTATTCATCTTGGTACTACAAGAAACGTATTCAAGAAATTGAGGCTGTTGGTATTGAAAGAGACCTTGCTGGTCTTCCAGTAGTTTATGCACCTGTTGAATGGTTTGCTGCTAACGCTGACGAGAACGGTGTGGCCTCGCTAACTGCTGTACGCAATATGGTTCAAAGCATTAAACGCAATGAATCTGAGGGAGTAGTTATTCCGCATATTACAGACGAAAATGGTAATAAAACTTTGAGTCTTGAATTATTGTCCTCTGGAGGTAGTCGCACATTTAACACTGGCGAGATTATTGACCGCTACAACAAGATGATTGCAACATCTATGCTCGCAGACTTTGTTCTTCTAGGACAGGGAGATGTAGGTTCTTTTGCTCTAGGTTCAATGAAGATTGAATCTTGGCAGATGATTATTGAATCATTCGCAAAGAGTATCGCTAACGTAATCAACAAACAGGCTATTGAGAAACTTTTGCGTGTTAACGGTATGGAAGTAGATAATCCTCCTACTTTGACTTACGGTGAGATTGCTCAAGCAGACCTTAGTGTTCTTGGCACATACCTTAAAACTCTTGCAGATGCAGGTATTCTTACTCCTGATGACCCTGACCTTGAAAACTGGGCTAGAGAGCAAGGTTCTATTCCTCCTATTTCAGACGAGGCTAAAGCACAGGCAGAGGCTAAACAAGAACAAAATATGGCTATGCAGCAGGCACAATTGGCAGCAGCCCAACAAGCCACTAAGCCACAGGCCAAGCCTACTGAAACTAAGAAAAGCAAGCGTAAGTATTTTGATTAATGATTACGTTTACAAGAGTCAACAAGAGTGATAACTGGGAAGAACCAAAAGGGTTCAGCAGTGCAGAGGCCCTGCTCGCAAAATTGATTTACGATGCTTTACGCAATTTGCGTGATGGGTCTATGTCTGATGCTTTTATGCAGGGTATTAGCACTGGCGATATAGATAAGATTCTTGCTGCACTGGATTTAGGCAGATTTAAAGATGCAATGTCGCAGGTAGGCGATATTCTGGGTAATTACGCTGAAAAGACAGGGATAAACCAGTTAGATAATCTTGGGGTTGACGCTAACCTTTTGTTTAATATCATTAATCAGAATGCTGTAAAGTTTGCCAGAGAATCTTCATCTAAAATGGTTGTTGAGATTACTGAAGAATTACGCAGAAGTATTCAAAGTAAGATTGCGTCTGCTGTATCTGGGAAAATGACGGTAGATGAAACTGCACGTCAAATACGTCAGGGCCTCCCACTACATAGTGCTTGGGCTAAGGCTGTTCCAAAGTTTTACGAGAAAACATATCGACGGTTGTTGAAAGATGGCGTACCTAACGCTAAGGCACAGGCTAACGCAGAGGCTCTTGCAGCAAAATATGAACAGAAACTTATTCGTAAACGTGCTTTAACGATTGCGAGAACAGAAACATCAAGGTCTGCTATGCGTGGCACATACGATAGTTGGATTGCTGGAATCAATAATGGCCTGATTAGACCTAACTCAAGAAAAGTTTGGTATGCAGAACCTAATGCGTGTGATTTATGTGCAGACTTAAAAGATAAAACTATTGGCATCACTGATGGATGGGGTGCTACTGACTTGTATGGGGAAATCTTGACTCCTCCAAGACACCCGAATTGCAGATGTGTTGTAGCGTTGCTGCCACCTAAGGAGGCTTAAATGAAATTACGTATTGAGAAAATGGCTCAAATAGCAGTGCAGACTGGCCTAGAAGATTTGTCTAGGTTTGTGGCTAGGGCTGTTGACGAAAACCTTTCTGTCGTTAACCTCGACGTTGAAAAAATGCTTATTACTCAACCAAAGAACGTTTGCATTGAATTTTGCTTAGGTTTGGACTTGATTGACCAAATCCAGATTCCAAGAGGCGAATCCGATTTATGCGTTAGTTTAGTGAATCTTGGTTTAGCGGATGACCTCACGGTAAATCAACATAGACAACTGGTGGGTATTGTCGCAGAAGTTGCAGCAATGTATCCTCCGCTAACTGGAATGACATCTCCGACGGTCAAGATGAGTGATGATGGTATGAGGCACGTTGTCTTGCCAATCAATATGGCTGGATTAACTGCTTTCAGACAGCATCTTGTAGATAAACTTTTGCAACACGATTTACCTGCTTACGACATCGACGGTTGGCAACCTGTTATTGACTTAATGTGTCTTGAACCTGATGAAGAAATGCCAGCATATTCTAAAGAACCAGTGCGTCTAAGGTTTGATGCTGTTGATGTTGAGGTCGCTGGTAAACGTTATGCTATTGGGCTTACTGGCGAAACTGAAACAGTTATGCCTACTGCCTATAATCCTGTCGCTAAAGCGATTGACGAGGAACTTCGCTATACGTTCTCGCCTTGGTATGTTCCTAATTCTTTGGATGCACATAACGAATGGGCTGACGATAGGGAAGTGCAGTTAGCGTTCTGGAAATATCTTGCTTTAGATGACAGAGATATTCGTTTGCAACATAACGTTGAAATCAGGGCTGGCCGATGGGTTGAGGGTGCGACTATTCCATTCGCATTCGAGTATGACGTTATTACTCCAGAGGGGCCACAGAAACTTTCATTCCCCGCTAATACTCCATTCTTGGGGATTATTTGGGAACCTTGGGCTTGGAAAATGGTTAAGTCTGGTGCTATTCGAGGCTTGAGTATTGGCGGTAAGAGTAAGCGTATGGAGATTGCCTTAGAGAAATCTGTTATTCGCAGAGGCGATAAGTATGTTGTTACTTCTCACGACGGTAAACGTGAATTTGGCACTTACGATACTGAACAAGAGGCGTTAGATAGGCTTGCCCAGATTGAACGTTTCAAGCATATGAATAAAGAAGACTAATTTAGGGGAGGAACTTTTGCCTGTATCTAATTTAGTTTGGGAGACTCAACCAGTATCAAAGTCTCGTAATGGTGAACGTGTTGAAGAAGTCTATAAATCACGGTACGCCAATGGGGGAATGCTGTTTGAGTTAACCCTTAAATCTGTTGTTTACGATTCTATGCCAGAACGTTCACACGCAATCGTGAAAGCCTCCGCAAAAGGCGTAGATTACGCACAGGCGGAGTTTTATATTGTAAACGATGATTGGGTTATGGAAACGCCTTTATGGTCTCCAGAGGCCGATAAAGCAAGTTTAGAAGATGCTTTAATTGAGTTTGCTGACAGAGAAGTATTAAAGTATGCAGCAGGGCAACCAAGAAACGCTCACGGTCAATTCGCCAGCACAGGATACAAAGATTCAGAATTCACAGAATTAATAAACAACCACTCCAAAGGGAACTTGACCGCAGAAGAAAAGGCCGAAGTAGACAATTACGTTCGCAACGGTACTGATATAAATCTTTATCTGCGTGAAGGAATAACTAGAGGGGCATACGAAGATGAACAAGTTTACGAACAACACGCTAAAAGTGTTCAAGATTATCTTTACAATCAACCACGCACAACAGAAAATCTAAAATTTCAAAGATATCAAAGTGCTTTTGCAGATTTTGATTTAACTAATGGAGACCCTGCATCTTTGGTGGGTAAAACTTTTCAGACTAAAGGTTTCTTTTCAACATCAGCACTTACACGTTATGGGTTTGACGTAATAGTAGATTCTCCATTCGCTACCAAACCATTCTGGGAGGCGATGCCAATTAAATCTATTGTTAACGTGCCTAAAGGCAGTGTAGGTTCTGCGATAGGTGCAGGTTTGCAAGCAGAGTTTCTTTTACCTTTTAACAGCACCTTTAGAGTAGCAAGTGCAGATAAAGTCGACGGTAAACTTAATTTAGTTTTAGATTTGGTGGGTCAAGATGCTAGATAGGTTCACAGACAACACGTTTGTCGAGGTCGAGGATGTCGTCAAGTTTAGGCCAGACCAAAGACGTAATCGTATGGGGCAATTCGCACCAGAGGGCGACGGTGGCGGAGATTCGAGGCCTCCTGCGAATAAGTTTCAAGAATCTTTTAACGTGGCAGACAAGAAAGCAAGAGAAGATTATTGGGCTGCGAGAGATGCATACAATTCGGCATACAGGGCTTTTAATTCTGACCCTGCTAACAAAAACATTAATTTTGACGATACACCTGAAAGTAAAAGATTATTAGCAGGCATTAATGCTGCGAATGAACGTTATGACGGTGAAACAAGTGAGTTTGGCAAGTTTCGCAATGAAATGTTTTCTGCTGTGGATTCAGAGGGCAACCCTATTCACGATGGTGCACCTAGACGTAGAATTTATGCTTACGAACAAGGTTTGCCTCAAAGATTTGATGACGCTCAATGGGCACAAAGAGAATGGTATGTTGGAAACGACGACAAAACTTTAGCGATGAACGCTAATCTTCGTGCTGGTAAAGGCGATTCTAGGGCAGGTAAAATGGCTAAATTAGTTGAATCTCGCACAACTAAACAACCTATTGAAACTTGGCGTGGTGTTGCTATGACCCCAGAACAAGTTAAAGGTCTTAGCGTAGGTTTAACTTTTAAAGATAAAGGCTTTCAATCTACTGGCTGGACTAAAGACACAGCAGACTTTTATGTTAAAGAAAGAATTAAAGACGGTCTAGGTTCAGTTCCTGTAATCTTCCGCAACTATATTCCAGCAGGAATTCACGCCATCGACATTATGGGTGAAGTAGTAATCAACAGAAACAGTAATGTTAAAATTACTGGTATAACAACAGAGGCAGATGGGACTGTTTTAGTAGATGCGGACATTAGCCAATGAGTGATTACAAAACTTTACGAATGACTTTAGGCCCAGAAGAATGGGATTCTATTCTTGCGTCAAACGTTGAGAAATATGCAGAGGGCCAGCCTCGTAATGCTCACGGTCAATTTACTTTCTCTCACACGCCAGAGGGCAGACCTTACGAATTGCAGCCTACGCCAAACGCTTACAGTGCTGACGGTGATTACGATATTAGACGCAATGAAAAAGATTCATATGGCAATTTGTATGGTATGTACGGCCCTCAATCGCAAATTCTTGCAACAGCCAATTTTGAATATGGCTTTGACATTAAAGGTAAAGGCGAGTTTGCTGTCGCTCAAGAATTAGCGTATAACGCTATTGGCAAACCTCCGCAGGCTGTTTATAGCGGAGAAGACAGAAATGCTTTATTTAGAGAAATTATTGCTGACCCTAATTACCCTAAAATTCCTCAAGAATGGATGGATAGGGCTAAAACAGACAACGAGGCTAAATGGGGAGGGCAATACAATAAAGACCCAAACGAGCAATCTAAAGACGCTTTAGACATTTGGAGAAACGCTGACCCTACTTCTTATGACGCTTACGCCAAATCTGAAAATGATTTCGTTATGTCTAAACTTAAAGCATACAAATTAGAGGGTGGCCAATCTGTTGGTGAAGTGATGGACAAAATCAAATCTGATGTTGTCGGTCAGTTAGGAGACATGGCCCGAACACTTGACGCATCAGTTAGCCTAAATAAAAGCAAACTAGGGCATTTTATTGACGAAGACCACTACAAAACTGTGTTTGAAGTAGGCAAGGTTTATGGCAAAGGTGCTGGAGGCCAAGAGTATTTTGACAGACGCACTAACACTGAAAATGCGATAGGAGTTCCTCAAGGCACTGCTGCTGCAAACAGGCCAGTTTATGGAGTAATCGGTAATCTAGGCAGCCCTTACGGTGATTCATCAATAATTTTGAAACCTGAAACCAAAGTTCGCTCAACTATTACTTGGGGAGACAGTATTGACAATCAAAGCGGTGGCGGTGCTATCTGGGCAAACGAATACGCCAACGGTACTGTATCTGACGCTGATTTCTGGAGGGCTAATGGATGGAAAATTAAAGGCATTTTAGGCTCATCCGATAATTCACACAACACTGGCGAAGTCACTTCTCGACCTAGAAAAGACAGAATTCATAATTTCAGTTATATCGCTGGTGGAGGCAGGCCATTCGATATCAATAATAACGACAGTTATCCAGTTATTGTCAAATACAACAGAATAAACGTAAAAAGTCATCTTGGTTTGTTTACTAATTATGTTGAAACACAAATTCACGGTGGAATAGGATTAAAAGATGTTGCTCACGTTATTATTCCTAGCGAAACTGCTTTGACAGGTAAACAAAAACAGATTCTTACAGATAATGGGATTACATATGAGGTCAGTACAGAAGTTAAAGACGCTTACGACAGGTATCACTAATGCAAATAATGACTGATTATGGAACGTGGACTTGGGATGGTAATTTAACGCCTCAAACAATTATTACTGTTGCTGATGGCAGTGAAGTTTCTTACGCTAATTTAATCACTCTCACTAATGGCGATGCGTTAGAAATAATGGCAAACCTAGATAACGTGCAAAAGTACGCAGAGGGACAACCTAGAGACTCTCACGGTAGATTCAGTGGTTCTGGCAGAACTTTAGATGGGCAAACTGTCGATTTTTGGGGAGCACCGCCTACTGAAAGCGTTATTTATGAACGCAAGAAAACAGTAGTTTCTGAATTAACTGAAAGAATGCAGAAGACAGTTTCAGACCAGCAATTCATAGATTATTGGGAAAATACGCAAGGTGTTGTGTGGGATAACAAAGTTTGGCAGGGCAAGAAATCTCCTGAAGACATCCATTGCATTGTGAACATAGACAACAGTGAAGAATTTATGTCTTTTAAAGGTGCTATGAATTATTTAAACATTAAAACATCTCAAAAAGATTTTACTTTTGACGAGGCACAGAAACTTTTGCAGGATAAAAGAGCAGAATTCGAATCTGCCAATCGGGCTAATGAACGTGTAGGATTCCCGAATCTTGCTGCGACCCCAGAGGGAATGCAAATGATTAGAGAGGGTGTTGTCAATAATTTGGTTGCTACTTGGGCTGGCACTTCTAACGACAACAATTCTCGTGCTTTATCTATTCAGGATATTGCTCAAGAAACATTCGATTTGAAAGACACTTCTAAATGGAGATTCAGTAGTCCTCGTTGGGAAACAGAATTAAAACCTAAAATGGATGCGTTCAAAGCAGCAAACGGTGATATCATCAAATCTTTTCTTCAATCGCAATACGACAACACGCAAGCGTACCTTAAAAGTAAAGGCATCACTAAAGTAGTTTTATTTAGAGGAATTGATAGCGAATTTTCTAAAAGTGAATTCGTTGGCAAATATCCTGCAAAACTTCGACCACTAAGTTCTTGGAGTACTCACGCTAGTGTCGCTCTAAACTTTGCTCCAGACAACAATATTCTCAAAATCACGGTAGATGCTAAAAATGTTTTTAGTACAGCAATGACTGGAACTGGATGTTTGAATGAGAAAGAAGTCGTTTTATTAGGTGGTATTCGAGACATTGAGGCTGGTTCAGTTGATTTTGATGTGAATAACAATTCTTGGGTTTTTGATGGAGGTAATCCTTGATTATTTGGGTTGAAGACAATATTAGGGATGCCGATTGGATTAAAACTCTTAGTTGGGATTTACCTACTAATGTTGATGCGTTCATTAGATTTGTGGGTGAAGATGGTGTAAACGATTTTATGCATCTTCCTGCTGCCGAGGCTATGCCTGAAAGCCTTAAAAACGCTTTGGCCAACAAAGGTTATAGCATAGTTCAAAAATACGCTGAGGGGCAACCTCGGGATAATCACGGTAGATTCGCCAGTGGTGGCAGCACAATGTCTTATGAAGAAATGGTCGCCTATCAAAAAGATTATGGTTCAAAAATCGGGCAAATCAATTTTGGAAATTACAACCAAAATGGTTACAATCTACCTCCTGTGGACGTTCTTCACAATTACATAGCCAATGGTTATCGTTCTATGAACGACAGATTGAGAAATGGTTATCCACCAGATAAAAGTTGGACAGATAAACCGATTCAAGACAATATAAACGATATGACAAAAATCATAGACCTTGCACCTGCTATTCCTGTGAATAATGTCGTATACAGAGGAATGGCTGGTTCAGTAGCCGATAAAATTAAAGGAATGAATGTTGGAGAATCTTGGGTAGATAAAGGTTTCGTCAGCACTTCCGTAGAAGATATTGTTGCCCACGATTTTAATGAAAGTGAAATAGGCAACGAGGGTATTCTTTTAAAAATAAAATGTCCTCCTAACACTAAAGGGATTTTTATGGAAAGTGTTTTCAGTTTTGAGGGCGATTGGAATGAAAAAGAATATGTATTACAAAGAGGTTCTAAATTTACTGTCACAAATAAATCTACGACTAAAACTCCTAATGGCGAGACAATGAAAATGATTGAAGTCGAGGTAAACCAATGACAAATAGGTTTATTTATTCTGATGAAGATTACGACGGTCTGATTTTTGAGACAGAGGATGTAAATAAATACAGGGCTGACCAACGTAGGAACGCTCACGGCCAGTTCGCTCCAGAGGGTTCAGGAGGTTCAGCGACGGTGTCCGCTATTCCTGCTGGCGTAAACCTTGACAGACCAACATATACTCCGCAAGAAATGCAGAACCTTGTTGATGCTAGACGTAAATACGACAACATTGAATTCGAAGTTAAAGAAGAAATAAAGGCTGCCAACCCTGAAATAGCCAATTCTTATGATGGCAACCGCAAAATTTGGGATATGGCTTTGGCTGACCCTAGAGTTATTGCTGCTCGTGAAGAATATATGTCTGACCCTTTACTGCAAAGAATTAGGGGCTTTAAAACAGAGTATAATGGTTTCAAGACTGTTGGAGAAAAGGCCGATGCGTCTATTCAGTTTCAAATTAGAGACCCAGAAACTGGAAGAATGGTCGAGAACCCAGATTACGAGCATTCTCCTGCTGGGAAAGAGATTCCACGGTTAATTGAATTAGGCGATTATTACTCTGGAGACCCTAAAGATGAACCGACTTTGCCTAATTGGGATAAAAACAAGCAAGCATACGAATCTGGTTACAGGCATATGACTAGGGAAGAGTCTTTTGCTGCTGCGAGTCAAGCGGTAAACGAGTTTCTGGGTGAGTCTTCTCCTGCTATTCGAATTAACTCTACGAAACTTGGGCCTCTTCTTAGCGACGGTAGATATAAAACTTCTTACGAAACAGGAAAACGTTTATCTACTGCTGGACTAATGTACGAGGGATATTTAGACAGACGTGCTGTTATGGAGAATCTTTGGTTTGGTTATGACGACAATACGCCTGATTCTGCTCGACCAATTTATGGATTTATGAGGGCCAACAATGGTAATACTCCACAATTTTTACAGGGTTATGGCGATTCAGAGATTATTTTGAAACCATCTGTTTTATCGAGAACAACTTTGAGTATCGGTGATAGTCTAAATGGTTTGTCGCATACAACTCCATTCAAGGCAGGCAGCAACATTAGTCCTGATTATCGTAACAACAACACAATAGGGCAAACTGCTGCTGCATATAAGGCTGGAACAGGAATTAATTATTTCTCTCATCCAGCAAGCGAATACACGATTCTGGAAACTCAATTTCACGGTGGAGTTACACTGGGAGATATCGACAAGATTATTATTCACAGAAGTGATGTTCCTCAAACATTATTGAATAGACTAGACAAGGCAGGCATAAGTTATGAAATTTTGCCTACTGAACCTCCTCTGCCAAAGGATTAAAGATGCAGATACCAATTAAATTACTTATCAATAATGTTGCTTATGGCATTCTTGCACCTAACGTTCTTGTTACTACCAGTGGCAGTGTTGGTTATGCGAACAGTTTGTTGTTTACAGACCCAGAAGTTAAGGCATACGACGGTAATGAAGTTATTACTTTAGATGATGGGCTTTACGAATATTTGCTGGAAAAGTTCACTGAACAGGCAAAAATTCAAAAGTTCAGACCTGACCAGAGAAGAAACTCGCACGGTCAGTTTGCACCAGAAGGAGTTGGAGGCGATAATAAAATTATTGCTGCTAACGCTGAAAATTCGCTGGCTATCGCAACTAAAGACACTCCCAGAGACGTTGATGCAGAAACAGAGATTTACAAGAAATATCATAGCCAGATTCAGGATATTTACGACCAAATTAATCCCGCAACTGGTAAACCATATATGTTTTATAGTGCTTTGCCTGAAGATTTACAGAATAAAGTCGGCAATTTAGAAGATGCCAGAAAAGCAGAGATGGCTGCTCTTCCTTATTGGCAAGCAGCAAACGCTTGGGGGGCAGGCAGATTTAGTGTCAAATATAATTTTGAAAGTTTTGACACGCCTCAGGAGGCCAGAACAGCAAGGGCTAAATGGGTTCTAGACGATAAAAAAACTTTGCAACGACAGAGGGCTTTACGTTCTGGCAAGCCTCCCAGTGAAGAAGATTTGCTTATCGACAATTTGGTAAATAACAGCAAAGTTCTTAGAGATACAGAAGTTTTTAGAGGTGCTATTTTGAAACCAAGCATTGCGAATAAACTTGTTGCAGGATTTAGTTTCACAGATAAAGGCTTTATGGCACAAGATTTTACTGGCGGAAACGAGGCAAAGTTCTATTTAAGCCAAAGAACCGCTAAATTAGGTAAAGAGGGCGATGTTCCTGTGTTAATGCGTGGAGTATTAAGTGCTGGTTCTACTGGTGTTGACGTAGGTGTTGGAGAAATGGTTTTACCAAGAAACACGACGGTAAACGTATTGTCTAGAGAAATTCAACCCGATGGAACTGTTTTAGTGAATGTGGAGTATAAAACACCTTGAGTAATCTTATTTATGATAATGAAGATTTTGGCTTAATGCTGGCGGATGAATCTTTAACAAAATACGCTGAGGGTCAAGCAAGAGATTCTCACGGTAGGTTTGCACCAGAAGGAGTTGGAGGCGGAGATAATCAGCGTCCTTATCCTTTGAAAATTAACAGTCAAGGATGGGCAGACACTCCTTATGTGCCAAATGTGCAAGATTTAGACGGCCCTGACGCACCTTTGTTGTCTAGTTATTGGGATGGTTCGCAAGAACGTAAATTCACTGGAGGTTTAGCAGACAGGGCTTACAGGTTAGCACATCCTGACGTTGCTAAAGAGGACGATGTTTTAGAAAAAGCAATTCTTAATGACCCTCGTTATCCTAAACCTCCTATCCAAATCACTTCTGAAATGTTGGTTAAAGCAGGTTATCCAGAGGGAACTTTATTTGAAAATTTAGGTAAAGAAGAACAAACCACAATTTTGCGGGCTGGTTTAAAAGAGATGGCTGGTGCTGAACCTGATTTTTGGTCAAGAGTTAAACCTATGGGTATTCCAGCAGACCCAGATAAAGTTGCCTCTTATTTAGCAGAAGAAAATAAAGTTGTTAAAGACATTATGCGAGAACAGGCGTTCCCTGATGGTAAATCAGTAGGATTTATTGTTGACGACATCGCACATCAGGCTATTAAACAATTAAGTGTAGAGGCATCTGACGGTACTATTTCTTTGACTATGCCTAAAGGTCGTCTAAGAAGATTTATAGCAGATGGTGAATACAAATCTGGACACGAAGTGCCTTTGCAGGAAAAGGGTGGTGCTACTAGGCAAGAGTATTTAGATGTTCGAGACACATATGAATTAGGGGTTTTGGGTATTCCAAGTAAAGCACCAAAACCTATTTACGCAGTGTTAAATCGTTCTGCAGATGAATCAACTTACGGTGAAATCCAACTTGTGATGAAAGATTCAGTAGCCTCCAGAACAAGCATTACGATTGGCGATTCTTTAGATGGCTACGTTGGAGGTGCGTCTTGGATGTCTGATTTGACAAAAGGCGATATGAGTGTTTCTGATTTTTATTCTATGTACGGAAAACACGCTACAACGCTTTTGAATAATAACAATAGGTCTTCTAAAGCGGTTTATCATATGACCAATATGGCACAATATCCTGTTCAAACAGGGGTATCAGACAGCCTCTTTACTTGGCAGATGGAACCACCAAGAGCAGATACTAAATATTTGCTACCTAGTTTATACGCAGCCAAACGGGGTGCGATTACGGGGTATAAAGGCGTTAAAGATGTTCGCACTTGGGCTGCAAGCGGTTATTTAGAGGCTCAAATTCACGGTGGAGTAAAGTTAAGTGATGTTGCTAAAATAGTTGTGCCACCAACTTTCAGTATGACTAAAACAGAAATTCAATCTTTAACTGATGCTGGCATTCAAGTAGTTAAAGGCGACCCGATTCTTGGAAAGGATAAGTAATGACTGTATTAAATACTCCTTTTGGTAGATGGAGGTTTGAGGGAGATTTAGGTCTTGAAACTTTAATTATTTTAGACAACAACAGGGAAGTCAGTTTTCAACACATTATTAAGCAAACTAATGGCGATGCTCTCGATTGGGTTGAAGAATACGAAACTGAAAGACTCGCCAAATATGCCGAGGGACAAGCCAGAGATTCTCACGGTAGATTCGCCTCTGGAGGCGTTGCTAACGATTTGCACAGTTATTTAGATAGGCAAACTTTAAAAGACAGGTGGCAAACGCCTCCAATTAAATTAGTTCCTATCGGAAGTAAAGTTCTGCCTAGTGGATGGGATTATGTGCCTGCTAAGAAAGGTGCAGCCTTTATGTCTGAATACATTTATGGCAAAGGTTCAAGTATGGACAAAGTTATAGCAATAGAATATTACCAAAAACTTGCCGATAAAGGCCAACTAGAAATTTACAAACATTCTTCAGGTCTAGTTTTTACTGTTGAAAGAGAAGACGTAACTAATCTAACTTCTGAACAAAAATTTGAGAAAATGATGTTGTGTGCTGACGTTTACAAAGGCAACAAAGTAAACATCGCTGGAAATATGTTGGTTAGAATTGACTCGGCAAGTGCAGACTGGCGAAACGCTATGGGTTATGCTGGAGATTCTAGGCATTCAGGTTCTGTATTTGGTGGAGGCAGGGCAGTTAAGGCAGGTTCTAGGTCTGTTAACAGTAAAATGGTGGTTTTACGAGCCAACGCATCTAAAGCCACTATCGTTCACGAATTTGGGCACATTGTAAGTTTCGAGGCTTACAGAGACACTGGTAGCGACAGGAATATTTCTTGGGCTAAAATGGAAAAAACCAGAAAGAAATATCATTTTTCAGAATACAGTCGCAGCAGTTCGGCGGAATGGTATGCCGAAACATATTTGCATTGGGTTTCTAATGGAGGCAATTTTGATTTTACAAAATACGCAACCGCCACGACTGAACAACAGAACGCTTTAACTAATTTCGCTAAAGACCAAAATTGGCAATTACCAGCATCAATGAAAGGTAAATAATGTTCATTATTGAGGGCGATGGCCCAATAAAGTATCAAGCAATCGACGACGTGACTTTATTGTTTATGAAAGACGACGGTGATGAACAGGCTTTGGCTGAATTAATTAAACGTCATCCTAATTTGATTGGGCCAGCAGCCAAAACTTTTGATGTTGGGTCAGAGGCAGTGCTAAAGGCTGGCGATTATTCTCAGCGTGTTGTCGTTAAATCAGCCAGAGGCGACGGTTATTATCAAGTAGAGAACATTGCCACTGGTAAAACTGGTTGGGTTTCTGCCAACGATTTAGATTAAGGAAAATATGCCAATTACGAATTTTAGTTCCAATATGGCTACCCCTAAAGACGCTTTGGCAGCACAACTAAAAGATTTACTGCAAGATACAGTTCAATTCAAATTCTTGTCTCACGGTGCTCACTGGAACGTTACAGGCATTAATTTTCAGCAGTTTCACGAATTGTTCCAAGAAATTTATGAAGACGCTGATTCAGCGATTGACCCGCTTGCCGAGAATATTCGTAAATTGAATGTTTCAGCCCCAATTCAATTAACTGATTACATTGAATCTAATGAAGAGACTGGCGAGATGGCCCCTACTCTTAGCACTGACCCTGTCGAGTTGGCTAAAGTTGTTTACGCTGCTAACGAGGATTGCCTTGAGTGCATTGTAAAAGGCATTATTTTGGCTAACGCTATTAACGAGCAGGGCATTCTAAACTTCCTCGCTGAACGCCAAGATATGCACTCTAAATGGCAGTGGCAGTTGCGTACTATCGTTGGAGATGGGTTCGCTGACCAAAATGAAGTTAACGTTGCGACGGTGAATCCTCAAGAGGAAAACGAGGCATAATGCCTATTATCAATTTCGGCAACGAATCTGACGATGTTTTAAAATACAGCCCAGACCAACCTAGAGATAAAAGTGGCAAGTTTGCTGGTAATGCGACTAGCGTTGCTGCACCTAAACACGAGGGCCATTGGGACACTAGATTTAAAGTTAACCCTAAAGATGTAATTGATGTAACTGACGCTGTTGAGGGTGCGAAACTTTTGGCTGACGGTAAGTTCATTAAAGCAGACGTAAAAACTACTACCGAGATTCTTCGTAATGCTGCTAAGGCTAAAAGTAATGCCGATTTAACCAACATTGAAATGAAGAATACGCCTTTAATGACGCAGAACAACGTTGGTATTCCTCGTAAAATGATGCCACAGGTTGACCCAGAGAATAAAGAAAAGTGGTTGGCGGATACTCGTAAACAGGGTGTCAAAGTTGTTGAGGGTGAGGCTGACCCTGCTAAATTAAAGCCTATTCAATCTGAAATTAGTGCTGGCAAAGTTGGTGGCATTATGGAGGCTATTGAGTCTGGTAAAATGGATTTAGATTCAGGTAAACTTGCAGACAGGATTATCGTTTCAAAAGATGGTTATGTCGTGGACGGTCATCATCGTTGGGCTGCTGCTGCTATGGTTAGTTTGAACACTGATGGCGGAGTGAAGATTCCTGTTCTTAAACTTGATTTAGATTACAAAGATAGTTTGCAGCAAGTTCTTGATTGGAATAAAGAGAATGGCGTTAAACTTGTCGATTTGAATGACAACACTAAGAAAGCAAATGTTGTTAACGAAGAAAATGCTATGCCTGCTGTTTTGATTAGAAAAGACGCAATTAATGAGTAATCCCACTTCTAGTTCTGTTCACGTTGATTCAACTGGTGGAGTTAAAGTTCCTGCACAAACTCCCGCTAACGTTAAAGTTATTCCTAATCCACCTGTTAAGATTATTAAATAGGGCTAGGTTGGTTTCGTCAGGCGAATAAAACCCTTTAGGGAATTTGCTTGCACCAGAGTTCGAATCTCTGCTAGTCCACGTGCTGCGTTATGGCAACTAATCGCAGATTATTCCACCCCTGTTGTTTCGTCAGCAGGGTAGTTGCATAACCTCCTCTTTGCCTATGGCTTAGAGCACCAACCTTTCGGGGTTGCGTTTAGAAACTAAGAGGGAATTCCCCCTATTGCTTTGACATTAGGGTTCTTAGTTTCACAGGACTAGCGTGGCCAAAGGGCTACGGGTTCAGCCAGAGTGCTGGTGGTTCGAATCCACATAGTCCACCAGAGATGCAGTGTTCTTGTGGCCCAAACCGCTTTACGACGGTGATTATGGGGCATAATTGAGTTATGGGTAAAAGGTTATCTGCCGAAGAACGTATGTGGCGAGCAGTGTCCGAGAAAGATTTTCAAGCGACGGTAATCAAGGCTGCTTGGATGGCTGGTTGGAAGTATTATCATCCGCCAGACAATAAACCTAATGCTGCTGGTTGGTCGCAGAAGATTGTTGCAGGATTCCCTGATTTAGTGTTGGTGAAACCGCCTAAGTTAATGTTTGTTGAATTGAAGAGAGAAACAGGGGAAACGAGTGAAGAACAGGATGAATGGCTACAAGCGTTTCGTGATTGTGGTATAGTGTCGTATGTGTGGAGACCCTCACAAATAGTAGAAATACTAAAAATACTTAGAGGAGAATAATATGGCCCTAAAAGATGTTTTAGTACCGCCAGAACCGCAAGCCCGCAAAGGTGCAGTAGAAAGAATATTGGAGACCCTTGATGAAGACGATGCTGTTTATCTTAATTCTTGCTTGGTTAATCCTGCTTTTAGCAACGTTTACATTGCATCCAAACTAACTCAAGCAGGTTATCCTGTAAGCGATGCGTCGATTGCTCGCCACAGAGCGAAGATGCCTAAATAATGGCAGGTTTAAAAGACTTTTTGCCTCAACCTAGTATGGTTGAACCTAAACCAAATATGCCTTTTATTCCAACATCGGAATACGACGGTACTAGCGGATTTATTCAAACCGCTGGCCTAACTGAACCCCCAAATTACACTGAACTATTAGAGTTTTTTGGGTACGACCCTAAAGAAGTACGTATTATCGGTACTCTAAAAACTTCTCGTTGGCAACAAAAAGAAGATGGCGAATGGTTGTCTAGTTACAAATTTGCTATCGGGCCAGTAGGTACATCAAATATTCAAGAAATCATTGACCTTGTAAATAAACGTAAACCTGTTACAACGGTGAAGACAACCAACGACAAAGTATTCCATTGGTTAGCGGGAGATTTGCAGTTAGGTAAAATCGACGGTGATGGCACTGAGGGAATAGTTAACAGGGTTCTGGAATCCATTGAATCTGGTGTTGTTGAATTAAAACGTTTACGCAAAACTAGAAGTATTGGTTTAGCCCATATCGCTTGGTTAGGCGATTGTATAGAGGGCAACGTTTCGCAGAATGGCCGAAATATGTGGCGAACTGAATTAACTATTACAGAGCAATACAGGTTATTTCGCAGGCTTGCTCTTTACGCTATTGATTCGTTTGCACCTTACGCAGAGAGGCTTGAAATAGACGTTGTTAACGGAAATCACGATGAGGCTCAAAGACAACCTGTTTCAACCAGAAAAGACGATGGACACGCAACCGAGGCGATAATTGCTGTTGCTGATGCGATGTTGTTGAATCCCGCTGCTTATGGACACGTGAAAACTTTTGTTCCTAACGTTGATGAATCGTTTATTACACGTCAGGTTGGCGGTGCTATTTTCACTCACGCACACGGGAATCAATGGCGTAAAGGTAAAGCGTTCGAATGGTGGTCTGGTCAGGCTTTAAACTTCCAGAGTGCTGGTGCATCGCAATTTCTTTTACACGGACACGAACACGAAATGCATTTAGCGTTAAAACGAGACAGAACAGTTATTTGTGTGCCTACGTTTGAATCTGAAAGCAATTATTGGAAACAAACTCACGGTGATGTCGCTAGAACAGGTGCAGTTGTTATGGTGACAGGTGATGGCCCTGCATTCCAAGATTTTACTATCGTTTAGTGTCAGCGGGTCGCCTAATTTTTGCTACTAATATTTAGGCGTGATTAGATTAGAAGATTTGCGGGAGAAACATCTCGGCAAGCAAGGTAAAGTCGATATTGGTTTCGGGGAAACTGCTCACGGTAAAATCACTGATTTTTATGGGATTATCGACGAGGGCAGCACTGACGCTAAAGTTTTAATTGAATTCGATAATCACGAATATTACATTCTTGACGCTGAAACTTTGATTGAAATTAATTAATTATCCAATTTTTAGATTCCAAAAAATTGGTTTATTCTTCTTCCGCATGTTTATCTTGACACGGTAAACAAGCCTCTAAACAGGCAGAACACTTTTCATCTTCAAAGGTTTTACAGGAATGACATCCGCAATCCTCTTGGGCTTTACGCTTAACCCCAAATAACTTTTCTAACGATTCGTATAGTTTCATCATCGCAATAACGAGGTCGGCATTCTCGTAACGATTTGCACGATTGACTTTAGCGACCTCATCTAAAGCCTTGTCTGCGAGGCCCATAATCTCCTCTTGCGACGGTAAAGGCTTTAATTCGCCAACCTCAGTCAAACCATCTAAATCTAAAGCGTTCCCAGTAAAAACGTTTACGCCAACATAATTGGTGTTGCCGAGGTTATTCCTAATAATTTCGTTAGCAATTAAATAATCTATTACTCTGCCTAATTCATTTAAAGCAGATGTGCGACGGTGAACCTGCAAAAGTTCCTGTTCAATTTCTATTTTGCTCACAAATACCTCTCTTGATTGTTTCTGCGAATATCTCGCACACCCAGACGAACATCGTCTAAAGTGCGATAGAAATAAACATCTTCTTTATTGACTACTTCAAAACTTTGAGGCCATTTCTCTGTATGCCAACGTACTTTAATGCCATCCGCCAGAATTATGAAATCTTCTTCGACGGTGGCACTTTCACGCATCAACCATTCCATCGTGATGCGGTTTTTCTCCATCTGTTCTTTTTGAAGACGTTTTAATTCGTCTTTTCTAACTCTTGGTGTCGCCATTAATCAATCCATTTAGTAATCGCAATGAAGTTTCTAGAGTTTGTTGAGCGACTTTATCTAATTCGATTTCGAATTCATTAGAGGGTTCTCGCCATTCCTGTTGAGATTTATCCCAGATTTTGCCTAAATTAACTTCGTGGTCAATAGCCCATTCTTCATTCTCGCTATCGTAATAAACAGCGAAATAATGCAATTTGGCTGGTTTACCATCTATTTCTCTGATTTCAAGACTGTCTTGAATCTCGCCACCCAGATTTTCGACATTAGTTAATTGTTCTTCCCAAAACAAATCTTCCGCCTTTTCTCGATTATCTGCCTCGACGGTGGCTTTATACCATTGTTCTTTAGTCCATTTGATTTCGTATTTAGGCATCTTTAACCCCAAACTATCGTTAGCGTGAACGCTGTGGCTACAAGCATCCAAGGGCCTAGGGGAACAGTTAGAGTTAATTTACGCATCAGCAAACCAACAATAAACCCCAATAAACCGAAACCTATGGTTATGGGGATTACCCACAACGCCAGCAACGGTGAAAATACGCTCAAAGCAAGATAGATTCCGCTGAACATTTTGACATCGCCCATCCCCAGAATATCAAAATAGTTGGCAATAATGCCAAGAATAAATATGGCGACGGTAAGCCCTAAACCAACCCCCAGATTACCCCAAGATTGCTGAATTATATTTGTGGCAATATTAGCAATAAAGGCTAAAGCGATGAAAGGTAGAACGATTTTGTTTGGCAGCCGATGTTCTCTAAGGTCGATAATTACGAGTGGTATAGCGACGATTCCCAGATAAACTAAGGGCAACCAACTGATTATTTGTGTAAACATAAAACTCCTCTTTTAGTGGTAAAACAATTCTCGCTGGCAACACGCTAATTCGCCAAATCTTTATTTTCGTCTCTCTTTTAGCACTTATGGTGTTATCTTTGGAGACGAAACATTCTAAATGGAATGTTTTAATCAATATTCTTATTGTCTGCGTGTCGAGCGGGATGTTGGTTGTCTTATGTTGTTTTATTGTTCTAGACCTGAAAGGGCTGATGTGGGTAAACCTGTTAGAAAATTAGTTGGGCTTGAAGTGACAGAAACTTCTGGCGTTGACAGAGCAGCACATCTACACGACGGTTTCTTGGTAATGAAATCGGCAGAAGATGAAAATAATACTCGAAACCTAGTGCTTGAGGCATTGGGTCTTAAGAAGTCCGAGGAGGACACATTGAGCGAAGTTGTTGAAGACAACCTAGTCGAGAAAAGCGACAACACTGACGAGACTCCAATGTCTATGGAAGACGAATTGAAGTCTTGGAAGAAGAAGTACGCTGACCTCGAAAAGAAAATGGCAGATATGATGCCTAAAGAAACCAAAAAGTCATACGAAAACTTGCCAGAAGAGATTGCTAAATCTCTCGACGGTATGCCAGAAGAACAGGCAGAAGTATTTGCTAAGGCTTTCATAGCACAGCAGGAAGAACTCGCTAAGGCTAAAGACCTAGTTGCTAAAGAACGTGACGAAAGACTAGATGCTGAGGCTGTTGCAAAGTCTAAAGAAACTTTCAGCACTTTAGGCCTAGAACACGAAACTTTTGCCCCTGCTCTACGCAGAATTGCAGCAATTGACGAGGCTTTGGCTAAGTCTGTTGAGGCAGTTTTGGTTAGTGCTGACGCACAACTAGCCGAGGCTGGTTTGCTAAAAGAATTCGGTACTGCAAAGGCAGTATCGGGAAACTCTGTTTATGAAGAGGCCAAGACTCTCGCTAAATCTCTTGTTGAGACTGGCGTAGTCAAGACTATCGAGCAGGGAATTGAAAAAGTGCTTGACTCTAATCCAGAGTTGGCAAAACGCTACTACAAGGAGACTAATTAAATGGCAGTTGAGTATGTAGAATCACAGGCTAAATTCAGCGTTGCTGCTGGTGCAGACCTGTCATCCTCACAGTTTACATTCGTCAAGATGTCAGGAACAACCGCTATCGCTGTTGCTGCTGCTACTGACGTTCCAGTTGGCGTTCTAGTGAATACTCCTAAAAGCGGACAGACCGCAGAAGTAGTAGTTTCTGGAATCGTCAAAATTAAGGCATCAGCAGCGATTGCTGTTGGTGCTAAAGTCGGTACTACTTCAGCAGGCCTTGCGGTCACTCTGGTTTCTGGTACAGACACAACCAAGTTCATTTGCGGAATGGCACTTACTGCTGCTGCTGCTGCAAACGACATCATCACTATGCTACTCGTCCCTGCAACTGCTAAAGCAGCCTAACCCTTAAGGAATAATTAGATGCCACAACCATCAATTTCAGCGGTACACGTTGATAGTATCCTGACCAACACTTCGTTGGCCTATATTCAATCAGCCGATAACTTTATCGCTAACAAGGTATTCCCTATTGTCCCAGTTGACAAGCAGAGCGACCTTTACTTCAAGTACACCAAGGAAGACTGGTTCAGAGACGATGCAGCAGTTCGTGCTGACGGTGCTGAGGCAGCAACTTCTGGTTATGGTCTAAGCACAGACTCTTACTACGCATACGTTTATGCGATTAAAAAGGTAATCGGCGACCAAACTATGGCTAACTTCGATGCACCTCTAGACCCACTTCGTGACGGTGCTAAGTTTACTGCACAGTTGATTCTAAACCGTATGGAGAACCAGTTTGTTTCTGACTTCATTAAGACTAGCGTTTGGGGCACTGACTATCAGGGCACTAACTCTGGTACTTCTGGTACAACCACATTCCGCCAGTGGTCTGATTTCGCTAACTCTGACCCTATTCTTGACGTTGAGACTTGGAAAGCAAAGATTCTTAGCACCACTGGTTTTGAACCAAACAAGTTGGTTCTAGGTTATGACGTTTACCAGATTCTACGTCAGCACCCAGACGTAATCGACCGTGTTAAGTACACTGGTTCTTCTGTTCCAGACACCAACTACCTAGCCGAACTTTTCGGTCTTCAGGAAGTTCTTGTCGCTAAGGCAGTTAAGAACACTGCTACCGAGGGTCAGACTGGTTCATTCTCATTCTCGTTCGGCAAGTCTGCACTTCTAGTTCACTCTGCACCAAACCCAGGAATTCTAACTCCATCTGCTGGATATTCATTCCAGTGGAGAGGTGTTTCAGAGGGCCTTGGCTTGACTGTTGGAACTAAGCAGTACCGCCTAGAGCAGAACGCTGCTACCTATGTTGAATCGCAGATTGCGTTCGCTAACAAGGTAGTTGCAGCAGACCTTGGTGCATTCGCTTACACCGTAGTCGCTTAATTCAAAAGTTCAGCCTAAAATGGCGGTGCGTAGGTTCGCCTATTCACCGCCATTTCTAGTTTCAGTAAGATTCGGAGAATAAATGTCATCAGGTAATGCGAGAATGAACTCCTCGCTAGGTTCTATTCCATTGGTGGGTATTGACCCATCTATGTCAGACGTGTTTGGTCGTCTAAAAATTACTCGCCATCAAGCAATGTTTGATACTGACCTTGAGTATGGTTTGCAATCAACTCGTTGGGAGTCTATTACTGGCAACAGCCTTGGTGGTTCTAGCGGAACTATCGTGCATATGCCAGAAAAAGGTGGTGTAAACCTTCTTGTGCCTGCTAGCACTAACGGTGCTTACGCTATTCGTCAAACTAAAAGATACTTCCGCTACCAGTCTGGTAAACAACAATACACTTCGGCAGCAGCACTCTTTTCATTCCCAGACGCTGGAGTTATTAATCGTGTTGGTATGTTTGACGATTGTAATGGTTTGTTTTTTGAGCAGAGTTATGCAGATGTAAATACGACGGTGACTTCTGCTGGAAACCAAGTAAACCCTAATGGTATTTCAGTAGTTCGTAGAGCAACTATTGGTGGTGCTGTTACAGACACTAAAATTACTAAAGACCAATGGAACACAGACAAATTCGACGGTACTGGCCCATCTAAAATCAATCTCGATTTCAACAAATTGCAGATGTTTAGTATTCAGTTCGCTTGGTATGGTGCTGGTATTGCTACTTTTGGTTTCTATGTTGATGGAAGATTCTATCCTGCACACATTTACAAACACGCTAACGTTGTAACTCAAGCGTATATGCGTACTGGAAACTTGCCTGCACGGTACGAGATTCGTTCAATTAGCGGAACTAATGCTGCGTCTAGTCTTTACCATTACGGTACGTCTGTGATGACTGAGGGAGGATTCGACGTTGACCGAGGATATATTTATGCTGGTTCTAATGGTGCTACCTCGATTACTACTGGTTTAACTGCCCGCAGACCTGTTGCCTCAATTCGTGCAAAACAAATAGCGACCACTGCTATTACTGGCACAGTTTCTTCTGCTACTGCCAGCACAATAACTGTTTCTGGTACTCCTTGGACTGCGAACCAATATGCTGGTTTATTTTGCGTAATGACCAGTGGTACTAACAGCGGTAAACCATTTTTGATTGTTTCGAATACTAACAACACTTTAACTTTAGACACAACTCAAATTCTTTACCCAACAACAACTGTTACAGCAGCAGATACTTTTAGTATCGGATTGTTGAATCGTGGAGGTATTTTACCTACAGATATCGACGTTTACACTGCTGGTGGTGCAGCGTTTATTGAAGTAGTGTTGTCTCCAACTTTGACTGGTGCATCTTGGGCTAACATTGGAGGAACATCTTTAAGTCAGGTTGACGTTGCCTCAACCGCTTTAACTAGCGGTGAAGTCGTTGCATCTTATTACGCAACAAAAGACAGCGTTACACGTGTTGACCTTACAGGGCTTTACCCGTTGGGATTAAACACTAAAGGTTTAACTTCAGATATCCTGACGGTGGCTGTAACTCCTGTTTCTGGTGGCGGAACGATTACCGCTGCTAACGCAACTATTCGTTTTAGTGAAGCACAATCTTAGGAGTTATTAAATGAAATCTTTTGGAGTTAAAAAGGTTGACACAGACAAAGTTCAGTTAGGTTCTGGCGGAACACTTGTTTATGGCGACGGTAGCAGCCAATCTACTGCTTATCGTGGTTATGCAGGTCAATTTTCGAGTTATGTAACACAAACTACTGCATCTGCAACAGCATTAAACGTTGTTGCTCTTGCTACGACAGAATATTCTGACGGTATAACTGTTGCCTCAAACAAAATTACATATGCTAATGCGGGAACATATACGTTTGAATTTGACGCTCAAGTTGAAAGTGCGGACACAACTTCAAGGCAAGACGTCTATTTCTTTTTGCGTAAAAACGGTACAGACGTTGTAGGTTCTACTTCATCTGCCAGCGTTGTTATCAACAATGGAACTGTTAATGGCCGAACTTTTGTTTGCTCTACTCACATTATCACTTTGGCTGCTGGCGATTATCTAGAATTGATTTGGGCTGCGACTAGCACCAACGTCACTCTACAATACACTGCTGCATCGGTTACAGGAATCGTAAGGCCAAGCACAGCGTCTATTAGCGTTGCATCATTCTTGTTAAAGTAGGTCTAAATGACTTTTAGTTACAATCTGCCAGTCGCAGGAGTATTCGCAAACCCTAAAGACGAGATTCGTTTTCTGATTAACGATACTGTTTCAACAGCGTTTTCTTTGCAAGACGAGGAAATACTTTACGCTTATACTTTTCAAGATGGTTCGCTTTATATGGCAGCAGCAGATTGCTGCGATAGAATAGCGACTCTTTACCATCGTGAAAGCGTAGCCAGTAAATCTGTTGGAGATTTGTCGTTATCGTATACGTATCACGAGGCGGGTTCAAGATACACAGAATTAGCGTCTCAATTTCAAAAAGGCCCTAAATCTTTGTATGCACCAGTGCAATACGAATCTAGCGACGGTAATTTCACTATCGGGCAATTTGACAATAAATACATTTAATGACTTTACCTAACCATTTTTCAGATTTGATGACTCAATCAGCGAGTTATCAAAATCCATCTACTCGAGACCTTTATGGTGCGAGAACTTTTGCGACAGCAGTTAATTTTATGTGCCATATAACTTACTCTCAAAAGAATATGATGAAAGGAGATGGCACAACAGTTGTCATCGACGGTACGCTGAAAATGGATGGTATTTATTCTATACAGCAAGGTGCTCAAATTGTTTTTGCAGACAGCAGCACAGCAGAGGTTATCACGGTAAGAACTTATTATGACGAGTCAGGGCCACACCACACTAGCGTAGATTTCAGTGGTACATAATGGGAATGGATTTCAACATTAATCTTATGGGTGCTGACGCTATGATTCGTTTGCTCACTAAAGCACCCGCTAATGCTTTGCCTCATTTAGCAACTGCTTTAAATGAAGAGGCTATGGATATTATGGCCGAATCAATGAATTATCTTGTGCCTGTCCATTATACAACATTAAGGCAATCCGCTGCTATTTTGCCTCCCAAAATGGAGGGAAATAAAGTGGTTGTAGAATTCGGTTATGGTGGTGCAGCATCAGCATACGCAATGTATATTCACGAACTTATTGAATCTCCATCTGGCAATCCGATAAACTGGACTAAAACGGGTTCTGGGGCTAAATATTTGGAAAACCCTACTCGTGAGGCGATTCCAGACATTGAGCGTAGAATATTTCGTAAGTTGAATCAAATACTTAAGGAGACCAGATGATTTGGTTAGAGGCTTTGGCTACTTATATCCAGACCAACAATCTGGGTACTAAAGGTACTAATTTGTTTGTAGGTCAATTGCCTGATATTTCAGGTATTTCTACTGTGTTAACGCAATACGACGGTAGTGTGCACGAAGTATTTAATGGTGGTGCAAATATTGAGGTTCCATCACTGCAAATTCGTGTTAGAGGGACTAGAGATGAATATGTGCAGACTTTGACTAGATGTGCGAATATTCGTGATTTACTTATCGGGATTACAAATACGACGGTTAATGGCGTGACTTTTCTGAGAGTTAAACCAACTGGAACAGTAAATTCTTTGGGTTTAGACGAAAATCGAAGATACCAATTTACAGCGAATTTTGAGGTTTATCTTGGATAAAGAATTAATAATCAAAATGCTCGATGGGTTGTCTGCTCAAATTGAAACAATTAAAACCGCTTTAAACGCCAACGAATCGACGGTGCAGCAACCAGCATTTTGCCAGCATCCTAGGGCCGTAACACATAAAACTTATGCTGGACTTTATTCGTTTTGCCCAGATTGCAATGCAGACCTGTCCTCTAATATGGGCGTGTCTGGTGAAACAGAAAACTAACGCTACTTAAACTTTATTGGAGGTAATAATGGCGAAAGCAACATACAGAGTATTAAAGGGTATTTCATACCCACCTAAAGACACCTACGCTGACGTAGGAACGCTGGTCACAGACCTTACGCCTGCCTCAGTGCGTGTTCTTCTGGAGGCGGATGCTATTGAATTAGTTTCGGCCTCGGAAGACACCACAATAACCGAAACTACTGACACAGAGGACACTGATGCCAACTAACAGACACGGTAAAGACACAAAAGTTTTATTTGGTGCATACGACCTTTCAAGTTTTTCAACAGAAGTTTCAGTATCTAATAAGTTTGAAACAGGTGAAATCACTACTTTAGGAAGTTCTGCGAAATCTTATATCTCTGGTTTGCAGGATGGAACTATCGCTATTAAAGGTTTGTTTGATGGCAGTGCTACTGCAACTGATTACCTTATTGATACTTACATTACTGCTGACGCTACTCCTGCTGTAACTATTGCTCCTGACGGTGGATTAGTTAATCCAAGTTCTGGTGCAGGTAGAAGATGTTATCTTGCACAGGTAAAAACTACTTCTAAAGAAATTGGTGCACCTGTAAGCGATGTTGTTTCATTGAACCTCGATTTACAGTGTTCTGGTGGTGCAAGAGGCGGATATATTCTTGAGGCTAACAGAGCAGACACAGCATCAACAAATGGAACTAACTATCTTGACAATGGTGCTGGTGCTGCGACCACTACTATTGGTGCGACAGCAAATCTTCACGTCACAGCCAACACTCGTAGCACTACATCAGTAATCAAAGTTCAGCATTCAACAGATAACTCTACTTGGGTTGATTTGATTACTTTTAGCACGGTGGCTATCGCAACTTTGACCAACGAACAGGTTAGCGTCACAACTAACCCTGTAAACCGCTATATCAGGGCCATCAGCACCCTTACTGCTGGTACAGGAACAATAACATTCACCATTTCATTCGCTAGGAGTAAAAACTAAATGGCATTCGTACACGGTAAAAACGCTTACCTCAAACTTGATGGAAACTCTCTCGTTGGTATTTCTAACGAAGTTACATACAGCAGAAAACTTGAAACTGCTGAAACCACTGTATTCGCCCTATCTGCTAAAACCTATATTTTGGGTTTAGAAGATGCAACCATCTCTGTTAAAGGTATGTTTGACGCTACGACGGTAGGACAAATTGAAACCAGCATCGCAAACTGCATCGCAGGTACTTCCGCCAGCCTTGCTTTCGAGATGGGGCCAGAAGGCTCGGCTGCGGGTAAAAAGAAGTACACAATGAACGTGATTCCGACATCTTGGGAAATCGGTGCTCCTGTCGGTGATGTTGTGTCTGTTACGCTAGAATTACAGCGTACTGGTGCAACCACCATTTCTACATACTAAACAGGAGGCTACAAATGTCCCTACGGGATAAAATACTTAAGATTCAAAACGATACTCCGAGTGAGATTGTCGATATTCCAGAATGGAACGTAAAAGTTCTTGTTCGTGGAATGACTTTGGGGGCTAAAGACGAGTTCTTGGCTGCTATTGTCGATACAAACAGCAAGTCTGCTAACGTTAAAAACTTTACTAGCGGAGTTTTAGTTGCTTGTTCTTATGACCCAGAATCTTTGGAACGTTTATTTACCGAATCGGACATTCCAGCCCTTAAAGAACGTTCAGCAGTAGCGATTCAAAGAATTGTTGATGTTGGAGTTAGATTGAGTGGTCTTGGAGATGAGGCAGTTGATGTTGCGGGAAAAGACTCCTCTTCGACAGTGAACGTCGAGCAAGATTCTTAATCGCTGAAAGATTAGGGAGGACTGTGTGGGAATTGGAACACGGTTCTCCTGCTTTCGCTCCCCTCAGTGCTGCTGAATATATGGAATGGTTGGCGATACTAAGTATCATCGAACCAGAAGAACGTCGTCAAGCAGAACGAGGATAGTAAATGGCATCAGTGCTTACTGTTGTAGCAAAGTTGGAGGCTAACGCCGAAAACTTTGTTCTCGGTATGAAGAAGTCTGCTGCTGCTACCGCAAATCTGCAACAGATAGCCTCTAATTCTAGTGCGAAAATGTCGCAAGATATGCAAGGCCGATTTAATGAAATTGGTGGCGGTGCATCTAAATTAGGTGGAATGCTTAAAGGGCTTTTAGGTATTTTTGCTGGATATAAGGCTGTTAATTTTCTTAAAGGTGCAGTTCAGCAAGCGAACTCTTTTGAATCCGAGTATGAGGGTGTTAATCAGGCTTTTAAAGACGGTGCACCAATCGTGCAAGAGTTTGCTAAACAGGCTGCTGCTACTGCTGGTGTTACAGAAGTTGCTGCTCTTAAAGCGTCTAAATCTTTTGGTGTTTACGCAACGTCAGCGGGTCTTGCTGGTAAAGAACAGGCCAAGTTTGCGACTACTCTAGTTCAAACTGCTGGTGACTTAGGTTCGTTCTTCGATTTACCTACTGAACAAGCCTTATACGCTATACAGGCGGGTCTTCGTGGCGAATCTGAACCTTTACGACGGTTCAACATTATGATTGACCAAGCAACCATTAAACAAAAGGCTATGGAAATGGGCCTTTGGAATGGTAAAGGTGCTTTAGATGCTCACGCTAGAATTCTTGCTGCTAACGCAACTATTTTAGGTCAGGTTGGAGTTGCTCAGGGCGACTTCGTTAAGTATGCAGATACTTACGGAAACTCTATTAAGACTGTTTCAGCGTTATGGCAGAATTTGCAGAAAGACGTTGGAGGTGCTTTACTTCCAGCGTTAGCCAAACTCTCTGGGGCTTTGATGCCGATTATTGAGAAACTTGGGCCTGTGATGGAGAAAGCAATTTCTTCTCTAGCACCTGCTATCGAGGCTTTGACTAATTCATTCGGCAGTATTATTCCTATTCTTGACCCTGTATTCGCCATTGTTGAAGTCGGTGCATCAGTATTCTCTGCTTTTGCTACAAACGTTTTGCCTCTTATTGCTACGATGCTTGAGAAACTAATGCCTGTATTCCAGACTTTAGGTGAAACTTTTGGCGAATTGCTTTTGAAATTAGCCCCAGTAGCAGCGGAGATGCTAACTAGATTAATGCCTACTTTTGACGAATTAGTAGGATTATTGACGACGGTGGTAGTTCCTGCAATTCAATTTGTGGCCGATATGTTGGCACTAGTTCTCCCATTCGGTATCACAGAGGCCATCAATTTCTTTAACACTTTTAAGCCTGTAATTATTACTATTACTGCTTTATGGGTGGGATATAAATTAGCATTGTGGGCTTATTGGAGCACGGTGAAAATTGTTGCTCTTTGGGATAAGATTATGGTTGGTGCGACTCTCGCTCAAACTGCTGCTACTTGGTTGGCGACGGCTGCTCAATGGGCTTTAAATATCGCTATGGACGCTAACCCTATTGGTTTATTAGTTGCTGCAATAGTTTTGGCTATCGCTGCCATCGCTGCTATCGCTGTTGGAATTTGGTATCTCGCTACACAAACAACTTTCTTTCAAGATGTTTGGAATTATTGGGTCAGACAATGGACTACTACTATTGATGCGATTGTTCGTGCTTTCAATCATATGTGGCAAGGTATTCAAGATGTGTGGAATGGCCTAATTGATTTGTTCACTGGTAAAGGTGGCGACAAATTGCTGAAAGGTATGGGCGAAATTTGGGCTGGAATTATCGACCTTGTTAGAGGTTGGGTTAACGTCCTAATTGAAAACATTAATACGTATTTCGGCTGGACTGGTATTCACATCGATAAATGGTTGAATGAAGACGAGGCTAAGGCTGCTGCAGAGAAAGACGCTAAAATTGCTGCTAAGGCTGCCGAGAAAGCACAAGATGCCTACACTAATTCGTGGAATAGGCGAGCAAAGCAAGCACGGTTAGATGAATGGCACAAGAAACATCCGAAATTAACCGCTGCACAGCAGGCTGCTAAAGACAAAATTGCACAGCAAACCGCTCAACAGCAAAAGGCTATCGCTGATTTAGGAAACAATTTACAGAAAACTATCGACGGTCTATCTCCAATTCCTCTTTATGTGCAAAAGATGGGGCAAATCGAAAAGGCTGTTTATGATGCCAGCGTTAGCGTTAATAAAGAACTAGATAAGGCCCTTGCTGCTGGAACGATTAATCCTAAGCAATACAAGTCGATTAAAGCACAATACGATAAGCAATTCAAAGAACTTGACGCTATCGCTAAGAAACGTGATGACCTCGCTGAACGTATGGCTAGACGTAAAGCAATTTACGACAATATGTTTAAAGACATCACGGACAACGCCAATATTACTAAATTAGGTAATTCGGCTGAGGGTATTCTGTGGCAACTTCAAAATTATTATCAAGGGTTACAGCAATACCAAAAGAATCTCGCTAATTTAAAGCAAATCGGTATTAGCGATAAACTTTATGAACAAATTATTGGTTCTGGTTTTGAGCAGGGGCTTGCAACGTCTACTGCTTTGTTGTCTCAACCTGCTTTAATCTCCGATATCGAAACTTTAACTAAAAATATTGATGATTTAGGCGGAACTATTGCACAGACTTCCGCATCGTCATTATACACTTCTGGCCAAAGTGCTATTGCAGGATTTATCGACGGTCTGCTGTCTGACCAAAAGGCTTTAGAAGATGCTGCTACTAAAATCGCCAATACTTTAACTAAACAAGTTAAATCTGATTTAGGTATCAAATCACCATCTAAAGTATTCCGAGGAATCGGTAAGGCTGTTGGCGACGGTTTCAACCTTGGTTTAGGTGATGGAAACTTCCCTCAAACTGATTTAGGCAAAATATCTTTACCTAATATGTCTAATTCTGCTGGCACAAACACAACTACCTACAACATCACGGTGAACGCTGGTGCTGGTGCTAATGGAGAAGACATCGGCAAAAACATTGTTCAGGCTATCAAAACTTACGAGAGACAAAATGGCCCAGTATGGAAAAAGGCTTAAATGGCTGCACCAACATTGCT
>Ga0214917_10000843_pt1 | contig 39838 bp, 33 predicted proteins | sample LL_1208_BB_MetaG_FD_177983 | JGI IMG/M metagenome (GOLD analysis project Ga0214917, IMG submission 177983) | Freshwater microbial communities from Lake Lanier, Atlanta, Georgia, United States - LL_1208_BB | ecosystem: Environmental > Aquatic > Freshwater > Lake | place: USA: Georgia | collected... | reverse complement strand
TGCCACTCGCCCCGCTGGCATCACCGCCTGCTCCACGACACACTGGCCGGTGCGTTCGACGGTGCGATCGAGTCGGGCCGGCTCGAATGCCGCGACGCCTCCGGCCGCCCGCTGCCACTCGGTGATTTCGCCCGCTCAGGTCCCGCCGCATGACCCGCCACGACATGATCACGAGCCCGGCCAATCCCCGCGTGCGCGACGCGGCCCGGCTGCGCGAGGCCGACGCCCGCCGCGCGACCGGCCTCACGCTCGTGGACGGCCTGCGCGAGATCGACCGGGCGGTCGCGTCCGGCGTCGAGGTCCCGGAGGCGTTCCTCGACGTGGAAGCGCCGGCGGATGTCGCTCGCGACGACCTCGTGCGGCGGCTGGAGGCACGCGGCACGCACATCATCGCCCTCGCCCGCCGACCGTTCGAGAAGGTGGCGTTCGGCAGCCGCAACGAAGGCCTCGTGGCCGTGGCCCGTTTCCAGGCCGGCGGTCTCGACGGCTTCACCATCGCCGCGGATCGCCCGGTGTTCGTGGTCGAGGGCGTCGAGAAGCCCGGCAACCTGGGCGCGATCCTGCGGACGTGCGATGCCGCCGGGATCGCCGGCGTGATTGCCTGTGGCGGCGGCACCGACCCCGCGAACCCGGCTGCGATCCGGGCGAGCCTCGGCACCGTGTTCGCGCTCCCGCTGGCGGTCGCCTCGACCGCGGAGGCGATCGCCTGGTGCGGTCGCGACCGCCGGCGGGTCGTCGCCGCGCTGCCGCGGGGCACACGACTGTGGCATGAACCGCGGTTGACCGGCGCGACGGCGATCGTGCTCGGCAGCGAGGCCACCGGCCTCTCGGACGACTGGCAGCGGGCGGCCGACGCCGGCACGATCGTGCTCGAAACCGTCCGACTGCCGATGCGAGGCATCGCCGACAGCCTCAACGTCTCCGCCACGGCGGCGGTCCTGGCTTACGAATCGCTCCGTCAGTCCGCTCCCTAGGGAACACGTCGTCTCGTCGCCGCTCGTTCACGCTCCCGGAGTTCGAACCACTCGCATGACCGAACTGTTCGACACGCTTGCCGCCCAGGCCACGCGCGGCCGCGACGACCTCTTCGCCACTCTCGCTTCCTCGCTCACCGAACGTCGGCGCTGGCACGCACTCTTCGATCTACGGCTGCTGGAAGCGCGGGCCGCACTCGGGCTCCCGCTCACCGGCGATCTCGGGACGCTCGATGCCGGCGCCCGTGAGCGACTCGACGAGCGGTCGCTCGCCGCCTGCCGCGAAGTGGGCTGGCCGCTGTTCGACGAGGGATCGGTGGCCGCCGGGTGGATGTATCTGCGGGCCGCTGTCGAGCCGGCCGAGGTGGCGACGAAACTGCGCGACCTGGCGGCCCGCCTGCCCGCCGACGAAGAGGCCGCCGAAACGCGACGCGGCGAGATCTTGCATGTCGCGCTGTGGGACGGGATCGATCCGGCACTCGGCATCGAACTCGTGCTCGAGTCCCAGGGGACGTGCAATGCGATCACGGCCTACGAACAGGGGGTGTCACGCCTCCCGGCCCCCCGGCAGCAGGCTGCGGCGGCCGTGCTCGTGGCACACCTTCATCACGAGGTGCTGGCGAACCTGGCGGCCGACCTCGAGCGCCGCGGCCTCGTCGAGCCGGGTGCTGCATGCGGCTCGATCGTGGAGCGTCTGACAGCCGCAGGTGGTCTGATCGATGACCCGAGCGTGCACGTGGATGTGTCGCATCTTCAGTCGGTGCTCCGGATCGCCCGGGTGGCGACCGACCGGGCCGTGCTCGAACAGGCCTGGCAACTCGCGGTCTACGCGTGCCGACTGCCGGCCGAGGCGACCTATCCGGGCGAGCCGCCCTTTGAGAACGTCGGGGAAGCGTCACGGCTGTTCTATGCGGCGCAACTGGGCCGCGATGTGGACGCCGCCGTCCGGTACTTTCGTTCGGCCGCCGCGACGGCCCGGCTCGACGCAGCAGGCACGCTGCCCGCCGACATCCTCGCGCTCCTGCTCTGGCGGCTGGGCCGGCCGGCCGAGGCCCTCCACGCCGTGCTCGAACGACCAGCCGACGGCGGGATGCCGAGCGTCGTGCAGACGAGCGGCATGCTGCCGTCGCTCGTGGAGATGGCGGTGGCGGGCGACGCGCTCGACGTGCTCCGTCAGGCCTGCCGCGACCGCGGCGACGAGATCACGTTCGCCGCCACGTACGCGGTGCGTCGCCCGAACGTGTAGCGCCAGAGCCGAGCCTGGAGCGCCAGGCCCGGAGGGCCGGGGAACCGCCAGCGGGCGGAGGCCCGCCAAGGGACGGTCGGCACGATCCCGAGCCGTCCCGGAAAGTTGCCCCGGCTACTTGCACGTCCGGCAGCCGGTCCACGTGGCGTAGCCCAACTGCTCGGCCGTCATGAATCCTCGGCCAGGCGGGAGCTGCCACGGGGCGAGCATGTCGGGGCTCTGCATCCCGCCGTTGCAGCCGCGCCAGCGGTTGCAGGCGTCACACGGATCGCAGCGGCTCGGCTCGTGCTTCGCGCCGCAGTACCGCGGGCCGCACCCGGTGTCGCCGTAGGGCGTCTCCATGCCCGCGACACCCGGGCCGCACCGCCGACAGCGGCACGCCTCACCTGCCGACGCCACGCAACCGAGGAGCCCGCCGATCACCACGGCGATGACGCATACGTGTTTCATGCCAGTCGTATCGGTCGTGCGGCACCCACGTCGGCGTCACGCACCGGGGGAACGAAACGATCGCATGCAGCTTGCCTGGCTTACCCGCATGTGGGGCGACCGTCCCGGTTGCCACCAGGGCCCGCTTGCCCGCGTTCCGCCCGTTCCATCACCGCCACGGGCGGCGCGGCTCAGACGCGCTCGAAGAGCCGCACGTAGTCGCGCGCGCTCGTATCCCACGACCAATCCTGCCCCATCACCTGCCGCACGAGCCCGCTCCACAGCCTGCGGTCGGCATGAGCCTCGAGCGCGCGGTCGAGGGCGTGCTCGAGCGCGAGTGAATCGAAGGCCTCGAACACAAACCCACTCGCCCGGCCGCTCGCGAGCGTCTCCGGCGTGGCATCGATCACCGTGTCGACGAGCCCACCCGTCGCCCGGACCACGGGGATCGTGCCGTAGCGGAGTGCATAGAGTTGCGTGAGGCCGCAGGGCTCGTAGCGGCTCGGCACGAGTGCGATGTCCGCCGCCGCGAACACGAGATGCGCCAACTCCTCATCGAACCCGATCACCAGGTCGATCGCGCCTGGATACGCCGCGGCCGCGTGGCGCAGCGCCGCCTCGGTGTCGGCGGAGCCGGTGCCGAGAATTACGAAATGCGCCCGGCCGCCACCCCCCATCCGCCCGAGCATCTCGATCACGAGATCGATTCCCTTCTGCTCGACGAGCCGGCCGACCAAGGCCACGAGCGGCCGCGGGTCGGGGGCCGCGTGGCCGAGCCGGGCGGCGAGCGCGATGCGTGCGGCTGCCTTCCCTTCGCCGGCATTGTCGGGCCCGTAGCTCCGCGGAATGCATCGATCGGTGGCGGGATTCCAGACGGTCGTATCGATGCCGTTGACGATGCCCACGAGCGTGTCGCTGCGGGATGCGAGCACACCCTCGAGACCGCAGCCGCCGGGGGCGTGCTGGATCTCCCGGGCGTAGGTGGGGCTGACGGTGCTGATCGCATCGCCGAACACCAGGCCCGTCTTCAAAAAACTCAGCTGCCCGTAAAACTCCATCTGCTGCCAGTTGAAGTATTTCCAGTCGAAGCCGGTGAGCAGCATGTCCCAGTGCCAGAACAGGCCCTGGTAGGCCATGTTGTGGATCGTCATCACCGACCGGGCCTGCGAGAGCATCGGCCAGGCGTGATACACGAGTTTGTGGTAGGCGGGCACGAGTCCCGCCTGCCAATCGTGGCAGTGGAGGATGTCGAAGGGGCGATCCTGGCGACCGGCCAGTTCCAGCGCGGCGCGGGCGAAAAAGATGAATCGCTCGGCGTTGTCTGCGTAGTCTTCGGCGCCGCCGTAGAGCGTGGGGCGATCGAAGAAGGCGTCGTTGGCGATGAACAGTGCCGCGGCGTCCGACCCCGGCAGCCGGCCACGGAGAATCCGCGCCGTCGCCCGGCGGGTCCCGAGCGGCACCTCGAAGGCGAGCCCCGTCTCCTCGACGGGCAGCCCCTTGGAGAACACCTCGCGGTAGGCAGGCATCACGAGCGTGACGTCGCACCCGAGCCTGGCCAGGGCCCCGGGCAGGGCGCCGGCCACGTCGGCGAGACCGCCGGTCTTCGCGAACGGTGCCGCCTCGCTCGCCACCATGAGCACGCGCATCGGCTGGGCTTCCACCGGGGATGGCCACGGCCGCTCCGCCGGCCTGTGTGGCAAGTATAAGATGCTCCTCAACCTCATGTCGCCGCTCGTCAATCCCGCCGCGCCCTTCCGGTTTCGCCTCGTCTGTCCACGGCGGGCGGCGCTCTGGCCACCTGCCGCCGCCAAACTTGACGAAGCCTGCAGGCTTCCGGCGCTCGCACCGCTCGCCAACGTGCCCGACGTGCTCGATCTCTGGATCGCGTGGAACGATTCCGGCCTCGGCGTGCGCGGCATCGCCAGGGGCGTGGGCACATCGCGCTGGTGCCAGCCGACGCGGCCCGAGGACAGCGACGGCCTCCACCTCTGGATCGCCACCCGGCCGACGGGCGACAGCCACCGCGCCGGCCGCTATTGCCGCAGGCTCGCTTTCCTGCCCACCGGTGGCGGTCGCATGGCCGACCAGGCCGTGGCCGTGGCCGCCGCGATCCCGCGCACGAGCGAAGTGCCCGCGGAACTCCCACCGGGCGCGGTGTCGATCGCCGGCAAGCTCACCGCCGACGGCTGGCAGATCGACGCCTTTGTGTCAGCCGCCGCGCTCCCCGGCTGGGATCCCGCCGACATTCCGCGTCTCGGATTCTGCGCCGCGCTCGTCGACCGCAAGCTCGGCCGCGTGCCCTTCTGCGCCCCGCCCGAATACCCGTGGGACGGCGACCCCACGACCTGGGCCGAACTCGAACTGGCTTCGTAGTAGAGCGCGCGCCGGCTTCGGGCTCCCCATGTCCCGTCGCCGGACGTTCGCTCCGGTCCTCCAGCCAATCCTGTTCGGCACGGCACTTGCCGTCCTGTGGGGCAAGCGTCTCGCTTGCCGTACGACAGGCTCCAGCCTGTCATGCTTTCCCTCAACGCGCCCAACCCGGCGCGCTCAATTCAGGGCCGGACAAGCGAGACGCTTGCCCCACGCGCGTCACTCGTCGTCGAAGGGCTCGATCTCGACGCGGGCCGGTGGGAGGCTGTCGAGGAACACGCGGCCGTAGTGTTTCGTGAGCACGCGCGGGTCGAGAATCACCACGGTGCCGCGGTCCGCGTGCGTGCGGATCAGCCGCCCGAAGCCCTGCTTCAGCTTGAGCACCGCTTCGGGCAGTTGATACTCCATGAATGGATTGCCACCGGCTTCGCGAAGCGCCTCGATGCGCGCGGCGACCAGCGGCCGGTCGGGCACGGCGAAGGGCAGTCGCGTGATGATCACCGTCACGAGGCAGTCGCCCGGCAGGTCGATTCCCTGCCAGAAGCCGTCGGTGCCCAGGAGCACGCCCGCGGGCCCGGCCCGGAAATCGGCGAGCATCTGGGTGCGCGTGAGGCCGTCGGCCTGGCTCACGAGCCGGTAGTTGCGCCGGGCACACCACCCGGCGAGGTCCGCCGAGGCGGCGGCGAGCGCGGCGGTGCTCGTGAACAGCACCATGGCCCGGCCCTCGCTCCGCTCGACGTAGCGGCGGATCATCCGCACGCACGCCCGATCGTAGGCCTCGCGCTGCTCGGGGTCCGGCAGCCGATCGACGAGCACGAGCGTGGCCTGCCGCTCGTAGTCGAACGGGCTGCCGAGCCGGCGGGTGATGACGCTGCGATCGCCCGCGTCCGGTTCCGATGCGACTCCACGCGCGGCACCCCCGAGCCCGATCCGCTGGCGGAAGAACGCGAATGGATCGACCCGGGGGCCGTCGTCTGGAATGCCTTCCTCGGACCGCTCCCCGCCGACGGCGAGCGTGGCGCTCGTGAGCACGACGGTGCCCACGCGGCTGAACAGCTCGCGCTCGAGCGTCGCCCCCACGTCGATGGGCGCGCCGGCCAGGCGGATGCGCTCCCGGCCCCGGCGCGAGCGCTGGGCCTCGACCCACCACACCGCGCCCGGTTCGCCCTGCTCGAGCCAGGTGCGCACCGAGCCCGCCACGAGCGCGAGGCGGTCGGCGAGGGCGTGGAAGTCGTGCCGCTCGGCGTCGTTCGCGAGACCGTCGGCGGCCGACTTCAGTTTGCGCACGAGGCCGAGGCAGACGTCGCCGAGCGAGTCGGGCACGAGGCGGGGCCGGCGCACGCGCCACGGGCCGTCGCCGCCGCCCGGCACCGCGTGCCGCACGGCTGCGAAAAAATCCTCGGCCGCGCGGCGGCAGCGGAGCACGTCGGGCTCGAGATCGTGCATCTTGTAGTGCACGAGCAGCCCGCGGCGCGTGCGCTCGTTGAAGAGCTTCGACAGGATGCGTTCGACCGTGCCGCTCGAAATGCCCACGCCCAGATGGTCGCCCGCCACGCTCTCGAGCGTGTGGGCTTCGTCGAACACGACCACGTCGTAGTCGGGCAGCAGGCTGGCCCCGGCCCGCCTGATCGCCAGATCCGAGAAGAAGAGCGCGTGGTTCACGACGAGCACCTGGGCATGGTGCATCCGCCTTCGGGCGGCGTAGTAGAAACACTGCTGGTAGGTCGGGCAGGCCCGCCCCATGCAGTTGCCCGAGTCGCTCTCGATCTCTTCCCAGACCGCGGCCGTCGGCAGGCTCGGGAGGTCGGCGAGTGACCCGTCGCCCGTGCGGCGCGCCCAGGAGGCGAGTTCGCGGAGCTCGGCGAGTTCGTCGTCCTCCTTGAACAGGCTGCCCCCGCGTTCGAGCGCGAGCGCGAGCCGCCGCAGGCTCACGTAGTTGCCCCGGCCCTTCACGAGCACCGCCGAAAACTCCCGCGGCATCACCGCCGCCACGAGCGGGATGTCTTTCGTGACGAGCTGCTCCTGGAGCGCGATCGTGTGCGTCGAGATCACGACGCGGCGCGGCCGGCGGCCGGGCGGCGCGACGGGCGCGTCGGACTCTTCGTCCCAGTCGGCGTCCGGCGGCGGCATGTCGCTCGGGGCCCCGTCGTCCGCCTGGTCGGCCGTCGCCGCGAGCACGGCGGGCACGAGGTAGGCGAGGCTCTTGCCGACGCCGGTGCCGGCCTCGATCACCGCGTGTCGCCGCTCGGCGATCGCCTGGGCGACCAGCCGCGCCATCTCCAGTTGCTGCGGCCGCGACTCCCAGCCCGTCAGCCGCGCCGCAAGCCTGCCACCGGGCGCGAGAAAATCGTCGGGAGAGGTCATGGAGCGGTGCAGTCTACCCGGACGGGATGGATTTTCGGGCCGTCGGAAGTACAACTCGATGCATCTCTCCCCGTCGCAGGGCCGCGTCCGTGACCAATCCTTCCGCAGGCCAAACACCGTCCAAGGCGTGGGGCGGCGTGTTTCGGGAGCCGACCGACAAGCGGGTCGAGGCATTCTCCGAGAGCGTGTCGTTCGACAGGCGGCTCGCCGACGACGACATCGACGCCTCGATCGCCCACGCACGCATGCTCGCCGCCTGCGGCCTGATCACCGTGCCCGAGGCCGATGCGATCGCCCAGGGGCTCGAGGAGATTCGAGGCGAGATCCGACGCGGTGCATTCGAATTCACCGCCGCGAAGGAGGACATCCATCTCCACATCGAATCGGCGCTCACCGCCCGGCTCGGCGACATCGGCCGCAAGCTGCACACGGCCCGCAGCCGCAACGACCAGGTGGCCACCGACCTCCGGCTCCACTGCCGGCGGGCGATCGACCGGCTCGACGAGGGTCTGCTCGAACTCCAGCGCGCCTTCCTCGGCCTCGCGGTGCGCGAGCAGGGGCTCGTGATCCCCGGCTACACCCACCTCCGCCGGGCCCAGCCGGTGCTCGCGAGCCACCAGGTGCTCGGCTGGTGTGAGAAGTTCGAGCGCGACCGCAGCCGGCTCGCCGACTGCCGCCGGCGGACGAACGTGCTGCCGCTCGGTTCGGGGGCACTCGCCGGATCGAGCCTCCCGATCGACCGCGACCACGTGGCCGAGGCGCTCGGCTTCGAGGGGGTGGCGGCCAACAGCCTCGACGGCGCGAGCGACCGCGACTTCGTCTGCGAGCTCGCGTTCGTGATCGCACTCACCATGACCCACCTCTCGCAGTGGGCCGAGGAGTGGATCCTCTACAGCACGCAGGAGTTCGGCTTTCTCAGGCTTCCCGAGGGCTTCTGCACCGGCAGCTCGATCATGCCGCAGAAGATCAACCCCGACGTGCTCGAGCTCGTGCGCGGCAAGAGCGCGCGGGCGATCGGCAACGTGCAGGCCCTGCTCGTGCTCTTGAAGGGTCTGCCCACCGCCTACAACCGTGATCTCCAGGAAGACAAGGAGACGATCTTCGACTCGATCGACACGCTCGAGGCGGTGCTCGGCGTCGCCGCGCCCCTCGTCGCGGGCACGTCGTTCGACCACGCCAGGATCGCGGCCACCCTCGAACGGGGGCACCTCGACGCCACGAGCCTGATGGAGGCCTTGATCACGGCGGGCGTTCCGCAGCGGACGGCCCACGAGACGGTCGGCCACCTCGTGCGGCGGGCGATGACCCGGGGCGTGTCGCTGGCGGAGCTTTCCGACGAGGAATTCTCGCGAGAATGGGCAGGCTGGACGGCCGCCCTGCGCGGGGCGCTGGGGGCCTCGAGGGCAGTTGAGCGGATGGCGAGTTTCGGCTCGACCGCGCCGGCCCGCGTGGCCGACCAGATTGTCGTATGGCAACGGCGGCTCGCCTGACTTCCCGATGCTTCCTCGCCGCCCTCACGGCGGCGGTGCCACTGGCGGCCTGGGCGCCGGTTGTCGAAGCGGCCGCCCCGCTCGACCCCTACGCCCAGGCCGTGGTCGATTCGGTGGCCCATCCTCCCCCTGCGACCCCGACGCAGCTTCTCGAGGCCGCAGCGAAGACCGCCGCCGTCGAGGCTGTCGACGTGGCGATCGCGTATGCCAGGCGACTGGCCGACGTGCTCACCGACGCCGGTGAGGGCCGGGCTGCGATGCTGGCGCGACTCGGCGACGACGCGCCCCCGGGCAGCCTGCTCCGACTGGAGTCGGTGCTGGCCACCCACGCGCCGGACCTGCTCCCGGTGGTGGAGGCGATCGAGGAGACGGGGCGGCAACGCCGGCGGGATCCGACGCGCATCGCGCGGGCGGTGAGCGATCTCCGCAGCCCCGCGTTGGAGACGCGCCAGGCCGCGACGACGACGCTCGGCCGTGCCGGCATCGCCGCGCTCCCCGCTCTCGCGGAAGTGCTCGCCGGCGACGACGACGCGGGCAGTCGCGCCCGGGCGATCGCCCGCGGGCTCGTGCGCGACCTCGGCGACGAAGGCACATCGGCGCTTCTCGCACAACTCGGCTCGGCCGAGGTCCGCTCGTGGCCGGGCGTGATCGCGGCGCTCGACGCCACGGAAGCCGATGACATCGCCGAGTTCCTGCTGGCTCCCTGCGTGGTGCCGGGCACGCCGGCGGAGATCCGTAACCGTGCCGCGGCGGCCCTCGAGCGGATCCACGAACGTCGCACGGGCGCGCACGAATCGTGGCAGCCGCCCTCCCGTGACGAGGCCATCGCCCGAATCGCCCGGCGGCTCGACCACACCCTCGCCCCGGCCGCCATCCAGCGCGACTGCCGCGACGTCATGGCGCTCGAGCGGCGACTCCGCGAGGCACTCCATCTGGCCCGCGATCTCACCGCTTTGGGTGCCACGGAACCCGACGCCGTGCGGCTCGTGTTGCTCGCACGGTTGGCGGCGCTCGTCGAGCGGCCGCAGGCTCCGCCAGCCACCGAGCCGGACTCCGCACAACTCGGGTCGGCGCTCGCCGGCCCGGATGGACTCGATATCGAAGCGATCGCCGACACGCTCGACCTCGCCGTATCGCGGGGATTGTTCCGGGCGGCGGCGGCGGCCGCCCGCGGCATCGAGGAGGCGGTCCTCCCGCCGGACGGCCCGCTCGACGTCCCGGCGGCCCCCCTCCCGCCCGCGGTCCGTCGGGCGCTCGTGCGGGCGCTCGCCACGCCCGACGCGATGCTCCAGTTCACCGTCGCCCGCACGCTCAGCCTCACCGCCGGTCCGCCGCCGTGGCCCGGCTCGAGCCGCGTGGTCGAGACGCTTCTCCACGCGGCCAGCGCCGGCGGCGTCGATCGCGTCGTGGTCGCCCACCATGACGCCGACATCGCGCAGGAAATCGCGACCGGGGCGTCGCGCTTCGGCTACGCGCCGCTGGTCGTCTCCACGGGCCGTGCCGCCATCCGCGCCGCGCGGGAGGAGGCCGACGTGGTGCTCGTGATCCTGGGGGCGCGGATCATCCTTCCCACGGCGTACGAGACGGCGCAGTTCATCCACGAACAGCCCTTCGGCGACATTCCTCCGGTGCTCGTGGTGATCGATCCGCTCGACGATGTGGCACGCGGGCGGTTCCTCACGCAGGCGATCCTGAAGTTTTCCGATCTGGAGTGCGTGGCACTCGTGGATCGGATGGAGAGCTTCTTCCTTCCCGGTCCCGCCGGCGACACGGCAGGCCGCCCGCCCGCGCCGCCGCGCTTCCCGACCGCGCTCGCGGAACTCGCCGGACCCGAGGCGGCCGACCCGGAGGCCCGCCGGGTCCGCGCGACACTCCGCCACGAACGGGCGAAGCAGGCGGCAGCACTGCTGACGATTCTCCATCGCCGGGGCTGGGAACTTCCCTCGGCGGCATGCGCGTGGCTCGAGCGCGCTGGGGCAGGCGCCGACCCCACGGAGTACAATCGGCCCGCGACCGCGCCGCCCCAGTCAACCTCCCCCGATGCTGCGCTCCCCGAGCCAACCCGATGATGACACCTCATCCCCGATCAAGGGGCTGATCGGCTCCGGTCCCGCCATGGCGGAGGTGTACGCGATGACCAGGCGCGTGGCCGCCTCCAATGCGTCGGTGCTGCTCGTGGGCGAGACGGGCACCGGCAAGGAGCTCGTGGCCAAGGCGATCCACCAGTTGTCACCGCGCGGCAGCGGGCCGTTCGTGCGCGTGAACTGCGGGGCGCTCTCGGAGAGCCTGCTCGAAAGCGAGCTCTTCGGCCATGTCCGCGGGGCGTTCACCGGTGCCGTCGCCAACCGGGCCGGGCGGTTCGAGGCCGCCCACACCGGCACGATCTTCCTCGACGAGATCAACTCCACGACGCCGAAGCTCCAGGTGAAGCTCCTGCGGGTGCTCCAGGAACGGGAATTCGAGCGCGTCGGCGACACCGAGACGATCAGCGTCGACACCCGCGTGATCGCGGCGAGCAATCGCGAGCTGCTCGACGAGGTGGCCAGGGAGAATTTCCGGGAGGACCTCTACTACCGGCTGAACGTCGTGCCGATCTACCTGCCGCCCTTGCGGGCCCGCCGCGAGGACATCCCGCAGCTCGTGAGCCACTTCCTCGAACTCTACAACGAGGCCAACGACCGCTACGTCGTCCACATCCACAAGGATGCGATGGAGGCCCTGGCCCGCTACCACTGGCCGGGCAACGTGCGCGAACTGCAGAACGTGGTCGAACGCTGCGTCGTGATGGCGAACGGCGACGAGATCACGCTCGACCTGCTGCCGCCCGCGATGCGCGGCGACCGGCCGGCGATCTCGATGCCCGGTCGAGGGGGCGATCTCGACAGCCTGGCCCGCGAGCTCGTGGAGCAGGGGATGACGACGGCCCCGCCCGACGACGAAAACCTGTTCGACCGGATCGTGAGCCGCGTGGAGCGGGAGCTCATCTCGCAGATGCTCGCCGCCTGCGACGGCGTGCAGCTCAAGGCCGCCGCCCGCCTCGGCATCAACCGCAACACGCTCCGCAAGAAACTCCTCGAGCACGGACTCGAGGGGGCGTGACGGCGTCTCGCGGGATCGCGGGGCAGTCGGCAGTCGGCACATGCGGGACGGATGAATCGGCGTCGTGCGTGGCTCGGGGCCGCCACCGTGCAGTCGGCACGAGGGGTGAGGCGAGGGGTCACCCCTCCCGTCGAGCCGGCGTACGCAGGCAAGCGGAGCCAGGATGGCGAAGCGCAGTCGGAGTCGAGTGAGCGGAGGGCTGGAGGCCCGCAGCGAACGTCCGGCGAAACGGTACGGGGTGACCCCGAGCCGGGTTGGGCGCGTTGAGGGAAAGCATGACAGGCTGGAGCCTGTCGTACGGCAAGCGGGACGCTTACCCCATGCGCTACGCGGTCATTTCGCGGGCGTGGTAGCTCGAGCGGACGAGCGGGCCCGAGGCGACCCGCTTGAAGCCCATCCGTCGGGCCAGCGCGCCCAGTTCGTCAAACTCCTCCGGCGGCACGTACCGTTCGACCGGAAGCGAGTCGAGCGTCGGCTGGAGATACTGTCCGAGCGTGAGGAAGTCGACGCCGTGGTCGAGCAGGTCGGCGAACACGTCGAGCAGTTCGTCGCGGGTCTCGCCGAGGCCGAGCATCAGCCCGCTCTTCGTCTTCACCTCGGGCGCGAGCCGCTTCGCGTCGGCGAGCAGCCGGAGCGTCCACGGGTAGACGCTCTTGCGGCCGCGCACGGTGCGGTAGAGCCGCGGCACGGTCTCGGTGTTGTGGTTGAAGACGTCGGGCCGGGACGCCATCAACCGCTCGAGGGCATTCTCCTTTCCGAGAAAATCGGGCACCAGGACCTCGACCACCGCCCCGGTCGCGGCCCGCACCGCCTCGACCGTGCGCCGGAAGTGCTCGGCGCCGCCGTCCGGCAGGTCGTCGCGGGTCACGCTGGTGATCACGACGTGCGCGAGTCCCAGACGTTTTGCCGCCTCGGCCACGCGGTCGGGCTCGTCGAGTTCGAGTTCCTCCGTCTTGCCCTTGGGCACCGAGCAGAAGCCGCACGGCCGCGTGCACACGTTACCCAGGATCATGAAGGTGGCGGTCCGCGACGACCAGCATTCGAGCCGATTCGGGCACTTGGCCGACGAGCAAACGGTCTCCAGCCGGAGTTCGGCGATCAAGTGGGCCGTTTCCGCATGGCCGCCACCGGCGCCGAGATTCTGCCGCAGCCAGGGGGGCAGCCGACGCACCGGTGCCGGCGCGGGAGTGTCGAGGCTCACGACGGTGAGGGATGGAAATGGAACGTTCGCGGTGCTATCCGACACGACTCTTCATCTCCGACCGGCCGGGGAGCCTCACCGGCAGCCCCGACTGGATGTGGGCCCGCGGGAAGCCGAACGCATCGACCACCTGCTCGACCAACGCCGCTCGCACGTCCTGCATCCGTACCGGCCGCTGCACGTCGGCCTCGATCGACCCCATCGTACGCATCCCGGCCGCGGGGGCGAACGGCAGCGTGCGGACGCGCGGAAAAATCGTCAGGTCGGGCCGCACGTTGAGGAACGCCCCGTGCCATACGACCCCGCGTCGGATCGCCACGGCGACCGCCGCCAGCAGGCCGGTGCGGCCGAAGACGCCCGGGAGGCTGGAATCCCGGGCGGCACCGCACCGCACCGCCCGCACGGCCGCCTCGAGCGCGTGCTCGAGACGCTCCAGGTAGGCGGCCACATCGTGCCGCTCGATGCCCAGGTCGGCGAGCGTCGCGAACAGCGACAGGCTGACCTGCCCGGCGGCGTGCAGCACCGCGCCGCCCCCGCGGCCGATGAACCGCAGCGGCAGCCCGTGCCGTCGCAACTCCTCGTCGCTCAAGTCCACATCGGCCCGCGAGCCACCCCTGCCGATCGTGATCGCCGGCTCGGGCTCCGCGATCACCAGGGTGGGCGGACGTCCGTCCGGCTCCGAGACGTCCCATGCCAGCCGCTCGGCGAGTGCGAGCGAGTCGTCGAGGCCGATCGGGCCGGCGAGCCACACCGCGAGGGGCCGTCGCGCCCGGCCACGTGACTCCGCGACAAAATCCTCCTCCACGTCCATGGCGTTGTTCTACCGCGCGGCGCAGCGGTCATGTGCCGCCCAGGATCGCCTCCAGCGCCTCCCACGACAGCGTCCCCCATCGCACCGCGTCGGGGAGCGTGCCGGCTCGCAGTTCGACGTCCGGCCCGGCCTCGGCCTGCTCGAGCGCCCGCTCCACCGCCACCCCGAGCCGTTCCAGCCAGTCGGGGATCTCGACACCCGACCCGCTGGCCCGTCCCAGCAGCCCCTCGGCCCGCCGCTCGAATCGCTCACCGGCCCCGACCGGCGCGCCGGTCGTGGCCTCGCGCACCGCCGGCGGGACGAGCGCTTCGAGTTCATCCTGCTCCAGCACCTCGGTGAACGGCCGGCCCACCCGATCGGCCACGCTCGCCAGTCGCACGCCCCAGAACGCCTCCAGGCTGGCAAGGCGGGTCGCGAGATCGGCGGCCGTTTCACGGGTCTCCTCGCGCATCCGGCCCCGCCACGCCGCCGCCGCCTCGTGCAGGCCGCGTCGGGCGAGGACCCGGTGGGCCATGCCGACCGGCCGCAGCGTCCACGCGATGCGGTCGTACTCCGCCTTGAGCCTGAGAAAATCGAGCAGGATGTGCAGGTGCTCGCCGCGGTCCGACTGCGTCGTCGTCGAGTTCCAATCGCGATACTCGGCGTGATTCTCCGCGACGCATTCCAGCACGAGCCGGAGCCGGGCGGCCGCCTGTCGGACCGGTAGCCGCTGCGACGCGAGGTCTTCGACGAGCCGCGCCGGATAGCGCGGCCGGCCGTCGACCGGCTCGTCGACCGGCTCGTCCGCATGCCGCTCGACGAGCTGCTCGAGAAACGGCCGCACACCGCCCCTGAGGATTCCGCGCAGCGACGGCGGAGCGAGCAGGTGCTGTGTGAACAGGCCGGCGCCGTAACGCTCGATGAATTCCTTGACCGCGGCGAAGGCCTTGGGGTCACGGACGCGCTCGAGCACCGAGAGCCGCAACTGCCGGGCGTGCGTCATCCAGGTGTCGAGCAACTTCGGGACGAGCAGCGCCAAGCCGGCGAGGATCCGCTCGGTCACCGTCGCCGCGGCGACGCCGTGGCCATCCGGACCGGGGGTGCTCGCACTCTCCACGATCCGTTCGACGAGCGCCGCGGTCGCCGCCTCGAACACGCGGTCGAACTCGCTGACGCTGGCCGCACCTGGCGGCCGCCGGCTCTCGAGGGCCTTGGCGAGGTGCACGACGGCGAACGTCTCGGACACCAGGCCGAGCCGCGGCAGACAGGCGGCGAGTCGCTCGAGCAGCCTCGCCCGCCCGCGCGCGAGGACGATGCGAGCCGGCCGGCCGCCGCGCGACAGCGGTACGTAAAGCACGGGCTTGCCGACCAGCCTGGCCTGCACGACGTCGAGCGCCGCGCGGGCGGCGGGTGCGTCGCCGGCGAGGAGCGCCGCGAACAGTCCGCCCACCGTCGGCCGCAACGCATCCCGATGGGCGAGTTCCAGCCTGGCCGAGAGGATGCGAAGCGTCTCGGTCGCCTGCACCGCGGCGTCCACCAGCCGCTCGACGGCGGCATCGCGCTGCCAGCGCACGCGGTCGAACTCCGCCGGCGGCATGCCGGGAGGGGGAACCGCGTCGGTCGCCGCCAGGTGATCGGCGGCACGCACGAACGTGCGCCGCAGCCGCCGGAGGGTGTGCCGCCAGCCGAGCGCGGAATCGATGTCGGCACGCGCCGTGACGCTCCCCTCGCGGACGTCGATGACGCACGCCGCCGTGGTGGCGTGTCGCAGCAGCCGCCACACGCCCGCCAGGAAATCGGCCGCCTGCTCGACCTCCGCGGCGGTCCCCCGCCGGGCGTTGCCGGGCAACTCGACGTCGATCATGCCCCCCTCGATCCCGTCGTCGGCGGAGTCGCGCCACACCATCGACTCGTACGCGGAGGCGACACGCTCCTCGTCGTCGTGTTCTTCCGACGCCGACTCGTCGCCCTCCTGTCGCGACGGCCCCGGCGACGGGCGGACGGTCCCGTCGCCGTGTGCGGCCACCTGCTCGATCGCATCCACGACGGCGATGGTGTTGGCCTCCACCAGTTCGAGAAACCGACGCACGCGGGCCCGGCCGGAGGCGGTGGTGTCGGCACTCGCCCGCGCCGTCCACCGGGCAGCCGCCGCCAGCCACTCCGCGCCGGACCGCTCGACCGCCGACCCCTCCAAGAGCGACGCCCAGTGCACGAGCAGCCCCATCGCGCCGTCGAGATCGCCCTCGTCGAGCAGGGCGGCGGCGGCCTGGGCATGGCTCTCCGGCGCCGAAAATCCTCCCACCTCCTTCCGCCAGAACGCCGCCGGGGGCGCGGCGTCCACGAAGGCCCGCCGGCGTTCGAGCGCGCCGGTGACCTCCCGCGCCGAGTCGAGGATCTCCCGGCCCGAGAGGTGCGGCACGCCCGATACCGTCGTGGTCGCGAACCGGTCCCACCAGGCCGCCAGTTTTTCCAGCGCGGCGCCGGCCCGCGCGGCCACCGCCTCGGGGCCGTCGAGGCTGCTCTCGCGCCACAGCGTCGCATAGCCTTCGAGGATCGAGCGGGTGACCTCCACGAGATCGTTCACCCGCGGGTCGGTGAGGCTCTCCCCGCCCGGCTCGTGCAGCGGAAACTGCCCGCCGAGCCCGAGGATGTTCCACGGATCGACCGCAGCACCGCATCCGACCGCCCGGAAGAGGATGTCGGTCGCCGCGTCGAGTTGATCGAGCGCGGCGGCGGCGGCCTCGCCGGGCGGCATCTCCGGGCGGCTGCGCAGGGCTCCGACCGTGAGGCTCGTGATGCGCGCAAGCAGGCGGGCCGACGCCGCCGGCACCATGCCGACGAGCCGCTCGGCACCCTCCGCCCGGCCCAGCCGCGCGAGCACCGCCGCGAGGGCCACGTTCTCGACCTGCCGCGCCCGGCGGGCCGCGAGCAGGGCATTGATGTGCCGCCGCACGCCACCGAACGGCTGCCGCAGCCGCTGCATCTCCGCTTCCAGCCGGCCACGGTGATCGGCCGACAGCGTGCCCAGGAGCCAGCGGTAGAACTCGTCACGATACCCCGCGATCCGCGGCAGCAGTTCGGCCAGCGGCAGGCCCGCCTGGTGGGCCCCCGGCCCCCGGCCAGAGAGCCCCGACGCCATGAGCATCACGCCCGCCAGCACCGCCGAAGCTTCGCTGCGCAGTTCCGACTGCCGCGTGGCCGACGCGTCGAGCGGCGAGCCGACGGCCGCCTGCGGCCACGACAGGATTCCGTCGAGCGTGGCCTGCTGCACGACCATGCGGCGGTAGTTGCCCCGGGCGTCGATCCGCTCCGGATCCCAGAGGCCGAACAGATAGTTGGGTCGGCTGGCCGCCGGATGGAGGAAGTCGAATGCCCGCGGGTCGATCGCGAGTTCCTCCAGGAGCGCGAGATCGAAGTCGGCCTGATCGAGGAGCATTGGCGGCGCGGCGGCGAGGATCGCGAGGGCACCCGCCACGAGGTCCCGGTAGCGGCCGTGGGCCACGCCGGCGCCCGCCACGAACAGCGGCAGCGGCCGCACCCGCTCGTGCGGATACGGCTGCGACAACCGCCCGTTCTCCAGGACGGCGACGGGCCGCCAGCCGACGTAGTCGTTGAGCCGTTGGATCGCGCCGGCGACCACGGCCGACTCGGGGACTCCGTCCGCCTCCGGACCGCCGGCGGCGAGCAGCGCCTGGGCCGCCGCGGCGACGAAGAATGGACGCTCGATCGCGCCGGCGGGCTGATGTTCGAGCAGATCCACGTGGAAGCCGCGGTAGCCGGGCAGCACCCGTTCCTCGAGCGCCGTCAGGCTCTGCCGCGCCTGCCGCGCGTCACGGAACGCAGGATCGCCCGCTTCCAGGGAGGCCAACCGTTCCCGCAGGCCGCGCAGCACGGCGGCCAGGGCGTCCGGCCGCTCGGTGATCACGCCCGCATCCTCGGGTTCCACCGGCGCGAACAGGTCGCTCCAGCCGCGCCACACGGCGGGGTCGAAGGCACCCGCCGAGAAGTTGAGGTAACCGAGCACGAGCGCCGCCGGGTCGGATCCGCGGGATGGCGGCGTGGCCTGCGACATGCGAGGGATGGGGGGATGGCGCCGGTGGAAACGGCTGGAGGGGCGGAGGACGGACCGATTCGGGCGGGAATCGACCGCCGCAGCGTACCATTTTTGCAGTGTCGCTTTTCGGAACTATGGTTGCCTTCATGAGCAACCAACCGAGCATTTTCGCGGTCCCGCACCGCCGGCGACTCGCCGTCGCGCTGGCGATCGCCGCGTGGAGCACGCTCCACGATTCCGCCTCCGCCGACTGCCTCCGCGGCACGGCGGCCGACCAGGTCGCCGCCGCGCATGCCGGCCTCGACGTCGAGTGGCTCGTGCAGGTGCCGTTCGACGCCTCCCGCGCGCAGGTCGAGCACGTCGTCATCGACTCCGGCCTCGTCGTCGTGCAGACCGGTGACGGCAACGTCGTCGCCGTGCAGTCCGGCGTCGCCGGCCCCGACGCCCCGCTGCCCGGCACGATCCTCTGGAAACACCCGCTCGACGCGGGCGCAGGCCCCTTCCAGCCAGCGGCGGTCGGCACCGACATCGTCGCCGTCGCCCATGGCGACGGGGTGCACGCCTTCGACCGGACGACAGGCCAGGCGCTGTGGAGCAGACGCTTTCCCCACCTCGCCGACGCGGGGGCCGCCGTGTCGGGCGGCTGGGTGTACACCCCCTTCGGCGAAGGCAAGCTGATGCGGCTGCCGACCAATCCGTCGCGGACCGCGCGGCCGGCCGACGACCAGGCCGCGGCCGACGCCGGGGGCGACGGCAAGCCGGCCGCCAAGCCCGTGCGGCGGAAAGGCCGCCCGCGAGCGCAGAAGGTGGAGAGCCTCGATCCGATCGTGCTCGAGGCGGGCGGTCCCGTGTCGCTCCAGCCGCAGGCGTTCAAGGGCGGCACGCTGTGGTGCACCGACGAGGGCACGCTCGTGGTGCTCGACCCGGGCGGCGACGGCTGGCGCCGCAACGAATTCTTTCTCGATCGACCGGCCGCAGGTCGGCCGCTCGTGCATGACGGCGCGATCTTCGTCGCCACCGCCGAGGGCGACCTCGCCCGGATCGAATCCCGCGAGGACGCGGCGGGCAGCCTGAAGCTCGTCTGGCACGTGTTCCTCGATGCCGAGCCGGGGTCGATGCTGTTCGCGTCGGGCGAGCGGCTTGTCGTGCCGCTCGGTGACGCGGGCCTCGCCGTCCTGTCCACGAAGACCGGCGAACTCGTGTGGCGCGGCCCGATGCGCGGGCGGATCACGGCCGTGGCGGGCGACCGCATCTGGCTCGTCGATCCGACGGGATCGCTCGTGAGCTTCGACCTCGAGACCGGCGCCCTGCGCGACCGCATGTGCCTCGGCGGCTTCACCTTCCCGGTGGTCAATCAGGCCACCGACCGGCTGATTCTCGCCTCCCCCGCGGGGGCCATCGTCTCGCTCAAGCCCGCCAGGGCGCAGTAGCGCACCGCTCATCGCGGCAATCCTGTTCGGCACGGCGGTTGCGTTCCTGTGAGGCAAGCATCCCGCTTGCCGTGGGACAGGCTGACAGCCTGTCGTGCCTTGCCATCAACGCGCCCAATCCGGCTCGTGCCGACTGCACGGTGGCGAACTCAGCGAGGGGCTGCCGGTGCCCCGGCGCCGGGCTCTGGGAGCAAGCGCAGCCAGGATGGCGAAGCGCAGCGGACAGGCAGGGAGCGGTGGCCACGATGGCCACCGCGAACGTCCGGCGATGGGGCATTGGCGGCCCCGAGCCACGCGACGGGTAGCTTTCAATGCGTCAAAAACTGCAAAAGTCGAAGCTAGCCGCCGTCGCTGACCTCCACCGTGACGGGCAGGGCGTTGACGCTGTTCGCCGCGCCGTCGCCGAAGCGGCCCGTGGCCCGGATCGTCACGCTGCCGCGGCCGAGCAGTTCGGCGGGCACCTCGATCGAACTCACCGCCTCCTGCGTGCGGCCGAGCACGCGGCCCATGGCGAAGATCACGACACCCTGCAGGCCCTCGCCGGCGACACTCACGCGCACCGTACCCGATGGCTTGACGCGGCGGGGCTCGACGGACAGGGAGAGCGTCCGGCCGTTGTTGGCGAACGACACGGGCATGATCCACCGGCCCTGGGACTCGACGGGCGACGACTCGATGGCGACGACACGCAGCTCGTGATGGCCGTCGGCCATCTGCGTCGTGTCGATGGGGAGCCGCTCGCCCGCCCCGCACTGGGCGAGCCGCACCCCATCGACGTACAGTTCGAAGCGATCGACGGAACCGCCGCCGGGGACCGTCGCCCGCGGCTCGAATTCCACGGTGCCGGCGAGCGGTTCGTGGGCCGTGACGGCACGTGCATCCGGTGCGACGACCGCCTCGACCACCGGGATCGAGGCCCACGGACGGCAGAGCGGATCGCCCACGACGATCAACTGATAGGGGGAGCGGACCGACTGGTAGAAGGCTTCGGCCAGGCTCGCACCACGGGCGTAGTGCACGTGGATCGACGGGTGGGGAAACTTGGCCTGCAACGCGTACGGCTCGATCACGGTGCCGCTGGAGCCGGCGGCCCCGGCCCGCAGGAACACCGACAGCGGCGTCTGCCCGGCCGCTGGCGTGAAGATGCCGCCAAAACTCGTCAGGTTCTCGCAGATCGCGCCCGGCACCACCGCACAGCCGCTCCCGGCCCAGTCGAGATCGGCGGCGCCGGTCATCAGCCCCGCCACGTCGCGTTTGCCCACGGGCAGCGAGCCCTTCACGATCGCGGCCTTCACCCCCAGCTTCTCGAGCGCCGCGACCACCGCGGGGAAGGACGGGCTGCGGGTCGTGGTGCGCACGTCCGCATTGGTCGCGAAGTAGATCGTCCCGCCGGGACGGGTGCCATCGGCGGCCGCGGCGGACCGCAGGTAGCGGATGATCTCCGGCGCGGTGTTGCCGCGTCCGTCGGTCACGCCCAACACCGCGGACAGCAGGTACCGCGTGCCCCCGGCCTCCATCAATTCCCCATGCGGCCCCCAGCCATACCAGCCCCGGAAGCCGACCGTCGTCGCCGGAACGCCATCGGCGTCCACAGGCCTCCAATAGCGGTTGCTGGCCGGGTCGAGGTAGGCGGGGCTGCCCGCTTGCACGGCCGAGAACAGCGTCGTCATGCCGGTGAGCGAGCCGGAAGGAAACTTGTCGCGGCCGACGAGCTCCCGCGGGAGTTCCCCGCTGAAATCGATCCGCCAGGGGAAATCGGTGGAGTACACGATGGCGTCGATCTGCGGGGCGAGCCTCCGGGAATCGATCGCCTGCAGGATCGGCTGCAGGACGTCGGTGCGGAACGCGCCGATCGTCACCGCGTCGCGGCTCCCCTGCCACGGGAGCATGAGCACGTTGATCGGCGGGATGCCGCGGAGCGCGGCGTAGGCGTTGGCCACCGCGAGGCTGTCGGCGCTCCTGGCGTTGACGACGAGAAACACGTTCTCGGGACCGCCGCCGGCCGGTGCGGCATCTGGAAACACGAGGCCCGCGAGGCCTGCGAGGACAGCCGGCGCAAGACGCCTCAACATCGGCAAACGACCCTCGTGAGCGACGGCGCTGGGCACTCTCGTGTTGTACGTGATTCCTGATCCGGGGGAAACCGGTAGACTCTGCGCATGCTCTTGCACGCGTCCATTCGCGCGTTCCGCGCTTGCCTCTCCAGCAGGGCTTGGACGGGGGCATGGGTGGTATGGCTGAGCCTGATCGCCACGGGCGGGGCGGACGAGCCGGTCGGTTTCTCCGGAGCCCGCGCCTTCCGGCATCTGGAAACGATCGCGGCGCTGGGTCCGCGGCCGAGCGGATCGCCCGGCATGGAGAAACAACGCGACCTGCTGGTGGCCCATTTCCAGGCGTTCAACGCGGCGGGAGCCCGGGTGTCGCGACAGGCCTTTCAGATCCGCGATCGGCGCACCGGCCAGCCGGTGCGGATGGAAAACCTGATCGTCGAATGGCATCCGGACCGGAAGGAGCGCGTGCTGCTCGGCGCGCATTACGACACGCGGCCGTACCCCGACCGCGATCCGGTCGATCCGCGGGGCGTGTTCCTCGGCGTGAACGACGGGGGGAGCGGCGTCGCGGCGCTGATGGAACTGGCGGCGGCCATGCCCGGCCTGCCCGGTCCGGTGGGCGTTGACTTCGTGTTTTTCGACGCCGAGGAGTATGTCTTCTCGCCCCGCGACCCCTACTGCCTGGGCTCGAACTTCTTCGCCCGGCAATACGCGGCCGCCCAGCAGGCGGGCGGCGGACATCGCTACCGGTGCGGCGTGATCCTCGACATGGTGGCCGACCGCGACCTGGAGATCTTTCAGGAGCAGCACAGCGCGAGCTGGCCCGACACGCGGCCGGTCGTCGAGTCCCTGTGGGGCGTGGCCGCGCGGCTGGGGGTGCGGCAGTTCGTGCCCCGGCCGAAGTACACCGTCGAAGACGATCATGTGCCCCTGCGGATGATCGGTCGCATCCCGACCTGCGACGTGATCGATTTCGACTACCCGCAATGGCACACGACGTCCGACACGCTCGAGCACTGTTCGGGAGAGTCGCTGGAGGCGGTCGGAAGCGTGGTGCTGGCATGGCTCCGCGGGCTCGAATGATCGACGGCATGCCCCCTTCCCCTCCTCCCGCGCGGCTGGTCGTGCCCGATCTGGGGATGTCCGGCGTGCCCATCGCGGTGTCGCTGTGGCTCGTGCCGGCGGGGGCGGCGGTCGCGGCAGGGGACCGCGTCGTGGAACTGCTGTGCGGCGCGGCGACGATCGACCTCGAATCGCCGGTCAGCGGACGGCTGCTGCGGCACCTCGTGGACGAAGATGACCTGGTCGCCCCCGGCGCGGTCCTCGCGGAGTTCACGCCGGCCGACCCGGAGTGAGGTGCCGATGAGCCCAGTGACCGAACCCACACGCGACGCCGTCGGTGGAATCTGGACGCTCGCCGCCCTCGGCGCGATCACGATGTTCCTCGCCCAGCCCCCCGCCGACCTGTGGCCGCTCGCCTGGGTCGCGCCGCTGCCGTGGCTCGCGCTCGTCCGGCGGCCCATGCCCGCCGGACGGAAAGCGTGGGTCGCGATCTGGGCCGGCGGATGCCTGCACTGGCTCCTCGCCCTGCACTGGCTGCGGCTCCCGCACCCGGCCACCGCACTCGGCTGGCTCGCGCTGTCGGCCTACCTCGCCTGCTACGTCGTGCTCTTCGTGTGGACGACGAGGCGTCTGGTCCACCGGGCCGGGTGGCCGCTGGTGGTCGCGGCCCCGATCGCCTGGATGGGCTGCGAGCAGCTGCGCGGCTGGGTGCTCGGCGGCTTCACCTTCGCCGGCCTCGGGCACACGCAGTGGCGTTGGACGACGCTGATCCAGCTCGCCGATGCGTTCGGCGCGGTCGGCGTGGGGGGCGTCGTGCTGGCGTTCGCGGCGGGGCTCGCGGAGGCCTGGGCCCCGCGCGGCCGCAGGGCTGAGGATCGCGGCCGGCGGTCGCTCGCGGTCGCCCTCGCGGCGGGAGTGCCGCTCGCCGCGATCGCCTACGGCACCTGGCGGCTGGCGACCGCTCCCGCCGACGGCGACCGGCCGCTCGACGTGCTCCTGGTGCAGGGCTCGATCGATACGGAGCTCAAGCACGACCCCGACGCCGCCGGCGACGTCGCGCGTCACTATGACGATCTCACCGCCGCCGCCCTGCGGATGACACCGGAGTCGAAGCCGGACCTCGTCGTCTGGCCGGAGACGATGTGGCGCTGGGGACTGCTCACCATCGCCCCGGAGGAGGTGCTCCCCGAGGCCGTCGTCTCGGAGACGCTCGGCGAGGCACATGACGCACACGCCGCGCACACCCCGATCGACGCGGCGGCCCGTCAAGCTCGCTGCCGGGCGAGGCTCGAGGCACAGCGACTCGACGCCCTCGCGGCCTTCGCCCGTCGGTACGCCGCCCCCTGGCTCGTGGGGCTCGACCGTCAGGAGATCGACCCGCGCGCGCCCGGCGGCGGCCGCCATTACAACTCCGCGCTGCTGCTCGACGCCTCGGGCACGCCGCGCGGCTGCTACGACAAGATGCACCCCGTGCTGTTCGGCGAGCGGATTCCCCTGGGGGAGACGTTTCCCTGGCTGTACCGGCTGACGCCGCTGCCGGCCGGACTCACGCCGGGCCGCGGTCCGGTGGCGATGGAGGTGGCCGGACGGACGATCGCGGCGAACATCTGCTACGAGACGGCGTTGCCGGAGGCCGTGCGCTCGCTGGTGAGCGATCTGGCCCGGGCGGGCTCCCGGCCCGACGTCATCGTCAACCTCACGAACGATGGCTGGTTCTGGGGTTCCAGCGAACTCGACATGCACCTGGCCTGCGGCATCTTCCGGGCGGTGGAGGTCCGGACGCCGCTCGTGATCGCGGCCAACACCGGCTTCTCGGCCTGGATCGACGGCTCCGGCAGGCTCCTCGCCCGCGGTCCCCGCCGGGCCACGGCCACCCTGCGGGCCGCCGTCGTCCCCGACGGCCGGCCGAGCCCGTGGCTGTGGTGGGGGTCTGTGCCGACCGGGGGATGTGTGGCGGTTGTCGTGGCCGCCGCCGTGGGCGGCCTCGTCGAGTGGAAGGCCCGTGCGGCGCGGTCTTCAGCCGCGTTGACCGGCCTGCCGATCCACGGATAGTCTGCAGGGAGAAGGAGCGGCATGAACATCATCGGCAAAATCTTCGTGTTCGCGGTGTTCGTCATGAGCCTCGTGTTCATGAGTTTCGCCGTCGCGCTCTTCTCCACGCACACCAACTGGCGCGATGAGATCAATCGCACCGCCGACCAGGTGCAGGCCGGGAAGCCGCTGGGCTACAAGCTGCAGCTGCAGGAGGCGAAAAAGGAGCGTGAGACGCTGCAGGCCGAAATCTCCCGCCTCACCGCCGAGGTGGCCGCGTCCGAGGTCGCCCGCGATCAGGTGATCGCCAAGATCCAGACGGCCCTCGAGCAGAAGGACAAGGAGCTGCAGGACCTCCGCAAGACCAAGGAAGCCCGCGAGGCCGAACGCGAGCAGGCGCAGGCGGAGATCCAGGTCACCCGCAAGGAACTCGAAAAGGCGACGAAGACGGTCGAGGACCTGCGGGCCGAGATCGCCAAGCAGCAGAAACAGGTGGACGACCAGGTCGCCCGGTCGGCCCAGCTCGCCGGCGAGCTCCACGAGAAGATCGCGTTCCTCGAGATCGCGACCGAACGCAAGGCGCAGCTCGAGAAGCAGGTGGCCAACGCCCGGCTGCTGCTCAAGCAGCACGGCCTGGCGATCGAAAGTCTCCCGCGGGATCACGTGCCCACGACCGGCGGCGTGGTGACCGCCGTCGCGGACGACTCGATCGAGGTCACGCTCGGCGGCGACGACGGCGTGCAGATGGGGCACTTCCTCGAGGTGTATCGCGACGACCAGTATCTCGGCCGCGTGCAGGTGATCAGCGTGAAGCCCGACCGCTGCGTAGGCCGCGTGATCCGCGAGTTCAAGCGTGGTGACATCCAGCCCGGCGACCGGGTGGCCACGCGGCTGAAGGCCTGACACGGCGCACGACCCCGGAGCGACCTCGAGGATGGCAGACGACTCGCAGCCCGTCACGCGACCACCGGTCAACGTCTACACGGCGATGCTGATCCTCTCGTTCATCGCCATCGCCGTGGGTTGCATCGTGCTGGCGCTCGACCTCGGCCGCTACAACTTCGAGATCCAGCCCCCGGCCGACATGAAGCCCTCCTGACGGGAGGCCGCGATGTTTGGCTGGCTGCGAGAGCGGCGACGCCGGGCGATCCGCACGCGGCCCTTTCCACCCGCCTGGCTCGAGATCCTCGGCCGCAACGTCCGGCAGACGGCGTGGCTCGACCCCGACGAGACGGAGCGACTGAGGGCCTGGGTCGCCGTGTTTCTCGCCGAGAAACGGTTCGAGGGCTGCCGCGGCCTGGAGATCACCGACGAGGTGCGCGTGACGATCGCCGGGCAGGCGGCGCTCGTGATGCTCGGGTTCGATGGGGAGCATCTCGACCGCCTGCAGTCGGTGCTCGTCTATCCGGGCGATTACCTCGCGCCCAAGTCGGCGCCCCTCGACGGAGGCGGCGAGCTCCAGTGGCAGGAGGAGAGGCTCGGCGAGACGTGGGGTGGCGGCAGCATGGTGCTCTCGTGGCCCCGCGTGGTGGACGGGGGGAGGCTTCGTGACGGGCCGCGGTCGGTGGTGATCCACGAGTGCGCCCATGCGATCGACCTGCTCGACGGCGAGGTGGACGGCATCCCGCCGCTGGCGTCGCCCCGGGAAGCCCGGACGTGGGCGGCGGCGATCGACGACTGCCAGAATCATTTCGACGAGGCCCTCGACGAGGGACGCAGCGTGCCGTTCGACGACTATGCGGCCGAGAGCCCGAGTGAGTTCTTCGCCGTGGCGAGCGAGTGCTTCTTCCAGGACCCGCACCGCCTGGCGCGGTTCGACGCCACGCTCTACGACCTGCTCCGCCAGGCATGGCGACAGGATCCGAAGTCCCGCGTGCCTGTCGCACGAAGGTAGGCCAGGTATCTCAATCGCATCCCTGAGATCGTCCAATCCGGCTCGGGGTTACCCCGGAGCGTCTCACCGGACGTTCGGTTCGTCGGGCGCGCCGGCTTCGGGGTCCTCAACTCGTAGGCGCCATCCGATCACGATGGCTCATGCAAGTGGCCGGTCTCATTGAAGGCCACGAGTTCCGGGCCGGGCCAGTCGAGGAGCGTGAGCGAGGCGTTGGCCAGCGCGGGGAGTTTCGTGAACGGCCGCTCGGCGGCCTGGGCGAGCAGCGGATGCGTGCGGCCGAGCAGGCTGCCGAGGGCCGCGGTGAGCACGCCGCCGTGGGCCACCACGATCATCTGCCGCACCGGCCGCGCCGCAAGCTTCTCCAGCGCGGCCCGACCGCGGGCGGCGAGGCCGGCCCGCGACTCGCCTCCGGGGATCGCGTACTCGACGTCGCCGCTCCGCCACCGCGCGACCTCCTCGGGAAACGCCGCCTCCAGATCGGCCCACAAGTGCCCCTGGAAGATGCCCGCGTGCAGTTCGGCCAGCCCCTCGTCCACGAGGAGCGGCAGCCCGAGCGTGGCAGCCATCGCCGCCGCCGTCTCGCGGGCCCGCGCGAGCGGGCTCGACCAGATCTCGTCGATCGTCGCGTCGGCGGGCAGCGCGCGGGCCCACGCCGCGAGGTCGCCGGCCTGACGGCGGCCGAGGTCGGAGAGCGAGACGTCGGCCTGCCCCTGCACCCGCGACTCGACGTTGAAGACGCTTTCGCCGTGACGAACGAGGTACTGTCGCATCACCGTGGCCAAGACTACCGCACCGGATCGGCCGGCGGCAGAAGGGCGAGGTCGGATCGGCCTGCTGCGGGCTGTTGACCGTGATGCGCGTGGCCGCCATGCGTCTTCGAGAGCTGCTCGACGAATTCACGGCTCGAGCCCTCGAGCACGAACACCTCGCTCGCGGACTGCGCCGCTCCGTGCGGCCGCACGATGCAGATCACTTCGGCCCGCCCTTCGTGCTGCCGGACATGGTCGAGGAGAGCGCGTTCGCCGTCCGACAAGCCGCGGGCGGAGGGTGCTGGCGTGCCGCTGACCGACGCCGCCGGCGCGGCCGCCGTGGTCGGCGCCGCGGAGGGCGGCGGGGCGACGGAGACGTCGAGCGGTCCGGCGGTGGAGGTGGTCGGGAGCGCCGCTCCGCGATCACGACGGTCGAACGACACCGGGGGCATCTCGCTCGGCATGCTGGGCACGGCCGGACCGGCGGCATCGGCCACCGCCCCGCTCGGGTACACGCTCTTGTAGACGAAGGCCAGCCCCGCCTCGTCGAGCTGCTCGTGGATGGCCGGCAGGGCGGCGAACAGCCCCTCGTTGTCGGTCGGGTCGGCGGCGTTGCAGACGCCGAGCAGCGTGCCATCGACGGCGAACAGCCCGCCGCCCGACCGGCCCTGCACGGGCTGGCCGGCGACCTGCACGTTGGCCGGCCCGAGGTACTTGTCCACGGCGGTCACGCGGCTGTGGTGGATCGTCGGGTCCTGGCCGCCGTTGCAGCCCACGGTCACCACCGGCTCGCCGGCCACGGTGGTGCGCTGCGGGCCACCGACCTTCACCGGCTCGACGGGAGCGTCGGTGAACACGCTGACGAGCGCGAGATCGCGCTTCAGATCCCAGGAGATCACCTGGCCCGCGAGGCCGCGCTGCCCGCCCGGACCGAACAGATCCACCTCGACGCGGCCCTGCCCCTTCGAATCGCGGAAGATGTGGCCACAGGTGAGGATCAGGGCCTCGCCCTGCCGGCAGTCGATCACGGTCCCCGTGCCCCAGGAGACGCCCTGCGCGTCGTCCACCCGCAGCCGGGCCGTCGCGGCCAGCAACCGCTGCTCGAGCGCCATCCGGGCGGCGGGCGCGAGCCCCGCACCCACGGCGTCCACCCCGGGCGGCGTGCGGGCCGGGCCGCGGGCCGGAGCGGTGGAGGCCACCGGCTGCGTCGCCGCGGGCAGCACGCGGGCGGGAACGGCGGCGGCCTGCCGCGGAGCCGCCTCGAGCGCGAGCGGCGCGTCGGACGGGGTCGAGGGAAGCGTCACGCCCGGCACGGCTGCCAGGGGCGGCGCGGTCCGCGGAACGGAGGTCTCGGGCACGCCGAGGGCGCCGCGGCTCTTCATCAGCAGCTGTTCCAGTTCGGCCAGGGTCGTGGCCCCGTTGATCCGGCCCGCTTCATGCCCTTTCACGAGCAGCACGTAGCAGGGCACGCCCGTGACACCGAATCGCTTGACGAGATCGGCCTCGCGATCGACGTCCACGTGCCGGACGATCCAACCGGCGGCCGAGACCTGGCCGATCAAGGGCGCCATCGCACGGCACGGCCCGCACCACGACGCGGCGAAGTCGAGCAGCACCACGTCACCGGCGGCCGCGGCCGCGGCGGCATCTCCCGGCGCCGCGCCGGCGACCCGCATGGCGGTCGCCAGGATGACGACCAGGGGGAGTGTTCGCAGGAAGAAACGCATCGTTCGCTCCGTTGCAGCGGCCGCCGACTGGCCGCGGGCGGGCGGATACTGGCGGCCCCGTGGGCACGCCACAAGGCCACTTTCGTGACCTGCGGGACCGCCAGGAACCACCCATTCATCCCGCGACCGCGCCATTTCCCCGTTTCCGCACGGCCTCTACAATCCGCCGGCCCTCGAGCCCCGGAGCATCATGGCCGCACCCAGCGCCCGTCGGATCCTCGTCACCTCGGCCCTGCCGTACGCCAACGGCCACATCCATCTGGGGCATCTCGTCGAGTACATCCAGACCGACATCTTCGTGCGCTTCCAGAGGCTGCGCGGGAATCGGGCGATCTATCTCTGCGCCGACGACACGCACGGCACGGCGATCATGATCCGGGCGCGGGCCGAGGGCCGCAGCGAACGGGAACTGATCGCCGCGATGCGCGAGGCCCATCTCGCGGACTTCGCCGGGTTCCAGGTCGAGTTCGACCATTACGGCTCGACCGACAGCGACGCCAACCGGACGCTGTGCGGCGAGATCTGGCGAGCCCTGCGTGACCGGGGCCTCGTCGTCTCGCGGCCCGTCGAACAGCTCTTCGATCCCCGGGCCGGCGTCTTCCTGGCCGACCGCTTCGTGCGCGGCGGCTGTCCGAAGTGCGGGGCCGCGGACCAATACGGCGACTCCTGCGAGCGGTGCGGGGCCACCTACAGCCCGGCCGATCTGGTGCATCCCACGAGCACGCTGTCGGGCGCGACGCCCGAAGTGCGTTCGGCCGAGCACCTGTTCGTCACCATCGAGTCGCTCCACGGCTTCCTCGACCGCTGGACCCGCGAGTCGGGAGCGCTCGACGCCCGCGTCGCCAACTACCTCGCGGGGCACTTCCTCGGCGATCCGTTGCGCGACTGGGACGTCTCCCGTCCCGCTCCCTACTTCGGGTTCGAGATTCCCGACGCCCCCGGGCACTTCTGGTATGTCTGGTTCGACGCGCCGATCGGCTACCTCGCGGCGACGGCCGAGTGGTGCGCCCGGCACGGCGAGTCGTTCGACGCGTGGTGGCGGCCCGGCGCCACCCCGGCCGAGATCCATCACTTCATCGGCAAGGACATCACCTATTTCCACACGCTCTTCTGGCCGGCGATGCTCGAGGCCGCGGGGCTCGCGCTGCCCACGAAGGTGCGCATCCACGGGTTCCTCACCGTCGACGGGCAGAAGATGTCGAAGAGCCGCGGCACGTTCCTGCTCGCCCGCACCTATCTCGCCCACCTCGACCCCGCCGCGCTCCGCTACTACTACGCCAGCAAGCTCTCGGGCGGCATCGACGACATCGACCTCAACCTGGAGGAGTTTGCCGCCAAGGTGAACGCCGACCTCGTCGGCAAGGTGGTCAACCTCGCGAGCCGCACCGCGCGGTGGCTCGAGAGCACGGGGCTCTCCGCCGCCTATCCCGACGACGGCGGCCTGTTCACCCGCGCCGCGGCCGACTCGGTCGAGATCGCCGCCGCCTACGAGGCCTGCGACTTCGCCCGTGCGATGCGGGCGATCATGCTCGCCGCCGACCGGGCCAACGCCTACGTCGACGCCGAGCAGCCCTGGAAGCTGGCCAAGGCGGGCCCGGAGGCGGCGCAGAAGCTGCAGGACGTGGCCACGGTGTCGCTCAACCTGTTCCGGCAGCTCGCCGTCTACCTCGCACCGGTGCTGCCGAAGCTCGCCGCCGACGCCGGCGGCCTCGTGGGCGGGCCGATCCGCTCCTGGGAAGAGTCGCAAACACCGCTGGTCGGCCGGGCGGTCGGCCCCTTCTCCCCGCTCATGCAACGCGTCGATGCCAGACAGATCGAGGCCCTGCTCGCCGCATCGCGGGCGGAAGCCGAGGCCCATCCCCAAGGAGGACATGCCGTGGACACGACCACCCCGTCACCCGCCGCCGGAGGCGACCCGGGCGCCGCGCTCGCCGCCGAGCCGCTCGCCACCACCTGCACGATCGACGACTTCGCCAAGGTGGACCTGCGGGTGGCGCGAATCATCGCTGCGGAGGAGGTGCCCGAAGCGAAGAAGCTCCTCAAGCTCACGGTGAGCCTCGGCGGCGACACGATCCGCACCGTGTTCGCGGGCATCAAGGGTTTTCACGAGCCGACGGCGCTCGTCGGCCGGCTTGTCGTGGTCGTGGCCAACCTGGCACCGCGGCAGATGAAGTTCGGACTCAGCGAGGGCATGGTGGTGGCCGCCAGCGGTGCCGGGGCGGAAGGTGTCTACCTGCTGTCGCCCGACGCCGGTGCGCTGCCCGGCATGCGGCTCCACTAGGCCATAGACTTTCTCCATCCCCGGAGAATTCGCCATGGCCCCGAAAACGATCCTGTTTCCGACCGATTTTTCGCTCGCCAGCGACGCCGCCCTGCCGCACGCCGAAGCGCTCGCGAAGCAATCCGCCGCACGGCTCCTGATCGTGCACGTCGAGGAGCCGCCGCTGGCATATGGTGGCGGTGAACTCTATTACGGTCTGCCGGAGCCGAGTTCCGAACGCATCCTCAAGATGCTCGAGGACGTGCGGCCCGCCGATCCCGCGGTGACCTTCGCCCACCGGCTGACGATGGGCGATCCTGCCGGGGAGATCGTCCGCATCGCCGCCGAGGAGGGGGCCGAGATGATCGTGCTCGGCACGCATGGCCGGACCGGCGTGACCCGGCTGTTGATGGGAAGCGTGGCCGAGGCGATCGTCAGGCGGGCGCCGTGCCCGGTGCTCGTCTACCGGGAAACCGCGACCACGCTCGCGGCCCGTCGGCCGGAACCCGCCGGGACCTGAGCCACTCCGCCCCCGATGACGCAGCGCTCGATCCTCGAGTTCCGTGCCGACCTCCGAGGCAGGCTGCGCCGCCTGTTCGACACGCGTGGATTCGTCGAGGTGGAGACGCCGGTGATCTCGGCCGAAGTGTTGCCGGAGGCGCACATCGATCCGCTCGTCGTCCACCTCGACGGCCCCGACCGACCGCCGCACTTCCTGCAGGCCAGCCCCGAAGCGCACATGAAGCGGCTGTTGGCCGCCGGGTCCGGGCCGATCTACCAATTCGCCCGCGCGTTCCGGGCCGGCGAGCGCGGGGAGAGGCACGACGTCGAGTTCACGCTGCTCGAATGGTACGCTCCGGGCGCTGGCAACGACGACGCGGCCGCGCTGCTCGCCGACCTGTGCGGTGCGACGCTCGGCACCGCGGGACTCGAGCGGGTCACCTGCCGCGAGGCTTTCCAGGAACACGTCGGCGTCGATCCGCTGACGGCCACGCCCGCCGCATGGAGGGCCGCCGGCGTTCGATCCGGGCTCGGTCTGCCGCAGGGTCACGCCGAATCCAACGATGCCTGGTTCGAACTCCTGCTGGCCGAGGCCGTCGCGCCCCGCCTCGGACACGGCCGGCCCACCCTGTTGGAGGCGTGGCCGGTCTCACAGGCAGCGTTCGCCCGCATCGACACCCGCCCGCCGTCGACGGCCCTGCGCTTCGAACTGTTCGCGTCCGGTGTCGAACTCGCCAACGGCTGGGAGGAGGAGACCGCCCGCGAGCCGCTCCTCGACCGGATCGCCGCCGCGAATGCCGCCCGGACCGCCGACGGTCGTCCATCCCTGCCGGTGCCCGACCGGCTCGTCGCGGTGCACGGGCCGTCGATGCCGTCGGGGGTGGGCTGTGCGCTGGGATTCGACCGGTTGGTGATGCTCGCGGCCGGGGCGCCGTCGATCGACGCCGTCCGCCCGTTCACCTCGCGGACGGCCTGACCGCCTGCTCCTCCGTCGGCTCGCACGCGGTCACGAGCCAGCGTTCAACCGCGCCCCCCTGCTGCACCGCCACCGATGGCGCGAGCAGGAGCCGCACGTCGCCCGAACCCTGGGGATCCGCCGGGATCCGCACGGCCCACGTTCCCGGCTGATCGCCCGGAACGGGAGCCAGCCGCGGGCGGCCCGCCACGCGGACGGCCAGCCCCGCGACCGCCTGCCGGGCCTCGGGACCGCACATCGCCTCGGCGTCCGCGAGCCGTCCGTCGCGCACGGCGGTGAGGAACAGGTCGGCCACCGCCGCGGCCCGGGATGCGGCGATCGCGCGGGCCGCAAGACTCGCCGCCACCGCCTGCCCGCCGAACCCGGCGGCCAGCGCGACCGCCGCCAGCGCAGCCAGGCGGCCGACTTTGCGGACCCCCTCGCGCTCGACGTCACGGATCGCCGCGGCCGCCACGGCCAGCGTCACGAGCGGCACGACGAGGAACAAGGGGTTCACGACCGCGAGGGCCGAGAGGAGTCCCAGGCCGAGTGCGGCCACGGCAAGCCTACTCACCGGACGGTACTCGGCCGTTGCCCCGTCGTCCGGACGGCCCCCGGGCCCCGACGGCTCTCGGTGACCGCTGCGTGACATCATGGCGTGCACCATCGGCCGGCGTGGCTGCTCAGGACTCCGGACGGATGATCGACTCCTCCTTGGAGATCGCCTCCCGCCGCTTCTGGTGACGCTCCAGGAAGTCCTCCGCCGGATCGAAGGCCGACTCGGTGATGCCGAACGGGCCGTTGCGCGACGAGCCGCGCACCCACCACAGCCAGCAACGGTCCGGCTTGAGGCCGAAGAGCATGCTCCCATTCGGCGGCATCGGGACGATGTCGTTCCGCAGCGGCGCGGTGTGCAGGCTCAACGCCGTGAACTCGACGACCACCCAGCCCGTCATCAGGCCCACGAGGATCCGGCCCGCCAGCTCCACCGGCGGCACAAACAGCACCTTGTTGACCCGTGTCTTGAACAGCTGGCTCGTGACCGTGACCAGCACGATGAGAATGACCGCGAAGCAGATCCACAGCGAGATCACGTCGAGAAAGTAGGTGTACGGGGCCAGGTAGCGCTCCAGATAGGCGGTCAGGGTCTCGTACCAGGCGGTGGCGAAACTGGCGGCGAGCAGGACGTTGAAATACATCATCATGGCCTGGACGAGGCTGCCACGGAACGACGCGGCGACGACGACCAGGAGCACCACGAGCAGGGCGAGATTGATGATCATGACGGATCAGGCCTTCTCCTTCTTGAGGATGCGCTGCACCTCCTCGAGCGTCGTCGCGCCGGCGGCGACGAGCGCCAGGCCCACCTCGCGAAACCGGCGCATGCCATCGTTCTGCGCCGCCTTGACGAACGTCGCCTTGTCCACGCCCCTGGCGATCGCCTTGCTCACCGTCGGTCCGCCGGCGACCTCGACGAGCGCGGCCCGGCCCAGATAGCCCGTGCCGCTGCAGGCCGGGCAGCCGAACTCGGTCGCCCGCTTGAACATCAGCCCCTCCTGTGCCGGCAGCTTGAGGCGGGCGAGCATCTCGGGCGTCGCGGCGTATTCGACCGCGCACTTGGGGCACACGCGCCGGATGAGCCGCTGGCCGGTGGCCACCTGCAGCGCCTTGGCCAACTCCGGCCGCGGCACACCCAGTGCCAGCAGCCTGTCCACGGCCGCGACGGCGTCGTCGGCCCGCAGGCCGACGATGACGAGCATCTCCCCCGCCCGCTTGACCAACTCGATCGCGAGCGGCCCATCCTCGAGTTGCGGTACGACCAGCGCCGTGGGATAGCCGCGCATCGCCTGCTCGAGCACCGCGACCGGCGCGAGGTTCTCCGCGCCGCCCCAGCGGAACGGCTTGACGTTCTGCAGCTCGCGAAACGGCGTCCGCTCGTCTTCGAGAATCACGAAATCCCGCAGCAGCCTGTCGGCCGTGAGCACGACCTGGGCGAACGTGGTCGTCAGCCCCTCCCGCGTCGGCGCCGAGACGACGACGAGACTGTTGACCAGCGACAGCGCCTGCTTCACCTTCGCCGCCTCGGCGGCGTCCATGCCGAGCCCCTCGAGCGAGCCGAATCCCGGGGGCGGCTGCTGAAACTCCAGGTGCATCCTGATGCCGGAATCGCTCTTCTCCAGCGTCACCTGGCAGGGGATCGATCGCCGCTGCAGCCCGACGGTAAACCGGCCCGCCTGGCGCCGGCCAGCCTTCGAGGAGATGCCGCACAGCGTCTTTACGACCCCGAGAACCTGCTTCGCTTCGGCGGCGTCGAGCGGCGGGGCGTTTTCCCAGGCATCCACGACCTTCAAGCCGATGCGCTGGCGGATGAGCTGCCGCAGCGGCTGCCAGACGCCGTCGATCAACTGGCGGACGCTCCCTCCCTGCTGGCCGATCTCAACGACCGCCTCATCGGCCCGCATGGCGACGCACCGCTGCACGATCTCGCGGAACACGTCGAACCCCTCGAGCGCCGATGCCTCTGCCAGCCGCGCCTCGGGCGCGGGAGCGTCATCGACGGGCGTGGCGCCGATCTCGACGTCCGGCAGCGACGCGGCGAGCGAACGGCTCTCGAGGTCGATCTTGATGCCCATCCTCCTGAGCAGCGGCTGCGCCGCCCGGGCTGCCGACAACGTGGCGTTTTGCAGCGACACCACCCGGCGGTCCCGCGGCAGCGGGCGATCGCGGAGCACGGCGTACGGCAGGAACGTTCCCAGCCACGCCGCCGCCGTCAGGCCGCAGGCGGCGGCGGAGAGCGGGATCCACCACGCCGCGAGCGCCACGAAGAAGAACGGAAACGTCAGGATCGGCAGCCACATCGCGGTGAACGACTTGAGTTGCCCTTCGTCCGTCCCCGCCCAGATCGTCGTGGCAGCCCAGCCGACGACGAGCAGCCACCACAGGAATGCCGGCAGGACGGCGAGCCCCCCGCCCGGACCGCGCTGGAACCCAGCCGGCTCTTCCTCCCCCGGCGGCACGGCGGGCGGCGGGGCGTTGGGATCGACCTGATCCATCTGCGGCCGCGGCTGCTCGGCGGCGGCCGGTGCCGCCGCCGGCGGCTGCCCACCGGCCGTCCGCACCACGAACGGCACCGCCAACACCGCGACCAGCCAGACGGCCGTCGCCCATCGCCCGCTCGCTGACGCCATCACATCACCCCGATGCCCTTGAGGGCCATCGTCAGCGCCTCACGATTGGGGGCGATCTCGAGGGCGTCCTGTCGATCGATCAGGCCCTGGTCGATCAGGCTCTTGAGGCTCATCGTGAAGTCCTGCATCCCGTCACGATGCGACTTCTTGATGTGGTCGGCGAGCAGGTGATCCTGCTCCTCGAGCACGTACTTCCGCACGAGCACGTCGAAGAACATCATCTCGACGACGGGCACGCGGCTCACGCCGGGCTTGATCGACTTGAGCAGTTTCTGCGCGACGATGCCCTTCATGTTGAAGGCGATCGCGCTGCGGATGGCGGCGTGCTCCTCCTGCGGGAAGAGGTCGAGGATGCGGGTCACCGTGCTCGGTGCACTCGCCGCATGGATCGTGCCGAACACGAGGTGGCCCGTCTCGGCGGCGTGGATCGCCGTCTTGAACGTCTCCACGTCACGAAGCTCGCCCACGAGGATGATGTCCGGATCCTCACGGACCGCGTGCTTCATCCCGATCTCGAAGTTCTTAACGTCGGTGCCGATCTCGCGCTGATTGATCAGGCACTTGTCCTCCGTGAACACGAACTCGATCGGATCCTCGAGCGTGAGGATGTGCTTGCGATAGTTGCGGTTGATGTAGTTGAGCATCGACCCGATCGTCGTGCTCTTGCCGGAGCCGGTGACGCCGGCGAGCAGCACCATCCCCTGATCGAGCTGGCAGAGCCTCTCGATCGCCGGCGGGAGGAACAGCTTCTCGAAGTCGGGAATGGTGTTGTTGACGCGGCGGGCGACCATGCCGAGGGCGCCCTGCTGCGTGAGCAGATTGACGCGAAACCGCCACCTCACCCCATCGACCACGCAGGAATACGCGAAGTCGCAGCCGCCGTCAGTGTCGAGGATCTTCCGCTGCCGTTCGTTGAGCATCGGCAGGCACAGCTTCCGCATCTGCTCATCGTCGATCCGGGGCGCCTTGAGGGGCTGGAGGGCGCCCTTGACCCGCATGAAGGGCGGCTGCCCGACCTTGAGGTGCAGGTCGCTGCCGTTGAGCCGCACGAGCGCCTCGTAGAGTCGGTCGATCTCCAAGCCCGGCCGGCCCGGCGCCGGCCTCACCGGTGCGGCCGCCGGTTCGGAGGGGGTGTTTTCGATCGTGGCCATGCTGAACCTGCCGGTCACGGCCGCCGGCTTCACGGCGGCGGCGGGGGGCGGACGGGAATACCCCGCCGCTGGAACAACTGCTTCACCTCCCGGATCGTACACTCTCCGAAGTGGAAGATTCCAGCGGCCAGAGCCGCGTCCGCCCCTCCCAGTGCGATCGCGTCGGCGAGGTGTTCCGGCTGGCCCGCGCCGCCGCTGGCGACCACCGGAATGCCGACGGCGCGGCTTACGGCCGCGGTGATCTCCAGGTCGTAGCCGTCGCGGGTGCCGTCGCGGTCCATGCAGGTGAGCACGATCTCCCCGGCGCCGAGTTCTTCCACGCGCCTGGCCCAGGCGACGGCCTCGAGGCCCGTGGGCTCCCGGCCACCGCTCACGAACACCTCCCAGCATTCCCGGCCGTCGCGGCGCACCCGCTTGGGGTCGATGTTGACCACCGTGGCGCAACTGCCGAGGCGGTCGGCGATCCGCGAGACGAGTTCCGGCGTCCGCACCGCCGCGGAGTTGATGCTCACCTTCTCGGCGCCCGCCTGCACCAGCGCGCAGGCGTCGTCGAGCGAGCGGATCCCGCCCCCCACCGTGAACGGCATGTAGATCGTCTCCGACACCCGCCGCACGACGTCGATCATGATCGCCCGCCCCTCGTGGCTGGCCGTGATGTCGAGGAACACGAGTTCATCCGCTCCCTCGGCCTCGTAGCGGGCGGCGACGGCGACGGGGTCGCCGGCATCGATGAGATCGAGGAACCGCGTCCCCTTCACGACCCGCCCCTTGTCCACGTCGAGGCAGGGGATGATCCGCTTGGCGAGCATCAGTGCGGGCGCCCAGGGCCGGTGATCGTGCCGTCGAGCGGGCTCGACGCGGTGGCGTAGAGCCGCTTCGGAATCCGGCCGGCGAGAAACGCCTGCCGGCCGGCCTCGCAGGCCGCCTTCATCGCCAGCGACATGCGGAGCGGATCGGCGGCGTGGGCGATCGCCGTGTTGAGCAGCACGCCATCCACGCCGAGTTCCATCGCCTCGGCCACGTCGCTCGCCGTGCCGACTCCCGCGTCCACGATCACGGGATAGTCCGGGTCGCCGTCCTTGAGATACTCCAGGCAGATCCGCAGGTTGTTGGCGTTGAGAATCCCCTGGCCGGATCCGATCGGGCTGCCGGCGGGCATCACGCTCGCGGCCCCCAGTTGCTTCAGCCGCCGGGCCACGACGGGGTCGTCGCTGGAATAGACGAGCACGGCGAAGCCGTCGGCGACGAGCCGCTCCGTCGCCTCCAGCGTGCCGACCGGGTCGGGCAGGAGCGTGCGCGGGTCGCCCAGCACCTCGAGCTTGACCCACTCGGAGCCGGGGTTGCCGAGTTCGCGGAGCAGTTCCCTCCCGAGGCGGGCCACGCGGACGGCGTCGGCTGCGGTGAAGCAGCCGGCCGTGTTCGGCAGGATTGTGTATCGCTTCGCGTCGAGGTGGTCGAGGATGTTTTCGCCGGCGGCGTTGACGAGCCGCTCGCGGCGGACCGCGACCGTCACGCAGTCGGTGCCGGAGGCGGCAAGGCAGCGGGCCATCTCGGCGTAGCTCGCATACTTGCCGGTGCCGACGACGAGCCGGCTGGCGAGCGTGATGCCCGCCACGCGAAGCGCTACGTCGGGCGACGAAGCGGAAGGTCCGGCGTCGGTGGAGCAGGAGGCGGGGGGAGGGTTCATGCGGAAGCGGTGACGAACAAGGAGTCGGCCGGGACGCGGCAATCGGGCATCAGCCGCCGCCGACGAGCGTCACGATCTCGACGCGGTCGCCGCCCTTGAGCATACAGTCCGCGAGGCGGGCCCGCGGCACGACCGACTCGTTCACCTCGACGGCCAGTGGGCGGCCGGCGAGCCCCAGCCCCTCGACGACGTCGAACGCCGTCGTGCCGGCGGCGACCGGGAACGGCTCGCCGTTGAGCATGATCAGGGGCCGGGTCGGGGGCGGTTCCTTGGCATCCATTCGTCGCGGCGCCTCGCTCGGAGGCTATTCCTTCTCCTTGCGCGGCTTGCCGGCGTTGGTGCCGGCCTTCACGCCACCGCCCCGGGGTCGGGCCACGTCGAGCAGTTCGAGCTTGGCGATGAACGGCGTCGCCAGCGGCTGCTGCGCGGTGAACGGAATCGCATAGGCGGCGGTGACGCCGGTGGAGGAGTCGGTGACGTAGAGCACCGACGACGCGAACGTGGCGGCGCCGCCGGCCTGGAGTTCGGCCGCTCCGGCCACCATCAGAAACCTCGGGTTCTTCGCCTGCCCCGCCTTGAACCCGAGGTCTTGGAGCACGTTGTGCTTGTAGGCGCCGGCGAATTTACCCGTCGTCGGATTGATCACTCCTCCGGACAGGTCGCCCGTCTCGAAGTCGAGCATGAACAGCCCTTCGACCCCGGCGTTGAGGGGGACGGTGCAGACGGCGAACGCCTCGTCGGCGAGCGCCGTCAGGGCGTGCACCGGCACCGGCGTCATCAGCCGATCGACGGCCAGGGCGAGCCCGACCCCCACGGCCACGAGCCCCACGACGACCGCCGGCCCCACGACGTACGAGCCGTCCACTCGCGCACACTGCATGAACTTCACGACCAGACTCCTTCCGCGTCCTGCGGACTCCAGACACACCGACCCGAAGTCCTCACGGCTTCGCAGGCGCGGCCGGAGGCGTGGCAGGCGGCTGAGCCGGCGGTGCCGCCGCCGGCTCAGCCGGTTTCTCAGCCGGTTTCTCAGCCGGTTTCTCAGCCGGTTTCTCAGCCGGTTTCTCAGCCGGTTTCTCAGCCGGTTTCTCAGCCGGTTTCTCAGCCGGTTTCTCCGCCGGTTTCTCAGCCGGTG
>Ga0214917_10000842_pt1 | contig 39874 bp, 4 predicted proteins | sample LL_1208_BB_MetaG_FD_177983 | JGI IMG/M metagenome (GOLD analysis project Ga0214917, IMG submission 177983) | Freshwater microbial communities from Lake Lanier, Atlanta, Georgia, United States - LL_1208_BB | ecosystem: Environmental > Aquatic > Freshwater > Lake | place: USA: Georgia | collected... | reverse complement strand
TGGTTGGTCAAAAAACTTTTGGTAAGGGCTTGGTGCAATCGGTTAGGGGCCTATCCGATGGCTCCGGGATGACGGTAACTATTGCAAAATACCTCACACCCAGCGGCAGAGATATCCATAAACATGGGATTCAGCCAGATATCGCTGCCAAACTCAGCGAAGAGGATGCAAGGAACCTTAAATTTGAGCAGCTGGGAACCAGGAGCGATCCACAATACAAAGTTGCCGAAACAACTTTAAGCAAGCAGCTAACTGCTGCATCCGCTGGTGTTATCAAAGCAAAAATCTATAACCCAGCCAGCTCTAATATCCCCGCAGCGCTAGGTGCTGGAGAAGATTAGCTCCTTTGGAACTACTTTTTCTAAGCCGCCCCTCCCACCGGTTGCATGATCCCGCCGCCTGGGTTTGAGTCGTCGTCGTCGTTGCTGCCATCTTGTTGAAGCAAGGCGAACACACCAAGGCCGGCGCATGCGATCAAAGAAACCAAAAACCCAAGGCCGGATGCAGTGCCACCAAGGTCTAACACTGCTCCAAGGCCATCATTGAGGTCAACAATCGCAGCCATTACTTATTTCCGTTGTAACAAACTTTTGCGAAACTGAGGGGTCCTGCCAATTATGATTGCAGATTTGTGGCTGGAACGACTACCCAACGGTGGCCTTGCTTGGCTCGGGACGAAGACTCCCCGTGCCCTACGTAAATTGCAACCAAATCACCAGAGCCCATTTTGACAAGGCCCAAGGGGTATCCACGTTTAGCGGCAAAACAGGTGAGACTTGCCGCTGAGCGGAAACCTAGGGCTCTAGCAGCTTCAAGACTGGACAGGGAGGAGCACCCCATAAACCTTAGCCGATGCTCGAGGCTAAGCACATAACCATCAAGGGATTTCATTGCCACCGATGGCACCGCCAAGCGCTCCTCCAGAGCCGCAAGCCGGTTAAGCAGTTCAGAATATTCGGGCCCAGGGGCCGGCGCTGACGGTTGTGGCACAAGGGAAGAATCAACAACAACCTTACGCCGCCTGAAAAACATCATCAACAAAGGACCGAGGGGATATATCCCCACTAGGGACCAACCCTGGTCCCCATAACCATTAAGAAAACCCTGCAATTGCACGGCAGGATGTTGTTGCTGCTGCTGGGGGTTCGACAGCTGGGGATGAACGTAGTGGCGAGGAAATTCCTGTTCCAGGTAAGTCTTTGAAAACAACTGCTCCGGAGAAGCACCCAGGGGGGACGGGGCAGGGGGGGATGATGGGGGCCCTTGAACAGACTGAGCCTGAGCAGGATCTTCAACATTCAGGTGTATCACCTGGTATTCCCAAAGCAGCATCAGGAAGATGAAAATCTCAATCTCATAAACCTACTATGGGAATACATTGGATTCGATAAGCCAATTAGAGCGGCCGTTGCAGCTGGCGACTAACAGGTACAGTATTCTGAGCATGATCAAATATCGAACGATCAACAATCTGATCCAAATTACCAACGGAAGCTAAAATCGATCTGATCCGATCTCCATTTAAGCCGATACCGTCAGGAAGTACTACATCGTTATCGAGTTGGAAGAGCTTACGCAGCGCTGGAGATCCATTAAGGGTATTGGCCTCGGCATATTTATCAATTACATTGACAGATGTAACCCCAAGTACAGCAGCCTGTTTCAATACCGCAATAACAGCATTAACAAGATCAAGGAAATTGGACTGGTTCTCATCTACAACTGCCGCAATAGGTTCATAGCTAAACTGACCGGCAAGCATTGTGGTGGGGATTGGATTTTCCTCGCTGGCAAGAAGCTGTTGGAAACCAGCCAAAAGGGCGCCATCACGGGCTATAGCATCAACCTCACTATTACGGAAAGCTTCGTAAAGCTTTGTGGCATTTGCGAACCTCATAACACGAACACTTTCGCCTGTCTTGGCTAGGGCAAGGCGCAGAACTTGGTCAGCAGTTGTGCCATCAATTACACCAATCGTGCTGCCATTGAGTTGATCAATACGAGAGAGGCCAAGCGATGATCGACTCAAAACCCGCAAACCAGTTTGCAGATAAGAATCTGAAAAATCAATACCATACATACCATCACGCCAGAGATTATGAGTAGTTGCTCGTAGGGAAATATCTACGACCCCGTTAGCTACGGCAGCAAAACTAGGGGAGAAAGATAAATCGGTATTAAATTGAACTTTTGACGCATCGCCAAAAATAGCAATTGCCAAAGCTCGCGAAATATCAGCGTCGACGCCCTGGGGTGTTGCATTAGCATCTGGGGAAGAGAAACCTATGGCATCAGCACTGCCATCAGTGGCCACTTTGAGGAAGCCACGCTGATGGATTAAAGCTAGGAGATCGCCGCGATTATCATTTGATATAAGCGGATCAGTGGTACCTTTTCCAAGGAATGGCAGAGTACGCAAAAGGCCACCTTCTGATGCAATATTACTTTCAGTATTATCTAAATTAGGGAAATGACGCTTCCAAAGCTCACTTACATTGCCAAGACGTGCTAACACCTTTTGGGTGAAACCGCGGGCCAACCCAAGCGCCTTGCCAAGGGAGGAAGCTGAATCAGTAATGGGTCCAAGTTCTAGGAAGGTGCGAACATTAGGGTTAATCGCCTGTAGATCGGCTCCATTCAGTTCAGCTTGCTGAAGCAAGCCAGGAAGATCAGCAGCGGAAACACCCAACTCTTCTGCCGCTAAAGGAGTCTGAACGATCCAATTTACGGCGTCTTTTAAATTGCTCTGATTTTCGGGAAGGGCCACAGCAAGGGGTTGGGCGGAGAAACTAACCTCTAGAAGCTTGGATCCATCAATACTCGCCTGATAACCAAGCAAGCGGGTTCGATCCGAAGCGATGGCAGCAATGGTCTTGCTTCGCAACGCTTCAGCCAAGGCAGCAGCGGAAGCAAACTCTCTTACGCTTGCTTGAATGCCATGGGAAGAGAGGAATGCGAGGGCATTGGCTTTTGCCGTTGAACCTTGAATCACCCCAATAGTTTGGTCACTCAACTGGGATGCGGAGGTCAATCCATTAACCAAAAAGCCCTGCATATCAACCAAGTAAGGAGAGGAGAAATCAATGCCAAGGCCTACATCACGGCTAATTGTGTTGGTGCTGCCCACCAGGGCTATATCCGAGTAGCCCGAGCGCACATCACTCAAACCTGTGAGAAGTGCGCTAGTGGGACGAATAGCAAGGCGATCAGGACTTCCAGTGAGCTGTTCGCTGATTGCACGGGCAATATCGACACCATAACCAAACCATTGGCCATCACTTAATTGCTCAGATGTACCCTTAAAGCCCGGGATCATCTCAGCCACTAGCAGGCCCCGATCAACAATGGCTGCCATGGCATCAACTGCACCAAGGTCTGAACGGCGCAGGGCTAAACTTAGACTATCACTTGTAAAAGAACCGATAATTTTCAGAAGAGCTGTTACTGAAGCGCTACCTTGTTCCTGAAGAATAAGGGTAGCGAAATTATCATCAATCTCAAAAGAAAGTTTAGCAGTGGCATCGAGGTTAACCAAACTAATAATGTCTGAATATGGATTAAAATCATGTAGCGAAGAAACACCTTGATCTGCCAATGGGCGATATATAAATACACGATCTGAGTCGTTATCAAAACCAAGATTTATATCATTATCGCTAGATCCAGAAAGAATATGAACATAATCGGCTCCACCACCAAGGTAAAGCTGATCAGCACTACCGTAAAGGACGACAGTGTCAGCAGCTGATCCGGTTTTGATTAGGTTACCACCGGTACCATTTGAATGAATTAACTGGGGATAATCAGTAGACAAGAAATTAAGACTACCGCCCAAATATGTTGCTGGAGCATAGCCAAAAGCAGTTACTAGTGATCCGCTGGAGTTAGCCGCAACCCGGCGGCTAATACGCAAAACACCGTCATTGTAATCGAAGTCGCTTGCGGCGCCTGATAAATCCTCAAAGCTAAAAACGCCATCGCCTACGGGTTTGATGTGCTGGCTGCCGTCAGCGTTGAAAGATCCAATGAAATAAACATCACCATTCTGGCTAAGCATTACTGGTGCATAGAAGCCGGTGCCATTAGAAACTTCCCAATTATGGAGAGTAGTGCTATTGCCACCCTGGGCTACTTGGAAGCCAGAGTCTAAATTATTACGCACAACAGAGCGAAATTCTTCAGTATTAGCTACGGGCACAGGGGTTCCATTGCTGTCTTCAATATAGAAAGACGCAGAACCATCTACTGCCATGGTGAGATTCACCTTGACAAAAGCATAAGTATTGGTGTTTGCACAACTGCTTGACAAGGAAACATCAAGTGTTTCATAATTATGCAAGAAAAGGAGATCACCCAAGCCCGCTTTTGTTGCAGCTGCCATTTCCGTGGCAGAGGAAGTTTGACTGGCAATTTCAGCCCTTAACACAAAGTCAGGGGTGGATGCACCAGTGGTGCTAATAGCAAGGCTAAGGCCAGATCCTGACTGGCTAACCTGCAGATCACAGCCAACAATAATGGGCTGATTACGGCGGGAGAGTGCAAAACGCAATTCCTGGCCGGAGGCCAGCTCCACCTGACTTGTACTATTGGAGAAGAGAATCCGGCCGTAATCATCATCTACCGCACCTAAAGAACCGATCACAGCCGCTGACAAAGTAGGAACGGTTCTTGTGCAATCTGGACTTAGGAAAGCACCTGCCGCATTAACTCGATAAAGCAGAAGGGTGGCTTGACTATCAGCCAAAGATTCTGCATTTAGGGTTGATAGATCAACAAGTACAGATCCAGTGGCTAAACCATTAAGCGTGAGACCAGAGGCGGCATTATTACTTTGTACAGCTCTAACGCTATCTAACAAGAAGCCATTCTTATGAGCTTCCTCAGCAAGATAAACCTTCGTATTAATGATCTGACTGCGCTCCACAGCAGAGCTTGGGGAGGGAAGCACATTGATGGTTGAACGACTGGCTTCATAGGAAACAGTGCCAGCTAATGGGGTACTAATAGATGCATCCGCCTTGAGTTCAGGAGAATCTGTGAACAGCAGGTAAGCGGAAAGATCTCGGATTATCCCATAACTACGACCGCCATTAGCAACCAAGGCAATAGGAGCGCCACGATAGAGAAGATGACCGCCGATAAGTGCAAAATCCTCTGCACGGGCCCCTGGGAAACGAGAATCCAGCACCACAAGCTGATCACCCTGAAGGGGATTGAAATCCAGAATCAAGTCCTGTTCTGTCCCAGGGGGCTTAAGTATGAAACGATCGCTACCAGTACCACCTAGTAAGATATTCAAACCAGTTCCACCGTCTAGAAGATCATTTCCGCTACCACCATCAAGTTTGTCATCACCCTCACCACCATCTAAGTAATCATTTCCAGCCTCACCCCTGAGAATATCTTTACCTAAACCACCGGAAAGCTTGTCGTTACCTACACCACCTAAAAGCACATCGGCACCTGCACCTCCATCTAAGCGATCATTGCCGCTGCCACCTTCTAACTGATCATAACCTTCGCCAGCGTTTATGGAGTCATCTCCCCCATCACCACGGAGCAGGTCATTGCCAAGCAAACCTAGGATAATGTCATTACCCCAACCACCACTAATTAGATCAGGGGCATCTCCCCCTTGCAAAGTATCTGCTCCGATTGACGAGCCGGATGCAGATTGCAGAGCTTCTACATATTCAATCGGTTTCAAGCCATCTATCCTATAAACAGCAGCGGCAGCATTGGAGTTAATGGCAAAACCGCTGTCTACATAACGCAAACTCAAGGAAACCTTATCAATTAGATCATTGATTTCTTGCGGCAACTGAATTGAAATACTTGTAGATGAGAAACCAGCAGGAATAACAATCTCACCTATGTAATCAACAGCTACATCTGAATTACTGCCACTTGCACTAACTTCGCTTCCCTCAGGTGCATCAAGGGTATAGATTAAACGCAGTCCATGGGCTGGAGCTTCAGTGCCAAGGGTAATAAGGAAGCTGGCATTACCACCGGCTAATAATTGCCCCTTTTGAACAGTAGAAACAGAAACCTGATGTTCACTATCTATGGAAATAGCATCTAAGGCGCCCCCCCCTAGCTGGGAAGCAAACCGCTCTTGGAATTGCTCAAAACTGAGAGTTTCCGCAAGAACCTGGGGAAGCAATTCTGTAAGTGCAGTTGTAAGTATAGTTTTAAGGCTGTTAGATGCAGGCAACAAGGAACGGGCAGAAATTCCAGCTGAACTGTATTGATCTGCATAAACCTGAAGCGAATCAATTTCTGCAGACACCTTGGTAAAAACTTCTGTAATCACAGACCTTCGGCTCTCATTAACTGAGGTGGGGCAGAGCTGCGGCAAAATCAAAGACAACAGTGCCCGCTGCTGGTCTAGAGAGCTAATATCGCCGCTAAATATGGCAGGATCAATCCCTGCCAATGCCCCAGCTAGTTTCCGCAGAGACGCCACAGGGCTTAAACCAAACTGCGAACCAAGGCTGGATGCAAGCAACAACAAACCCGACAACTTAACGTGGGCTAATACCTGTGGGAAAGCATTGGCGTCTCCTTCTGCAAGAGCAGCATAGGGGTCATAGGCACTTGAATTTCCATCCACATCAACCACAGCCACGCCAAAGGCTTTCTGGATGGCAGCACTGGTGCTAGCGCCTAGGCCTGCCTCGGCAAGCAAACTAGAAAGGGTGGTAACGGGGGTAAGAACACCGTTGCTAAAGTCGCCAATTAGAACCATACCTGCGACAGGCTTTGCGGTGAGAGAATCAATACCTCCCGTTGAAATCAGCCGGAGGTGCTCATCTTTGAGATCACCGTTGCCATTGATGTCGTATTGCCTAACAATGGCTTGGGAGATAGAAAGAGTAAAACCGCCATCGGCATCAGTAATAGCCGCGGGCTCACCCTCATCCTTTATAAAGTTTTGGTTGAGATCAAGCCACACATCAGCAGCCATTAAGGGAGAAGAGGTACTTGAGCCTGAAGAAATAAGATAACCAGATTGAACCAGTTCACGAATTAAATCGGTTTGAACAACCTCAATGTAACCAGCTGGAATTGAACTAGATGTGCTTCCAGTAATCGCTATATTAGCAGATGAACTTATTGATTCACTTACTGCATCCGCTTTGGGTGTAGTGGCTGATGCTGCTGGCTTCACTGTGATGCCGGCCGCAGCAGAACGGAACACAGGTGCAATCGTAGCAATTAAAATCTGAGACGAGCTAACGCCACTGGGAAGGCTGGCAGAATTAATATTTGAAGCAGTAAGCTGGTAATTAGTTGAATATATAGTGATAGGTGTGGATAGGCCAGTAGAAGTGGAAGCAAGGGAGGTAAAGGCATATTTGCCAACAGCGGCATCAAAATGAGTTTGTAGGGTTCTATTGCTGCTATAGCCGTAGTAATTATTGTCGCTGCCAAGCAGCAGCTGGGAATCATTAAGGTAGGGGTGGCGCATTGCCACAAGATCACTAGAATTTTGCTTTCTTAGGAAACTAATAGTACTCAGGGGTTTATTCTTTTGCGCAGAGGTAAAGGCATCGGCCCGTAACCGCATGCCAGCTGAACTCTCAAAAATAAGATTATTAGAATTTATTAGAGGAAGTTTGATAGCATCAGCTGATGAATAACCCGTGAAAGCAAGCCAAGTAGAACCTCCACTCACATTTGTTTTAAGAGTGAGATTAGCCAGGTTTGCATCAATATTTTTTGCAGAAAGAGTTAGAGAATTAGCGGCTGCAAGAGTTACTGGACTAGTGGTACTAATTTGAAGGGCATCTTGGGCACTTAGGTTGAGAGATGCTGCTGAAACTGAAGCAGGATTGGTGAGGGCTAAGGCACCTTGACTGTTGCTGATAACCACTTGATCTGGGGCGGAAATAGAACCGATGGCAATAGATCCAGGCGCTGCAGCTGAAAGATAAATATCGCTACCAGCCCCAGTGGTGGAGCCAGTGAAAGAACGTAACTGATTGGCCTGGATATTTATGCCATCTCGGGCCACAGCACTGAGGGCTCCGATGGCACGATTAGCTGTGCTTGTTGCAATAACCTTGCCCGCAGAGGCGGTAAGGGCAAGGGAACCACTAGGAGCCTGGCTCACATTGCCTAAACTGATATCACCGCTGCTTGCAGCCATGGAGACACTACCACTGCCGCTGTTTAACTGAGCAATATTTAGAGAAGCAGGGCTGGTAAATGAGAAGTTGCCAGCACTGCTGTTCACAGAAAGACTAGTGGAGCCGGTACCAGCCTGGCTCACAGAAAGTGAATTTCTAGAGGCTAGATTAATGGTGGGACTATTAACCTTAAAGGCGCCACCTGCCTGGCTATCAAGATTAACGCTGGGCGCTGAGAATAAGAAAGATGAAAGGTTGGTGGTGTTAGTCCCAGTAAGGCGCAGGTTCAGAGATCCACTACCACTGTAACTTCCGCCACTGGCACTGGCCAGGGAACCAGCGATCAAATCAAGGGCAGCTGCAGTTAAGTTTCCTCCAAGCGATACGCTGCCTGCAGCATTTACTACCAAGGGCAAAGAACTGCTTAGGGCACTAATGGAAAGACTGCCCGGGTCAGAGAATTTAAAATTGTCTACGGCATAGGACTCATTATTTGCAGACTCATCGAGGGTGCTGCCAAAACCAAGCTTGAGGCTGGAAACACCTGCGGGAATATCAACACTAACTCGGAAAGCCTGGTCATCATAACTTCTATTGCCATAGAAATTGTTAGCATTGGCAATAGGTGTAATTAAATATCTGTAGCCGCTAGCTGTTGTTCCAGCTATCGGCGCAGCTAGGCTCGTACCAACTTGGAAATTAGTACTAACAATAACTGCGTCGTTGGCATAGATACTGAATGCTTCATTATCCCAGCTATCAAGGCGATAGAAATCGAAACTAACTTTACCGCCATCGCCACTGAGGCTAAAGTTTCGCCAGATATCTTGACCATTGGTTTTAGGTCCGTTGGCAAACATGCCAAGCACATTGCCAATGCCACCATTGGCGGTGCTATTCAAAGCTATGGGAGCAGAGATAACAGAGCCAGATTGCTGCCATCCAGCCAACATCGATTCAAAACTTTCATTGAGAAGTATCTGACCAACATTTGTGGTAGCTGTAATATTATCTATGGCATAGGACTCATCATCTACTGACGAATTGAGGGTGCTGCCAAAACCAAGCTTGAGGCTTGAAACTCCTGCGGGTACTGTGATAGATACCCGGAAGGTTTGATCGGAGTATCCGCTATTTCCACCTAGGGAACCGAAATTAGATATCGGGGAAATTGTCCAGCTGTAACCATTGCTAGTGCCAGAGCGGCTGGTAGTTTCGTTGCTGGAACCTTGAAAATTGGTTGAGAGGATTTGATTATCATTAGCAAAAACCCTAAAAGCTTCATTTTCCCAAGAATCAAGACGCAACAAATCAAAGCTGATAGTCCCACCAGCGTTGTTGAAATTAAGATTACTCCAAACATCTTGATTGGAAGATTTAGTGCCATTGGCAAAACGACCCAGGGCCGTGGTGGTGCCACTTCCAGCTAGGAGGGGCACACTACTAAATGTGGCTGCGGTATTCCAAGCAGTGAGGGGGTTATCAAAGGTTTGAGTGGTACTGATATCACCTGCCATTAGCGAGAGGGCACTGGGGGCACCTGCATTCGTACTAGCGATCGTAAGCAACAGCTGTGCATTAGCTTCCGGTTGACTCACCGTAAGTTTCGTACCTGCATCAAGGGTTAGGGAATTAGCCCAAAAAGCTGTGGTACTAGAAACGGGCAGAGCCAAAGTTGTGCCCTTGAGGGTGAGAGCAGCCACAGGGGAGAGATTACTCTGCAAACTAAGTACTCCTGCGCCAGCATCTAGGTTCAGAGTTTGGGGTTGGGTGCCATTAATTCCCGAAAGAAGCACATCATTGGCAAGGCTGATGCCAGATCCCTTAATACCAAGGCTATTAGTCAAAAAGGTGCTGGTAACAGAGCTACTGGCACCATTACCGAGGTTGATGGCACCAGCAGATGTAACACTAATATTTACACCGTTGGCGGATGTAGTAGCTGCGCTGGCAGTGATATTGCCAGAAAGATTAGTTGAACTCGAACCGATGTTATTTATATTAACACGATTACCCTTAATACTAGTAAACGGTGCAGCGGCTGACAGACGGAAATCTGTGGTGTAGCTGGTGGCCACTCCGGTGGTAACTGCTTGGGTTTGGTAAACAGTTTGGTTAACCTGGCGAGGTGTTAACTGGGAAACGGTAGAAACGGTGGTTATATCCTCTTGGTGGTAAAGCGGCTGGGTTTCATAAATAGGAGTAACGATAGAAGTGGTGCTATAGCGATAATTGCTTCGAACATCACTTACATCTTGGGCCACGGATGTCCAATCATATTTGTAATCATAAAAAGTTTCCCTGAGGTCTCGTGCGGGCCCCCAAACAGGAGATCCCTGGGAAAGATACCAATTAGAGTTATTAGATCCGTCATTAAATGTGCCTAACCAATTATAAAGATATAGATAATTTTCATCATTTCTAGAGGTATTTGCTGCCCCCCCATCATTGGGTTCACCAGGCTGCCAATTGATATTAGGAACAGTTAACTCAACAACCCCAGGGAGAGAACCATCGTTAGACAAATCATTCCATTGACCCCCATCATAAATGTTAACATAGCGTTCGCCAGGGCTCTGCCTAACCACAAAGTTATCCATCCCCCAGGACTCATCGTCATTATTTTGATTAAGTTCAGCATCCCAATAAAGGTTGCAATAGGTAACGCCCAGGGGTAGGTACAATGTTACAGAAAAAGTCTGATCATTCCACCCAGAAAAAGCAAAATTACCAAATCGGGTAGGATTAAAACTCATCCTAAAACCATTCTGATTTAGCAGATCAAAGGCGCCCTCCTGCCGATCGAACTGGAAAGACTTGCGCAGATCCCATGAACCAAGATTTGTTTGCACATAAAAACGCATATTTTCATTATCCCAACTATCAAATCTCAGGAAATCGTATGTGATTTGAGTGGTTTGATTAGGATCTATACCCAAGTAAATATAAGTCTCCCATGCGCCCTGATCACCCCAACGGCCATGAAAAGTACCATAACGAGTATCTCTTCTGGTACTTGCAAAACCACTGGTATTAACATCAAAATTATTACTAAAAGTCGTCGTAACCTGCCCAAAAGAATTATTAGGCTCACCTGGAGCCCAATTAGAATAACTTAAGCCAGATCCGTCAGTCCATTGAAAACCAGCCCCAGAACTGGGACGGTAGGCACCGATCCATGCAAGCCCAAATTGGGAATCAATGGTGGCATTTTCAGAAGCATTATCAATTTTTGCTAAATTGCCATCCATGCCCACTGCGTAGGCATTAGCTGTATCCCAATTGGTAGAAGGAGTGGCAAAATAAAGTTGTCTATTGCCCCACACATCACCCATGGGCTGGCCGTTGTAGTAGGTCCACACAGATGAATTAGTGGGCTGATAACCATCTACTGCAAAAGCAATCTGTCCCCCACGACCTGCAGCCTTAGCAGTGGCCGCGGAAACCTCTGCAGCTGTGGTTAGCCTTGCTAACCTGGTATATCCAGCAAATGCTTGACTACTGCCAGAGGCATCGGTTGTAACAACCCTGAGGGCCTCAGATTTTGTAACGGCATCGGTATTGCTTGATGACCCACTGGAGGCTAGGTAGCCATTAGTAATTGAAGGGATGGAACCCACAGTTCGCAAGGTACCAGTACTATTTACCAAGCTCCGGTTAACCAAGGAGGCCGTACTCCTAATATAATCAAGATTTTGACTGTTGCTTGAGGGAGCAAAAAGACCAGGATTTTGATTGGCGTTAGATACAGTCAAATTGTCTATGCCGTAGGACTCATCATCTACGGACTGATCAAGAGTGCTGCTAAAACCTAGCTTTAAAAAGGTTATGCCAACTGGAATCGAGATAGAGATATCAAAGCTTTGATCATTACAGTATTCATTGCCATAATGCGGCGCATAATCATTATGCGGAACACTGGTGGCCGAATAACCGTTTAGATTAGTAGTAAATGGAGCACCGTAGTTAACATTAAATACCAACTGCTGTTCAAAAATCACCTGATCATTGGCATAAACACGGAAAAACTCGTTATCCCATGAATCTAATTTATAAAGAGTAAAGCTTATCTGTCCGCCGTTGCCTTCTAGGTTATAGGTTTTCCAAACATCTTGACCGTTGCTCTTACTGCCATTAGAAAACCGACCCATGAAAGAGCCAAAGTAGCCATTATTTGTAATTGGCACAGCTCCAGATGGCCCAGCCCAGCCAGAGGCTGAGGAGTCGAAGGTTTCAAGGTTTGGCCGTTGGCTATAGCCAAGGATGAATGGAGCATTGCCTTTCTGCGTACCGAATGCTGTGGTAGGGCCTGTGCCGGGATAGGCAACAGAGCTGTAGGTGCTGTTGTCATACCAATCGGGCAAGCGAGAAATCGTGGCATTACTAGTTTGGGGACTGGAGCTGAAATTAGAGAGCAAACCATTAATGCGATAGGTGCGATTACCATTGCTGTCGTAGCTCACACGCCATTCACTGCCACCGGTGTTGCTGCCAGAGAGAGGTTCAAGATCAGAAACTACCGCCGTAAAAGTGGTACTACCAGCGGCTGAATCCAAGGGATTGGATATGGTTTGAGAAAGGGTAGAGGCGGTAAGGGCCGAACGATTTTGGGTATAGAGCACCTTGGCCGTATCAGTGGCCGTGCCCACCCATTCTCTGCTGGCGCCATTGGCATCAGCACTCCCAAGCCCATAAACATCACCTGTAGTTGCGCCTTGAAGCAACTGAGCGCCACTTGGTCCAGAGAAGGGGTACCACGCGGCCAAGGCGTTATCGCTGCCACTGGGACTCAGGGACATATCGCTGCGCACCTCGGCACTGGTTCGGGCATCATTCCAGATCTTTAAATCACGGATTGCCCCATTGAAATAAGCATCACCATTCCAGTTGCTACGGCCCACCCAGGTGTTGCTCCGGACCATATCAGTGGGCAACGCAGCTGAACTGCCGGTTTTAACCAAAACACCGTCTAGGTAAATATTGGTGCTCTTATCATTATTTAGCACCGCAGCCACATGAACCCAACGGTTTATCGGCAAAGGGCTATCAGTAATGGTAACTCCATTACTGATGCCATTACCGTAGGTTTCAAACACCAGCCTGCCTGTATCAGCATAACTGGCAAGCAAAATATTATTGTTAGCTGCAGCATTACCAATATCAACAATGCGCGACCAGGTTTGGGCCTGATTCATATAAACCCAAGCTTCAACTGTTAAATCACCACCAAGGCTAAAATCTGGTAGATCGGCATAATCATTTACGCCATCAAGCTTAAGGGCCTGGGTGGCGGAGGTGGCAGCCGATGTGGTGCTGTAGATGCTGGATGCATTTACCACCGACAGGGCATCAATGCCATAGGACTCATTATTTGCAGACTCATCGAGGGTGCTGCCAAAACCAAGCTTGAGGCTGGAAACACCTGTGGGAACGTTAATATTCACACGGAAAGTTTGATCAAACCAGCCCGTGATCCCATAATGATCGCCATAATCATTTTTTGGTGTAATCGTCCAAGTGTAGTTATTGTTAGCACCGCTAATAGGAGCACTAACATTAGCCATTCCAAAACTGGATTCCAAAGCAATCAGATCATTGGCATAAACTCTAAATTTCTCGTTATCCCAGGAATCAATACGGTAGAGATCGAAACTGACTGTTCCACCATTACCATCTAAATTGTAGGTTTTCCAGGCATCTTGGCCCTGTGTTTTAACTCCGTTAGCAAATGTACCGAGGAACTGGGAGAAATAGTTAATGCTTGTGTTAGTGCCTGTGCTGGGGGAGGCAGGGGTACCGCCGCTGGCAAATGTGGGTGCTGTACCAGCTGCAAAACTCCAACCCTTGCTTGCAGTGGAGCTGGCGCCTTCAAAGGTTTCATTACTAACCACCTTTGCAAACGCGTCGGTAGTGCCCTCTATGGCCATGCCAGCCAAATTGCCACTGCTGGGCAACCAGATCTTATTGGTGCCGCTCGCCCAAGGATTATCTATGGCAGTGGAAGTAAGTACACCATTACGATTTTGATTAAGTTTGATGTTGTTAAAATTTGCAGCATAAAGGGGTTTATATCCAAGATAATCAAGCACCGCACTTCTTTGGCTTGTGCTGTATTGATCCCAGCTAAGGGCCTGGCTGCTACTACTGGCTGGAGCACTGGTTCCATAGGAACTCCAAGGTATGGAGGCAACAGTGAAATCAACGCCTGGCACAAAATATTCACGAATTTCACCGGTGGCAGGTCGATAAAAAGCATCCTGATTTAGGGAAAGGTCGTAGGTTGTCCATTGGTTACCCACTTGAACCTGTTGGGTGCCAATTTGAGTTAATTGGGTGGTGCTTGTTTCCACCTGAGTGTCAACAATGTCTAGGCCCACCAAGGCATCGTTGCTGCCACTAGCAGAGCTAAGATCAACAATTACGTTATTACGCTTAAGTTGAAAGCGAGCGCCGTCTAAAAGCTGAACGGTGTAAGCGGTTGCTAGGCTTGGATCGCTGGTATTTGTATTAAGCAAACCAGCACGGCCTAGGGCGCCGTTGCTAGCTCCATTTTTGTAATAAAGAACATCTCCTGTAAGCAAACCATGGGGCAAGGAGCTACCATCAACACCTACATAGCTAAGAACATCGGCCACAATATCAATTACCAGTTTCACATCACCAGTAAAGGCCAGATTTTGGGCGGCAAGGCTGGAACCAACTGCCACACTCTGGTTGCTAGTGACAGCTGTAACCGATGAAGGTACGGTCGTTAACTCCCAACCGGGCCGCGTGGCATCGGCATCAAGATTGAAGCTTCCAGCATTGAGGGTTAGATCACCACTAGATTCAATGCTTCCAGCCCTACTAACATTGAGCGCTCCAGAAACATTTAGAGTGAGATTTGCTGAACTTGTTAATTCTCCAGTAATTGTTACAGACCCTGGGAAACTTAGGTTTGTGTTTGTACCAGCAGATGTGGGCAGTAGATCCAAAAAGCCCTTAAGCGTTAAACTACCGCTGCTTGGCAATGAAAGGCTGGAGGTGCTCAGAATAGCTCTACGCAGATCTGTGCGGGTTCGGTCAATCAACAGGCCATAGGCCGCTGGGGTGGAAAGGCTAGTGGAACCGGTAGAAATCCAGGCTTCCTCCAACAAGCCAAGGTCGCCGGCGGTGGCGGTGGCAGTGAAGCTTTGCGTTTGGATGTTGCCGCTGATAGCAATAGAGCGGGCCGAAAGGCTCACATTGGAGGAACCCAGTTCCACCTGCGGGGAGAAGCTGGCCAAGCTGCCGCTGGTGATGGAAGCGGCAAGCGAAAGGGGAATAGCAAATCCATTGTTGGCATCAGCAATGCTGCCTGCCAACTTGAAACTATTGGCGCTAGTGCGAATAACGTAGTAGAGGCCGCCATCAACTAGTGGCAGCAGGGCACCATCTTGAACGCCATAAAAACGAACGGCGGTGCCGGTGCTAAGCCCATGGCCAGTAATTGTGAACTGATCATTGGCATCGGAGAAACTAGACACCGGAGCACTGAGGCTCGTAACCGCAGGAGTACCAGCGGGAAAAACCGATCCATTCAGCGTGATATTGCCGCTAGGGGCGCTGGCTGTAAAGCTGGAAGCTCGGATCGAACCACCGCTAACTGGCAAGTAAGGAACGCCGTAATAAAGTGGTTTTTCACTGCCAGTTAACGTATTACCAGAGCCATTAACAAAGGCACCGCTGCTGTTAACGCGGTAGCCCAGCTTGTCCACCAGAACGTTGTCGCTGGTGGTATAAATCTCCTCTGCGCTGCTTATGTTGCCCGCATTGGCGATAAAACTCACAACCCCGCCGGTGGTAATTGATGCGCTAGAGCTCAAATTGCGGCCGGCACTTAGGTTGATAGCAGCGTTTAGGCTGTTGTTACCTAGGGCAGTGGCCTGAATTAAATCAGAACTTGCTCCGGTGGCAGTGAAACTTTGACTGCCCTTCAGCCCACTTAACCGGGCAGTGGAGGCCAAGGTTAAACTACCACTGGTTGCGGTAATACTTGTGCTGCTGGCATTGGCAGTGGAAAGACCACCAGCAATGGTTACGGCACTGCCAGAGAAAGAAAATCCAGGCCCCCCCGCAACGCCACTGGCCTGAAGATCTGCTCCAGAACCAACGCTGATGGCACCGGAAGTGCTAAGGCTAAGGCTGGGTACCATGATCTGTAAGGCATTGCTGGCCTGGCCAATGGTGATGTCTCTCGTGGCCGCCAGGGTTAAACCAGCCGAGGTGTTATAGCTGGGAATGGAGGCGGTATTACTGCTGCCGGTAATAGTTAGAGCACCAGCTGTAGATCGGTATACAAGATTTGTGAGATTAGGGGCGGCTGAAACATCCGCCAGCGAAGTGAGAGTGAGATCAGCTGCCTGGGTAATCTCAAATGTTTTTGTGCGGCCCAATAGATAAAAATTAGCCAAGAGATTACCAACGGCACCACCGCCAGCATCGGGGGTAAAACTAATCACAGGGGCATCAATTGGCGCGTTTAAGTTCTGGGTGGCAGCGGCACTGGCTGGTCGCAGGCTCCAGCTCACACTGCTGGCCAAATCAGCATTGGTGCTACGCACTCCGCCGTCCCATTGCAAAGAAGAAAAGGTTTTATTGGCTGAACCAATGGCCAAGCTGGTGGCCTTAGCTCGGCTAAGCACCGTGGCTGGGGTTGCGGCCTGAAGGGCAGAGGAAGCAGTAAAGCTGCCGAGCTGATTCAGACCAGAGGAACTGGTGGTATTTAAGGAGAGGGCCAAAGAAGGATTGAGCCGGCTGCCCGTGGCAGGCCTTAAGCCAAGCCGAACGTTGCTGCCACGGATATCCAGCAGTGGAATTTCAGCATTGGCAGCAAGCAAACCAGCGGCGCTGGCGGCAGTGCTGATCGCACTATTGATAGCTGTTATCAGATCAGCGAGGGAAGCATATTGACGGGCGGCTGTGGTGGCTGTAAAGGTTTTGGTTTCAAGGCCAGTGCTGGTGCCGCTGGCCTGCCGAGTAACAGCAAGCACAAGGCTCAAGGGGTTTGAGAGCTTGCCATTGAGGAAGTCTTGGGGGGCACTGCTAAGGGACTCAATTGCCAAGCCAAAAGCATCACCAGGCAGATTGATGCTGGAGCCACTCAACGCGAAGCTGCTAATGGCAGTGGCGCCATCGCCACTACCTAGTAGCAATTGCGAGAGGGGCGAAACCCGCAAACCTGCATTTGCACTGTTACTACTAGTGGCATTTATGGAGAGGGAATCTCGAGCAATCAAATCATGCAACAACCGCGGCGATTGCGGAGCGGAAATATTTACCTGAGGTGCGGCCATCCAGGCCCCTGCCACCACTAGATCCACCTGGGAATTACCTGTTCCGGAGGTGCTGCCGCCAAGCACAAGGGCATCAACCGCATCACGATTAACCGTAATATTGAGCTTGGCGCTCGATGCAGATTCCAAAACTATATTGCTGACCTGAAGAGTAGAACCCTGAACACTGGTGCTGCTGGAGGAGGAGGAAGCAGAGCTGCTGGTGGGGCTAAGGGCAGAGAGTGATGTATTTACATTGCCACCGGCCACAAGCAAGCCAGAAGAGAAAAGACCTTGGCCTGAGGATGTACCAGTTGCGCTGATAGAAAGATCACCGCGGCTAATCACCCCACCGGAAGCAGTAATGCTGATGCTGGGCGCACTGATGGTAGTGATGCCAGCCACAGCACTGGCGCCTGCCAAGGTGAGGGTAGTTGCACTAGAGATATTCAAGTTGGTGCTGGTGCTCAACCAAGCAGGCCCCGTGGCAGTGGAATTGGCGCCGGCGAGGATGGAACCGTAAAGAGACACACCAGCTGAACCGCTCAAAACCATGGAACCTATGGAACCAGTGGTGGTGCGTAAAGTTGAGGGGACAGTGCTACGCAGGCTGCCAACGGAGGCATTGAGCGAAAGGCTGTTGAGGGCAGAAAGATTGCCCAAAACAAACAATCCATCACTGCTGGTGGAACTAATACTCAACAACCCAGAAGTGGCAGTGATGTCACCCAAAACCGCAAGGGGACGACTAGTGACCAAAGAGAGGCCAGCACTGGCTGTTGAGGTGAGGCTGCCACCTAGAATCAAGTTGGTAGTTATCTCACCATTATTAATACTGCCATCAAGGCTGCTCGCTAACATACCAGTGCCAATCAATCCATCTTTTTGTGCACTTGTTAAGTAGGAAACAAGATTAAGATTAGTGGCAGTATTAGGTGCAAACGCAAGGGCGCCTGCACTATTGATCACCCCTTGAAATACCAAACTACCAGCAGTAAAAGTTGCAGAGCCAGTGCTGGATAGATTTAGCTGGGAACCACTAGCGGCAGATATTTGACCGGTTGTGGCATTGGCATTAAGTGCAAGACTTCCCGTGCCAGAGGTATTGATTGAACCGGTGGAGTTTACAAGCAAATCAGTTGCAGAATTAAGGGACAGATTCCCAGCTGTAGATGAAATATTTTTAGCAATGGTTAACCCACCACTGCTCGTATCAATGGTGGAGCTAGCTGCCATGGCAATACCCTGATACGTACGAGTGCCTGTGCGATCACTAATTGAATCAATTGCAAGGGCGCGATTATTACGTAGGAACAGGCCGCCACTGCCAACTGAGCCTGCAAGGCTAATGATCGAGGTACGCAGGGGAGCACTGGCGCTGGCAAAACCAGCGAGACCATCGAGCACCAAGTTCGCTGCCGTGATAACCGGGGTGGAGCCACTAACGCTTGCAAAGCCATCGCCACTCAGCCACACACTGCCGTTGGGTGAGGAATCCGCTGCGGCAGGGCTAACCGAGAGACCACTAATAAGTACTGGGGTAGAACCCCTAGACCCAATGGAAATTAGTCCGTTAGTACCACCGGCACTAAGGGCATTAAGTGTGGTCTGCTGGCCGCTACTACCACCGCCCACCAATAAGGGAGATACCGCTGTGCCAAGGCTGCTGGCAGATAAGTTGAGGGTAGGAGCCTGCAGATTGACACTGGCCAAACCTATGGCACTGGCATTACGACCGGCATCGCGGAGGGCACCTATAGAGCTAACCGATAGAGTGCCAGTAGATATCAATGAGCCCAAGGCCAAATCAGCACTGCTGCTGATGTAGGTATTTCCAGCTTGATTACTACTATGTAAAGAAGCTACTTCGGCAGTGGTGACCTTAAGGGGAGAAATCGAACTTCCAAGGTTTCCGCCGGTGCTGCGCAGTTCAATGGGCCCACGATTGTTGTAAATGCCTGTGCCGCTGGCGTCCTGATTAATGGAAGGGGCAGTTAAGTTGGTTACTCCAGAATTATTTATATCTTTCAAGGTTAGAGCGTTAGTGGCACTTATGCGTAGCCCACTACCCGCTGAGGCCGAAAGAGAACCAGAAGCATTAAGTGTAAGGGGAGTATTTAAACGTAATGTGACCCCCACCAACAAGGAGGGATCAGTAATTAAATCTCCGCTCTTAATCGTGGTGGGATGGTTGGTTCTGGTAACAGATGCATTTTGTGAACCAATGGTTAATGATGCCCAAAGTGAGCCATTGCCATAGTCCTGCTGTTGCAGTTCGAGCCGAGCAGGATTGCCTTTGTATTGGTAATAACCATAAAAGGCTGGGGTACGCACCAAGACAATCTGATTAATAGAAAGCTGAGCTCGGGTATCCATAACAAGGGATCCATCGCCAACACTGAAGCTGGCAGAGCTAACAGTGGTGTCGTACTTTGCACTGCCACTGTTAACAGCAATCCAGAGGGCCCTACCACTGGGATCCTTTGAGGAAAAATCAACAACGCTTAAATCAACATTATTCAATGCCGTTGAACCATTGTAGCGATACAGAGGACCAGATCCAGCAATGTAATCAGGGTTATAGCTAGCAAACAAAGAGGTATTAGAAAGATCTAAAGTGGTGGTAGCAGAAACTGTCGAAAGCGGGTTGGTACCAATATATTTATAAACTCCATAGGAACGGCCAGCTACATCAGAAGAGGCAGAACTACTAAGCAATTCAGCATTCTCTGCGGAGAGCTTTTCATAATTACCATCGGGAATATTTATCTGAACCAAATCTGAGGTGCGACCAATGGCACCAGACACATTTAAATTGACTGCAGCCGCTGCAATCGCTGCGCTACCAGATCCAGTATCCCCACCCGAGCTGGCAGGAATGCCCTTGGCTTGGGCCTGTTGAGGGAAAAGAAGGTTATAGAGATCAGCGGCCAGAGGATAGTAGTAAGTATTATTGCCAACAACGCGCTGGGCACGATAAGCCTTTTTGTCCTCCTCCGAACGACTATAAACAAAGGAACTAGAGTAGGACCCGGAACCTTGGGACTGATGAATGAGATTTAAGCTGGCTTGATAAGATAAAATTGCAGAGTCTGAATAGCCCTTACTGGTTTTTAAATCGTTAACTTCAGCAGATGTAAAAATAAATGTTGGTTCTTGATGCTTCTGAATGGCTGGAGCAACCCAGCTGCCATCTGACGCCTGGGTCCAACCTCGATAAATGGTCCAGTAATTTGTGTAGTTATCCTTATCCTGCTGGGCCATTTCTGCATTGGCCTGATCGATACCAGCTTGTCCGGTAATTTTAAAGAGTTGATCCTGCTCCGACAAAGTGGCGGAATTAATTGGATTGATGGCATTTCCTGTAGCATTAAGCAAGTCACCAGAACTTACCGAAAGATCAAGGTTCCCTGATAAAGAAATAGATTGGCTGCTGCTGTAGCTAGCAGGTAAAACTAATTTCAAATCACCAGCAGTTTCACGCACAGAGGCACTGGAGCCATTACCTAGCAGAGCCATGGCAAAGCCGCTATTACTAGTTAAACCATAGATACCAGTGTTGATTCTTAATGGGGCGGAGCTGCTCGCTAAAGAAGCGGCTCCAATACTTAGTTCAATACGTTCCGCCTTTAGTAGCTCTGAGTTTGATGTGCTGCCACTGGTCGACTGACCACTGCTGTCTAGGGAACCAGCTAGCAAAAGACGTAGGTTTTTGCCAGCCGATAAACCAATCCCTGTGTTAGATGCAGCTAGGGGACGCAGCGCGGCGGCAGAACCAGCATTGCTGAAAGTTTGTACAGTCAAATCCTTGGCGGCCATCGCCTGAAGATTAATGGCATCACTGCTACTGGAGGCGCCACCAACTTGAAGATTAAGATCACCAGCTGAATCAAGATAAATAGGAACACTGGAATCCTTTACCTGAAGAGCCATCAAACTAAGATCAGCTGAGCCGCTGGTGGTTATAGAAATCGAACTGGCATTTTTAACACCCTTAGGCATAGACAATGAACCAGCACTATTAACGGCAAGCGAACCTGCTGGAGTAGGAGAAGATGCAGAAGGGGTAAGAATACCTATGGAGATAGGATTGTCAGCTTTGATGGAGTTAGTGTAATAATCTTTGAGACCCTGAATTGTGGTCACTTGAGTGTGATAAGTCTTCTTACGTAGCCAGCCACCGCCGGTGGTCCAATTTCTTGTTGTAACCTGGGGAGAACCCTGAGTCACCTGTTGATAAACAACAGAATAGGAGGTACTTCCATTTAACGTAGGAGGCAATGCTGACTGAAGTGCTTGGCCTTCAAGCAACGGCTGCGGGTCAGTAGTTTGAACATTTATAGAATCCCAGGAATCATTGCCTGCCGGAAAATCATAGAAGAAGTTAAAAGTTTTCTTCGCTGCATACTTAACGGTGGTTTGTGTCTTTCTTTGACCTTCTGTCCAGGCGTAGGTAAGGCCTGAGTCAGGGTTATAACTAGTGTTGTATATGGTGCCTCCACTGCCAGAAGCAACTGTTGGAGCAACTGTTGTAGCAACAGGCGTTGTATAGGAGGTGGCAGATCCAATCAGGCTAGAGGTAGATTTAGTTATCTGATTTGACGCATTTAAACTATATTCGGTTTTCTTTACTTCAGCCAAGGTGAATGATGATTGCCGTGTAGAATCCCAACTAGTTAAATCAACAACTTGAGAAGAATTTGAAGAAACGGAAAGCTTTATCGAGGTAGAACTCAAAACTTGGACAAAATAAATAGTGCCATTAATCAAACCACCTATGGGGGAGGATGAGTTTATGGAGCCTGAACTACCAAGACTTGTATTGTATTGATAAATGATTTGCTCGCCAGTGTTCAAGCCATGGGGATTAGTAAAGGAAATTATATTACCAGAAACATCAACCGCCGTTGGGACCATGGAGACTCTCGGTGTATCAACAATAGTGATCTTTCCTGATATAGGAGATAGATCAATAGCACCAGTAGTAAGACTCCAGCTACTATTATTGGTAATCGAAAGAGTTGGCTGTCCGCTAAAGGCCAGGACGCTACCAGCACCAGTACTTAAAACTTGGCCAGTTAAGGTAATATTACCACCCTTACTGCTTATGTCGTAAAGTGTAATTGAGCGAGTAGTAGTATCAACATAACCGGAGAGAGGGACTGGCCTACCATTTACGGAAGCATAACTAATCCCTGAAATCGGTTGACCAGTGGAATCAACCAACGAAGTAGAAAAAGCAGGGTTGAAATTTGTATCAACCAGCAGACTTAAAGAAGGAGTGCCACTCTGAATAAGTCCATCAATATTAAGATACAGCGCATTGATACTTATATCGCCACGGGAAAAAATAGTTCCTGCATTACTAGCAGCCGCAGAATCAACCGTAGTCTTTGATGCCGTTGCTGAGGTAGCAACACCCTTGTAGGTACCATTGGTATTTGTAGCTGCAGTATAGGCTATTGCTCTGTAACTGTCATAATTTAGATATTGACGAGGATCAGCTCCAGTATGGAACCAGGTATCACTAGAGAGGGAAAAGTTTCCAGCAGACGAAATATTAACAGTGGAACCACGCAACTCACCAGAAACAAGTACTGAATCAGTGGTGTTAGTGATAGTAATAGAACCTGATTCATTAATTACAGAACCAGTGAGATAAAGATCTGGCGGCGGTGGCATAGATGGAGCTCCTGGAATAGTAAGCTCTTTTCGAGGGTTTTGAGTTACTTTAATTGTGGCAATCGGTGCCGGTGTAGCACTTGAATTTGTAGTACCTCCCTGATGATTGATATAAAGAGCCCCTGGATTGAAAACAGTGTAAGTACCCGACGAAACATCAACAACTTGAGAGTCATCTATCACCATATCGTTGCCATACAACATTACCGGCACAGAATTTGCAACTTCTATCGAGGCGCTGTTATATGCTTTAATCTGACTGGGAAGACTAGCAGGAGTTGAAGAATATGTTGTGCCACCCACCTGGATAGTGCCAGCACCAACGGCATCTAAAAATACAGAACCTGGGGCAGCATATAGATCAGGAAGCATGATTGCCAAACCCTCCAGGCTACCCTGTATCACCCCTGTTTCAGGCTCTATTAAGCCAAGCTGATCAGCTTGCCTACGAACATCCTCCTGTTGTGAAATGTAGCGAGCCCGATCACTCGGCGAGGTATCGTTATCGGCAATCAAGGCAGATAGTTGCTCATCTTCTGCCGCCAAATTACTGCCAAGATCAACAACTGATAGGTAAGGTTTTTGCTCAGGATCATTCCAGAGTGCAAGGGGTACAACAGCAGCAATAGTATTCGTAAGATCAAGCTGCAAACCAGTGGGGGGAGCAAGGGTTACGAACGTGTAATCCATGGTGCCGTCTAAGCCCAGGGAGGTAAGTTGAGATCCAGTAAGTTTAGTGTTTAAAACTAAAGCAGAAGAAAGGCGATTGGAACTACTCAAGTTTAAATAACTATTTTGCTGTGCTAAATCTGTGGTGTAAGGAAGAGTATAGATCTTGAGCTGATGCTGGCTGCCGCCTATCAACTGAGAGGAATTATCAACTGTGATCGTATTAATAGTTGAATCTGGGGTGCTCTTACTACCATTGATTGGCACAGCTACAAGAATATATGCCTGGGATTCAGCGAAAGAACGGGGTGCAGGAGGATTACTGGAACTATTGGTACTCCAGTAATTACTTTGAGATTTAAGCTCTACATTGTTTCGCGCCAAAAGCTGAGAACTGCTAGCAATCGATATTGAATTAGTATCTTTAGTGTTAGCCGTGGCAGATGGAATTGGAACGCCTATAACAACAGCATTGATTTGAGCATCGGCTGTGGTGGTAAGCACATTAGGAACTCCACTAGAATCCAAGCCAGACCAAAGTCGAATATTACGTCCTTTAACAGTGGAACCCGTTAATGAAATACTCTGAAGGGGAGTATTATTTGCGGTTGCATAAGAATTACCAAAACCTAGGGCCCCAGATAAGACTGATGAAGATGAACTAACTAAACCATCCGACTTTGCTGATATCACTACATCACCAGACTCACTGATAATCTGGCTGCCAGTGGCAGCGGTAATTGTTGATTGACTCTTATTTGTTACTGAAGAATTACCAGAAACAACAGCAATGGCTGAAACCGCATCTAAGGTAGCATCGTCGGTGGCATTAACTATATTATTTGTGTGAATTGTTAGGATACTGGGTGATGCTTGACTACCGGTGGCTCTAATCAAAGCATTAGAGCCGAGCGAAATAGATGAACCGAAAGAACCAGAATCATTACCAATATTTGTTGATGAATTACTGCCAGCGCCGCCGGCAAGGCTAGCAACAACAACTTTTACATTGCCTATGGGGGATGTTCCATTGCCATCCTGTTGGCTAAAATAAGTTTTCTGAAGATTATTACTTGAGCCTAGGTCAATTGATGGAGCAACAATTTGACTGTTAGATCCAATTGTTAACTGGGCTTTGCTATTAACTTCATTGGAAAGCGAGGCGCCACCGCCAGCAAGGCTACCAGCAACAGCTATTCCCTCTGCGCGACTGTCAACACCACCAGGATTACCATCCTCACTGCTTTGATCAATAAAACTGGAAATCTTTATTGAGCCAGAGGCGTTAATAAAGGCAGATGAGCCAACACTGGCTTGGACAGTTTGATTTGTGCTTGTGCTTGATTGGGCACCGGCTCCAGCAGCCACACCACCGCCAGCAGCACTCACTGTATCTGCATAAACTTCATCTTGAGATTGGGCTATAATTTCAACATCCTTTGCTATGATTTTAGCCCCATCACCCAAGGCTGATTGAACCTCGGGATCACTACTAGATCTTCCTAAACTAGAGCTTGCTATCATAACACCAACACCATAAAATCCACCAACAGCTCCACCATAACTGGAGCTATCTAATGAATTAATTGATAAACTCCTAATAGAAGCTTTGCCCATTGGGGCATATAACGAACCGGCTTGAAATTGAGCACGGGAAGTGCTAGTATTAATAGACTTTGAATTATTCCCAGCCCCTCCAGCCACCAGGGAAGCTGATACTGTAATCACTTTTGTTTGGTCGATAGATTCATTAGCAGTACTAAGTACAAAAAGATCCTTGGAAGAGGCAAATGTTGCTGTATTCACGTTTGGAGTTGATGAAGTAGATCCCTGAACCAATGTAAGCACATTATTAGAAAGTGTATTTTCTGAAATACCAACACCGATCGCACCACCAATGCCAACAGAAGCAGAAACACCAATGATTTCTGAATTCAAACTTGAATTCTGAGTTGCACTACCAACAGATAATACTGCGGAACGATATGCAGGAGTAATAACAGCTGCAGTGGACGAGAAACTTTGATTGTTTGTTTTTGCGGTTATCCTAAGGCTTGCGAAATCTTCTGGTTCTATTGCTGCAACATACAAAGAGCCTGCCTGATTATTAATTGCTAGCACAAGGTCGGAGGCAATGGAAGACAGGCTCAACTTTGATACCGTATAATTGATCGTAGTTGTATTATTACCTCCGCTGGAAGATAATACAAGCGAGATGATATCGCCATAATTATAGTGGCCAGATAGTTGAATCTGATCAACCTGTGGCGCTGGAGAAGAAGAATCACCAGCTGGGGATAGGGTATATTGTGTAGCAATTGCATCACCAAGAGATCCAGCATTTAAGTCGATTGCCCCTGAAAAAATAGTATTAACCGTATTCGCAATAGTATTATAAATGCCGGCGCCACCACCTGAAGCGGCAACAATGCCAGCAGATACAGCAACAGTAGTAGCATTACTCTTAGCCACTGAAGATCTAAGATCTAGAGCATTAATAGTTAAATCACCAGCAGACTGCAAAACATAGCGAGCAGCAGTAGGATTGCTACCATTGGCAGAATCTTGAACAACTGTCTTGCAGATATTGTCAATCCTATTGCGATTGTCAGCAGCTCCCACGGCAATACCAGCCCCGGCTGATGGATTAAAACTGGCAGCCAAGCTGCCAGAATCAGTATTTACATTAGTGATATTACTGTCGGTGGAAGATAGCAGTGTAAGACTATTTGCGGAAATTAAATTAGACTGGGTAACAACAGTCTCAACGTCATAAGCCATTCTCGAATCATTAAAAGCGCCCGAGAATGCACCAGCAAATTGACCAGTAGTAAGTGCTATGCTAACAGGAACAGCCAGGGCGCTGTAGCTAGCAGTAGATTGACTCTGCAGGGAAAGACTAGAATCAACAGCCTGCATTTTAATGGTTGAGTTTGCAATAGTAGTATATATTTTAGCCCTGCTATTATTGCTAGGATCAGAACTATTTACACCCAATAGATTTTGAACCTTAACAGCCCCCACGGCAACTGCACCTCCACTGGCTGCAAATGATCCTGCGCCAACTCCAGCGCCAACTCCTGCAGAGGCCAGCTGATCATTGGATGCAAGAATATCAACCAAACCATTACTGGATAGATTGACATTGTTAACTGAGATTATTGTATCACCTAGGGCAGTATTAATTGCATCGGCACCACCACCGGCCAAGGAAAGGCCAGATGAACCTCCGGAAATCGCAAGTGAAACAGCAGCTGAAGTGGCTTTAAAATTTGAATCCTTAGATGTTGACTTGTTCTTCTTAGCATAGACAGATAAGCCACCAACTGAACTTCCAGATGAAAGATTAGACAAGCCAGCTGTAACTGTATTATTGATTGTGTTTCGAGCCAAAGAAACACCAATAGAAGCAGACACAGCAGTGCCGCCAGAAAGACTAAAACCTATGGCAGCTCCCCAGCTGGTGGCTTCGACGGAACTTGCATCAGTGGCAGCTACAGATAGACCAGAGGATAAGTTAAGACTTTTTGCAACGCTACCTCCATCTACGGAAGCCTTAACATTTACCAAAGAACGGTTAGTTGATTCAGAACCAGCGCCTGATAACGCCACTCCAAAGGATGCAGCCCCAAGGCCAATTGCAGCGGAAAAGCTATCAACATAGCTCTTGACAGTGGAATTATTAGATGCGTTAATTGAAATACTACTTCTTCTAGTAACAGCTGAATTAGTTAGCTGAGCTGCCACCAGATTTCCATTGCCACCCTGGTTATTTAAAAAAGCTCTGGGATCACCACCACTCAATCCTGGGTTACCCTGAGTTTCGCCAATAAAGTTTCTAGCAAGCGATACTCCGATTGCCGCTGCCGCACCGGAATTACCCAAGGTAAATGAAGCTGCTATTGCATCTACAGTGGCACTAATAGAACTTGTGTCAGAAGCATTAATCGAAAATACCCCACTGGATCCACTAGCCAAAGAATCAGAAACATTAACTGCATTTACAAGCGCAGTATTATTTCCAGTGATCGTATTGAAACTATTAGCGCCTCCGCCAGAGAGCCCTAGAGCTGTCCAATCGCTCGCCGCTACGGCAATGGCAACAGCAACAGATTTACTTGTAATAGAGCCGCCAGTAGATGATGATATAGAAACTGCACCAGGTAATGTGGATGCTGCAAAATTTAAGAGGGAAGCATTAACATCTCTTGATATTTGATTAGAGGCAAGTGAAACACCCACTGCTGGAGCCACACTCAACTTCCCTTTGCCGGTTAAGGCAAAAGCAAGGGAAGCACCCCAACTTGTAGATGAAAGTGAAGAACTATCTAGAGCTGAGATAGAAACCGCCGCAGGAATAACTAAAGAGGAAGTAGCGCCCCCAGAACCAGTTAATTGAGCCTGAGTGCTGGTATTTCTGGTATTGGTTGCAGATGATCCTGCTCCGCTGGCAGCTACTCCCACTCCCCCTGAACTCCAAGCTACAGCTGCTGCAGTTGCACCCACGGTAGCGTCTATGGTGCCATTATTAGTGGCCTTTAAGGTAAAACTTCCACCAGCTTGCAATGAATTAATTCCATTGCTGCCACTGGCTCCATTAATAGAAGCTCTGGTAACTGCAGGGGAACTAGAGCTGCCAATAGTATTATTCGCAAGGCTGGCCCCAATAGATACAGCTCCACCATTACCGGAAGAGGAGCCACTTCCCGCCCCCGCAATGGCCTGAACCTGGGCAGTAATTGCGTCAGTGGTTGCACTTTCTATATCCAGTGCACCACTCAAGGTTGCAGCATTAGTTTGAAGGTCTGCCAGGGTATTTCCATTGATAACATTGGTGGAACTAGCACCACCACCGGCAAGGCCAAGCTGGAATTGACCCCCAATAGCCGCCCCTATGGCAACAGCAACAGACGTTGAATCAATACTTCGATTTCTTGTGGTTAGCTGGCTTAATCCGCCTGCAGAGGTGGTAACTAATTGAGAAAAACCACTAATTAGAGTTGTAGCATCTCCACTGATTGTGTTGCTCGCTATAGATACACCAATGGAGGGGGCGATTGATGCAGGTGAATTATTACCCGCATAGGAAATGGCTAAACTGCCGCTGCCCACATTGGCTTTGATTGTGTCAGAAGTCTCAGTGGCAAGCGAAATATTTCCAGCCACTTGAAGCAAAGTGCCAGGGGATCCTGCTGCAGATAATGTTTGTAAACTGGCATTTGAAGTACCAACTATGGTATTTGAAGCAGAGGCTCCAGCACCGGAAAGGGCAACGGTAGCCAAGGATGCATCCTGGGCACTCACAGCAATAGCAAGGGAAGCTGCAGCAGCTGTTGCATCGATATTCTGTTTAAGACTTGTTGATATAAGTATTGAGCCGCTAGTAACAACATTGTTGGCAGATAAGTTTGCTTGTAGGAGATTTGCAGAAGCCGAGCCCGAGCTATTGGCCTGAATCTGATTCTTAAGAACCGTCGCACCAATGCTTGCCCCAACACTTGTTCCTGACATTCCCTTAGCCACTGCTAGGGAACCGGCGGCAGTGGTAGCCTTGATTTCACGCTGCTGGGCAGTGGATCCGTTTGAATTTGTAGTTTTTGTAGAAGCAGAAATTTTAGTGGCCTTTTTATCTGATGTATCACTCGCAGTGCTGCGATACGATGCGGCTCGTAATGATGAACTAACAATACTTGTGATTATATTAGTAGCTCCAGATCCACCCCCAGAAAGGGAAATTCCACTCGAATCTTTTGCCATTGTGAGTCCAACGGCTAGGGCAAAAACAGAGATCTTTGATAGATCAACTGAGGTAAGATCTAGGGCGCCTCCGAGCAAGAGCTCAACGCTACTTCCCAAATCAACTGTGGCCGAAACATCAGAGTTTATAGTGTTTGTAGATTGGGCAGCGCCAATTGCAACAGCAACTGCTGGAGCAGTGTTTCCACCCGTAGACAATGTAAGAGCATCACCAGTGGCCTCAGCATTAATCAAACGCTTATTTATTGCACTCACAGATAAAGCTCCAAGTTGAATCTGCTTTGTAGCACCACCGGCAAGCCCTGATACAGTACGGCCCTGAACATTACTTATTTGAGCTTTAAGTGCATCGTTAATTGTGTTTCTAGTAACTGCCAGTCCCAGAGCCGCCCCAGCTGCAGTTGATGTTTTACTTGATCCAATATTGGCACTCACCGCAAATCCACCCGCAAAACTATAAATATTACCTGAAGCAGTACCTTGCTCTCCGGCCGTTAATGCCTGGGAAAGAACAGTTGTACTGCCAGATACTGATAGACCAGTGATGTTATAAATTCCGCTGGTTATCCCACCTTCAAGAGTATTAAACGAAAAGCCACCGGCAAAACTTGCTCCATAGGCCCCAGAACCAGCACCACTTGTTTTCGCAAAAGCAATAGCAGCCCCAGCAGCATCGGATATGATCCGAGAGGAATCTGTGCGTTGGGCGGTGATGGTGAGATTGGCAGCATTAACACTGCCGCTGCCAATAGTTGTGGAATTTGGGTCGCCAATCACGGCCGTTACAGGTCGGTTGATCGTATTACCAGTGCCAGATCCAACGAATGCCCCACTAAATGCAGAGCCAAGGGCCGATGAAGAAACGGATAGGGAACCAGCTATCGCATAGGCTCCAATGGCAGATGCATCGGAGGCACTAATAGTTAGCTGATTAGAATTAATTGTTGAAGCACCATCGATGCTTGCTGTAATACCGCCGCTTAACTCATTTACTGATGCAGAAGCTCCAAAAGAGAGGGAACCAGCAGGAGATTTACCTTGGGCAGCTAGCGCTACTGCAATATCTAGTCCACCGGTAATAGCCAAGATCTCCTCATCTGAATTAGCATTTAATGTTACAGATGGAGCTTGTGAAGCAGAGATGCCTTGAATACTGGAGTTTGTAATTGATGCTGAAATTGGGTTAGCGTAAGAGTTTTCTGCTCCAGCACCAGAACCAGCAATGGCATAGGAGCCAAAACCTGGAGTTTTCGTTCCCATAGCCGCTGAACCTGCAGCACTAATGGCCGCAGTGGTTAGATTAACATCATCAGCGCGGGCATTAATAGTAAGACCGGCTGGGGAAGATATCGTAATAGTGCTATTAGATAAGCTGGCAGTGGTAACTGTTTTAAGATCATTAATCGCCACGGAAAGCCCCAAGGTGGCAGCGGTAGAGGGCGTAGTACTAACAACACTATCTGGTGAAAGCGGGTTGGCGGCGATCCCTAGGCTACCGGCAATGGCAGTAGCGTCAGCCCCCTCATTAGCTGATAGCGATAAAGAATTGGATAGATTTGTACTGGTAAGATTACTTACTGTGGTTGTTGTACTACTACCAGAACTTTCCAAATCTAGGTTCAAAGCAATCGAACCAGGGAATACGATATTTGTACCGGTACCAACGCCTATTGAAAGACTAATAGCACCAGCAGTTTCAAATGCGCTCCGTGTATCACTGGTAAGACTTATGGGGGTAGAGGAACTATTGCTGATAGATAAGCCATTAATGGTGTTGTTGGTGTCCCGATTAATTTGGTTTGCGGCAAGGGCGCCCGCCATCGTGAACTGGCCAGAGCGTTGCTTAGGAGTTGCAGCTTGAGGAATAACAGCTCCAGCCTTACCATAGGCAAAAGCTCCACTCCAATTATTCAAGCCCGTATTATCGCTCGCAGAGAAGCTAATACTAGGAGCTCCTAGGGCCTGACCACTGGCCGTATTTATAGTGTTTTGAGTTTGATCATTTAGAATAGACCAACCAACACTCCCAGCCAAAGAGGCCTGCCAATTATTTGCATCCTGAGCACGCAAACCAAAGGTTTTTGAGTTGCTGTTTTCTCCAAGATCGGAATCCTCCTGGGTGATGGTACCCGCCACAGATACCATGGTAATACTACCACTATTTGTTGCTTGAAGATTAATACTATTGGAGATTTCAAAATTGTTGCTCAGGGCAACTTGTAAATTATTGCGGGTGCGGCGCTCGATTTCACTAAAAATCAGGGCACAACCAATACCAATGGATTCACTAAACTGAAGCGAGCCATTAACGTTCACACGATTAATATCATCAGTGGCCTTAGAAATAAGATTTGAGGCCGCCAAGGATGCACCAGAATCAAAAAGTAGACCGGTGGTATTTCCCTTGTCTCCGGAACCCAAAGTAAGATCCACGCCCCCCTGAACACCTATATTATTAGAGGAACCTGAGGCAGTAATCACGTGCACCACAGGTCCAGATTGAGAAGATGTATTCGTAAAATTCCCCCCAGACAACCGCAGATTAGCAGTGCTTCTTAAATGTGTTTGGGCAATATTAGTAGGTGATTCAACATTTATGACGGCACCCAAGCCGTTCTTGCCTACATTTCCCCATTGCAAAAACTCCTTTAAGGCTGTTAATTTATTCTTAGAAAATTCACTTTGCTCAGTACTGCTCTTGCCAATACCAATTTTTAGTGCCCTATCGATACCAAGATCAAAGTGCAGATCAGCAGCACCCAAAACCGAGTTAAGTGTATTGATATTATTCACAGTAAAAGACTGGGCATAGACTGATCCGCTAATTAGCGCCTGGGAAGTGGTTGTAATCTGAGCATCATTGATGGAGGCCGCAAAGGAAAAATCTGATCCTTCTTGCTTGTTATCTTTATAGTTAAGTACCTTTGACTTATTTTTAACGGTGGCATAGGAATTGAAGCCATTTTTAATAATAACACCGCTGAATCCAGACAAAGCTGAAACAGCGTTGGCTGGATTGCTTACCCACTTCTCAATTAATTTTTGACTCCCAAAAGTAGAGAGAAATTTGTTTGGATATGTTACTGAATCATCAATGGTTATCGCGCCCATGGGCAAAGCAGATGATCCGACACTTGAACCAGCGTTGAATGAGGTTTGGGCTGTGTTATTAATATCATTCCAAGATGCGGCAAGGGAAAAAACGTAAACCCCACCTTTTTTTCCCTTCTCAGCTGCACCATCTTTATTTGTAGCCGCATCACTATAGGCACTATAAGCTTGGGTAATATCATTAGATATTGCCAAGCTAGGAGCTGCACTTCCACTGGGAACGGAAGAATTGATGCTGCCAGAAATAGTAGTTGTGGCAGTATGCTGAATACTATTAACGGCAATAGATGGAGAGAAGCTGATATTAGTAGTATCAAACTTATCACCGTTTGATTTTTTTAAGGAGTCTTTAAAACGAGAACCAACCACTGATCCGTAGTTTCCGAGAAGCCCTGCGGAAAGCAAGAGAAACGGGTTGCTGGCATAGTCTCTTAATTTAGGATTTGAGCCACTAGAACCAGAGGCACTTGCACTGTTTTTAGCAGTAATTGTGGTTCCTAACGTAATTCCAGGAATACTAGTAGATGATAAAGTTGATGCTGTTGCCGCACCTTCAGCACTAGACTCAAAGGCAGCTACTCCTTGAAGAACCTGTTGCCCTAATAAATCCCTAGGACGAGCCAATTGATATTCCTCGTCATTGGTGGCAAATTGATAAATATCTGCACCAATGGCAAGTACCTGTAACTCTTGGCCAGACTGAATACCTCTAATCCCACTGGCGCCCACATTAGTAGTTGTGCTAAATCTTAAATACTGAGTGGCATTGCCATTGCTGCCGGACACCCTTGTTATCGGTTGCGTACCCGCTTGATCTGCATAGAGACTAATTGTTGAAGCGCTGGGATTTACCCTCACATAGATAGTTTGCCCATCGGTTAGCCCACCTACGGGGGATGCAGTAGGAGCGTATGCAGTAGAATCTAATCCGGGAAAACAAGAGAAATACTGCGCCGATGTTAAAGCACTTGAAGTATCAATGGCGTCTGGCACTTCAACATTAGTCCACACATTTGTACCGATTTGCCAATGGTTTGGATCTATGGCTGAAAAAGCGCTACTGTTAACAGACTCCTGGTAGTTGCGATCATTATAAATGGTAATTATTTCACCAGATTGCAGCCCCAGGCCAGGCAAGAATAAGGTATCATTATCGTTGTTTGAGGCTGCCTGAGGATTGAAGCTTAGGTAAGGAGCTTGGCACTGCACCTGCAGCGGCGCCAAACTTCCAGTGGCGAGCCGTGCGCCATTTAGAGATGGACCGCCAAAGCTGGCAGACTGGAATACATACCTACGATCAGGGTTGGTTCCATCAGGATTAGTTAGAGGCTGTAGATAATAACTACTCCCATAGGTTTGAAGCCAGGTATTAGTTCTAGTAAGACTACTGCGTAAGCTGGCAGCATCAACAAAACTAGTGGCTGAACCTACAAAGCTTAGGTATTTACCAGTGGTGGATCCATTATTGGATGATGTTTCTACATAAAGGATTTGACCAGGGGAAATAGCTACACTTCCAGTTACACTACTTCCGTTTGCTTGGAGAAGGCCATTGCCAGCCTGAAGGAAAAAATCAGCTCCTAGCAATCGCCCATCGGCCTGCTGAAGCAAACCTGACTGAAGATTGACAATATCAAAATTCCCATAGGAGCGGGTCTTATCTGCACTGAATACCAGGCCAGTTTGATTGACTGGTATTTGATTTGGTGTAACCGTAGAAACAGAAATAGCTTGGGTGTTGTCTAAATCCAAGCTTGCCGCAGCAATCGTAGTGATTTGCAAGGCAGTATTGCCAACTGACTTGCCAAGTACTTGAGCGTTTACAGAGAAGCGCTGGCCATTGTTTAAACCATTTAGTTGTATGGCATTATTACTAAGCTGATTGCTACTGGGATCTACATAGCGAATTGCATCAAGAAAACTTCCATCTCCGCAGCCCACATTAAGCATTCCCTGAATTGCTAACATCAATCCATCACGAATCTCACCAAGGGAATCGCTTACAACATTATAAACAAGTGTTTGGGTAGGGGAGCCAGCAACTCCACTATTGAAATTTAGGGTAATTGTGTCGCCGCTCGCAAAGCCGCTTGATAGCTGAAGAAGATTACTTTGAGGTGATGCATTATTTGTGGCTCCGCCCAACATTTGAAAATCCATGCCCGGCTGTAGTGCCTTAAGCAGTAGAGAATTTGGGTCAGTGGAGTCGTTAGTAACGGTTAAAAAAGCTCCATCACCAGTACACAAACCACTGGTAGATTTCAATAAGTTCACCATACCATCTCGAACAGAGGCCAAGGTCATGCCTTCACTTGGCACTGTATAAATAACAGAAACTTCCGCTGATCCTGGTTGGCTAGATCTAAATGTTAGACTAATTTTATCATCTTTATGATAAGTGCCACTAACGAGAAGCTTTTCCACTTGCTGCTGAGCAGTAGTTGAGCTTATGTTGGTATTGCTAACGGTGCCAGTACTCACCGGATTGAGTGACAGCGATTGAATTTGACCAAACTCATAGCGAAATAGGTGCTGTGATCCAACCCCAAAACCAGTTAAATCTATGGCTTTGTTAAGTAGCACATCGTCTGGAGTTGCCGCCAAGGCAATGCGACCGGGGCCACGCAGGATCACGTAGTAATCAGTGCCAGCAGGGAGTCCACTTATGGCGGCGGAATCCTGACCTGAGCTTTTATCGGGCAACACGAAATAGGAAATTAACTGGCCAGCAGTGAGAGCTGGATAAGTGTTATCACTTTGTAGGGGGAGTTGGATTTGGTTTAGGCTTAGATCCACAGCCGAAGCAGAACTACCATCAAACAAAGAAGTGCCAGTAATAAATACTTCATACTGGGATCCTGTGGCACCACTTGCGTCTATATCATGGGGACGCCCAGCAGCTAAAATTACTTGATCGCCTGTACTAGAATCACCTGGAATCAGTGCAGTGACCACATAGGATTGATCAGGAGCAACCATCGGCACCAGCTGCCAAGCTCTAGAAGTTGATAGTGAGTATTCGCCGTTAACATCAACAATCTGATCGAGATTTATTTGTACTGATGTGGATCCAATATACTGATATGTATTATTATCGCTCCAAAATACAAAATCACCGGGATCAAATTGGAGAGGGGCATTTGTAGCAGTTGAGGAAACAGTTTGGCCACTGCTATTTGTTACAGCAAAAACCCCTGAGCTAGATTCCACTGCATTGTAGCGACCTGCAGACTTCACACCACTGGCTTGAACTATGTCACCAAGCTTCAGGCCAGCAGAAGAACTATAGTGATTTAAGGGCTGCAATGAAAACCTACTATCCTTAGCCAGATCAATGCCTTTAAGATTCAAAATTGCAGCTGAGCCTTCATAGGAAAAATAATTGCCATTCCCAGCACCAAAATTTCCCTTTACAAACGAGCCATTACTGAGACTATAATTAACGACAGCGGCTTGATCAATTGCAGTGGGGTTAACTACATATAATTCTCTAGTTTGAGGAGCCACAGCCGCTGAAACTGGTTCTCCGGAAGCTGATCCAGCTTCACCAGTAATGGCCAAGCTACCATCAATAGTTATTGTGCTATTGGTATTATCTACACCCACGCCTGCGCTGAGGGTTATGAAGCCATCTCCCCAAACACTAGTTGATGCTTTCGCATTAGTTGTGGGGGTTGCGGAAGTTGTTAGTGTTAACTGATTGCCAGCGGTGAGGCTAGAATTTTTATCTACATTAATGGTGGCATCGGTGGCACCAGTTACTACGGCACCTGCAATGCCACTCTTCTTACCAGAGGCAGCTGTTTGTTTGGTAATTTCATAAGAAGAAACGCCTGGACCAACATTTGTAGCGATTTGAGATTCGGCTGAAATATTATTTGTGGCCTGGGGAGTGGCTGATATACTATTAGCAACCAGTTGGGAGTTGGTGAAATTGATAGCGGCAGTTGCGTGAGCCTTTGCAAATGAGAAGGCAAGATCAGCATTAATGCCCAACTTGTTCAAACCTGCGCTCAGCAGGTTCATAGAATTAATAGTAAGACTTTGGGAAAGCAGATTAATATTAGAAGAAGGCGCCAGATCAATCGTCCCAGCAGCCTGAATTGTTGAGTTAGCAATATTGACAGTAGCTGTTGAACTACCAACCTGGACACTGACTGGTATCACCATCCCTTGAAGTCCATACAATGCTGTATTAAGCACAGTATCCAAAGCAAAGCTATTCACAAAATTGCCAAGGTTCTGATTTTTGCCTTTGTACTCCAAGTAAGGATCAACAGAAACAATGGGAGAAACGGTTAAATTGCCCACTTTGAGGCTAGAATTAGTTATATTTACATCAATGGAGGGGCTGGGAAACCAAAAGTTAAGCGGTAAATCTAAAGCACTAATTTTAGATTCTATTGTGAGATCTCCCGCAGAACTCGAATAATTGGTTGGGTTGGCATAGGTATTGATTGCCAATGGGGTGGAGCCTACGGGGGAAATTGATACACCACCTTTATTAGTTAGATTAATCGAACCTCCATAGGTATTGATGTTGCCTTGCAACTTGATATTGTTTGAACTAGAAGCTGCCAAGCCAGCATCGTAGCTTCCAGTTAGAGTGGCTGTTATGCCATAGGCACTTGGATAAGCAGCATCGCTGGAGTTATAGTCTAAGTTAACGTCGCCAATTATAATTTGAGAGCCAGTATTAGCAGTGAAATCAATTGATGTTACCGGCCCAGTAATATTTTGAGCTATGGGGGTTGAGCCAAATCCACTCACTTGAATTTGTGTGGCAGAAACGGCATTTACAGAAATAGCCCCGGTGGCGGTGGAAGCATCTACGGAAAGAATGCCATTGCTGTAACTAACTGGGGTAGCAAGGTTGCCACTCCAACTTAGACCGGTTAGGATATCTTGATTAGCTTCAATAGAACCATATTGTACCTCCAGTTGCCAATCTCTACTATTGTGGAGAGGATCTGCATAGGTAGTATCATTAGAACCCGCCACATCAGCGCCAGTATATCTAGACAGTCCTTCAATTAGCCGCGAACCTGAAGTTCCTTTTGCAGACTCACACCCATAAATCAATAGATCTCCATCATTACTTATCAAACCACCCAGCTGATGGAGCTCTTGTTTATGACGCCAAAGATTTCTACTTGACAAGGTGTCTTTACCAATGACCAGTTGACCTGGGGAGCCATGGCCCAAAAGATGAACCGCTCTAAATCCAGCCTCTGGAGCTCGATCTTTGAGCAAAGCAACTAAGCTTGCCAGGGATGAATCTGCACCTAACTGAATAATTTGAGTTCCAGATTCACTAAGCTGTAAAGCGAGATCGTTTAAGGCTTTATCGGTGGATGTAACAACATAAATATCCCGTGAATCTAAAAATTTTCCCAACCTTGCTAAAGCTGGGCAGGTAAAATCTGCCAAGCCCACAACCATTGAGTCCAGTCCGGGCGGTTGGTAGTTATCGGGTGGGGCCTGCCAGTTGAGCGCAAGCGGCTGCTCCCAAACCAGGGAAAAGGGAGAAGGGTGCAGGCCAAGGGATGTATCAACAGCTGAAGTTGCATCTAATTGATTGTGAATCTCGGATGGCGACCAATAGAGATGCATTGTTAAGAATACTTTTATTGAAATCTTAGCTCGTATTAGCGTGCCAAGACTAATTTTAACAAATATTTAATTAATTTGCGAGTACATTAATATTCCCCTAACATTATTTTTACTTAGAGTTTACTTTTTAGATATTTTTTTGAACTAAGGCATGTTTTCCAGAGGAAATTACTACCCATTGTATTACATACCAAAATAAGATCTTTATAGGTAGATTTAGCTCCCAAGATCAGCATTGAAACTAGTTAAGTTTCAACGATGGCAACGGCGGCATCAAGCCGCTGCTTAATATAAGTGCCGACACCGTGCACCTCGCAGGCCTACAATTCGCCGTGATGGGTTGCATCGATAATGGCCCCTGTGAAAAGGCCAATGCCGATTACGGCTATGCGGGCAAAACCCTTGCACCATCTCCGATAACAGCTGCAGTGATAAATTAGAGTGCGATGAATTCTTTTGAAGCAGTCCAACGCCAATGCGGCGAGGGACATGCGCAATGCGATCAAGGAATTGGAGGGCACGGGTGCCCAGAGTTATGTGTTTGACCTGCGCAACAACCCCGGCGGTTTGCGGTTGGCCAGCGTGAAAATCGCCGCCAACTAATGGACGAATGCGTAATCGTTTCCACTTGCACCCGCGATGTGGCGCAAGACATCAAACCTTCAAGCGAGCGGGCGCTCACCAAGGCGCTCATGGTGATGACAGTGAACGAATGCTTTGCCGGTGCCTCGGAGATCCTCTCCGGTGCTCTATGACACAACTAGCGGACGGTGTTGGTGGGTAAGAAAACCCTTGGCAAGGTGCTGCTGGAATGGGTGCGGGGCCTATCCGATGGCTCCGGGATGACGGTAACTATTGCAAAATACCTCACACCCAGCGGCAGAGATATCCATAAACATGGCATTCAGCCAGATATCGCTGCCAAACTCAGCGAAGAGGATGCAAGGAACCTTAAATTTGAGCAGCTGGGAACCAGGAGCGATCCTCAATACAAAGTTGCCGAAACAACTTTAAGTAAGCAGCTAACTGCTGCATCCGCTGGTGTTATCAAAGCAAAAATCTATAACCCAGCCAGCTCTAATATCCCCGCAGCGCTAGGTGCTGGAGAAGAATAGTTCCTTAGGAACTACTTTTTCTAAGCCGCCCCTCCTACCGGTTGCATGATCCCGCCGCCTGGGTTTGAGTCGTCGTCGTCGTTGCTGCCATCCTGTTGAAGCAGGGCGAACACACCAAGGCCGGCGCATGCGATCAAAGAAACCAAAAACCCAAGGCCGGATGCAGTGCCACCAAGGTCTAACACTGCTCCGAGGCCATCACTGAGGTCAACAATCGCAGCCATTACTTTTTTCCGTTGTTCGTATTGTAACGAACTTTTGCGAAACTGAGGCGATTAGTTACCTGGGATTTGGGCGGCCATCATCTCCAGCCAGTTTTTGAGCTCCTCCAATTGCTTATCGGCAGGCAGCACCCCTAAACCACGGGCTAATACCTTGGCGGTGGAGCCACTGCCGGCTTGATACACAAGCCGGCCATGCAAATGGGTTGGTAAACCCTGGCGCAAACGCCGGAATGCAGGTTCCTCCATGGGGGTTTCGAGAGCAATATTTGGTTTTT
>Ga0214917_10000841_pt1 | contig 39876 bp, 23 predicted proteins | sample LL_1208_BB_MetaG_FD_177983 | JGI IMG/M metagenome (GOLD analysis project Ga0214917, IMG submission 177983) | Freshwater microbial communities from Lake Lanier, Atlanta, Georgia, United States - LL_1208_BB | ecosystem: Environmental > Aquatic > Freshwater > Lake | place: USA: Georgia | collected... | reverse complement strand
AAATTCCTCAGCATGCATATCTACATAAGACTTGAATGCATCTTTAGCCTTTTCCCTAAATGCCTCGTGATCAGGGTTAACTACATTCTGTTTAGTCTTTTTACCAGTGATTGGGTCAACTACACTCTTTATAATGTAAGGTGTAGCACCTTTAGAAGCCATTGCAGCTTTCCACTTCTTAAGAGCATTCAACCTAGCTTCTTTAGCAACTGCTATTTTCTTAGACTCTTCATCACCTTTCTTAAGGCTCTTCACCTCTTCTTGTAAGAGAGATATTTCTTTATCATAAAATCTAGGGTTGGTGATAACATTAAAATCTATAAAATTACCATTAGCTAATACTTTTACATCACTAATATCTTTAAGGATAGATCCCATCCTTTCCGCATTTCTATCAAAAGAATACCCAGCAAATATTGCTTGTTTACGAGCATTCTCAAATGCTACTAGCTGTAAAGCTGCATTAGCATACTCAGGAGTTCCTGGTTTAAATGCTTTCATATTAACAGGATTGGGCATTTTTTGCTCAACTGCCTCATACCTCTGTTGAATATAGTCTGCTTTTTTAAGGACATCTTTCATCCTTTCTCTTAAAACATTAGGATCTTCTATGTCAAATCCTATTGCCTCTTTAAGCTCATCATCTTTAAGTTGACTAAGAGCCTGAATCTTATCTTTAAAAATACCTAGTTTACCACTCTTATATACTGTATACAAATGTTCAAAAGCCTGCTCATTCTTAATATCATAGAAAGCTTTGTCATTTTTATTAAGAGCTGCCTGAGTCATAAACTTACCAAATTCACCTTGACGAGCTGCATTAATCATCTCATAGTCAAAGAACTTTAATGGATCTTTATACACTTCATTAAGCTGATCAAGATATTCTTTAACCCTAGCTGATCTTTGTTCTCTAAACTCTTTCCAACCCTCTTTATCTGTAACTCTATAGTATAAACCTTGTAATCCTGTAAGACCTTTCATAGCTCCACCTGGAAGAGCTCCCATTAAAAAACCTCCAAGGAATGTAGATACACCTTGTCCACTAAATTGATTAGCAATATTTGATAGTACATCTCCTTTAATCATCTGTATCCCACCATAAGAAGGATTATCAAACTGTTTCTTATAGTAAGAATCTGCAGAACCACTAATAATATCTTGAGCAAGTTCTTGAGCACCCTCCATAAAGTTTGCCTTAGTATAGTTTGCAATACCACCTATACCAGAACGATATGCTTGTTTCCAAGATAGACCACCTATAGCCTCTTCAAATACTTTTTTAGAACCATTAAAAGTGATGTATTTAAACAATCCATTTTCTGAAGCTTCAGCCATCATCTTATTTAATGTGGGAAGACCCTTAAATAGATTGCCAAATCCTATATGGTTAGAATAGTATATAACAGGAAGGTTAACCTTTGTAGTTATATCTGATGCAGCATTAGCAGCTTCTCCTATCTTAGCAGACATTTCATAGTCAGGAAGATTGCCATCATTCTCAGCAACATATTTATTAATAAGGTCATCTTGCATTTTAATTTTCTCTGAACCTCCTTCAAGTTTAGCTTCTCCCAATGCAAACTTTATTTCTTGAAAGTCTCTAAAGAAAGCACCAAATCCTTTACTAGCTTTAAAGGCTTCTTCTCCTTTATATAAAGCCATTCCATATTCAGTGATATTTTTAACTGGGTTTAAAAACTTTAAAAAACTTTTACTAGCTTGCCAACTTTTCTCAGCAAGATTAAAACTTTGATAAGCTTCTCTCATTTTATTAGCATCTGAAAATACTTCAGTTGCTTTCATAATATTTTTAAAACCATTCATAATAGTGGACCCAACCTTTGTCCACTTCATTCCTATAGCAGGAATAGTTTCTGGAGCTAAAGTACCTTCTGAAGCAGCTGTAGCATATGAAAGTAATGCTGTTTCTGCGCTAGCTTCTACTAATGTTCCCACCATATTAGAAGCAGCAATACCAAGACCTGTAGCAAATGTAGAAACACCACCAGCAGTAGATGTTCCCATCCTATAAGCTCTTTCTTGTTTAAGAGCTCCTACCATGTCTTCTCCAAAAAACTCACTCCAATCACCAGTGTACATACCACTAATCATATCAGGTATAGTTCTAAGTCCACTCATAAAACCATCTAAAAATAATGGCCCCATATAATGACTTGACCGATATAGTTCTTTAAAGACATTAGTGTCAGAGTCGTATACATCTTGGTTATTTCTCCAAGGAATAAACCCTTTATCTGTATAATCCCAACTCTCGTACCACTTCTCAAACTGTTGTTGTTCAGCAGGAAACTCAATAGGAGCAGCAAACTTACCATAATCCTGTTTGCTTAAAATACCAGATACATCGCTTTTTAAATTAGAGTAAATACCAGCAAAAGGATCCTCACCCTCACCTAATGAAGTGGGTCCCATCGGATAAGATGGAGCTGTAGGTAATGGTGCAGGTTGAGTTAAATCTGGCCCATAATAAGCAGGACTAGTTTCAGTTTGTGGAATATAATCTGTAGGGGGAGTTAAAGGAGTATCTGCCATAATATAAAGATAGTAAAAAAATTAATAACCTGAAGTCATATTTCTAGACATTTGCATAAGTTGATCATAAGTTACAACTTGCATATTAGGATCATTTTTCATTTGTTCTTGCATCATATCCAATGCTTTCTGATTTGCATCATATGTTCCTCTTACTTTTCTAAGCACCTCATAGTAAGCATTAGTTATATCAGTTCCTTCTGGTACAATAGTTTCTTCTGTTTTATCTACACCATTAAGATTGTCTTTACTATATTGTTTATAGTTGTACATCATTCTATACCCACCAGTATGAAGTTTTTCAATTTGCACTCCATAACCTGGAACAATCTCTCTTTTAATAGTATTTTGACTGCGGGGGTCATTTAAAAGTATATCAACCTCACCTATAGTAGAAGCTCTTGCCATAGCAGATTGAGAATCTTTATCTGCTGCTACAAATATATCAATACCATCTAAAAGACTTTTACCAACAGATTTGGTTATATTTCCACCAACTTTACTTTTAGTTTCAATAAGTTTATTAATGTAATCTTGGTCAAACTTTAAAGTGTATTTATGGTATTGTCCTTTATCGCCTGCTACACCAGAAAAACCAATACTGTAAGAACCAAGATCTGAACCTTTACCCACTCTAATAGCAGTAAGTATATCATTCTTAATTCTTCCCATTAGGATATTTTTAATATCATCATTGTTTTCTATATCATCATCGGAAGCTTTATCTGTGTGAACATTCACTTTAACAGCATTGTCATCACCAGAATTTGGAGAAATAACTTTTTCAAAAAGATCTTGAGTGTATATATCTGCCTTTTCACCTTGAACACTATTTGCACCTTGGTAAGTTATTGTTCTTCCGTATATACCACCTCCTTTTCCAAAGTCTTGACCATAATAACTATAACCATATTTGTTCCAAGTCTCAGTTATATTTTTTACATAATCGCTATAATTATCTTTAGCATCTGCAAGCAACTCAGTTTTAACCTGTTGTAATGTTGGGGGAGATGTTAAAATTGCCTTTAATCCACTAGGTGTCACAAGACCAACAGAAGCTAAAGCTCTACTTTTTTGATAATCCTGCATTCTTTGATTAAGAACAGCTGCAGCTTTTTCATTAAATTCTTTAGAACTGCTAATTCTATCTACAAATGCTTGTTTATCTTCATCTCTATCACTAGGAATGAGACCATCTTTTAAAATAGCTTTATAGACATATCCATCCTTATCTTTATTAAGACCTGCTAATTCATTTGTAATCTGAGATAGCTTATCTTTTCTAAATAAAATGGAAGCACTCCATACATCATTAAGTGTTTTTGCTCTTTCTCTAAGATCTAAAGAAGAGTACATTTTAGGGTCATTAGTTGTCACCCATGCATCATGCTTTTTAATAGCAAGATTATATAACCTATCTAATTCTTTACCATTATTAACAAGCTCTCCTCTTTTGTCTGCACCAATGTATTTTCCTTTAGAGTCAACAATTTCATTATTATTTAAAACAGTTTCTATAAACCTTAATTTAGTATATCCTAAATCAGATATGATAGCCTCTGTCTTTTTTCTTTGCATTGTATAAGCATCTGGTTGACCAAGCTTATCTACAAGAGGAGTAGCTGAACCAGCTTTATTCTCTTCTATAAAAGGTACATCTAAAGACTTTCTTCCTACAGATCCTTTACCCCCACCTGCAGTTCCTGAGCCTGCACTTCCTGTTGTTCCATCACCATAGTCATTCTTAATCTCAGCCTTTGCTTGTTCTAGACGGATAGACTCATCTGTTTTAACTTTTTCTAAATCTTTAGAAAGTTCATGTTCAAACAACTTAAGTTCTTTAGGAAATACAAACTTCTCATATATTGGATTGACATCAATCTTTCTAGACCCAAATTGGGAAAGAGCTGTTGCTAAATCACTAGCACTTTTAGTGAGAAATATATTACCAAGATAGGCATTAGGATTACCTTTAATTCTTTCTTCAGACTCATTCATAGCTGTCTGAGCATCCTGTAAACTCTTCTTAAGTCTATCTCTATCAGCTATATCTTTAGCTGCTTGAGCGGCATCTTTAGCTTGTAATTTACCATCTTTAGCTTTCTTTTCCCAGCTATCTGCTAGTACATTAATATTTGCTAAAGACTCATTAATCTTATCTATTTGATACTGCTTGTTCTCCTTATACTTTCTAATCATATCATTATCAAATGCATCTGCAGCTTGTTGTCTTCCACCAAACCTTTCAGCATTATCTCTGATATATCCTGTACGAGCAACAGACCCCATCACTTTATATGCTTCCATCACCTCAGGGTCATTCTCTGCTTTAGCTAAGTAAAGATTCATTAAAGGATCTTTAAGAGCAGCACCATTTTCATCTGTATATTTCACTTGACCAGATACACTATCTCTAGTCATTTTAATTTTACCATCAGCAAACAACTTATAAATCTCATCATCAACATTAGGTTTTGCTACATATCTTCTAGCACTCATCCCTTTTCTCTGCTCATCTGTAGCATTCTTATATTCATCCATACCATCCATAATGTATTGAACACCTGTACCCCAATATCTATCCCTGTCTTCTTTCTTTTCAGAATTTTGCAGAGACAATCCTTGTTGTACATTGTTCTTAGAACTCTTAGTATAAGCTATATCATGCAATAAAGCATCATCATCATAAAAAGGTTGGAAAGCACTTTTAGCTGCTGTAACATTCTGAGGAAGTCCTAAATCCATAGTGGGAAGATCTTTTAAAGCTTTTTCAGCATTAGCTATTATTTCATCTCTCCTTTGCTTATGATCTTCTCCCAGCATATCAGCATTAAGAATAGAGTTGTATACACTCTTCACCTTAGCAAAACCCTGGTCATACTGAGTTTGCTTTAATTGTAAAGTGCGCATAATGAAGGCATAGTTCGGGGTGAACTCCTTCGTTTCTGGAAAAACATCTTCGTCTAAGTATGTTGCCATGTGTTATTTATAATATAATATACGAAAAAATCTGGTAAGTTTAAAACTAAACTTATTAAGTTTACCATAAACCCCCTACAATATACATGGGTACAAATGTACCTCCTTTTTTATATCCCACAACTGCATTATCAGAAGCAGTTGGATCCGAGTAGGTCATTTGATTAGTAGATGCAGCTGTTCTTCTTGAAGGTCTATTAGAAGGTTTTCCTCTTTTATATTCTACAATATCCATAGCTGCATCATGAATATCTTTAGGCGATGTTAAACCTTGAGCTTTAGCCATTTGTACTGCTGTTGTATAATCAGTTCCAAAATCTGCTTCTGTAGGAGCTGCCTCATCTTTAATACTCTTACCATTATGGAAGTAAGTACGATAGGTGAGAGGATTGAATGCTTCTTGAGGATACCACTGATTCATTAGATAAGTGTCACCAGAGTGTGTAAGCATATCATTTAATTGATTAGCTACATCTACATTACTCTTAGCTCTACTAACATCTTTATTATGAATAAACTTAGCATTCATATCCATAAGCTGATTAGCCATCAAAGCATCTTGCATACCCGCTTGATTATATATAGCAGCATTAGATATTCTAGCTTGAGTGTCTTGACCTATATTAGCCTGGTTAGTTTGCATTCTAGCTTGCATTAAAGCAGGTATAGAAGCTAACTGAGCCTGCTGTTGTCTAGCTGCCTGCACTTGTGGAGTTCCTGCATATAAACTAGCATCTTCCATAGCACCTTTAGCTTGAGAATTAAGCAAAGCTTCTTGAGCAGCTGTACTATAAAATGCTGGATCCCAGCCTATTGCATTAGCTCTTTTTCTCCAAGGATATACATCTCTATACCCATATTTATTAACTAAAGCTGTTCCAAGATTAATAACATCCTGTTCATAAGGAAGCCTTGGAATATCAGTAGGGGGAATATTTGTTATAGTAGTATCTGGTGGACGAGTTGTAGTTTTTGTAGTGCCACATGCAGCTTCAGCTTCCTCTTTAGTATTATAATATGTAATAGATGATCCAGGTGCATTATTAGCCATGTTTGCTGGAACTGGAGTGACACCACCCTTCACTGTATCACAGAACCATTTAGTTCCTTCTGAAGGAGGAGTATCTCCTGGTATTTCTTCTTCTGGTGGTGGTATAAATTCATCTCCACCAGGTATTTTAATACGTGGTGGTTCACCTGTAGGACTTGGTTCTAATTGTCTAACTCCAAATAAATTATCTACATATGCTTTTTTAAGAGTTCCTAATTGTTGATTAGTAAGATCTTTATCAAATTTATAAGTGGGACGACCTTTAGCATCTCTAGATGTCATGCTAACTAAATCTTTATATTTTTTACCAAGATTAGTTAAACCATAGGTTTTCCACATTTGATTAATAGCCTGAGGGTTATTTTGAAGTGTCCAATCATATATTAAAGATTGCACTTGTTTATTACCCATTTTTTTAAGATCATTAAAATCCATACCTAATGCATCAGCCCATGCCTGTATGTATTGATCATCTCTATTATAACGATTAGATACACCTGTAGGAGTATAAGATCCTGCTTTTGTTTTACCTCTTAACCAAGGAATAATGTCTAGTGGAATACTAGCCTCATCACCTTCTAAAGCTTGAGGAAGATTATAATATGTGCCCCCATAAGCCATCATAGGTTCTTGTCCCTGTGGATATTCCTGTACACCATTAGGTTCTGGTCCACCAGGATTAGGAGCTCCCCCGCCCATCATCTTTTGAGCCATCTCAGGAAACATCTTTTGAAGTGCAGGAATACCAATCTCTGGTATTTTATAATCTTTACCCTGCATCATTTTAGTAAGCTCATTACCAAGAGCAGCCTTAGATACATAGTCTTGATAAACAGCCATTTTATTTTTAGCAGTTGCTAGCTCATATCTGTCAACATCACCACCAGCAGCAGCCTGTCTTAAAAACTCCGCTAGCTTATTATAATCTTTAGTGGACACTTTACTTTCAAGCACTCTTGCCCATGTATTGTCTTTACCTTTATTAGACTTAACCTCAAAGCCCATTTTAGCTTGCATCATCTTTGGAGCTTTGATAAAATCAGAAAGTACATAACTTCCAGGTTCTGCTTTAACAGGTGTACCTCCTTGAGAATGTTTCTTTCCTCCTACATCATAAATAGACATACCATCTTTAGCAATAATCTTTTCACCTTTCTCCACCTCTATATTTGCTTGATTTCTAGGTACTTCTGGAAATACATTACGCAGGTCAGTGTGTGGGTCAGTTTCTGTAAATGCATTAAAGTCTCTTATAGATTGTCCTCTATAAAGACCATAACCCATTTGATCACCAACTCTTCTACCCTTTCCAGGAGCTTTTACTACTTTTACTTTTCTTTTAGCCATGTGTATAGTTTTTAGAGGTATTCTATTTCACCCCCATTTGCTAATATATAATTTATTTCATCATCATCTAGTTCATACTCACCACCTTCTTTAAACACTAACCCTTTAGATTTTAAATTACTATAAACACCCCTATCCTCCCATTTAATAAACTCAGATATAAGTTTTTTACGTTGAGCTGAGGTTAGATTATTAAGTCTAAAATCTCCCCCCATAGCATTAACTATATAATTAGTAGAAGTGCTAGGGGTTGATATATCACCATTAACCCATTTATTACGAGCTTGAGATATAGAAAGATTATTATAGCCTGACCCAAATATTAAATCCTGCATAGCTGTCATTCCAGCTTCCATATTTGGAAATACTGCCACTCTACCATTACCATCTTTTCTACCTGCAACAGCACCATAGCCTTTTGCAAAATCCCCTATATGAATATTACCAGGATTATTATGATCTAAATTAGAAATACCATTCATAGGTTTATTAGTTCCTCCCATATTAAAATAATCATAGGGGTCTACTAATTCTCCATCTGAATTTCTAAAAGTAAAATGCAAATGAGGACCAGAAGAATTACCAGTATTTCCTGATAAAGCAACTCTCTGTCCTTTTGTTACACGATCTCCTATTGAAACTTCATAATCATTTAAATGAGCAAACCCTGATCTAGATCCATCAGAATGGCGTATAATAAGTTGTTTACCTCCTTTATCATTATAATAAATTTTTTCAATTATACCGTCCATTGGAGAATACACAGGTGTATTTACAGAAGCAGCTAAATCAATACCATTATGATTTGTAGAAGCTCCTTTTATAGGAGCCTTTCTATTACCAAACCCACTAGTAAGTTTTATGTTTTTTAAAGGCATTGCAAATGCCATATCCATATTAACCTGTGCATCAGGTGATGGAGTGGAAGCAGGTTCAGGGGCTGCACTCACTGGAATTTCAGGACCTTTCATTTCAGGAAGAGGTGCTCTTGCATAATCATTAGGATTTTCTACTAAAGTGGGTAATCCTAAACTTTCAGTGAAAGCTGTACCATCAGCTGCTTTAAATAACCCTCCATCTTTACTAGCAAAAATATTTCTACCATATCCTGGGAAGCCTGTAAACTCACTAACAGGTCTTCCTGCAAATTGTACAGGAGTCATCATATTAGGAGCATAGTCTGCTCCAAGAGGAACATTTAATACATGCCTACCTCTACTATATACATTTCTCACTGTAGGTTCGCTAGCATTAGTCTGTCCTAGTTTCTTAGCATATTCAACATCATCATTATAATTTCTTGTATTCTGTAATAGATTATTCATAAACCCCATGCCAGCAGTTAGCATAGCAGGAATAGTTGAATCATATTCTCTATATGTTCTAGTCTTTGTCTTAGTTGTACCTTGTTGAGTTTTAGAAGGATCCCCAAACATTTTAGGTTTACCATATGTATTTGTCTCAGGATTTCTAATAAACCCCTGCCCTAAATTTGTTTTTATTTGAGGAGAGTCAGGTACTCCAAAACTAGGTTTTGGTTCACATAGTCCTGTTAATGGATTTTTTTGTTGTCCATCTGGACAAGCCCCAGGTTTACTTTGAGCAATAGACTCTTGAAAAGATGGAAATTTAGGAGCAGTATAATTATTAGGTTTTCCAATTGATCCAAATGTTGAAGGAAAAGATTGTGCCCCACTAGTACTTTGTATCCCTTGGTTATTTAATAGTTCTTGATGTGCAACATCTCCAGGAAATCCATTTGGATAAAAATCTTTTACCATTTTACCACTTGCATCCATCTCTCTTAAAATCTCACCTTGCGGACCATAAACATTAAAGTTTCCTGTATTTACTGGAGTAGATGGAGATGTAACAGTAGAATTACCTGTATAGCCTGTTTGATCCATTGTACTACCAACACTTGTAGTTTTTGCAGGTATATTTTGTGGAGGAACTACATCTGTGCTACTTAGTTGATTATCAGCAGCAGGTGCAGAGTAAGGTCCCCACATATTTACTCTACCTATCCAACTAGACAAATAAGCAGGATTAGGTTGACCATTTATTTGTTTAGTTGTTCTATATACATCATCTTTAGACTTATCTAACTTATTAATAAAGTTAGGATCAGAATACATTTTTTGAATTTCGGGACCATACTGATTCCATTCATTAGTAAAAACATTAGGACTATTAAGTTGATCTAATGTAATTTTACCAGCATTATATAATAAAAGATCATTAGGATTTCTTCCTGTATTATAAATATAATCCCCCATACGTTCCCTTAAACCCATAGGATATTGTTGGACTTTAGGAAGAAAATCTTGATTAAAGTAACTAATTGCTTCTTCTATTGTAGAGGGAGGATTAGTATGTCCAAATTTTTGCCAGTTATTATACCCAAAATTAGAGAGGGGACCGCCTGTAGAAGAACCTTTTGTAGATTCATACTCAAGTATTTTTCTTATCCATTCATCATCCCCAGGGCCTGCTACAAGCCCATCAACAGCCTTTGGAAGATCTCTTCCAATAACTCTTAATCTTTTTTGCCCTGTTACTTTTATTCTCATATTAATCTACATATTCAAATTTATAACCTCCAGCTTGTAATTTTTGTAACATCTCAGGAGATGCATCATATGTTTGACCTATTACTATTCCTCCATCTGCATGTTTCCACTTAGCAGCATTTCTAGCAAAGTTAGCTTTCTTTACCATAGCTGAACTATAGTTATCTTTATTAGCTAATACTTGTGCAGCAAATCCTTGAACAGACTTACCATGCTTTTTAGCAGCAGCTGTAAAGGTTCCTCTCTTAGAAGGTTTAATATATATACCACCTTGTTTAAATACATTAATTAATCCCATGCGAGTATTATCCATAGTGGTACCACCATCAGCATAAGAACCGCCATACATTCTTTGACGTAGTATTTTCTGTTGTACTATAGGGGGAAGGGCTTTAAACCCAGGATTATCATAAGGTCCTCCATCTTCAAACCTAGGTCCTTGAGGAAAGTATCCCCCAAAGTTATACATAGGAGATGTCTCCTTCATATAGTTCTGAAGAACAGGACCGCCATATGCTCCACCATCTTCATAATATACTCCAGCTGAGTATGTATCAGCATAAGGAATATTTTCTCCTCCAGATTTAAATAAATTAGAGAACCAATTTCTAATTAAGGAACCACTTGGCATAATTGCTTCTACAGGTTGATAAGATCCATACCCACCTAATGATACACCATTAGCAACATTTGGATCTATCATATAATAAGCAGGATGATCCTCACCTTTACCTGTACCATGCAACATAGTATTTTTATCTATCATATAACCAACATGCTCATATCCTCTTGATCTAGGATATAACGACTGATTTGCATAGTCATAAGAATCATTAGCAAGTCTTGCTATTGGAGCCATACCATTAATATCACTAGCTGCAGTTACTCTATTATTTCTACGATTAAGTCCTATAATTGCACCTGGGTGTTGATATACACTAACTGGAGCATTATAGTTTGTTGGATTATGTAAAATACGTTTACCAATCTCAGATGCATATACTGGATTTTGAGCAATTACTTTATTTAAATTACCTAAGTTCCAGGCATTCCCTCTAGAAAAATGATTACCAAAAGCCTCAGCTGCATTAACTGCAATTTCAGAACAACCCTCAGCAGTACATACAAATCTTGTATTAGGACTTGTTCTTGCAATCTCTTGAGCTTTCATAATTCCTTCTTTACTAAAAGGATTAAGTCCATACATTTGCTGTAAATCTACATATTGTGAACTTTTAGTTTTAGCTTCTTTTTTAGCAGCAGTTTTATCAGGTAAACTAGATGTTGCTTGTTTCTTTTTCCAAGATGGAGTGTATTCATCAGCTGCTTTAATCATTGCAGAAGTTCTTTGACCTTCTGTCATTGTTGATGTAACAGGAGTAGTTGTTTTAACTCCTCTTACTACAGTAGGTATATCTGGAGCTACATATTGTATCGCGTTATTTCTTGTGTCATAGTTTCCAAATCTTCCTGTAGAAGGACCAGGTGTAACTATAGGCTGTTTTCCTGTTGATACAGGTTTTCTTACTGGAGCAGAAGGTGTACCTTGCTTTTCTTCACTTCTTAAAATAGCTAACAGCTCTAAGTTTTTTTCAGCAGAAAAATCATAGTCTTTTATTCCTTTTTCAGCAGCTAGTTTTTTTCTGGCTTCTTTGCTAAAGTCTCGCCCTCTTTCTGCTAAATAATCAACAATAGAAACTCCATCTGCAGCTTTATATAACCCCCCATTTTTATAATTTCCCTCAGTACAATTTTCATCTCTACAATCATTCTCTTCAATATTAAAATTAATATTTCTTCTTGGGTCATTTTGTGGCAAAGTAGCATCAAATCCTTTTAAAAATCTAGATAGTAAATTATTGCCTCCTTCATTACTAAAATCATAATGATCTGTTACTGTTAGACCATTTTGATTAAACTTAGGTGTAAATCTTCCTAGTGATGTTTGTACCACTCTAGTAGGGTCACTAACCATTTGCAATGGATTTTTAGCCCACACCTTAGTATATTTTCCTGATTTATCCCCAGGTTTATTATAGTCAGAATATTTCATCTGAGCTTTTTTGTTAGCAGCCTGTCTTTTTTTTAAATTTTCAGATGCATTCTGCATAGCTTCAAGATCTTCTACTGTAAAATCTTGTTTTTGTACAAAAGGAACACCTTTTCCTAATCCTAGATTAGCAGCTGCCATTCTACTAATGGCTTTTACATTTGCTGGCAGGTGTGAACCAAAAGGTATAAAATTTATAGGATCTGTGTGAGTTACTTTATTAAGTGTTTTCTTAGCATATTTTTTACCAGTATTATACAAATCTTTAGCCCCACTTATTATGTCATCCCATATACCATCTACTTCTTGACCTTCTGCTGCTACAGGATTTGCTTGAGTGGACATATCTGCTGAACCACCACTTAACTGTTGCATAACAGCAATCACTACTCCTTTAGCTTGCTCAACATCTAAACCCTTGCTAACCAATGCTTTAATAATGTTTTCAGGTTTAGCACCTTTTTGTAATGCCTGAGCTATCTGTTGTATCATAGCTTGCTGTTGATCAGAAGAATCCATCTGAGTTCCACCCATATCCATTCTTCCTAAATGCTTAAAATTATGCATAATTTAAAGTTTACCTTATAGTTTAATTTACTGTTTTTTTTCCAATTTACCTAATCATTCTTTTAGAACCAGTCCTCTGTAGATAGTAGTTTAATAAAGGACTTTGTCTAGGCTGCATAACTGTTGAACCACCTAATAAAAGAGCAGGCATTTTGGTAGTAAGTGCAGGTATAGATATATCTCCTCCATATCTTTTTTGTTTTAAAGCTGAAGCCCCTACTATAGCTGGTATTAATGCTTTATAAATATTAGGATTAGTCATATCAAACATACCATTATTACCAATTGCTGATTTAACTTGTGTATTTTTAGGAAATACTATTTCCCAAGCATCATTCCAAGGTCTTACTCTTTGAATATGAGGTAATTGATTATGTATAGCAACATCATAATTTCGTAAACTTTCAAAATCTGATAATTTTCCTTGTACACTATTAGCATCCCTATAAAAATTAAATAAATCTCTATTTTTTCCTTCTTTAATTAATTCTTCAGAACTTATAGGATTATTAGCTTGACCATATAATTCATATACTGTAGGTTCAATATCTCCTTTATGTAATTTTGCTGAAGATGTTGCATAACTATTAGCAGTTGTTTTTGAGGGAGTTGTATATATTCCAGAACCTGAATACCCAGCATCACCCAATTGAAACTTAGAAGGATCAAAAGTATCAAACTTTTTTGCGGAACCATGATATACAATCATAGGACTACCATCAGGATTTAGCAATTTAGAATTACCAAATGCTTTTTTAAAATTACTACTTTGTTGCTGTACAAACTGTTCAGGTGTTCCTTGAAAAGGGGAACCATCAGGATTTTTCATCCAACTACCATTAGCTTTAAATGTTTGCTCAATAGTATTATACTCTTGCATTAAAGCTTGGTTAGATGGTATTTCAGAGTTCCAGTTTCCCCAATCTATTTCTGATTTAAAAGAAGGTGTAGACTTAGGAACTTCTATTGGTTTATATCCTTGCCACCAATGTGGTTCATATACTTTATACATTTCTGGATTAGAATATTGTGTTCCAGGCATAAGCACTCTTCTTGATCCTGCATATACATCAACTGCTTCTTTAGAAGGATTTCCTAACATTACAGAAGATTCTCCAGCTGGTCTAAAAACTTCAGAAGAAGGAGTTGTAATAATTCTTTCTTTTCCTGTAAATGATTTAGCAGTTTTTGGATCATACCAAAGTTTTCCCTCAGAAAAATATGGATAGGTATAGTCTTTACCTCTCATAGTTGAAGCCATATCTATAATTTCTCCAGAACCAAATTGAGTTTGCCACTTAGGTGCTGTTGCAAAATCTACAAGTTGTTGAGTTTCAGAAACTCCTGGTTGAGTGGTGGGACCATATTTTAAAAAGTTTTGATAAGCTTCATCTCCAAATATCTGTCTAGCTACAGTTCCTTGTGGAACTATTTTTTTTTCAGTTAAAGCAAAAGGATTTAATGTATGTGCTTTAGAAAGAAAACCTGATTCCATAGATTCAGCTAAAGCATTTTTTACAGGATTAAAACTACCTATTCCTTTTTCTGTAGGAATTTTAGGTTGTATCCAACTTCTAATAGGAGACCTAAATTTTTCATTAAATAAATATTTTGTATCAAATGTAATAGGCATTCTATGACCTGTTACTGCATTAATTTGATCTTCTAAATATTTATACGCAGGTGATGAATAAGCTTCTGACTCATAACTAAGTGGAATAACTGATTTAGAGAATGGTTGATACATCTGTCCCCCACCTAAATCAACCATTTGAGTTTTTACATTTTCTGGAACAGCTTCAATAATATTTGATCTTCTAGGATATAAAAAACTATTTTTAGGAATTATATATTCATTTTTATTTAAATCAATTCCTTGTTCTTGTTTTAATGCTACTACATCTGGATCAAATGATACATTCTTTTTCCAAAATGGGACTTTATATTCTGTAAGTTTTGCATTCTTACCTTCAAGTAATCCTCTAGATGTTGAATAATCAAAAAGATCAGGTAAACTAGATGTAGCCCAATCACCTTTACTATTAACTTTATTTGCTAATTCCGAAGTTTCATATATTGGTTTATTGCCACCAATTGCCTCTACTCTATAAGCTCTAGTTGGAAAAATAGATCTATCAATTGTTTTACCTAACCCATTAATGTCTTGTAATACACTAGGAATACCTTTAGTAGCTGTATTAATAAAAGGAAACATATCTAATCCTGTAATAACTGTATTAGCTAAAGCATTAGCCCCTGATTCCCAATCCTTTACATTTTGCCAATCTTTAACTACATTAGGAATATTCTTAGCTCCTTTGTATGCAAACCCAGCATTGATAAGATTACCAGCTGTAAGTCCTGGTACATTGCCTATAGAAGTTTCTAGAGCTGGCATAACAGCTGCTGCTGTTCTAGATACAGCGGGAATACCAGCAGCCATACCTCCTGTTAAAATAGCTCCTGGAGCCATCATAACAGGATTAGTCATTAGTTTATATGTACTTTGTGTAAGATCTCTTTTTAATTTAACATCATCTGATTTTTGTATTTCAGCTTTTTTAGCATCTACATATTTTTTAAAAGTAGGACTTTTTTTAGCAAGTCTTTGAACTTCTTGTGATGACTGCCTTGTCATTGTAGATCCAGGATTAGCAATTTTTTCTTTATCTGTCCATGTTCGATAATCTTTTGCTAATGTTTTATATTCATCTGGAACACTAGTCCATTCACTTTTAGGAAGTTTTATTAATGCACCAGAATTAGGATCAAGTCCAAATCTACCTGTTAATATTTGTTTTCTAACATAATTATCCCATTTCTGATTACCTGTACTAGACCAATTAGCATGACTATCAAACCAATCTTGGTTATTCTTCATACTAACATACCCTTGAGGATTACTTTTAGAATATGGTTTATCAGGACTCCCAGTTTGCTGACCCACCTGAGCCTTAGGTAACTTAGAATAATAAAAATGTAATAGAGGAGAATCTGTTCTCATATCTATCTAAATGATTTTGTCACTTTTGCATTTGATATTCTAAACAGTATTTTTACATCTTCAGACACCAAACGCTTTAGCAATATTTTATTTAAATAATGTCTTATCTTTTTATGTTGTATTGAAGGTCTTGAATAATTACAATACAAACGATTAAGTGTTCTAATATATCCATTAGGAGCTGTTTCCCATATAGGCTGGTAGTTTTCTACATACTCTCCTCTATTTCTTGTAACATCCCAAAATTGATTAAACCTATACTTGTTCTCTTCTTTAGAAAAGAGAATATTAATATGCTCTCCACTTACATAAGGGTAATCTAGTAGAGCCAAAGGATCATTCTTAGGTTTTAATGTTAGTTTAAGATCTCCTGAGGTTTGCTCAGTATTATGAATAACTGCTCTATCAAAGTTCCAGTCTAATACATGATTCTTGTCTTGACAAGAACTATCATACTTATAACACTCTATTTGATATTCTACACTTTTAAGAGTGCTAACTTCTTGACCTGTAGAAGATACAAACTCAATCTCAAATGGATAATCTGTAGAATAAAAATTACAGAACTGATCACATCTTTCATTGTGTTTCCATATACCACGGTCTTTTACCGTCATAAAATGTTTCCTAGATGACAATACAAAGTCTGGATGCCAATCATGGAAACTAATCCAAGCTTCTGTCTTACAGTCATAACTAACTGTAAAACTAGCATCTTCAAAATAAGTGGGGTTATCAAGATATATCACCCTATTTCCTTGCTTAAAAATATTATCTTTATCATATGTAACCAAACCAACATATTCATCTTTTAACTTGTAATCCTTTTTACATATATACAATATGTCATTTGTATTATCATATGTTAATGCAGCAGCTACACCTGTGGCAATATTATCTGCAAGTTGAAAGTCAGGAAATTGTTTAAGAAGCATTGATGGTAAATATTTAGCAAACCACCACTTCATTCCATCCCTAGAGATTTCTTTTAATCGTCCTTGTCCACCATATTGAAAGACCCTTCCTTGATCTTGACTTATCCAAAATAATCCAGCTGGGGTATTTATAATACCATATATAGATTGACAAGCTCCATACTCATAAACTAGCTCAGCATTACTTGTTGTTTGTTGAGGTGTACCAAATAAACCACCATCACCAATAGTCACCTTAATACCATTACCTGTTTGAAGCTCATCTACACCAGCAAAAAATGTAGGAGAAGCATGATTATAAAATACCATTGCTCCCGACTGATTTATTGCTCTAATAGTTTTTACATCAGAATCAAAATCATAATAATTATTAGCTAAAAATATTTTCCAATTATCTTTTTTTAACTCTTGTGTTGTAGGAAGAGAGTAAATACCTCTACTACTATAGTATGAATAACAACTTGCAGATACCTGTGGATCAAAATCTTTTGATGTTAACGCTCCCCAAGAAATGTAATTACCAAGCATTCTATTTGCAGATAAACTATAATCATATTTATAATAATTTCCTGCTTTTATAATATCACTTCTAAATAGTGCTTGTAAATCCGTATAAGTGTAAGTATCGTAATGACGCTGTGCAAGGTCTTCTCCCCAATCTCTTTGAGATAAATTAATCTCAGACTCGACAAAGAAATCTTTTACACCATTAGCAAATAAATAAAAATATCCTTCATTTATCCCAAAACTTATTTTACTTGCACACTCTGAGGCTTTTCGATCTAAATAAAAATAATCATTTGGAAGTACTTGAGATTTAAATGTTTGTAATGATATAGCACCTGCAGTAATACCACCTAAAATGGAACCTGCAATAGTTATAAATTTAGTTGCACTTATTCCTAATATTTTTTTATTAGCAATAGCTTTATCAAATAACCCAGATAATCCTCCAGCTATAGCTCCTCCTATAACAGCCCCATACATTGTATTAATAAAAGGCTGCATTAATCTTGTAGGATCGTACTCTCTTGTATTTATCCAGTATCTAGGGTAGGGTATATTTACATGCTCTAGATAATTATACTCATACCCATCGGGCTCACCTAATAACCAATCATTAAAAAATGGAAACATATTCTTTTCAGTGTATCTATTAATATAAACATCACCACCAAAAAGAATAGGAGAAGTAAATGAAGTTTTTTCTATTGGAATAGTTTTATATGTACAACTAGAAACGGGTATTTGTTGAATACCATCTAACTGACCATATTGATTAGTCATCTTTATTTTTAATGATGCATAGTGACTAGATATTGTTTTAACAAATCCAGCTTGTGGATTTCCCCATTGATTTAACATTCCTATTGTTGTTCTAGAAACATCTTTATTTTTTGGATTATTAAACTCTCCATCAGTTTTAACAACTACATATCTACTTCTAAAAAGATTATTTATCTTGTAATTTAAACCAAAGTCTTGTAGATAGGGGTTAACATATTGAGCATCCTGAACTAATCTTCTTCTTTGATTTTCAACTGGAGGAGTATAGTTATTATAAAATCCATGAGCATCATATTGATATCCATATTGCTCATATGGAAGCATAAGTCTTATAGTTTTTAAAGCTTCAGCTTGACCAAGACCAAAAAAGTATGTAAAAGTAAAAGCTTTAGCTGCAAATGCCATAGGGGCAACATCCGCAAATGGAGATTGTTCTTGTGAAACTGAGAATGTTTTATTAGGTCCTATTCTTCCTGTTCCAAAATTTACTCCAAAAAATGATCCTAACGCAGATATGCTTGATGCTGATAAATCAGGATTTGGACTTTCTTTAGATTCAATTTTACCAGTTCCTTGACCTAATTGTGAACCTGTTACTCCAGCATTAAATGCTTCTCCTCTTTTTTCTGAAATAGTGGTTGTTTTTTTACCTTTTAATCCTGTCATACCTATACCTGCACCTACAATAGCACTTACCCATACCGCAAAGTCTCTAAGTAGTTTATGCTTGGGATGTTTATATGAAGGAGTAAATTTACCAGTGGCACTACCAAATACCTCACCATGTATTTTAAGTTCAAAAGGATTTAAGAAAGGATCTCTAAACTGTGTGTCAGGAGAATGAAAACTAAATGTATCTTTAAGAAAAGTTCCCATAGGAGAGTATCCCTTACCTTTACACCCCCCTTTAACTTCTGAAGTGGATAAGAAAGGATCTAAATTAAGATCATTAAATGGATAGTTAGCATATAATCCCTTCCTAGTTGTAATTGTAGGATCAATAGTATATTGTCCCATATTGCTTAAAAGACCTTTGGCAATAACTGTTTTATTACCTTCCCTTGATCCTCTAAGAATTTCATACCCCACTATTGATGTAATAGGCTTGCCATCAATATCCAATGGGTGAGTTATATTTTCAAACTTTACGCCTAATATTACAATACTATTTGTTATGGGATTATAAATATGGGTTTTAGAGTTATCTGGCATTTTATGATGCCTAATCTTTTTACCGCATAAATCTCCCCAGATGGTAGGTTTATTATCAGGATAGGACTCAGAAGATTCCCAGTAACCCATAGTTCCTTCCATTACAACTTTACCGCCTTCTGGAATATCATAAATATTTTTAGACGAAGTTTCTGAGGTATCCTCAACTTCCCATACTTTAGCGGGTTTCGCCCCATCTATTTTATTCTCAATAGCATCTTTACCAGCACTGTTACTAAGTTCACTTCCAATAGCTTCTCTTCCTGGAATATGATAACTAGCTGATTTCTCTCCAGTATTATACACCCATCTGATAAAAAAAGAATATACTTCATCTCTTAGATAGGATGTCATATTTCCTCCTTTAGCATAATAATTATCAGGAAATTCAACTGCTACCCATTTTGTTATAATAGTGTTAGCTTGGGGTTGATAATTAAAATCAGGTTTAGTATATATACCAGTTCTAATTAAATAACCATTAAGCTCTAACATATTATCAGACCTTTCATATGAAGGGGTTCTTATAGGTATTCTTTCTACGGGAACAACAACTAAAGAAGGATCTAATCTATCAATTAGTATTCTTTTTGTATTAGTAGAATAGTTTCCAATCTTATGAGCTGTAAAGTTCTCTTTTACATAAGATATTAATACTAGTTCAAATTCATTAAATATATCTGTCTCAATTTCTGATATATCTATTTGAATTGCTCCAGCTACATCAGAATGATTAAATAATGATTGAACATTTGATGGTACAAAGTAGTCTGTAATTTTAATACCGTCAATACTATATGCTATTGTAACTTGGTATGATCCATTAGGCATAGTACCTCCTGCCTTAGCTTTAGATATTGTAAGACATGGAGTTGAAATTAAAGGAGCAAGTTTTATCTTTTCACAATCTAATTTATCTGTATATTCAGGTATTATACAATCTTTACCATTTAGTTTTTTACGAGGTTTCTCAATATAAGGAACCTTATCTAAATTTAAATACCTAGAGGGATTAATTCCATCATCCCAATAAACAGATCTAGTACAATCATAATTAGATTTAACTGCTCCAGTTACAAGATGAAATGTACTAAAGTTTAAACATTGATCATTTACAACTTTAGTATATTTACATTTAGACTCATTAAACAAACCTATCTCTGAACTAGCGTTATCTGTAGAAAATATAACCCATTCATCATCGCTAATATATATAGCCCCTATTATAGTGTATGGTATATACTGACAAAACCTATTAGCAGGCTCATTACCAATTAATCCAATTTGACCTTCAATTGAGTTATTAACAGCATTACGAGCGTGTGTCCATAATCCATCTCCTACATAAGAATCTGCAGGATCTTTAACCATTCCTTTTGTAAAAGCATTAGCCTTTGCATTATTATTTTCCTGAAAATTAGCTGCCATATTGAATACTCAAATTCTTTTTTTTAATAAATCGGTATGCTGTTTCAGATAAATGACCACATAACCAAGCTTGAGCTTCCTCATCAACAATATCCCTATCTTCTGTTATTCTTACTACAGCATGGTATATTTCATGTGCTATTGTATTATAACTCAAATATTTTAAGTCAATAATAATATAATAATCTGATATATCTGGAGATACAACTACTCCTTCAGCCTCTCCTTCAAAATCAGATATTTGGTTATATTTTTTATAAATATTATTTACATATTTGTCTAAATTATTTGTAATAACAAAATAAGATACACAATTATACATTGGTAGTTTTACACTTTTAATATGTTTAATAAATTTAGTCATTAACGTTTAAACATATTATAATATTTACCATACATTGCTTTTCTATTAGTTTCCCATAGTTTTCGCATCTCAACAAAATCAGGTGTATTTGTAACTGTAAGAGCATTATTCCTTGCAGCTCTAAGTCTCTGTTCTACTAACTGAATCTTTTGAGCTACATCCTCCCCATTCATCATAAGATTTTCAAGAATCCTTTGTTTTATAGCATATTCATAAAATTCATTAATAAGAGGATGATCTAAAACCAATAGATTACCTTCATCATCTTCCATATTACCAATATAATTTAAATGAACTTTGCCTGTCTCCATATTCGTGAACATAAACCCATCTCTTATCTGAGCTTTGTTAGCTGACTTAACTTCTATATTAGGACAATCTTCAGAAACTACTTTTGCTTTACCCACCTGTAATGGAAAAAATTCTTCATACGTTCTTACCTCAGACTTAAAGGTTTGTACAAGATTATAGTATTGCCCACATCCTGATGTACAAGCTTTTACTCTACAACATTGATCTGTTTCTGGAATAGTTTCTAAAACTCTTTCTTCAACATGACTGCCAGATATAATTGGATCTTGTACAGTATATTTACCAACTAAATTTGCATAGTTTAATACATAAAAATCATCTGGAAGTTTAGCTTTATTATGTTCAATATTAAGTATAATATCTTTTGACTTATGTATTCTAAGTCCCAGTTCATAATTTACCCGTAATGCTATTTTAATATATTGTTGAGGATCAATCATACCTTCTAAATTAAATGTATGAAAGTCTATTAGTACTTCATCAAGAAGCTGTGAAAATTTTTTATATTTTAACTCTGTCATTTTATCTTAGTATATGTTGTTTATCTGATGTAATATCTGATGGAAGTTGTACTGTTAAACCAAAATCTTTTATAACATTGCTTTCTATTTCACCATGTAAATATTCTGGAACATTAAAAAGTTGATTTTGTCGAGGTTTACAATCATCACAAGGATCACAATTATATTTTGTGATGTCATCTTCAAATATTCCTTCCACTTTAACTGCATCCCATTCTAAATCTGGAAAATATAAATAGTCATTAATAAACCAATAATATTTAGTTTTATTATATTTAAAAGATGTTGTATGAGTCATAGATACGTATGTAGATGGATTTGTTGATTTAACTATTTCTGAACCATCTAAACTTGTTACAGCTCTTATTAAAGGTCCATAATAGCCTTGCATAAATGAAGGTATCTGATTTAAAGTTCTTTTAATTTTACAATCAGATTTTGCAGAAGAACAGCATGCCTCTACTTTATCTACTTCAATTAGCTCAAGATTATCTAAAGATTGAATAACGCTAGAAAACTTCATTAGTTTATTCTTAGAATCTTCTCTCTTCATCAACCAATGAGCATGTTTACTAATAAGACTAAAAATATATCTATCAGTTAAAAAAGGATCTTGTTTTACAGCTTTTAGCTGATTTCTAATCCTTCCAATTACTTGTCCAATTGTAGTTGCCATAGGGTATATGTATTCTTTATTCTAAATCAAACTCATTATAAGTTTTTAACTTTTCTTTTTCAATATCCTGCATATTAAGTTTATAACTTATTTTTCTAAATACTGTATTTATATTTTTATGGTCATCAACCACTAAATATTTAGTGTAATTTTTTTGGTAAGTTTTTCCAACTGTTCTAGAAAATTGTCGAACTGGGCTAAATCCCCACAGTCTAGAAAATTGAAACCTATATTTAGTAGCAGAATTAGTGTAAAATATCTTAGCTAAATACTGGTCACTTTCCCAATTTCTATGTTGTATTATCTTTTCAAGTTGTTTAGATATATAATAATCAGGATTTTCTTTTTTAGGTGCAGGGCAACTTCCTATAAAAATATATCCTAATTGCTCTGGTAATTCAATTCCATCTCTTTCATCAACTACCATTTGCCATATTTTACCATTAACTTGTTTAATAATATTTTTAATATCTTTATCTGTAAGATGTTTTAATTTTGGATTACAATCTCTAAATTGTTTATAAAAATCTTTTTTTAAAACATCTAAACATTTTGCTCTATATCTAGGAGCATTCAAGTCAGGTTTTCTAAATTCTCTCATTATAATCCTACATTATTAATTTACTAAAAATTTATGAGGTTTCCTACTTAAACTTTAAAAGTTTATATTGAATATATAAATTCAGAAATCTTTCCATAGTTCTCACTATGACATTCTATAATAGCTTGGCGTTTAGCCCCAGTAAATTTGTTATGATAGTGCCAGTAGTCTGTAGAGCAAAGACTAGGTAAGTGTTTGATACTGAATCCATTATGCTCATTTTCTGTAACATACTCAATAGTTTTCTTAGAATGAAAATGACCTGTATAACAGGTCCTATAAATTGTTGTTCCCCATTCTACTGGAAACTCTGTAGCATAAACTAAAGGAGTATTCTTTTTTGTTACATCTCCGTGCTCAAAAGCAAAAAAGTTTAATCCATATTTAATTATCTTTCTTTCAGAATAATTTGCTTTAAAGTCAATATTTGGATCTTTAAAACATTTTTCTAAAGCATGAGCTAAATGATAGCTACTTAATCTATCATGATTACCTGGTACATAAACTACAGTGAGTTTATTACAAAATTGTTTAATATAATTTACTGACCAATAAATAGCATCAAAAGCATCCTTATAAGCTTCATAAGCTCTTTGACCATTATCTACCGGAGTACCTGATGTAGTGGTTCCATTAAATGTATCCATATTTAAAAGATCACCACCAAAAACATATATCACCTTATCAAGGTTATGAACCATATATGATCTATGCATAAGGTTCTCTATAGCAGCTTTAAAACTTTTTACTATATCCTCATTATTTTCTTTACCAAAATGCAAATCTTGTACAGAAAGAACACCTACTACTTTTTCATTAAACTTATTGTTAATCAATGTTTTATGAACTGGTTGGTACTTAGGCTTAAAATCTTTCAGCACCTTAGCTAATATATCTACTGGTTCATTTTTAACCTTTGTTACTAAAGCAGATACTATCCATCTATCCCTAGCTTCTTTATTCCAATAAGAACTAAGCTTCCATTTTGTTGTGTCAATCTTTAATAACTTGATTATTTCTTCTGGGCTCTTAGGCTCTGAGAAAGCCACCCCTTTAATTTCAGCAGTTCCTTCATCTAAGTTCTGCTTGTATTCAAATACTTTTTCTTCGTCTGGAAGATCATTTACATCATCACTTTCTAGATGTAAAACCCTTGCTTTTAATTTCTTATATCTCTCAAGAGATATTCCTAATTTATCTGCACAATACTCATCTGATTTTTTCCATTTTAAAGTGGAATATACTTTGTTTAATAAACTCATATGAATTAAAATTAATTAGTATTTGTTAAAGATAACTTTTTTATTTTAAAAAACAAACCCCCAATGTAAAAACATTAGGGGGTATTTATTGGAGGAAACCAACAAACCTCCTATTATTTTAGAATAACTTCTGTGACCAATCTTTAAAATCTCCCCAATAGCGATCAGTTTCTCCAAAACCATTTCCATATATAGTGAAATGTGAAGTAAAATGCTTGCCATGGTTTACATGAATAGCTGGGTTTACACACTGCCACTTACTTCTATTTGTTTGTGGCTCTAACAGCACTTGACCATTTTTAATAGCTTCTTTAAATAGTTTTTCAAAATGATCTAATGCATCATTAAATCTCATTGTCATTTGATGCAATGGCTCATGATCAGCATTTCTTTTTTGAAAACCTGAACTACAAATTCCCATATAATTCATATTGGTAATTACACCACTATCAAATTCAGGATAGTCAAAATAACCATGTGGATATAGTACGTCATGTTCTAAGAAACTAACATAATCATATTTTCCACTATCTTTTGCAACATATAAAAGCTGTAATATCTGTATTATGATGTTTAGATGATTGCTGCTTTTTGTCATAGCAATCATTTCATAAAATGGATTATTATTTATATGCTTCCATGTACAAGTGAGAATATCAGCAATGCCATCAAATTTTGTTAAAGACTGCAGACTTTCAGACACTACATTATCAACATTGTTATTTGTGTAAAAGATTCCAAGTTTTCTAATAGAATTTTCAGGAAGAACTAAGAAAGAACCCTCAGGAATTTTTTTAGAACCACCTTCATATTCAACTTCTAAATGTTTTAAACGACCCACTGCAGGATCACCAAATACATCATTAGAAGCTTTTACAATTAACTTTCCATTTTGAACTTTACTTTTCAAAATATCTGTAACATCTCTACCTCCATATGTTGCTTTTATTATCATAACAAACATGTAATTTTAGAGGTTTTATCAATTTGTTCAGCATATTTATATGAACAAAAATCCTTGCTAAATTTATTTAAATCAATACTTTGATATGGAAGCTTGTTTATATAAGCTCCTTTATAAAACATTTGTCCTGGTCCAGTGACACCAGCATTATGATAAATATCATGCTTATCCCAATCTCTAATGTTTGATGTAGCCCATGAGAAACTTAGCTTAGGAGAGACTAACACTTTTCTGTCATAAACCCATAGATTCCAAAGAACTGCCCACATATCTGCACACCATATCTGTATTGCATGTGGAGGATTATCTTTAGCAATTTGTTGATTGACCACTCTATAAAGAGTTTCACAATCATTGTACACTTTATTCCAAAAACCTGTTGGAATATTCTTTAATAAATACTGAGCACCACCACTATTTAATTCATTCTCAATAACATATTGTTTGTTAACACCAACAATATCTGTCATCAAATCTAAATAATGCTCACCTTTAGAACGAATATACTTGGCCCCAATGTAGCTAATTGTATCACTTACGTAACATGTATTTAAATCTAACATGTTTGTAAAGTCAAGTGGTCTAGCTAATATTATATCACAATCATGGTATAATACTGTTCTATTTTCTAGTTCAGGATTATGCAACCAATGCTTGTGCAAAACATGGGGACGAACACTTGGAATATATCCTGGTTTAAACCTTTCATCTTTGTAAAAGAAAAAACCTACTTTATTATAAACACTCTTTAATTTTTCCCACTTTTCTGGAACTGTCCCATGATAAGAACATACAATATGAATGTTCTCTGGTTTGACATTGTTCTCAATAAAGTTATTTATCATCACTTCCACCTGCCATGTATAATAATCTATAGCAGGCTGAGCACATACATATAATACATCATTCATTGTTGGTTTGGTTTTAGTTGGTTTATAAAAAAGCTAGCCCTAGTTTTATTTCTAGGGCTAGCCTAAAGTTTTAAAGAATTGGGAATAAGTTTTTATCAGGTCTCATTGTTCCCCAGTAAACATTTCCTGCAAGAGTTGTCATAAAATTATAATCTATCCAAATCTGACCATTACAACTCCATGACGTTCCCCATGAGTTTTGTGCCAACCATGCATTTTTACTATCATCATAACCAATAATAACTAAAGCATGTGAGCTCATATAATCTCCTCTTGAATTCCAAATATATCCACATGTTGAATTATAGTAATTAGTATCCATTGTAAATACAAATGATAGTGGATGATTGTTACAAATCAATCTTTTCATTTGATAGATGTCTGAACTCAATGTATATCCATAATTAGTAAATTTACTAAGAGCAGCATCATCTGTCATAGCTTGTGTAAATCCAGCTGTTGTGCATCCATTTTGATAACTATAAGGACATACTGACCATCTTGGAGCACCTTTTTTATACATGATATCTAAAGATGTTGATATCCATGAACCATTACCACAATTGCCACAAAAAGAAAGAGGGTTTAAAGGATCATCTCCGCAAAGATTATAATTATAAATCCATTCTGGACTTAATATGTTTGTAGATTGTGAATAAGTTGTGTTATTTGTATAATAATATTTTTCAATTGATGCTTGTAGTGCTACAGCACATGATACACAACTTCCTTCTGAACCTTGATAAAAAGCAGTAGGAACATTTAATATTTTACTAGAAGGAAGAGTAGGAGGAGGGACAGGAACAGTTGTAGTAGTTGTAGTAGTTGAATCAGTTTTAAATATTGAAATAAGATGTTCACCTTGATTGCCTGCAGCATCAAAAGCACGTGCAGTTAATACATAATTACCATTTACAGTTGGTATAGTCCATGTTGTAGAGTATGGAGAACTAGTGTCTGTAGCTAAAAAAGTAGTTACCCCAGTATAAGCATCTCTTACATAAAATTCTACTCTTGCAACTGCTTTATTATCAGTTGCGGTAGCTGTAATAGTAATTGTTTGTGATGTAGTATAAGAAGCACCACTTAGAGGTGATGTAATAGTTACCACTGGTGCTGTCCTATCTTTTGTACCTGTTCCCCTTGCCATAAATTTATAATTTTAAAATTTTAATAATTGATTCTTAATTATTTAATTAATTACATAACTATAATATCCTACACTGGTAGTTGCAAGAACACTATAATCAATCCATGAATATCCTGCATCCCCCCAGGAGGTTCCTGCTGAATTAATTACTTTAAATGCATTTTTTGAATCATCATATCCACAAATACTCATAGCATGAGCAATAACTGCTGGACCAGGATTTTTCCATATAAAACCTGGACCTGCATTTACAAAGTTTTGATCCATAGATATACTGATTGCTATTGCTCTACCACTAAAAAGTGTTCTTTTTAATTGTTGTATATCTGTTGATAAAACTCTATACCATGAAGGTATTACATATGATAGAGCTTCAGTATTTTGTTGTGAATTTGGTAAAGTTGTGCATCCATTGTATCCATCATAAGGCATTGACTGAAATGTACAAATACCATTTGTTTGCATAAAATTTAATGCTGCTACAAATCCTATACCACTACCACAATCTCCTGTAAATCCTGAATTTGGTAATGCTAAAACTGAGTTGTATAAAAATTCAGGACTAAATATGTTTGTACTATAACTATAAGATGTAGCATTAGTAGCATTATAATAAGCTCTTGATCTTGTATAATATCCAACAGCCATAGCAGCACAACTACCTTCTGCCCCACCTTGATAAATTACAGGAGGCATTGCCAAGTTTACACTAGATGGTAATGGAGCTGCTGTAGTGGTTGTAGTGGTTGAGGTTGTTCCAGCTGATGTAGTGGTTGATGTGGTAGTTGTAGATGGATTTACAACATTAATTACAATAGATTGACTTGCTTGATTATTTGAAGTATCAGTTGCAATTGCAGTGATAGTATAATAATTAGCAACACTTGGTATAGTCCAACTAGTGCTATATGGAGAACTTGTGTCAGTAATAATTGAAACTGCACTACTAGATGTACTAGTTGAATATAAAAACTCCACTTTAGCTACAGCTTTGTTATCTGTAGCAGTAGCAGAAATAGTTATTGTCTGTCCTGTAGCATACACTGCCCCATTAATAGGAGAAGTAATATTTATAACAGGGGCTGTCCTATCTTTAGTTCCAGATCCTCGTGCCATAGGTTATAATTTAAAACTTGATATATTAATTAGTTAACAATAACGGTTCTTCTATAACCATTAGTTAAAAAGTCTTGAGATAGAATTACAGGAACATCTGCTAAATCTTCTAAACTATCAAATCTAACACCAGAATTTTGATTTGAACCAAGAGGAGTGGTAACTAAGTTATTACTAAATAATTCAAGATAATATCCTTCAGGAACATTTGTAGACTGAATTAAAGAATTACTAATTAACTCTCCAGTGGTTGAATTAAACTGAATAAAATAACGCTGAGTTGTTCCTGCAAACCTTGGTTTAAAACTATCAGGTAGAGGTGAGTTAATTACATTTGTAATTTGAGTGTGTGAAGCTGTAGGTTTTTTATTAGCTTTCATATTTGATCCTAAAATTGGAAGACCTTTGCTATTCTTCCTAAAATAAAGTGGTTGTCCCATTTTTATTATTTTTAATTGTAAATAAGTAAGATTCTCTACTAAAAATATACTAAAAATATCTTAGAAATTAAAAAGAATTTAGTATTAAATTTAAGGTTGAACTGTAGTAGTTGTTGTTGTACACTCACATAAAAACTGGCTAATTAGGTTGATTATATCTAATAAATTATCACCTGGATTAATACCATAATCTTCTAAGAATGTTCCATTATATTGAATACACTCAATAGGAATAATCTCCTCACACTCAGGATCATTAGGGTTATAAGTTGTTGTCGTTGTAGTTGACGTTGTTGTTGTACCATTTATATATGGCTGGCAGCAGCAAGGAATGCATGTGCAACTACAAGGTGAGCAATTAGCCATCATATGTTTAAAATTTTAAATGTTTAAATATTAAATACTAATTAAGGTGTTATTGTTACAACAACTCCTTGAGTATTAAGAGCTGATACATATCCATTAACTGTTGGAGTGTATGATCTTACACCACGAAGATTAATCTGTAATGTATATGTCAATGATGTATATCCTAAAGGATATCCCCATGTTCTAGTGGATAAATCAGCAAGTAATTGATCAATTTCTGGTGTTGATAATGGTGTTGCTGAAACAGGTAGTACAGTCACTTGACTCATCTTAATAGGACTCCACACTTTTGATGTATAAGCATTAATGCTGTGATTTCCTTCAAGTGATAGCTCTTGTACAGATGTAGGCGTGTCACCAATATCTCCAGTGATAGTATTATTACCAGCTATTGCAAAACTGATAATTCCAACTGGTAATGTAGAGATATTACCAATCACTGTATTTTGTCCTTTTAATACAAACTTGTAAATATTAGGACAAACAGTAGCAACTGAACTTATATCTCCAGATATTGTATTTCCACCAGGAGCATCACCTCTTACATTAAATGTAATCTTAGTTCCAGCTGGAGCACCTATACCAGTTGGCATATCTACTAAATCACCATATACAGTATTAAATCCACCAATAACTGTTGCATAACATGTTTTTGGTATATCTGCAATATCACCAGTGATAGAGTTTCCATATCCTGGAGGTGTAGTAGCTGGATCATTATCTGTATAGAATACAGCAAGTGGTAAAGCTGAAAGGCTTGACAAATCACCTGTAAGAGATGCCCATCCTAATATACTAATCTTTGTAAGTGTTGTAATTCCACTAAATGCAATGATATCTCCTGATAGTGTATTAAAACCATAAATACTAATTTCTGTAAGAACAGTGTATGTACTAAATACTGATATATCACCTGTTATATAGTTATTACCATGAATTATTAATCTAGTCAATGCAGTGCTATATGCAGCTGGTAGAGCTGAAATATTTCCATGAATAGTATTTTTTCCTTGAATTACACAATATGTTAATCCTGTAGGCAAATCTCCAATTAGACCATCAAGTGTATTTTGTTCAACACTTGTAAGATTAATAAACTGAAGTGTTGTTGGAAGATCACTAAGCACACCTGTAATAACTCCCTTATAACTAGTTAATCTAATAAGAGTTCTTGGAAGTTCTAATGCATCGGCATTTAATGTAGTGGTGATACCATTATACTGCTGAAGATTAATAAGTTTTGCAATTTCAACACCTGGAATAGTTACACTACCAATAGTGAATGTATTTAAGTTATCTGTCTTTAATACTGTAATTGCACCTAAGTTAGTTGTACGAATTGTAACAACTCCTGTAAATGGACTAGCATATATATGAGGAGTTGAGCTAACCATACTTCCTGTATACACTGTCTGATTACCATCACCCCAATCTATTATAAATGGAACAGATGTAGTAATTTGACGTATATTAAGCTTGTCAATTCCTGATGCATACATTTTAAATTCTTCATAGCATTGAGCATCTTCAGAACATACCAACGACCCACCATCAACATTTATTACTCCTGAACCATCATATTGAATAGAGTTTTGTTTAGCACAAATATTTATAAGTTCTCCAGATAAATAATCTGATGAATCATTTCCATCACAATCTTTCCAAGAAACTGTATACTCACCTAGCGTTGCATCTATTTTATAACAATAGCAAGGTAATGTAGTTGTTGTAGTTGGGATATCTATAACAATACTATTATCACATAATACACCATCTGACACAACATCAATTGAGGTTGTACCATCAGGTACAGTGTAACTTATACCTGCTGATAATGCTACTGGTGTAACATTATTATCTAACTGAGTATTAGAGGGTTGTGCAAAAATATCAAATGGTCCAGCACCTGCACCATAAGACGTTAATGTTACTACTACTACAAATGACATATTATATATTTTTATTACTTATTAATTTTTAGTCTGGAATTACACGCACAGCATAACCAGAATTTTTATTAAACATGTTAATAAAAGCAAATGATATTTGACTAGATACTTGATAAAAATAAGCAGAATAACCTGCTTGTGTAGATGTCCACCATCTAGTTGTTGATTTAAAATTAGAAGAAACTTGAGTTTCTGTTATAAAACCTGTACCTCTTGCTGAAAAACCACTAATATTTGTACCAATATTTGGTGCATTCCAATATAAAGTTCCTGTTTCTAAAAGAGGAGGACCACTTGAAGGCCATACGTTTGCACCAGGAAAAGATTCAGATCCATAATTATTAAATAATGTAGCAACTTCTGTAGTACTTGGTATATGATACCCAAGAGGAGCCAAGCCTCTGGGGTCATTTACAGCATACCAGTTATATAAAATACCATAACAATTTTCAGTTGTTGGATCATTATTTACATAACACCAAGCACCTGTAGTTAAACTTGCCCATACTGTTGGATCAGTTACTAGTGGTATAGAATCACCATTTCTATATGTTTTTACTGTTAAATTACAAGTAGACCATGTTTGAGTTCCAATTGTTATATTTTGTGGAATACATGTTTGACAAGTTGTTGTAGTGGTAGTAGTGCTAGTAGTGGTAGTAGTACTAGTGGTAGTAGTTGGACAGTCACTTACATCAATTGATAATCCCACTTGCCAATAGTCTTTACCATTACATGTTAAAATCTTATCAAAATTACCACCTGGTACAGTTACATATTCAATAGTGTTTGGATCAATATAATTTTTAGGTGTACCATCCCAAGCTTCAATTCCTAATTGACTAGCCACCTCATCTATTCTACAAGCATACCCATAAAATCCATCACCACCTGATGCAAATACAAGTCCTATGATTTTTCTCTCTCCATCAAAATCAGCTATAAGAGCTGATCCTGAATCTCCAGGAATAATAGGATTTATACAAATTGTTGATATATCAGGATCATTTGCTGGTTTTACAAACTCAATACAATCTGAAAATAATGTAAGAGTTGGTGTTCCTTGTTTATAATAATAAATATAAAACACAGCGTTTAGTCCAGAAACTCTCATTGGACATGACACTCCACCTTTTGGACCTGTAGTTCTACCAGAGCTATATAACATAGGATTGGTAGTTAATAAATCATCTATCTCAGCTGTAGTAGCAAATGGATAGGGAAAAGCATATGCTTCTTCTCCTATTTGTTTAAAAGACACTGTGTCATCAACATCCTCTTCTTCAATAGAAAACATTGCAGCATCTACAGTGTTAACCCCACTTCCTGTTTGATATATAGGTACATATCTTAAACTTTGTCCTATTTGATAACTGGATGGTGGTATAAACCCATTTTCTCCATTTTGATAAATATAATCAGTAATATATTCATTTTCTATTATTCCTGATAAACTTCTATCATCTGTATAAAAAGCATCTTGAATACTTACGTGATTATTTGTAACACCCACAAGAGCCTGAGTTTCAGAATGTACAGCTATAAATCCCAATGTTCCCACTGTAGACACATTATTAGCTGATGTCATTGATGCACCACCCTTAAGAGGTCTAACAACTGACCTGTTTACCAATGAGTTAGGTCCTGCAATTTGACCACAATTAGCATTACAAGCTAGTGTTTTAACTTCTTTTATTTTTTTAACATCTGTCTTAATTGGACCAGTTGACAGCATAATTTCTGAGGGTATCACCTCTTCAGGAGATAGTTCAGATAAAGGTTTCTTTTCTTTTACAAAATATACAATAGATAGATCACCAGTCTGTTGACCATTAGATATTTTATGACCAAATGATACACCTGTTAAATTAGGTGTACTAGCCATAATTTCTTTAACCTTATCTTTTATTTCATTAATATCATGAGTCATATATAATCTAATATGTAGTGAAATATGTATAAATTGTATTAATTTCTGAAGGTGGAGCAGCTGTAGTTGTCGTGGTAGTTGATGTTCCTAATTCAACTGTATTACAATTATATTTTGAATTTAAAACATTACCAAATAGTCCTAAAGATGATCCCACAGGTGTAAGAGTAAATGGATCATTTAAATCAACTTCCCAAATATTAGACAATGGATATGGGAATTGTTCTGATACATAGATTTTACCATTAACTGAAAAAGTATAAACCTGTACAGGTTCAATAGAAATAGATCCAGTTAAATCAATGTCTACTTCTAATACACCAGTTAAATAATCATATTGTACTAAATGTGCATTTCCTCTTACATTTATAGAAGACATGTCTTTTCTAATAATTGCTATAATCTTATTAGTTGAAGTTAAGAAAAAGCTTTCCACTCCTATTCCTTCAGTTAATATTGGGAAAAGTGGTGTAACATCAGCAGATGTAATAGGATTATTAGTGATGTCCATCCTAAACAAATATGTTCCACCAGGAGTGATAGCAGTTGTCAATAATGTATTGTTATCAATAGCAAATAGTTGAGCATATCTATTATTATAAAATACTCCTAGATTAATATCTATTTGTCTAACAAATGTTAATACTCCAGAGTTATCTGTTTTAAGCCATTCTAGTATTAGTGGAGGATCTGGTACTTGACCTTGTTGACCTTTCCAATATTTATAATTAGTGTGTGTTTCAGCAAACTCGGTTAAATAATTACCAGGAATATCAAATGGTGTAGATGTATTTGTATCAACATCATATTCAAATGCCTGATAGTCTCCAAAACTATATGTTACACATGATATAGGTTGAACTACATCTACTGTAGGACAACTAAATGTAGAAGGTTCACCTTTTACAGCATTTTCAATACAGTTATCTATCAATGTAGCAGAACCATCTCCTTCTGTTATAATATATTTAACACAATCATTAATTGATTCTCCAGGACTAACTGTACCAAGTTCATTATTACAATTTACATAAATTAAATCATTAACTCCACCAGAAGGCACTTCTAATATATAACAGTCACATCTTGTTTTAGGACATTCAAAAGGATAGTTTGGAGCTCCATCAATCGGCACTAAATTAGTTCTTTCACATAAGTTTCCAGTAAAATAAGCTACACCGTCACCATAATCAATAATTGATTGAATGCAATAAGTTCCAAATGATCCAGCACCAACTGATCCTACTTGACCATCGCATCCTAAATATGTTAAACTAGTAATAAGTCTACCACTTGGAACAGATATATAATAACAGTTACATGGTGCTTGAGTTGTTGTCGTTGTTGTTGATGTACTTGTAGTTGTAGTATAATTACACAAATATTCACTACCAACTAATGTACAGTTATTTGAATTTAATTCATAAACTGTATTCAAATTAGCAACAACTGTATTAAAATAACCACATACTTGCAATGGATTAAAAAAGTCCACTGTACCTGTTATAACATCACCATTGCAATCTGTATATTCATATTCACTAATTTTTGAAATGTTTGAAATTGTAAAACAGTTACAATCCAAACAATCATTATTATTATTACAAGTATCACCTATGGTAATTACCATTGTGTTAAGATCTGTCTCAACACTTCCTAGTCTAGCACAGAATGAATATGGAGATTTAATAAGATCAATAGCAGTTGATACAATAGTAACATCTGAACCTGCACAATCTGTATAATTAATTACAAAGTCAGTGGCATCTCCTGCATCAATTGTGTGACAATGACAAGAAATAGTAGTAGTTGTTGTTACACAAGGAGATGTACAAGAAGCTCCTTGTATAGGAGTTACTATTGTTCCAGTTCCTGCATATTGCTCAATACTATCTTCCCAAGCACAAATAATTTCTGTAGTGCCATCAGCAATCATCATTGTAGTGATGATATTGTTATAGTCTACAAATCTAATATTAATGTCTCCTCCAGTGGCTCCCACCTCATAACAATAACTTGTAGGAGGAATACATCCTGTTGTGCAAGTTCCCTGTGGATCAACAAACAAGCCATCTGTTATTAAAACATCCTGGAATATTGAACAAATAAACTTAATCTCACCTGGACTCATTTCCTCTATATTTGTTTGATTGTAACCAGGCAAATCAGGATTACATCCCACCCAGGTTACAGTTTCAAGAGAATTACCAGGATTCAACACTTTATAACAATTACAAGCTAATGTAGTAGTTGTAGTGGTACTAGTTGTTGTTGTACTACTTGTTGTAGTTGTTGTTGGATAGATTACTTCTATTTCAGCTTCAAATGAGCAATTACTGGTAGTTGTAGTAGTTGTACTACTTGTTGTTGTAGTTAAACATGGGCCTCCCACTACACATTTGCCATGACTATATATAAATGGTACAATATCTACAGCAATATCATAAGCACAGCGAAGCATTGAAGGAATACCTACATATGGAGAAGTGACTGAAGGAGTTCCTACAAAAGGCAGCTCAATTTGTGAACCATCACAGTTTTTTACTTGAAGTATATCACCGTCTTTACCAAACACTTCTAAACAATAGCATGGAAGCGTTGTTGTAGTGGTGGTAGAAGTAGATGTTGTTGACGTTGTGGATGTAGTGGTAGTTGATAAATCAACTGTCACCTCAAAGTCACATAATGGACTATCACAAGCTTCATCTCCTATTGTTATAGTAATTCCTGGAATAGGGACAACAGGAAGAATATCTACACATGAACATATTTCTTTAATTTCACCAGCCCCAACAGTAAATGTTTGTACATAATTACCATCTCCATCACATCCTGTTGATATTCTTGTCCAATCAGTATTTGTGTTATTTGTTATTGTATATACAAAACAAGTTTCACAATTAGCTAATTCTCTACAATCATCTGATTCAATTTCTTCTATAGTAACTCCAGCAGGAATATTGCTAGGTTTTAGATTAATACACCCATAGAAATACTTTTGTTGATTTACATCAACTACAGCTTCTACTAGCGTATTTGCACCATCAATATCACAAGTAAAATAATTTCTTCTCCATACAGTATTAGAAAGGTTTGTTACTTTATAACATTTACAAGCACAATCACATCTCTCTGTTAATTCATCTAATATATCAACAAGTATTTCACAAAAGTTTTTATCTGGATCTACAGTTAAGCAAGGAATAGGGGGAGGATCAATACAACATATATCATAATAATTTCCTTCACATGGATCTGGTGGCTCACATGTAGTAAGATTTGTCACCCCAATAGGAGTGCAACACAAGCAACCATTACATGGTTTTCCAACTGTACTACATTTACAAGACATTAGTATAAATTATTATGTTGTAGGACACGATACTACTTCACCATATATTCTAACAGGGTCAAAATCAACAACTTGAAATCTTAAATATAATAATGGGGCAAGAGAAGCAATTGTTCTAATTCTTACGCTATATGCACTTCTATCATTTGTCTGAACACCAAGATCATCTGCTTGATAACAATTAACAACGCCACTTAAACCATTTAAGTCAGCTAAATCATTAATGCTTGTTTTTATAGAAGCGTAAGCATCTCCTATAACAGGAGAAGGAAAAGTATAATCTGTATTATCTACACCAAAACCAATACAATATGTATCATTATTATTAATACTCCAAGGTGAAGTAGGAGGAGCTGCAGTGCTAGGTTGGACTGCCCAGTTAATTTCTATACATACAATCTGATCTAAATTATCAAGACTAACACAATCATTTAAAGGAGTAATTAAATTAGGATCAGATGCTGCTATAATTTCTGCTCCAGGAGGTAAAATAAAAGATTCTCCCGCCCTTAAATTTATGGTTTTATACAAACAAGACATATAGTTTATTTTTAATTATTAAGGAGATAAAGTTGTAGAAGTAGTGGTAGTTGTAGGACATATTTCATATGTAACTGTAACATCTCCTGATGCTGTAATTTCACAATAATCACATACAGGAGGTGTATACAATATAGTTTTACTAACGCATTTAACACAGTTTAATTCACCATTTGTAATACAAACATTAGAATCTATAGTTATTGTACTTGAAGGATTGATATTTCCTGGAAGAAGCACTGAATAACCATTTGTTAAAGCATCAGTATCATTTAAAACATCTTCTCTGATTTTAATATAGATGATGTTTGTATGTCCTAAATCATCAGTAATTGTAAACTTAGTGCCTGATGTAGTATTACAATCATAAAATGCTAATGGAATATCTGTTTTATTTCCAAAATAAAACACTAAACTATATTCATCTGTTTGTGTATTGTAATCCAAAATAACATCAAAATCAACAATAAGATCATCACAATTAACAGCACAGCATGTATCTTGAATAAGTGATACTGCAGCTCTAAGATCACAAATTGCTGTCCACATGTGTGTTAAGGTATCCGCTATTGAAGCAGATGTTCCAGCTGTCCATAAAACAACTGTAGGATCTAACAACGAATTAATAGTATTAGAAGGAGGAACTGGCTGACACTCTGCATCTATTACATCTAATAAATCTCCTGGTAATCCTGTAGCACTTCTTAATGAACAAAATGCTTGCTCAAGTCCATCAAATGCCACATCTATATCTTTTGGAACAGGTGAACTAGAACATATGGGAGTTACTTGAGGAAGACCTGCTGCCTCAAGAATATCTAATCTATTATCTATTTCTATAAGAGTAGAATCAACCCCAGCTAAATAAGCATCAATTCCATCTAATCTAAGTAAAATACCACAAATTTTTTGTGCAATTTTTTGCACATATACAGATACTGGGACTGGGTTAGTGACATCTCCATTAGAATCAGTAAAATCTGAAATAAAACAAGAGGCTAATCTAACCTCAATTTCATCTGTAGAACCACCACCTAAATTATCTATAATCTCTTGTAAATCACATACTTTATTAATTAATAATTGAAGTACAATTCCAAGTGTTTTTTCAGGATCTGGGCAAGTTAAACAATTATCAACAAGACATTTTAAGTCTAAATCTGATAAGTTTAGCTGGTCTTTTAAACTACAAATCTCCATTGCAAGCTTATAAACTACCTCAGAAATAGTATCTCCCTTACAAAGATTTATACATGTTAAGTCAGGACCCTGCCAAATCACACAATTAGATGATATAGGAGAGCAGTTATCTTTATTTAAATTTGATTTGATTGGTATCATTTCGGCAGTTTTAGTTTAATCTACATAATAATATACAAAATTTCTAAGATTTAAACAAATCTAAACTAATGTAATCCCTAATGTAGTGGTTACATATGTCCAGATGATGTCATCACTAGCTCCCCATTGCTGTATAATACTAGATGGAATATCTAATGTTCCTATAAAATACTCTACAGCAGAGCCTGTATCAGAATCTACACCTATAAGTTTATATTCCACTTTTCCAGATCCATCATCAAAATGATAGTCAAAGAAATTACTTAAGGCTAAGATTGTCATGGATTTCTCTCCCTCAGGAGTCCATGTTGCAATTGGTTGTATTTGTCGTGTGTTCATATTAATATAAGTAAGTTACTATTTTAGCAATATTTGCACTTGTTGATGATAAAGTGACAGAAGATGGTAAAGATGTTTGAGATCCAAGACCTCCAAAAAATCTTTGACTATTAGTAAAATCAAAAGTATTTATTGCTGCATATGCTCCTGCACTTGAACCAACTGTACCCAATGAAGGTGCAGTAGTTACTGCTGATGAGGAATAAAGCAATGCAGCATAAACTATTGTTCCTCCTGCTGCTGAATATGCACTTGAAAATGCTTTTGATTGCCATGCACTTCCCTGCTGAAAACAGTTACCATCATTTGTTGATGAAGCCACAAGAGTTAAAGTTCCACCTGATATTGTATATAATGCAACTCCATTATAATTATTTGCGGTAAAAGAACCATTAACAGTTTGATACCATCGTACTCCAGTTAATGTTACTGATTTAGGAATATAAACGGCAGACAAATATAACGTCTGACTTGATGGAGATAATGCAGCTGAAATATCAGCTATTCCCATACCTCCCACTGAATAACCTTTTATGCTACTTCCCATTGCCTGCATAGCTACAAGAGACATATCTTGTTGTAGATAATCTACGTCAACTGTAGCATTTTGCACTGTTGATGTTCCACTAAACTTAACAATGCTTCCTGATGTACCAGTTCCTGTTACAGGATTGGTGAGAGTGGCTTGTTTACCATTCAGTTGCGTCTGTATAGCACTTGTTACTCCTTTAACATAACTAAGTTCTGTCA
>Ga0214917_10000840_pt1 | contig 39941 bp, 62 predicted proteins | sample LL_1208_BB_MetaG_FD_177983 | JGI IMG/M metagenome (GOLD analysis project Ga0214917, IMG submission 177983) | Freshwater microbial communities from Lake Lanier, Atlanta, Georgia, United States - LL_1208_BB | ecosystem: Environmental > Aquatic > Freshwater > Lake | place: USA: Georgia | collected... | reverse complement strand
AGTTTCTTTGCTCCAATAGATTTGTTCCGCCGAACAAAAATCCGCTGGTTGAGACTTGAAGTGATGTCGTTGCCTCTAGTGTTGTGAATTTGCCAGTATTTGGCGTGGTGCTACCAATCGCCGAAGGACTGGCCAGATCCACGCTACTGCCGCCGCCGAAGAAGCCCATCTCCTATCCTTCCAGCGCAACGAAGGCCTTGCCTGTCGTGGCGCACAATACGTTAATTGCAGAGGTTGGTATAAACCCAGACTCAAAGGTGATCCCGCTTCCGCTCTTGGCAAGTAGGATGCCCGTCGTGGTCGTTGGCGTATATCCAACGCCAAGATACATATCCGTGTCGGAGATGTTCTGGATTAGAAAATACTTCCTTGATGTGTTGGAGGCCGCTACCTGCTGACTTGTCCCTCCCGTGGTGATGGTGGATGAGCGGTTGGTGACGGTTCCAGATGGAACTGAAACAATATTGGTGTTTGGCCTTCCGCTTGTATCTACCGAAACGGCACGAAGATTTGTTCCGTCTGTTCCAGCGTAAAGATTGGCCGTAGTGGGGGCGGTTGAGCCAGTCGTTCCAGCGGAGGCAAGCGTGACTGGAATGCGTCCAGATGACTGATCGGGGAGTTTTGTTCCAAGAATGCGTTTGACCAACGAGATTAGCGAGAATGTTCCCGTATCGGATGAGGCAGAAGCATCTGCCTGTGCGCCCAAATCCGTGTCAATATTGGCTAGGCTTGTGTTGGCCGTGGATTGGTTGGCGGAAGTTGCGGCTCCAGACGGGAGGGGAAGGGATGCCGCCGAGACCGCGAATGTTCCAGTCCCAGCGTTGGCCGTTACGGTTCCATCAACGGTGAGAGAACCAGAATTGTCCGTGACTGCGACTGGCTGGTTGATGGTTACTCCGTTGGCGAGATCAGCCTTGATCAGCGCAACATCGGCCTGTTGCGTGGAAGCTAACGCCTCAAGCCCGTCCACATTCAGATTGATGGATTCTGCGTTAAGTTCCACCTCCCCAATTGAATTATAGATTTCCTTGATGCTAGGCATAAATCACCATCCCCAGATTTGTTTGATCCTGTTCTTCGAGTATTTCTTGGATTTGAGCGTCCCCTTTTCCTCGGCCTGCCTGTAAAAGCGTTTTGCGCCCTCCTCGGAAGAATCAGGATTAGCCACTCCCCTGCTGATGAAAGGGGCGGAAAGAATGCGCTTTAGGCCTTTCACTCCGTCCCTTTGATCAACAGGAAGAATGTAGGAAACAACCTCCCCATCTCTATTTTCATATTGATAAATAGGCACGGGGAACTGCTTCCTTAACTTTCCAGATCGGCTTCCTCTGCCTTGGAGCGGAGTTTTTCCTCGTCCATTTCGCCTTCGTCTTCCGATGGCATGAACTCAGCTTCTTCCACTTCCACAACAGCGGTGTCACCTTCTACGGAGGAGAGAACCCCCTTCATAGATACACGATCACCAGCAACGGAGCCTTCCGGCAATTCCGAGGCTGGGATCTCCAGACGCAGACCCGAAGACTTCTCTTCGGGCTTGGGAGAGGGGCTTGTCTCCAAGCCCCCCTCCTTCGCCTCTGGACTCATCAGGATAACGAGTCCCTTAGCCATTTTTAGGCAAAACGGCTCTTGCTCTTGATGACAACGGCCCGCTTTGCGTTGAGCAACTTGGCCGCATAGAACGCCTTATAACCAGCCGTGATGGTCTGGTTCAAGGGGTCGCTCTTGTCAGCGTTTTGCAGAACGATCATGCGGGGGCTCATCGGGGAGTCGCCAGCGATCTTGACCACGCCAAACGCATCGGCTCCCAGCACCACCGTTGAATAGATGGAACCAGCGGAGTTATACGTTCCGGCAGTCGTTCCTTCGATGAAGGGGTTGGTGTGTTCCACGATGCGGACACCATAGAACGAACCAAGCTCACCCTTGATCATCGAACCCAGCTTTGTCTCAGGGTTGCGATAAACGGTGTTCAGGAAGTCGGTGTCCCGAAGCAGGTCACGAGAAACCTGCGGGGGAACCAACGCCGTGAACTTGCCGTTGAGGGGGTTGGACTTGTTGGCCTTCAGGGCCGTGACTGCATCGAGCAGATCCTCGGCATCCAGATAGGCGGAAGCCGCCGCAGTCGAGGACAGGCTTGCGAAGGACGCAATGCCCTGACCATAACGCTTTTCGGTGGCGCTTCCTGCAACGTCAGTACCAGTCACCAACTGATCACGGGAGAGGTCATCGGCCTTGAGAGCCGCTTCCTGACCGAGGGTGTTGGAGGCTTCTTTGAGAACGTCAAAGAGGCTGGTCTGGGAGAGGATGTCGCTGATCTTTACTGCTTCCCCATATTGGGTCAGGGACACGCTCACGCTGTTGAGGCCCACTTCACGGAACGTGCTGATCGGAGTACCTTCGGTAAGGGTCTGCACGTTGCTCGAAGCAGGGGTGGTGTCGAACTGGAAGAATTTAACGGAGGTCGATCCGATATTCTTGGGCAGGTCAACCTGCTGGGCCAGTTCATTGAGTTTCAGGGTGTCGTTAATACGATCAATCAGGTTCTTCGAGAGGAAAGCCTGATAATAGCTCCCCAGCGAAGCCGGATTGGAACGGGACATAAGTGCCATATAATTTAATCTCCTATGAGAACGCCAAGTTTGTCGGCATCAGACGCATTGCGCCTGAGAAACTCTTCCTGCTCGCCCCAACTCATTTCCTCAAAGGACTTCCGCTTGGGAGCCTTGGCGGTTGAACTGGCGGACAGGGAGGTTTTTTTCCTGAACTCGGTGTTCTCTTTTCGCAGAGTTTCAACTTCTTTCCGCAAGGCTTCCGATGCCTCCGCCGCCTCCTGCATTCGGGCGATCTGGGTGGCATAGGCGAAACCATTGGGGCTGGAATTAAGGAGTTTGCGAAGCTCGGCATCCTCGCTCTTCAGAAGGGAAACAACCCTCTTGGCAAACGGGGATTCCTCATCCTTCAGCTCTGGATTCTCCTCAATCATGCGCCGGACGCTGGAACTCCATTGTTCCGTGAACTCCCGCTTCTGACGCTCCTCCTTCTCGGCTTGGCTCTTGGCCCTCTGCTCCAGCATTTCGGCCTGTTGGCGGGCGGCTTTGGCAAGGTCATCCCTTCCCTCATTCTCCCACTCACGGGCGTATTTCCTGAGCGCATCGGGGCTTGGGCTGGTCGGATCGTTCTTGGCTTCAAGCTCCTCGATCTTCTTTTCAAGCTCGGCCTGACGAGCCCGAACTTGGGCCTTTTCGGCCTCCAGCTTCTTCCAGCTTTCCGAAAGGCGGGCCTCTTCCTTGGCCCGCTTGGTTTCCTTCTTGGAATCCTCAACCTTGGATTTCTCCTCGGCCTTGGCTTCCTTGGCTTCCGAGTCATCGGAGGCCTTGCGTTCTTCAGTCTTAACTTCTGCTTTTTCTTCAGCCTTGGGGGCGGATTCATCCGAATCCTTGATTTCCTCCTTGGCCTCTGGGGTTGTTTTGGAGGCATCCTGAGAATCCTGAGCGGCGACTTCAGGTTCGATATTCGCCTTGGGAGAAGCCTTATAGGGGATGCCATCGGCTTCCGCCGCCATCGCCCTGATCTGCTCCTCCGTGATGTTCTCTGGAGAAATGCTCGGCTCCACAGCCGGAGTCATTTCCTTGGTTGCTTCCTCATTCATTGGTTTTTCAGGTGTCCTTCCCGTGTGTGTTTAGGGCCGTAGTGATTCGAGAAGCTCCGCAACGGCCCCGCCCTCGGAGTTCTCGGTAAATTCTTCAATCTCGGTGTTTGCGAGGTATTCAAGGATCACCAGACCCTCCCTCATCCCCACCGCTTTTCCCGCCTCAAAACGTCCCCCTCCGGCGAATACTGCCTGCGTGTCTTTTCGTGTGGCGCAGTTTTGCAGAACAAGGAGAAGCCTTTTTCCGGCGGGAGATAAAAAGAACTGCTTGGCCGCATTCTGGTTTTCTGGAGTCCAGTCCACCTCGACATGACCTAGCTCTCGAAAAACCCGTATGGCCGATTTGATCTTGGTCAACATATATTAGATAGCCTTATTACACGCCTTGTCCACTAGGGAGGTTTTCGGTGGTCATTGTTCCCTGTTGGGATTGATTGCCCATCTGGGATTCCATTGCCTTCGCCCGATCCGCCAACTCACGCCGGATCTGACGCTCAAGGTTCTTGTCGGTTTGGCCCAAGGCCAGAAGATGCTGTTCAAGGTGTTCCCGATATCTCTGCATCGCAACCGGACTGCCTCCGCCACTCTGGGACAGGAACTCGATCCGATCCAGCATGACCTTGAGGTGTGCCTTGTGATTGTCGGAAGGACGAACCAAAGCTGGGAATCCGCTCTCAAGGATCAGGTTTTCGTTGGCCTGATCCTCGGCCTGATCCATCTCCTCCAGCTTGGGATCAGTTATTAGTCTTTGGACTAATGAAGGATCGTCAATCTCAAGCACGCTCTTAAGCAGGGCGGCTTGGTTGATCATGGGGTTGTTGCCCAAAAGCTGAAGACGGGCGAAAGCCTTCTGGTACTGAACGGCCTTGTTGATCCCATCGGCGGAACCGGAGGGATGGATGGCATAAGTCACCTCCAAGGCTTCCGGCGGAACGGAGCCAAAGGTGTCGATGAAATGGAAATTGAGACTCTTCTTTCCGAATTGCGTAAGCACGGAATAGGCCTGCCGATAGACATGGCCAAGCGAGATGCGGAAGATACGAGCCCGAAGATCGGTGGACTGACCCATCAGCGATCCAATCTGGGAAATCTCGGTGGCCGTTCTGGCGTTCTTCGTGTTGCCCTGTTGCGCCAAGCCAAAGTCAGGCATGGAGGTTAAATACTCGGAAATCATGCGCTGATTGATCATCTCCTGATCAAAGGAGATCGGAGGCTGGGGCATAGTCACGGGAGACACTCCAACGGGAAGGATTGTGGCAGGGCCGAACTTCAGGTTGTTTGTGTTGGGGATGTCCTGCTCACAACGGAACAAAGGCCGATTATACAAAGTCATCGCATCGGCTTTTTCGTTCATCAGCTTGCACATATAGGCCTCAAACGGCGCAACCACCTCGCAGATTCCACGGCTCGAATACACACCCTTATCCTTGATCTCCATGACAAACGGCACAAACGGAAGCTGGCCGTGGTTGTAGGGCAACTCGAAGGTGGGCCGGATATCAATCGTGGGTTCCACGGGGCTGAAGGTGTGGACGTAAATCTTTCCGTCCTCATCCCGCTCATAAACTTCCCAGACGATCACCTGTTCGTCATCGGCCCCAACGGTGATGCCCTCCCGCCGGAGCTTCACATCCTCAAAACTGGAAAACCTCGTTCCCTCGTTGTTCCGCCCCTTGATCTTTTTGATCAATTCCTCGTCCTGATTGTAAAGTTTGTTGTTCCGATATTGATTCACCGACATTGGAATGACATGGCACAGGCGATCACAGGTGCGGACATCACGGGTATAATGGGGGACAATGGCATGGACGGGATCGACTGAATCAAACCGAATCCCTCCGGCATCCTCATCCCAAGAAATCTTTAGCAGGTTCATCCCGCTCATCAGCATTGCGTCAATCGTGGTTAGGATCTCCGTCTCGAAATTGCTTTGCTGGCGAACCTGATAATCGAACCAACGGCTCACGCTCTGCGTCACGGAATCGGTCTGGGGCTTGGCCGGAACAAATGAGGCAATCACCTCATTGGAGAAAACCTGCTGATAGTAGAAGGGCTTGAGCTTGCCTATAATTGAATCGGCCAAGGGGTAGTGAAGGTCGGCCTGCCAAGGGAGTTTCTTTTTTCTGCGAAGGCCATTGTGCCGCATCTCATACCAAATCCTCTGCCGCTCCTCCCAGCCAGTCCGAGCCCGCAAATCCTCAATCAAAGTCGAATAAAGTTCCTGCCGTTCCTTCATTTGCTCCTCACCTGATATTCCAAATCATTCACGGAGGTAAGAGCTTCACGAGCCCAACGCCGGACTTCCGGCGAGGAGGATCTGACCTGTTCGTATTCGGGCATGGTCATCAGTCGCTCAACCTGACCTGTCGTTCTTGTTACGGGCTGAATTGTCGCGCATCCACCAAGGGCTAGGGCCAAGATCAGCGTCAATGGCACTCTGGTTCTTTTCCCAAGCCTGTCTTGCCCCAGCTTCATCCCGTTCTTTTCGATCAGGAACAAAACCAAGGAGCCTCGCAATAATCTGCAAGATGGCGGACAGGATTCCCACTTAGTCGATCTTTAGGCCAACATTTTTTAGGAAGGCCACCACACGCTCCAGCCACACATTGTCCGTATTGCTGGGGGTGAGCCTTACAATAATCCGACTGCCCATCACAAGTGCGCCAAGTGCCGCCACGATTTCCGTCCAGTTCGATGTGATCCAAGTCCAGATTTGCATTTATTTTTTAGCCTCCTGAGTCGAAGCCAGATATCGAGGATTCCCCATCCGAGGTTTCCTGCATCTCGCTCAACCAATCAGAGCCCGTATTGCCGGAATCAAACTTTGTCAACTCCCCCAAATCATTTCTCACGCAACACACCCCGCAAACCGCATCCCCCCGATCCGGCGAGCTAACCCCCCTGCGCTTCATTTCATCTTTACTTTCAAGACCCATTTTTCCAGATGAGGTGATCTTGGCTTTCCGACTACAAAGCTGGGCATCCAAGAGTTCATCCTGCGGGAGGATCAGTTCAGCCCTCTCGATCTGCCTAGCCGTCTCCCACCAGATTTCCGATCCCCTGTTCACATAGCGGTCAGAGTAGGCTTTGCCCCCAAAGTTGAGTCTCCTTATGGGCCAGCCCATCTCCCGCATCCGGTCATTCATTGGCTTACCTAGCCCACCATCGTCAGCCCAGACATCGGAAGGCTTCAGGTTGGCCTTCTTTAGCTCCACAATGGCCCTCCCAACGCTTTTCATCGTATCCGAGTCCTTCCACCCTATTAAGGCTTCTAACACGTTTCCACGCCTAATAGCGATCACGGATTCATCCCCGCCTCCGGCCCAATCAATAAAAGCCACAGGGGGGCCTTCTATCCTCTTGGGGGGATTGTCCTTACAGAAGCGGATCTTGGAATAGGTGAAGGGGCTAATCCCATCATCCTCCCCCATGAACTCCGAGAATATCATGCTCCTAATAAATGGGTTATCCCTGCCATGTTGCTCAATCTGCATATCAATCCATTCCTTTTTGATATGGGGGCAGTCAAAGGCCGTAACAGAGTAGTTTTTCCAGAACTTGCGCTTGCCTAGGAAGCATTGGGCAAACTCCCCATCCATCCCGCCAGTCGAAGACATGGCCAACCAAGCGAATGGCTGACAGCGTTCCGCCGCCCTCCAGATGTCGGCAGGGATGGATTTCGCCTCGTCAAAGATCATCAGGAGCCTGTCGTTGTGCCAGCCCTCGAAGCGGTTGGGTTCGTCAGTAGAAAAGCCTATGGCCTTAGAGCCGTTGGGGGCCGTGAGGTCGGTGGCATTCAGAGTCCAGCCTGTCAGCCGATCCCGCCATCCGGCGAGCCTCTGCCAGAGTTGCTCCTTAACCTGACGATAGACTCCGGCGGTGGTGACAACCTGACTTTTGGGATAGACCGCACACCACCAAAGAACCAAGGGAGCCGCCAAGCAGGAGGTTTTGCCGGAGCCGTTGGCGGCTTTGAGGGCGACTCGGTTGCCGAGGCCAACGTCCAAAAATACTTTTGCCTGCCAAGGGTGGAGGTCGATGCCGAGCATTTTGGAAAAGCCCAGCGGCGTTGCTAAGAGTTGTTCTGGAGTGGGGTTCTTCGGAAGTTGGTCGGGAGTGGCGAGAGGCATTTATTTCTTAGAGGGGGATGAATTTTTTAGAATTTTTTTGAAAGGGGGGTCTATAAATTAGGGGTGGCATGGGGTGGGGGTGTGGCTACCCCGTCAGGCTTGGGATACTTCCGAGGCCTTCCCCTGCCTCTTTTTGGTTTAACTTCTTCAATCTTAGGGGCTTCTATTTTCTCTGAGGGAATATCTAATTTGATTTTGGGTGGTTCGTTAGATTCTGTAATATGTTCCGGCAACAGAGTAGGAGTAGGTTGAATGTCGGGAATTTGTTGGGATTCAACTGGAATCGGGATCGGTTGCGATTGCCCCGCCGTTTGTCCGGCAATCATCCCGCCCCATCCCTGCATCAGCTTGGCTAGGGCATCGCCTCCGAGGGCTAGAACATTGAGCGAGGGCTGGGAAGCGTTGTTCTGAGTGTAAGGAGCCGAAAACTCCTCCTTAGCCCTTCGCTCTAAAAGCCATTGGCTCCCCTTCTCTGATGTTCTGGAATGTCTTTCAATGTTCCCAACATGATCCTGCACGAAGGCCGAGTGAGCTTCTTCAAGCATAGGCGGGAACTCAGGATGCTCCCCCGCCCATTCCTTACAGGTTGACCACGGAACCCCCGCAAGGGGGCCAGCATAACGCAAGGGAATCCCCCGCCTAACGAATCCGCAAATCTTCTTCGCCGTTGCGATACTCCACCGACTAGGCCTTCCGCCAGCGTGCTTTTTGATCGTGTCCGGCGTTACATTCATAAAACCACACGATCTTTCGGCATCCATGCTTCCCCCTGCCTGTAATGCGTCCGATTGAGCCATTCCGTCATAATCCCGACCAAGTGCTGTTTCCTGCCCATCCTGTCCCATAAATCCCCCATATCGGATTCTGTAAGGGTTTTATTATTCAACTTGCCTAGCTCTACGGCCATTTTCCTAGTCGATTCATCCTCGTGCATCCTCCACCCTTTATTTTTCCGCATTCTTCGGGTGATCTTCTCGCCCCATCGGTTAAAGGCCATAGGAAACCCATAAGACCATTAAAAAGTTTGACAAGGCTAGATAAGACTTTATAGGTCTCCTTGGCATCAATGGGGAGGACACAAAGCCCCGCCGGATGCCAGCAAGTCTGATCCTTGGATGACAGAGGGGAAACCCGCCAAGCGTAATGCCTTCAATCGGTGCTAGGCTCGCCCCCTAGCTTAATAAGAGGCCTTGAGCCTGCGATTGTCCACCCCCGCTAAAGAGGGATAGTTCCTTACTGGCTTACCGAGGACATAGGACAAACTACACCGCAAAAACCCTTCGCACCCTTGCAGGGCGAAAACTGCCCGCATACTTTCGTTATGCCTTTAAAACCTCCGCAGTCCTCGGCTTTCGATAATAATTTAAAGGGGAAATGTTGGATCATCCCTCCGCTAATCCTCCCCCTTCGCTTTTGTCATTCAGTCCCCCTTCCGCTCGGGGGGCTCGTTCAGTAGTTAAGGCCTTAACCATCCCTTCCCCTTTTTAATTCCCTTTCTAATCAATCGGGGAAGGAACCTCGTCAGTCTCGAAAAATCCTGTCCTTCCTGTTCCTCTTTCTCGGATTTTTCTTTTTTTCTCGTTTTTTTTCTTTTTCCCTAGTTAGAAAGAAATTTCCTTAACTTCCTTAACAATCCCCTCGTAAATCATCAGGCTCTATTAGATTCTTTTTTTGTCTGTCTTAGCATTGCTAATAGTTGCTCAGTTGCTATTGACGCTAATAAGTCTTACGGCTAATAAGCCTGCATGAACAAAGAACAAGCCATCGCAGAAAAGAAAGCCAAGATGAAGGAGCTTGCCGAAAGCTTCTCTCGCTTGGATGAATCCCAGCGTCTCGAAATCTCCCGCCGGATGGGTGGAATCCGCACCATTGAGGGAAATCCCCTCTCCCTGCGAAATACCTACCTTTTGATTGTTCAGCGTCCCAAAGTCTCCCTTGTCGGGGGCTTCCAGCAATGGCGGAAGGCTGGCCGGATCGTAAGGAAGGGGGAAAAGTCTCTCCTGATCCTCTGCCCCGCCACTAGGAAGAACAAGGAGCAGACCGAGGAAGGCAAGGAGGATATCTTTTTTATTGGGGGCAATGTATTCGACATCTCCCAAACCGAACCCTTGACCACGGCGGAAGCCTCAACTCTTTCACTTCTGCCTAATGTCTAACAAGGCTTAACAATGATCCCCTTTCTTCAATCCTTCGCCCAAAGCCTTCCCCAAGGCTCTGACTTATTCATCCCCCTGATCCCCATCCTCTCCGTCCTTGGGTGGCTGGCTTGGGGCTTGTTTTACTCGGAAGCAAAATAAAAAAGAAAGGAACCCAAGCCAATGAACCCAACCCAAGCCCTTAAACTGATATGCGATGGGATCATCGAATCCCTCAAGACGAACCCAGCCGGAACGCCGGAAGGCTCACTCTATGCCCTGCTAATGACGCAAGGATGCTCCCTTGAGCAATTCAACGCCATAATCTCAGGCCTCTGCGAGGCCGGAATGATCCGCAAACAAGGAAATCTTCTGTTTGCTTAACAATAGAAAGGAACCCAAGAACCCATGAACACAACCGCAACTCAACGGCCTTCCCTGCAAGGCCTCATCAACTCAACCTCAATCCCTGAATCCCTTGTCCGTGCAGTAGTCCGGCAGATGGGAGGCTGGCAATCCTTTAAGGAATCCGCCCCCGATATCTGCCGAGGCGGAATAGATGGGGGCTTTTCCGGCTTCATCTCTTACGCCGACACGATGAAGTTCGCCAAGAAGAACAGGGAAGCGATCCGGCAACTAGCCATGGATCAGGCTCAAGAGTTTGGGCTTGGCGTGGTGGAGATGATTAAAGGCTTCGGATGCTTCCGGCATAGCAAGCCTTCGGACAGGGAAATCATTGACGGACTGGCCGGAATCGCTCACCCGATGGGGGTAAATGTCCTTAACGCCCTTGCTTGGTATGCAGGGGAGGAAGTGGCGAGGGCTTTCTGCGATGCCTTTGATCCTCAGTAAGTGTAATAAGACCAAATAAAAACCCATGAAAACCTACCACTTAAACGAGATCAAAATCATCTCCAAGGTATGCGAGGAGGCCGAGGGGGTATCCGTGGCGAACTCCCCCGCCAAAATCCGCCACCTTTGGGAGACTTGCGTTGCCACCGCCCCTTGGTTTGACCCTGAGAAAGAAGCCGTGGTTGTGTTCAACCTCAACACGAAATTAAGGGTCAAGAGTTGGCAGATGGTGAGCGTTGGCACGATCAATCAAACCTGCGTCACCCCAAGGGAAATCCTCCGGCCAGCCGTGGCAACCTTGGCTTATGGGATTATCTTCGCCCATAATCACCCCAGCGGGGAGACTTCGCCCAGCCCTGCCGACTTGGAGATCACCCGCAGAGTCAGAGAAGGGGCAAAGATGCTCGATATAGTCTTGACGGATCATGTCATTATCGGACAGAAAGACGGCAACGGCAATCAGCAGGCCTACTATTCCTTCAGAGAGGCGGGTTATCTATGAGCCTTTCCCCCTCTCCATTCACCCTTGTGGCAGATAGCGGAGAGGCCTTTGGCTCCTTCCATAGCTATGCCCTAGCCCATCGCTGGCTCGTCAGGAACGGCCTAGAGTTTGAGCCTTTGCGGATTGTGCGTCTAACTAGCCTAGGTAGGGCTGGCTGGCTCGAACTCCCCCGCCCCCTTCACCTCCTCAAGCCGGAGAGATAGCTCTCTCTGGCTTAACCCAAACAAAGAGAAAGGAACCCAATGAACATAAAAGCAAACCTCAAGCAACTGAAGAAGCAATTCAAGGAACATAAGGAAGTATTGGCTAGTTATGGGATTGAAAATCCTGATGGCCTCCTAAAGGACTCCATGATGAACACAAGAGACGGAGACATGGCCTATGCCTTCTTCGTCAGAGGACAGATTGAGGTAATGGAGAGAATGGCAAAGGAACTGGAGGTAGTCCGATGACTTCCGCCCCCAACCAAACCCTCGAAGCCTTCTTTGAAAGGCTCAACAAACTCCAAGAAGACTTTCCTTCCGTGACGCTTCTTGCCGTCACGCCGGAGGATCATAACCAATTCCTCGATAAGGAACTGAAAGCGGAAAGCTGGGACGATCCCCGCCACCTTGCCTTCAAGGAGAGGCTGGCCGAGGAACTGGATGCCGTCTCCGGCTCCCCTTGGGATCAACTCAACAATCTCTGCGAGCAGATTGCGGAGAGAATTAAGGAGGATGAGGAATGAAGAAGCCAAGTATTGCCCAAAGCCGTCATAAGTTTAAGGCCTACAAGAATAGCCCTTGGCTGATGGTTACAAGAAGGATCAGGAATCGTGGAGGATTTTGGCGTTGCTACTGGTATAACACAATTACTGGCCAGTTCACAAAATACCTTATGGAGGATCTGTTCTATCAGGCCATAGGTAGAAGGGGAAAGGATTCAGCATATTCCATGTTCTCCGGCTTCTCCGGTCATCCTGTTGATGATCCTTGGACATTTGTACGCCAAGGCCGAGGATATCTATCTGGGCATGGGAAACAGCTTGAATTATCCCTAGCCTGCGAAGCAGGCACAGGAGCGAGGCCATGACAGCGGAGAGCCTAGCCCTTATGGATACAATCTGCCGAGCGACTATCCCCCTCTTCTCCTGCCTTCTCCTTGCCGGAGCTTGGCTTGCGATGCGGGAGGACTAGGACAACAATCAACTAGGTTGCGTCAGCAACCAAAGGAGCAAAGCGAGTATGAGAAAATACATCTACCAAATGAAAGCCGAAGGGGTTCCCTTCGTTGTCTGGAGGGGGGACGGCATTCCCAATTTTGGAGACATCTACCGCACCATGATCTGCCTTTGTCGTGCCGGATGGCGGGGCGACAAGGTTATCTGTCGCAAGGATAAGGAGATTGTTGAGTCATATAGCCTTGAGCAGGTGTGCAGGGTTTCGAGGGTTGCTCTTGGAGGGGCAAGCAAGTGAACAACGCCTTCCAAATCTCGACCACCTACCGCCTCGATCAGTTGGAAAAGAAAGTAAGGAGCCTAGAGGAGAGCCTATCCCTTTTGGGCCAGAAGCAACTGAGCTTGGAAAAAGTGAGCGATCACTTGGTCAAATCCAAGAACATCAAGATAGACATAGTGGAGAGGCCAATCCTTGAGGTGAGCAAAGACCTTCTTAGGGCTAGCAAAAGCCGCAAGAAGGAGATTGTGGCGGAGAGATGGGCGGTTTGGGAGAAGCTTGACCGAGCCGGAGTCCGCCCCACGGAAATAGCCAAGGCCTTCAAATGCGATCATGGATCAGTCTTATTTGCAAAAAGGAATGGCTTCAAATCCGGCTGGATTGCCAGAGCCGAAAGACGAGGATTGGAGGCATGAAGCGGAGAGGCTGGCTGATAGTCGTAGGCTTGCTTGTTCTATGGATAGCACCAGCAATCCTTACATTCATTCGTCCATCAACTCCAAAGGAAGACCAGACAAAGGCTTGGTCGGCCTACTTCAAAGCAGAGAGGAAACGCCAATATGACTACGCAATGGAGGTGTATCGGGGCAAGTATTACTCAGGCTCTTACGGAGCCTCCTATCAATCCAGTCGATCCGAACCTGAGACTGAGGTGGTTGTGGTGGATAGGCCTGTCTATGTGGATAGGGTGGTGGTGAGGGATAGCTATCAAAGCCAGCCCGATCTGTCCGGCATCTATTACAACATCCCCCTGACTGGCCCCAATAACGGGAATGTTCAGTTTAATGCCATCGGAGGCCCATACTAGGTCTTTGGTCCGCAAGGCGGATCTCTAATCAGGCAAAGCCTGATTATCGGAGGGCGTGCTAAAGGCCTATCTTAAACTTCCTAGCCGCCGATATGTTATCCACCGCATTCGGATAAGGCCTTCCCGCCACCTTCGCCCTGCTCTTGGCCCATTGCTTTGCCCTGTCTGATAGCGGAGAGGATTCCTTTTTCGGGTTGGGTTTGTTCCAGATCGGTTTGTTCTTCATTACCACTAGCCCGTAATCCCAAGTGCCTGTCAGTCAATCCTTGCTAGGAGGCAGTCGCTTATGTCCTCAACCAGAATCTCATAGCCCAAAGCGGAGAGCCTTTCCAAAATCCTGTCCCTGTCTGGGTTGCGGTAGCCGGAGTGTGTGAAGTGAAGTTCAAGCCGGATCAGCTTGGGCCTTGCGAGTTTCATTTGTCCGACCACCATCCACTCCGCCCCCTCGATGTCCACGGCAAGGATGTCCGGCCTCATGGGATCTAGCACCCTGTCGAATCGGATGCTCCTGACGAGCCTGCGATATCTCTCTTCAAACCCATCCCTTCTCATTCCAGAATGCCTTGGATGCTCGTCTGGCGCACCTCCCTCCTTCACATCCTCGATCCAACTCCCCTCTCCCCTGTCGAACAGCACCACCTCCCCATTCTTTTCCCCGCAAGCCGCCTCAATCACCTCGGCATTTGGGAAGGCCTTACGAAGGTTTTCAGAACACCAAGGAAGAGGCTCCACCAGTACCGCCCTTATTCCGTCTTTAATAAAACCCGATAGAGAGCATTTGTCCGGCTCATTGACCCCTATTTCCATGACAAGGCTTGGCTTTAGCCCCATGTGGCGAGCTATTTTATGAAGATCAATCATGCCATCCTTGCATTCTTGTTGGCCTTAATCCTTCTCATGTCCTTGGATTCCCGTCTCTCGTTGATGTAGGCCTCCCACTCAGCCATCGCCTCCTCGGCCTCCTCCTTTGTTTTATATGGGCCGAAGCCTGATTGCGGTGGCCTCCCTCCCATGATGAACCTAGGGCCAATGGGGTTTCCGGCCTCCGTCCTGATCTCCAAGCCTTCGAGGTGAAGCTTCATTTGTTATGGAAGGGATGGAACTCCGTGATCGGGATCTGGATCAGTTCCTCCTGATCGTAGGAATCCCTCATGTTCATCCGGCTTCGTCCACCGAAAGTCTTTCCAAACTTCTGCCCCCTCCAAAGGAAATAGCCCTGTCCGTTTGTCCACTTCACCACAAGAAAGAATGGAATCCTGAACCTTTCGGCCAGTTGCGTCAGATGCCTCCACTTTGTGGCGGAGAAGAAAAGCGTGTCGTGCTTCTCCTTTTCACAGGCCCGAATCCTCATCTCGGCAATCCCATATTGGCCGATAGGGGTAAGCACCCAGTAGTCGAATAGGCAGGCCTTCGGGGCGATATCCAAAGCAAACCCCAAGGCCCTGCCAAACTCGTCAGCCAGCCTTGCGTTGTTCTCCCGATCCTGCGGAGTCTCGTAGAGTTGTCTCATTGTGATATTGTCCGGTGATTAGATCGAGCCTGAAGCCACGCTCCGTCAGGATGTCAAAGAGAAGCGTGTTGAACCTGATCTCCCTCATTCCCGTACTGCCAGTACGCAAAGGGACAAGCGTTAGTTCCCCCTCGTCCGCCAAGATGCGGGCCTTGGTTATATTCATCGGCCCATGCTCAGTCATCACCAGTTCCGGCCCATCCATAAGATGAGAGGTAAGCCAGTCGGCGAATGCGTCTAGGTTCATTTCGCCTCCCTCTGTATCTCCTTGAAACTCTGATGATCCCCATCGAAGGCCAAATCCAAGGAGCCAAGGAAGCCATTCCTATTCTTAGCTATCTTTAACTTCCTCGATTCATCCTCTCTTTTCGTCAGGAGAATCGCCACATCCAAGTCCTGCTCTATGTCGCCGGATTCCCGCAAGTGATGAAGCCCAGCCTCACCATCCCCAACGGAATCTCGATTCAACTGACACACCGCCATGACGGGGATGCCTAGTTCCTTGGCGAGAGCCTTTAGCCCGTGACTAACAAGAGCCACCTCCCGCCACCTGTCCTTCTCCTTGGTATCCGAGCTAACCTTGCCAAGTAAGTCCACGATCAGAAGTTCCATCCCAATCTTCTTCCTCCACCGCCGAGCCCTCGCCCGAAGCTCTGAAAGCCTGAGTCTGGGGGGATCATCCACAAAGAAAGGGATGTCATCCAGCCTGCCTCTCGCCTCATGCAGGTTGGCCTTGTCGAAGTCATTCATGCTCGATCCGTCCCGCATCTTCCACATGGGCGGGCCTCCAAGATGGGACATGGCCCGATGCCCGATCTCCCTTGCGCTCATCTCCAACTCAACCAGCACCACGGGATGCCCCTTGCCATCCCAGTCTTTCGTGTCCTTGTTCCACCTAAACCTTGCCGCATGGAGGGCAAGCTGAAGGGCAAGGGCTGTCTTTCCCTCCCCTGTTCTGGCGGCAATCCCAATCAGTTGACCCGCCTGCCAGCCCCCGCAAATCTGATCCAGCTTGTGGATGCCGGAGGGGATTCCGGCATAGAGACATCCCCTTTCGATGGCGGCTTTGACTCCTTCCAAGGCCTTGTCCGCACACTCGGCAATCGTAATACAGGCTGAAGGGGAATCCGTCTCAACCTCCTTCATTGCATTCTCAAGCCCGCTCGCAATCTCTAGGCTTGGCTCACCCTGCTCCAGCTTAACCTTAGCATCTTCCAACGCCCTTGTGATTGTCCTGACTCTGGAAAGCTCCTTCAGCTTTTCTATGTGCCGATCAATCTGGGTTGGCGTGGAGGGGAGCGTGCCGGAAATTTCTATAATCAGGTTCCTTGTAACGCCATCCGTCATAGTTGCGGATAGCGTGGCCGGATCAGTTGGGCGACCCGCCTCAATCTCGGAGGCGATATAGGAATAAAGCTTCTGGGTCTCGGTCAGGAAGAAGTCGGATGGCTTGAGATCATCCAAGATTCTTCCCTTGTCGGCCCAGTCATGGCAAAGGGCGGATAGGATAGACTTCTCAATCGGCCCCCAAGTGGTTGAGGAGAATGCGGTCAGGCTCATAGGCCTTCGGCCTTTAGCTTTAATTCAAGATTATGAATCAGTTCACCACTAACCTGATACTCAACGCAAAAATCATACTTTTGCTCTGGAGTCATATCTTCCCATCCCATTTCAAGAACCCAGCTTTCGGTTTCCGTGTATCCCTTAAAGCTCATGGGTAGTGTGGCTCCGGCGGTTTGGGTTGGCTGATCAATCCGTAGGTTGCGTTCTCACAACGCCGGATATCTTTAAGGTCAAAGTCCAGAACATCCCCGCTCTGGAGAAGAACCGAGAAAACCTTGTTGTGATCCAGCCCATAGTCGGTGACAAGGAACGCAAGCCCCTCGCCCTTCGGGGTCATCACCCAGATTTCAGGATTAAGCTGAAGCATCATTGAACGATCTCGCAGTCTTCGGATTGGGTTCCGAAGCAAAGGCCGTCCTTACTTGTGTAATAAACGCAATAATCCCCGTCATCCTCGTATCGGCCTGTCCACTTGCCGGAAGGAATGATCTCGCCCGTTGAAAGGATACGAATCGGCTTGGTATGATCCGGCCTGTCAGTCATTCCCGCTTCCTCCAGACCAAAACAATCAGGCTTCCAACAAGCATCCCGACAAGGCTTGCCAGCCCCAAGATGAAGCCCCTCATTTGTCCATCCAATCGCCATAATCAAACTTGGGAGGCTCCGGCTTTTTGTTTAAGGCATCCCTTAGTGCATTGATTATCACCATCGGAGACACAAGAAACATTGAAACAAGGATCTGGATGATCGTGCCAAAAACAATGATCGTGACGATTGAGATAAGCCCGATAATCCCGTATCGAAAGCCAAGATAGACAAGCTCAAGTAGCTCGCTCATTCGTCCTTCCCCCAGATCAAATCCAAAACAATGAATCCAATCGTGATGACGATTATCAGTTCTATGAATTGTTCAGGCCCTATACTTTGCATATTTGAATCGCCTTTCTCGCCACTCTTTCAGCAGGGATTCCCGCCAATACATTGCAAAACCCGCTTCGCTTGCATGGCCCGTGGCTTGGCCAAGCTTCCCCTCCTTGTCCATGATGGTTGCAGGGAGAGCATTCTCCCTTTGCCTCTATGAAATAATTATTGGGATGGCCTTCCGTCCTCCTGATTGAATAGGAGAAGCTCCCATAAAGCCCTATGGTCGGGACATTCATGGCGCATCCGAAGTGAACGAAGGATGAGTCTGGGGCTATCAGGCAATCGCACAGGCTCGCCAGAGCCACCGAGTCTTCCATGTCCAAGGCATCGGAGGAAGCGTTTGTGATTAAGGGATGAGGCCTGTCTATGATGATCGTGTGGGGTTCGGCAAAAAGAACCACCTCGATTTCTTTGGCAACCAAGAGATAAATAACCTCATTCATGTTTGGATAGGTGCGGATCGGGGAACTGGCCTTTAACTGAATCCCAACCCTTGCCTTGGCCTTTCTTGGATATCGAATCCTTAAATCCCCAACCAAGGAACTATCCGGCTCGTAGATCAGCTTGAGCGGAAGATTATTGAATCCAGCCACCTCACCAAAGGCATGAACGCCATGCTTCTCAAACTCCGTTTCAATGACATCGGTGAGATTGAGAACGCTGTCCCTCTCCAGAAGCTCCTTTGCGTTGGCTGGGTAAGGAAGCCAGTCAACGAAGGAAGGCAAAGCAAACTTGCTCCGGCTCCCGCAACAAACCTCAAGATGAGCCTCCGGCCATTTGTCATTCATGGCCCTGAGAAGCGGGGTCAGCATCAGGATATCCCCGATTCCTCCGGCCCTCAGAATGGTCAGGGTCTTGTGATTGTAATCCTCGTTTGGGTAGTAGGGCGGAAGGACAACGGGCTCCACGCTCGCCATCCCGTCAACCTTGGAGAGCAGGGCTGGAACCCCCCTCGGCTCCAGCACATACCTGTCTCCGGCCTTAAGCTCCACCTCTCCCCACTTTTGGGTTCTCTCAGGACTGACCATCCTCATCGGGTGATCCTCGAAATGAGCCATACCACGCCAAAGGCCAACAAGGTGAAGCCTGCCGGAATTGCAATATAGACAATCGCCAGACTCGCCAAAATCTCCCAGTTGCTCATCCAATGTCCTCCAGATCCTTCGGGAGTTTTCCAGCCCTTACCCTCTCCCTGATCGTCATGGCCGCAATCAGGTTCCAGCAAGCCGCCGAAAGATGATCCTCGTCCTTTCGGCCAGCCATGAATTGAAAGGCGTGGCGCAGGGCAGAGTCCATGATCCGGCTGATAGGCTGACCCAGTTCCCAGTTTCGCTCCCCATACTTGACAGCCCCCGTCTCGAAGTGGCGGGCAAGAAGGGCGATCCCCTCCGGCGGGAGCAGGTCATATCTCCCCTTCCCATTGCGGTTATCCCTGACCGATCCCGTGGAAAACTTGTCCATATCAGACTTCATAATTGGCCTTCCGCACCCAATCGGGAGCTGGACGAATCTTTTCATCTAAGGCAAACTCCATCGCATCCTTGAATCCTGATTCGTGATCCAGATCGTCAGCCCTGCCTTGGTTTATGTTGTCCCGTGCCTCCCAGTAGCGTTCCCTCAAGTCCTTCTCATCTGCCTCCATTGCATAGAGAAGTCCGTCCACCCATCCGTAATGAATGCGCTCGTTCTCATATTTCTTTCCGGCAATCTCGGCCTTCACCTCGCAAAGCTCCCTTCGTAACTCCTCAAGTGTTTTCATTCTTTCGCTCCTCCTGATGTTTTTTGTGCCAACGCACGATCTCCGTGAGAATGGTCTGGGCGGACTCGATCTGTTGCCGGATCTCCTTGCACCCGTGGTTCTCGGCATGATTCAAGCCACGGCACAATTCCTTCAGCTTCTTGGACGCATCCCTCAAAATATCGTCCATCCACTCCAGTCTTCGGGTGATGTATTTCATCCGACCTTCTCAACTTGTTTGATCTCCAGACTTTTTGCCTTGGCCCAAGCATTGAGGTGTCGGGTTATGGATTGCTTGATGGAGGGCGTGATTAACACGCTCCGTATGGTCGTTTGTTCTTTTTGTTTCTTTTTCATAAACCCTCCGAATACCCACCTCGTCAGCAATGAGAGCCTCAAGACGAGCCCCCTTGGATCTCTCCCATCCGTGCAGAAGTAAAATCGCTTGGCAGTCGAGTAACTGTCGAAGATCCGAACGTAGATAGAGGCTTCGTGGCAGGTTTTCGTACTCGTTGACAGCGAGCCGAGCGGGATTGCGGATATCAGACCATCCCGCCTTACGGAGTTTCTCCTCCGCCTCATTGAACGCCGCCATGTTTAGGTTTGGCAGTCCGGTCATGGGGCCGCTGATGTAGATGGCCGGAGCCCTTAGCCTTTTTCTTGTTTCCTTCAGGACGCAGATGATTTCTTCCAGAGCCGACTCGCTCCTGATTCCCCATATCCTGTTGCGGCTTATTAGACCTTCGGCCCCTGACAAAACCCGCTCTAGCGTCCCAGTACCAGTCATTGTATCCCTTGCTCGCAAGACCACGCTTGGCGAGAAACGCTTCCAGCTTGTTCTTGTCCTCTTTCGCCATTGCCCTTGTGTATTTGCTTTCATCGGGATGCCCTCCGATTCCCACCTTTGGCCGATTGTTTTTTCCGAAGGGGCGTGGCGACCATTCCGAGGTCGGGAGATTCGTCTCGTCCTCGTATCCATCCAGAAAGTCTTCGTATATAGTCATGGTTGATTAGAGGCCCAGCGAGCCGCACGACCTTGATTCCCATGAGACAAGCCTCGTTGTACTTTTCGCAATCCCGCCAGTAGCCCGCAGGGTTGGTATGACGGGCAAATCTTCCCAACCATATCCCTCCCTCGATTTCAATTTGCACAGGGCCATGCGGGCTCTCGTAACGGAAATCCGCCTTCCACCTCCGCTTGGGATGGAACTTGTATTCCTCTTGTAGTTCAGGCCCGTCATTTGCTCTCCAGAGTTGCAGGAATTTTTCCCGTGGTTTCATGGTTTTTCATTTGTGAAAAAGAAGGGTGTTCAATGAACTCGTCCGTAGTCATCCAACGGCTCTATGCCCCTTCAGTTTCACTCAGTCCTTAGAAACCCAAGTCATCGTCCGACTCGGATACCTTGTCGGTTGATGGGTTCTTGGGTCTGTTGTCCACCGATAGGGAGATGAACGGGCCCTTCTTTCCGTTCTTCTTCCATCCGGCAATGCGGATTGCCTTTCCGCCGATGAGCAGGTTCCCCTTGAAATCGGGGGCCTTCTCGCTTTTCTTGTCTCGTTCTGGGAACAGGACTCCTGATCCCTCTCTAGGTTCGTATGGCATTGTTATTTAATCACTTCGGTTTGTATAGTCTTGTTAGACGCTACTTGCCCGAAATGTCCTTTACTCGTTTTGCGAGACGAAGCAGGGCGACATAGACTTCCCAATGTCGCTTCCACTCCGTCAGGCCTTTGGTTTCATGTTCACCCGTTTCCTTGTCCAGCCGGACAAGGAGCAGGCGTTGGATCGGGAGCCTGCGGAAGTTCTCCTCCCACAGGTTTGCATAAGCGGCCACCTGAAACAGGTAATCCTGCCATAGCCCTCCCGAAGTCTTAAAATCGACCAGCGTTAGTTCCTCATGCTGGTCAATGCCTACAAGGTCAATCGTCCCCCCGAAGCGATAGCAATGGGAAACAAGCTGGGCCTCCACCGCCAATGGGCGTAGCCCAGCCTTGGAGAACCATTCCCGATAGGCCTTAAAGGCTATCTGGGCAGAGCGAACCAAGATGCCATCGCAGGCCGAAAGATCCGGCTCCCAGCCCAATAAATCACATTGAATGAGGAAGTGGGCAATGGTTCCGATCTTGGCCGCATTGCCCTTTTCCGCATTCATGTCCTTACCCTGCTTACCCAGCTTATAGGCCCAGCCAATCAGGGCATCCTTGGGAATATATCTCAAGGCTCTGGTAGTCCCATCCACTTCCGTCCCACATTTAAGGAAGTATTTCTGATGGGGCTCATCCAGATCCAGTTTGACTATCTTATGTTCCTTTAGGGGTAAGGTTAATCCATATCCATCCAGCCTCTTCTTGAGGTGACTGGAAATTTCCTGAGTCTTCTTCTTTGGCATATATCCTTTTTAGGCTACTAAGCCTTCTTAGACTTAAATTTCACAAGGGAAGGAGCCAGCTTTTCGAGCTTGGAGGCCAGTTCGATCAGCACCTCGGAAGGAAGATTGACCGGATCTCCGGCCACTTCCTCTCGGTCAAACTTGAACTTCTTGGTCGAGGCCAGAAACTCCACGACATCGTTGCCGTTGTGGTTGGGATTCTCAACCAGCCACCTCTCCAGCATCTCAACCGCCTTCGGTAGGGTGATCTTGGTATCCAAAAGAACTTCCATCGGAGCGGAAGCCTGCTCCTCTTGGGTCGCCCCGCATTTTACCATCTCATCATACGAAGCTCCGCCCCCAAGTCCCATTGCGGCCAACGCCCGCCCGATGGCGGAAGTCTCGCAGTTTTCCATTGCGGCGGCTTTGTTGATGTTGCCCTCCCACTTGGCTTGGGAATGCCCAGTAAAACACCGCTCCGGCTTGTCGGTGTCTGGAATCGCCGTGGCCTCAAAGCAAACCCAGTCCCTCCAATCACCCACAATGCGGGTCTTGATCGCCCCCCTTGGGTTATTGTGGTTGAAGATGGCAATCCGGCTCTCCACCAGATTGTATTCCTTGCCCCTAAAGTTGACGGTTTTAAGGGTTGGTTGGTTGTTCATTGGGTTCTCCTTGGTTGAGTTGAGTTGTGGTTTCATCAGGCAAATCTAGCGGGGTAGTTAGGACAGATTCAGTCCCACGGGTTCTTTTTTTTGCTTTTCTGTCCAAGGCCTGCTCCACCCAAGAGCGATGGGTTAGGCGGTAGTTCGCCGCCGACCTCTTGACCTTCATCTTCCACATCCAATGACGGGCGGAGGCAGGCTTGATCCCTAGGAAATTTGCGACATCATTTATGTTCCACCATTGGTCATTTCCCGCCCTCATCTTGGTGGTTTTGGCTGTCGCTTCGGTGGGGTTCATGGCGTGTGGAGGCTTACTACCGATTGGGCTCTATACCCACAAGGATAAACTTTTAGAGTATTCCATTTATTAGAGACAAGACTCAATACTATTAGTGTTGTTAATAAGTCTTTTTAAGGCTTGTCTGTGATTGACTGCAAACTTAGAGTCATTCCATGAACGAACCCAAAAAAGAAAAGATATCCTCCGCCGATGGGATTAGATTCAGGGCTCCCAAGAATCCCAATGTTGAGATCCTCGCCGATTCGATTGGATTCAAGGCCCCAAAAGAAACCCGTGAAAGGCTGACTTGGTTGAGGAAATGCCTCAACTACTCCGCCAACCGGATCGTGATTGAGGCCATTGATGCGGTCTATAACCAGATCCGCATCGGCCACACCCATACCCCCGACATCATCCTTCGTGGGCGGGATCTCCAAAAATACGTCCAATGATTTCAGGCAAGGCCATTCGGAGGGGGAACTGGTGGCACATCGGCTGGAACGAGAATGGCCGATGGATGCAGAAATCCACCCATGTCAAAGCCGAGGGCAACAATCCACCGCCGGAGGTGAACAGGCTCCTCGCTGATATTCAGGAAAAGCTAAAGTGTTTTAAGACGGGGGAAGAATATATCCCAAAGCTCTTGGTTTCGGAGGCCTTCCTAGAATGGAGCAAGGAGGATGCGAAGATATCTAAGGAGGGAACTTGGAAATATAGGCAGGCTTTTGTCCCCCGCACCTTGGGGGAGGAGTTCTTCAAGAAGATGGTGGCCCATGTAAATGAGGGTGATGTCCTAAATGTCATCGGAAGGCTCAATCAGCATGAGATGGCTTATCAAACCAAGCTCACGGTCTTTGCCTCCTGCGCCTCCTTCTGGGATTTCTGTGTAAAGAAGGGGTATTCCAAGGCCCAGCTATTCCACAAGTTTAACAAGAAGAAACTTAAGGGCGACATGGAGCCCCGTCTTGAGCGGAGGGCTTTGTCTTACGAGGAACAAGATCGGATCTTCTCCCTACTGAAGTCCTATAAAAAGAAGTGGCCGCTCACCTGCGCCATGATCGGGGTTTGGACTGGGGCCAGAATCTCGGAGGCCATCCAAGTCAGGAAGGACAACCTCTTCTTTGACGAAAAAGAGTTCAACGGAAAGGTTGTTCCGCACATCAGGATAAAAGACATTAAGCGGGGCGGGGTGATCATGGAGAAAGTAATGAGCCCGATCCTTGCCGAGTACCTCAAGGATCTGCCGGAAGATGCCTTCCCTAACGACAAGGTGAACAAACAGAAGCTCGCCTATTATTTTCAAGCCGCCGCCAAGGAGGCCGGAGTCCCCAACGCCACTTTCCATTGGCTCCGGCACACCTTGGCCTCACGGCTCTATGACATGGGGGTGGAGGAGCGTCTGGCCTGTGCGATCATTGGTCATTCACAGGCTGTTCACAAGGAGTATGCCCATGCCTCCAAGTCAAAGCTCTTGGACAAATTGACCCAAGTTGGGAATGTCGAGGTTTTGTCGGGTTTTGGGGTTAAAAACGACAAAATTATACCACCACAAGCAACACTTATTACAGATAAAGAGCCTGTTTCTCTCTGACCATTCCGTGTAACAAGCACTTACAAGCTATTCGCAAACTACTCCTAAATAATGACTTACACCGAAAAACCAACAAGTTACAAAACTGCTGTTTAGTTTTTGTCGGGCTTAACTTGCGAACAATTCAGCCTCTTCAACCCTGCGCTTCTGGACTCCCTTGAGCGGGCTCCTGTTTGCCATTGCCTTAATCAGGCCAGCCACTGGCCTCACATTGCCTCTGGAAAGGTTATCGTAGATGGCCTGCATTTCTTCCCTTCCCTTGCCCCGAAGGGCCGATCCCCTGTTAAAAACAAGGCTCACCAAGGCCGTCTTTTGATTGGCATTCAGGTTATCGAAGTTTGGGAAGGTTTGGTAGGTCTTCATAATCCAGCGAGGAAGCGTAACCTTCATAAACTGCTTCAAGGCCACCTCGTAAGGGATCACCACGCCCACCACATCCCTATGGGCCTGCTTCGCCGTCCAGCCACGAAGCCCGCTCACCTTGCAAAGCTTTTGGATATCCTCCTTGGAAAGGAATCCCTGCCAATCGTTCTTAATCTCATCCGGCGTGTAGTAGCCAAGATCGTAGCCAACGCCGATGGTTAAGCCACTTGCCTCGTTCAGGGGCTCAAGGGGGGTTGTCAGGTAGCGGTTGTAGTAGCGGATTGAGCCAATCTCGAAATTGACGATCTTCCCCACAAGCTCCTCCGGCGGGAGCCAGCCGTGATAGGTGGTGTAGTTGGGCTTCTCCTTGGTTGGCTTGGCCTCAGTCTGCGGCTCCTCCGGCTTTGGCTCAGGCTTCTTGGGCTCCTCCACAAGCGTTTGCCCCACCACGCTCTTGAACCAATTCAGCCCCCTCGCCAGTCCTTCGCTTACTCCTCGGCTCATACCAGTCCTCCGTTGTTTGGGCCAGTTGGCCAGAATACCAAGCTATATCGAGTACCCCACCAGACAGGCGAGGCCATGTGTTTAAGATAACACGGGAACATGGTGGCGGAGCCCTGCTCCGTTGCCCTATCCCATCCGTTCCATTTGTGGCAACGGATCTTGAGCCTTCCGCCAACATAAGCCTTGGGCGATGAGAGATTGACCGAGATGGCGATCTTGCGCCGATCCCCGCCTGCGGCGTTGTCGAAGTGCCATCCGTAGAACTGGGGCTTCAGCGGACTCCCTTTGTAAATCGTGAACTGAAATCGGTTGGATGGGCAGAGGGCGAACCCATATACCCTTGCGGCGTAAGCCAGCAGATTCTCAAGACGCTGGAAGATCCAGTCCGTTTGATCATACCTGCCCACCCAACTTAAAGAACATTTCCTTCCGGCATCCTTCTTAAACTTGCCGTCATCGCTCATCCCAAGGCCGGACAAAACCTCATTCGCCAAGCCTATCTCGATGATCCGCTCGCATTCGTCCGGCGTGAAGGAATTGGGGATCGTGAAGGCATCGCATACCTTCGTATGCTTGAGATGCTCAGGCTCCGCCTGTTCGGCCTGATAGCCAGTAACAAGGGTTCCGCTTCCCACGCTCATCGTCATGCTCATAGATCAGCCAAGATCCTCCAGCTTGAACCAGTCTTTGCATTGCGCTTCGAGTTCTTGCCAAGGCAATCCTTTGGCCTTGCAATCCAGAAGAGATCCTCATCCATGCCCCACAGGACAAAGGCATCCACGCCAGACTTATAGACTTCCTTTCCAGCGCATCCCCTAGAGGTCATAAACCCGTACCTGTTTCTATTCCCATCCCGCTTCTCCGAGGTTTTGACTTGGATGCGGATAAATTTTCCGCCCTTTTCGGCAACGAGGTCATAGCCTGCAAAATCCTCCAGCGGAGCCAGCACCGAATAACCCAACCGAAGCAGGGCAGAAGCCACCCTCGACACACCCACGGCCCCGATTTGACGATTGCTTAGTCTCAAGATGGATGGGTTCCATTGGCTACTTGTGTAGCCTTCTTACATCTTCTCGTCAATGGAGGAATTGTATAGCTTCAACGCCCTAATCATCAGTGCCTTCTGCCTCTCTCTGTTGGCATCCAGTCGTTTCTGAATGGCAGGATTAGTCCTGCTCTTGTCCAACTCCTGAAGCCTGCGCCTTTGGGAACGAAGTTCCTTTAAATCCTGTTCCGTGGCCTTGATCATATTAACCAAGCGGAGTTCCGGCTTTGCGTCCTGAACGATCTCCCTAGCCCTCTCGGTATCACCAGCTTTCCTTGCCAGCTTGAGTTCCCTGTCAACCGTCAGGATCTCGGTTCGCATATCCTGATAACGCTTCACATCCACAAAACTTGGAACGCTCCCAGTAACCTTGCGAGCCATTGGAATTTCACCGATAAGGTCAGTCACATCTTCCTGACCAGCCGCAACCCTAGCCGCCCTAATCGGGGCCATCATCACCCGCTCTCCGAATTTACCAACTGCGCCAGTAAGGAACTCGTATCCATAGTCGAGAGTCTCTGGGCTTACATCAATATATCCAGCCCTCACTTTAGATCCCCCAGTTAGCTCGTTGAGCCTTTCCGCAACCCACTTGCTCGCCGGATTCACATTATTCCAATAACGCTGGGAATCTGGCGGAGGTACTGGATCAAATGGATTTGGGGTAGGCATGATCGGCCTTCCTGAAAAATCCTGATTTAGGGCAGAGTCAACGAATGGAGTGGTGATAGTCGGTGCGATGGCTTGCAGGAGAGAGTAAGATCCGCCAAGTGGGTTAAAGTTGTCGATGGCCGCTAGGGTTAGATTAACGGCTGAGTCCATCGGCTTCTTTCCTCCACCATAAATATCACTTGGCATCGTGTCGGCCACAAGCTGTCCCGCATAATCAAATACTGAATAGCCATAGGGCATTGGAACCTTGAAGTATGGGATTCCCATCTCCTCGGAAAATGGATTCATTACAATAATGTTCTGCCTGCGCTGGTATTCTGGAATCTTATCGTAGATCGGCATTCCTGTTTCATCCTCTCCGCCTACAATCCTGTTCACCATATCCCTAAAGAATCCAAAGGTCATAGCCCCCAAGGCAATTTTCTGAACCTTCTTGCTTGTGGCGAGGGCTTGGATAATTCGAGCCGAGCCCTGAATGTTGGCGTTAAAGAATAGATAAAAGGCGTTCATCAGGGAGCCTGCCGTTCCCTTGCGTGTGAAATTTACAGTAATGTTGCGAGCCGCATAGGCGGCCTGCTGGTCGGTATATCCCCGCTCCTTGAGGGTGGCAAAGGTGGCAAGACGGGTGGCGTTCTCAACTGCGCTGTTAAGCTGACCAACCCTATCTAGGACAAGCCTAAACACCCTTGCTCCAGCATTGCTACCACCTCCTGCCAGCTTGGATTGAATCTGTTTCTGGAGTGTTTGGAAGTCTTTTAATCCAAAGAAAGTCATCTTTCCACCAGCGGCCCTGAATTGCCGATAGAAGACATCCATGCGACCTCCGAGATCGGGCTTGCCAAGCTCGGCCCTGTAAGTTGCCTTCAGGGCTGGTGCAATGTTCTTCACCAATCCCCTTGCTAGGCCTTGGGCCTGATCGGAGTTGATATTGACCAAGGCTGTTTGGAGATCCCTTGCAAAGTTGGAAACGACAAACTCCGGCGAAGCCTGCGTATTGATAAGGGCAAAATAGCGATTAAGTGATCCAAGCCTTTCAATCACAGAACCAAGCACGGGGCTTGCCCTGTTCTTCATCACATCGGCCAACCTAGGGTCGTTGATGCGGAGGTACTTGGTTTCCCCGTTCTCCTTGTAGGCAATGATATCTGGATCATTCGCATTTATTTTATCGGATGCCTCAATCTTTTCTATAACTCCGTTATCCTTAAAGGATTCAGCAAACCTAGCCGCAGTCTGGAGAACCCTGTTTTTCTCTGAGCGCACAATAGAATCCATGTTTTGCGATACCGCATAGGCAAGAATATCGTTGGCCATGCTTTCACGACCACCAGCCCTTATGATGTCCCTTCCCCTGACATCTAGCCCGCTCCCAGTTCCAGTTATCCTTGCGGCCTCAAATTCAGTACCGCCCTCCACACCCCTGTTCTTTGTTCCTCGCAGGGGAACATAATCCTTGTATCGCTTGGTCAGGAGGTCATGCGTTTCTGCGCTAATAAGCCCGCCTTCCAAAAGGTTGTTGATTGTCGAGCGATTGATATCCAGAAGCTTCTGCCGGACTGGCTCAAGCTTTGCCTGAACATCCAGCGGGATTCCTCCGGCAAGAAGCCTTTCGGCCTCTGCATTTGTCATCCCGCTACCTCCGTCAGGCATATTTGGGTTACGACCAGCTATGACCGCATTTCGTTCTCTTGCGTGTTTGGCAATCGCATATTTCTCGAAGGTGGCCGGATCTATTCCAGTATTCCGCAGGTCTTCGATGATCGGCCTAACTTGGCCCTCTTCAAAGCTTGTAAGCCTCTCCCCAACTCTTCCATGAAAGAGTTCCTCTGATTGCTTTATATTAACCGCATCCGGCAGGCCGAACTTTCCTTTTTCAATGCGTTTCTGAAGGTTCTCAATGTCAACAAACTTGTCTTGGAATATGCGCCGGAAGTTATCAAGTCCGGTTTTTAATCTCTGGCGGATTGTTGGGCGTTGTTCCGGTGTTGGTTGTGGTTCAGGGGTGGGTTGTGTCGGGGGTCTGGCTGGAGGAGGTGGCTCTGATGGAGGCGTGGACTGCTTGGCATTTGGAGGTACTGGCTTTGTGTCTGTAAATAAGGATGTGTCTGGCCTTACAGTCTGGGTTCCATATTTGTCCCCATCGGTGAGAGTTACCGCACCCGTGTCTGGGCTGATATCCGAAACCCTGAAATCTTCTCCTCCGGCAACAAACTTGTCCCCCTTGTAAAACTGGCCAGCCGTGACTGACTCCTTGTTTTGATTCTTTGGCTTAAGGACATTTCCAACAAAAGCCTTTTCCTGTCTTCCGGCCTTCCTGAAATCTTGGAGAGAACGCCTGTTCTTGTTCCTAGTTTCGATTGCCTTTGAAATAGATCCCCACAGGCTATCCACCGATCCATCCCCAATCCCATAATTATCAAGCAACATTTGGGCCATTTCATCTGGAGCAATCGTTCCGGCGATCTCTTTCCTATATCCTGCATTGATATTTGTTGCTCCATCATACTCTGGTATAGACCCAGCTTCCTGAAGCCTCTTAATGGATGACCCACTCCTATTGCCATAAAGCCTCAAATTCTTTTCCGCCTGAGCCCTTCCCTTTGGCAGGATGCCGCCAAGCTCCCTGATATAATCAATCACATCAGGCTGGCGATCACCTAAAACCTCTGGGCTAACCATGTCATCTTCCTTAACTAAAAAGTCGCTTGGATTTTTTTTCTGTTCTGGATTTGCGAAACCCTTCTGGGTTGCAATTTCTGTACGATCATCGGTTAATCCAAACGGATCTTCTGGTTGAGCTTGCTCCTGAGCCTGTGGCTCGGTTGTGGCTACGTCCTGTTGGGCCTTGGGTTCGGCCATGTCAGCACTTTGAGCGTCTTGAGGAGTTACCTTCCTTGCCCGCATTGCCTCCTCCATCCTAGCCATCGGTTCCGTGATGGTGGCTTTCCCAAGTCTTGTGGGCTCCGTTTGCAGGGCTCCAATCACCACGCTTGCCCCAAGTCTTAGCGGGTCAAACTCGCCCCGCTCGAACTGCCCATAGGCCTCCAAGCCAGTCTGGGTTCCGGCCCCAAAAGCCACATTCAAAAGATTGGATGCCTGCTCCCTGACGGCAGGAGTTTCCAAGGCCTCCTTTGTCACTTGGCCTGATAGAATCTGTTTTGCGAAAGATCCTGCCTTTGCGAGGTTGCTTGGGCTTGGGCGGAAGAGGGCAAAGGATGGGGCAACCTGTCCAGCGAATGAGGCTACTGGCTGTTTCTCGGCATCCTTGGCAAACTGCTCGTCAATCGCCTTCTTGGTTTCAGGCGAAACAATCTTATCTATTGAATAGTCCTGAAGCTTTTCTGCCCCGAAGGCAAATAACAGTCCTCCAAGCAACCCACCAATGGGCGCACCAACCACCGCCGCTGGCCCAGTTGCAACCGCTCCGATTGCGGCTCCTGTGGCGGCTCCTCCGGCGATACCTGCGGCTGTCGGGAAAGCTGACCTAATCGCCCCACGGCCAAGGGCTCCTAGGAATGAAGGATCATCTGATTGTTGTTTCGGCTCATCTGGAATAAATCCGAAATCCTCTACCTTCTTTTTAGGTTCATCAGGAACAAATCCGAAATTATCAGGCTCCTTCTCAACCCTAACAACCTTACCATCCTTGTTCCTACCAACGGCAAACCCCACGCCCTTCTCCTGATCATAGCCGGAGGAAACTGTATCTACGCCCTCTTCGAGGGCTTTCTTCACGGCAGGCTCGGCCCTCTTCTCAATCAGGCCTTTGGCTAGGGCTTCTTCCGTTGGAAGCGTTGGGCCAGCAATGGAGCCATCTCCACGCTTAAGCGGAGGTTTGGCAATGAGGGCTTCCGGCCCCTGCTCTATAAGAATCTTAGCCCGCTCTGGGCTATAAACATCTTCTGGCTTTCCACCCTGCTCCACATATTCCAGCTTGGTCTGGGATGCCGGATCATCGGGGATAAACCCAAAGTCTTCCTTTTCCTTCTTTTTGGGAGGATCGGGAACGAAGCCGAAGTCCTCTGCCATCTGGATTACTGGATGATCTCGTATTCGCCGGACTCAACCGCCTTGTTGGCGTTGCCAATGGGCATTGATCCGGTTTGGCCCGTGGCCTTGTTGCGAACCCGAACAACGCCATTTTGTCTTACTGGCCCAGTTACGGACTGAGGTGTCATGGCGGCAACCGGATTGGGATTGGGTTGGGTTGAGGTTGGGTCAACCTCCGTGGCTCCGGCGACATCGGCCTCTTCGGTGATTCCGCCTTGGTTGCGAACTGGCTTATAGGAAAACTCTGGCGTTTCCTCCGGCTCAAATCCCTGCGGAGTATAGCCAAGCAGGCCTCCAATCGTGGCTGGTGCCGTGAATGTGTCCTCATCGCCTTGTGGGGCATAGGCATTTCCACCTGCAAATGATGTGGCTGGCCCTTTCTGGATAACCTCAGTCTCGGTTCCCGTGGCCTCATCCTTGGTTTTGCTCCTGCGCTCCTCCTGAATCTGATCGTAGGGATCTTTCTTAGGATCAAAAATTCTTCCGAACATTGGCTCTGTTGCCTTGGCGATGGTTTTATCCAATGTTCCGTCCATGTGGCCCTTTTCCATCGTCAAAACCCTGTATTTACTCTTTTGCATCTCCACATTGGCTTGTGCATTGGCGTAAGCATTTCTGTAAAGCTCGTTCTGTTCTGCGCTCAACATCCCCTTCTGTCTGGCCTCAAACCATTGCTTTTGGGTTCTCTGTGCATCCATATCAGCCGCTTCGATATCCTTGGCTGTCTGGGTAAGATTATCCCGCAGGGCCATCGCCTTACCCTCCTGAACTGCGGCGGCATTCTGGCTCCTGCGATATGCCTCCATCTTTACTTCCGTAAACTGGCGATCCAGTTCCCGTTGCTTTTGCCGATCCATATAGTCAAGCAGTTGGAATAAAGCGGCCATAGTGTTCTCCTTAGATCAGCCCGCCGAGGGCCGAGATGTAGCTGACTGCCGTGGGTCTGGAGGCGGCATAGCTCATTTGGGATGCGTATGTTGAGGCATTGTAATCGAGCAAAGCGTTGTATTGGCTTGTCTGGTTTCCATATATGCCAAGAGCAAAATTGGTTCCGATCTGCCCCGCCGAGGGATTGATGTTCACACCCTGCGGGATCGGGGTTGGGTTATAGGGAGCCGCCCCCTGTTGAAGGGCCGACAATCCTCCGGCCTGCTGAACAATCGGGTTCAGGCCTAGATAGGATTGGACATTGGCCATCCTCTGCTGTTGGCGTTGGACTCCCGCCCCATAACGGGCAATAGCTTCTTGGGCAATCGGAGCCCCTCCGTAGATATTTCCACGGGCCACTTGCGCTCCTCTCACCGATTGCGTTACCTGCCGCTCCTCATCGGGGGTCAGGCCAGTTCCGGCGGAAAGCTCTGTGGCTAGACTTTTCCCAAGCTGTTCACGCAGGGCAACTCCCTCTGGGTCTAGCTCACGAAGCTGACGTTTGGCCTCCGAGGTATATTCAGAGGCATACTTCTTGTTTAGGTCAAGCTGGGTTGCCGCATTAAGATCAGCCTCTTCCCGCTGAAACTTGGCAAACTCCCTTGCGATATCGACATCCGACTTGCCCCGAAAATCCACATCCACCGCATCATAGCCAGTAAGGGTTCCGTCCTTGTCGTATTTGGGAACTTGGACTGTGCCAGCCCCGCCCAGCTTGGCGAGGTTCTCCACCTGCTTGCGGGCAGGGAGCGAGCGAATGTCCGCCTCAACTGCCGCCGCATTAGCCGCCGCATAATTGGGGGGTTCGGGTGGAGGCGGGGGCGGTGGCGGGGAAGGCGGAGATCCGCCGTATCTGACGTTAGAAATCCAAAATAAGCCCGTAAAACCATGGGCCTGCTTGGGGTTAGAAAGTCGTTGCTCTAGGAACATTGCTTAGATCCTCCATGTAATTCCATCTTGCCCTCTGACAAGACATTCATCTTCTCAAACATTTTGACCGGATAAGTCCTTATCCTTCCGTTCTTTAGCCCTCTCTGGTAGGCCACATAAGGCCGCTTTCCATATCTATCCCAAAGAAGACGAAATAGGCTGGCCACGGCTCCGCCAGCCTCCGACACCACAAGCTCTACCCAAGTCACTCGCCCGCTGGGCTCGTGCTTATATGGAATGAGGCCGTCCTCCGCCTGCTCTAGGAATCTTACGCAAGCCACGCCCCTAATCTCCCCATTCTCAGTTACAATCCCGCAAAGCTTATTGTTCATATACCATTGCAAAACATTGGTGGTATGGGTGATGTCTTCCCATCCCTTCATGCGTGGGGCAATCCACTCGGCGGCTTGGGAGGCTGTGATGGTCATAAAACCTGCGGGCGGTAGGATTCAATGAACGATGAAAGAACCAAGGAACGAAGGGCCAGCTTCCCAGAATCAGATGTAATTTTAACCTGAACACCCCTTATTGGAGCCCTTCCGCTCAAGTCCCTGCCCCTGCGCTTGGTTCCAAGCGAGCCCAAGACTGCGCTAGTATTTAGAACAAACGGAACAAGAAGCTGATTATTGGATGTTGAGATTCCGGTAAATACAGTCTCGGCTGATCCTCCGTCTGGGATTAACTGGACATTGCAGGTGGTTGAAGATCCATAGAACTCAAGTTCAATCCCATATAAGCTCTTAAGGCTGACCACATCCCTGAATGTAAATTCCCTGCTTAGAATGGTTGTGGGAATGCTTGATCCGTCATCCTTGTAGTCATTGTCAACCTCATCCTTTTCCGCCACATTCCCACGCCACCGAAGAACTTTCCCATTGCTTGTCCCAAGGCACATATCGTCATTGGGGGATCTGGTATATCTCGCAAAACAGGTTCCAGCAAAACCAGTCCATTTTCCGCTCCAAGTTTTGAAGTCCGTGTTAAAGACTATGGAGACATTCGGGTTTTGTGATGTTCCGACAGGAACAGACAGGATGTATCGGTTTAGATAGTAAAATCCAGCCGACTTCTGAATATGCTCCAGATTGATATCATGGATAATTGAATCAATCGGCTTGGATAGTGGCTCGCTGATTTCCTGCTCAGTTCCGGCCAAGGTTCTGCGGAGGCTTCTTACGCCATCCAAGGCCAGCCAATAGACATCAGCCCCGACCTGAGCCAAGGAGCGTGGGGCAACGCACCCCACGCTCTTGTCAATCGTCTGAATCTCCCAGTTGGCGATGGTCTGGGTCGGGTCGGCGTTGATCACATAGGTGGCTGTGCGCTTGAAGGCCAAGAGACGGAACCCAGTCCAAGGGAAAATTGCCGTGATGGGATCGCCGTCTCCTCCGATCCTGATGGATTGGACAACGCTCCAGCTTGCGGAGCCCTCTGCGCTCAGAAGATCCGAAACATAGATGGCATCGGGTTCTCCGCTTGGAACAACAAATAGCCTGTTGGTGTGAGAGGCAATCAACTTGGGCGAGGCGGGAGCCCCAGAACTTGCGTTGATTGACTGGACTGATGATCCGTTGAAATATTTCAGCGATGAGGTTCCGTCCGTGAAGAACAGCTTGTCCTCCAGTTGGGCAAAGTGAACCTCATCGGAAGCAGAACTTGTCAGATAGGAAGAGCCATCTTGAACCCACGATCCTGTTCCTGCCCCAGACTGAAAGTAATAAATCTTCCGGTTCTTGGCTACAACCATTTGATCGTAAGTGAGTGTATTAAAGAAGGCCATGCCCTGCACATAGGCAGTACCTTCAGGCAGGGCCGTTGAAGATAGCGATGTTGTTCCTTTTCTTGTGATGGCAGTACCCGTCCGGTCAATATCCACATTGATAAGCTCTGCTGAGGCAAATTCCGAAAGCAGTCGTGGGGCGGAAATGGAATCCATCCCACCGGAGAAGGAACCCGTTGCGTCAAATAGCAACGGATCGTCAAGACTCTCTACGTTTAAGACTGGCATTATCCAAGTCCCAAGAAGCTAGGCCTATATCCATCCCCAACTGCCGTATCCCAGTCATCCCTGCTCCACTCGCCTGAATCGACCACATTCAACTGGAGATTGTTGGCCGCTTGGCTCTGCTCCACATTAGTCGCCACCTTCACTTGGGCCACGCCATCCTGCATCATTAGCTGGGATTTTGCATACTGGCGGTCACGGGCCAGCATATCTGCTTCGGCAAATGACAGGAGGGCGTTGTCTATATTATAGATGGCTGGCTGATCCCCGTCCTGAGTTAAGTTGCGAGTTTGAAACTGCGAGGATGAATCAATCACACGAAGCTTGAGTTTGCCCAATACTGTAAGAGTTTTTGTCTCCTTGGGCTTCTGAACAAGCCTGACCCTGCATACCCCAGCCGTGGTTTTCGGAAGGGTGATGAAGGCCATAGGCGTACCTGAGTTATCGAAGAGAGTCGGATCAATCGCAAACACAGCCTCATGGGCCACGGGGCCGAGAGTGGTGTCGCTCCACCTAACCGCCACTATTTGATCAATAGAGGTGTCGCTAAGAGTAACGTCTTGGGTATCCGCAGGAACGCTTTGGGAGGACGTAGTGAGTGTGTCCCGCCAAAGCTGGCTAGACCAAATTAGCTCGTAACGGCGGGCGATAAACTCCTTGCACTTGGCAAGCGAATCGGAGTCGGTCTTCCCGACCTTCCCGCAGATGAAGGATGCCATGTCAGAAAGCGTCATACATTCTCCTTAATAGGTTGTTGTGGAATCGGTTCGGTTGTGAATCTCTCATACACCTCTCCGTCAATCTCCTCCGTGTAGGCCCCAGTCACACGATGCCCATCTGGGCAGGTGGCTGGGTAATAGTATTTGATTCCAACGGAGGCCAACTCGCCCTTGTTCCAAAGATAGAAAATGGTCTGCGGGTGCTGGATTCCGTTGATGGTTATCCCTATGGGAGTTGAGATGATTTGATTGTCAGATGTGATCCACATATAGTCTCCTATCTTGCTCTGGCGTATTTGAAGGGTGATTCGGCGAAGGCGGCAAAAATGTAGGTATTTGATGTAGTATTTCCTATTGCATCGGAACTTCTAATCTTGAATCCATTCGACAATGAATCTAGGATTGCAGTACCAGTAAAATTATTTTGCTCTGCCAATGAGTCATTTGGCCTAAGATACAGCGAGGCTACATTTGTCGCGCTTCTTGCAGTATCGACAATAAACCAAGTGTACGCAGAAATAGTGTCCTTAATCATCACACACCTTGGCCTAAACCCGCACCACACAAACGGCCCATCAGCCGATCCGTTACCTGTGTATCTTCCGAACTTGGAAAATCCATCCACCTCAGAGAATGCGTAGGCTATATAGGTATCGTTGTTGGTATTGACCGCCGCATTAGTTCCAAGCGAAAACACGCTTGCAGTTGGGCTTGTAGAGTTCCAGTAGTCTGTTCCCGTTGCCTTGGCCGCAGTTGAATTAAGAAGCAGATATTCCGTGTTTGCTAATGAGGCATGATAGACGGGCCAACCCTGATCCGCCCCAGCCGTGGTTCGAGCCTTGACAATAATCATCTTCGGGGCAACGCCAAGATTGTGCGAGATTGTGCGGTTGGCCCCGTTTCCTGTGTAGCTCACAATATCCACGCCATCCATTGCGGATTCATCCCAGCACCAAGCGACATAGGTAGATGTGCTTGTGTTTAGTTTGGCTAGGGTTCCGATTGTAAATCCTGCACTATCAAAAGATGTTATACCCTGAGATTGGGTAGTTTCATCCGTGGTTAGGTTAGAGCCTAAATCCTTTTGAACGCCTCTTGTTGTGTCATAGATGGCATGATCCGTTGCCCCGCTTCTCCCCTTGATCCATACAAGGTCAGGAGAAAACCCAAGGCTGGAGATGCTCTGGCTTGCGCCTGTTCCAGTATAAGTCACCACATCCATTGCCGTACTTGGTTTCTGGATTGTCGGCTGGTTTAGGTTCTGGGTGCAGAGAGCCTTGAAGCCAGACGGGGCTGTGTAGGCGAATGGGCGTTGGCCGAAGTTGACTGCAAATACCCCGTAAGACGAATTATAATTTGCAACAAACGCATAAAGATCAGAGCCAGAAGAAATTCCAACTGTTTGCGTGGATTTTAATGTGTTGTTTTGATAAAATGCTAATGTGTTTGCGCTTCTATCAAATGCGAGTCCAATAACCGTCCCCAATGTATTTCCAGTAAAACTTGTTGTAGATCCTGAATTGTAATTCGATATGTGTCCAGTATCAGTAAGATAGCAGGATGTTGCAGAGTTATAACTCCAAGCAGATACGGCTGATGGTGCGATTACCCCAATTCCTCCATAAGCACCACCAAATGTAGCTCCTGCTGGCCCAACAATAAGCGTTCCTTCCCAATACCACTTTCCAGATGAAGGAATTAAAAATGTTGAAGGAGATGCTTTCCACGCAGAAGCTCCATTATACTCAAGATTTCCGTTTAATAATGTTCCACCAGTTGTCGCTAATGGATTTAATGTTGCATAATTCCCCCTCACCTCCCCACCAATTCCAGTATCCGTTCCATAATTCGTCGGGCTATCCACAAGGCTGTCGTTGCCTGCACCAGCCGTGACGGAGAAGTTATTCACAGTCCAGTTGTTTCCGTTTCCGCTGGAGTCCTTGCCAAGCGTAGTCGCTGTCGCTCCTGAGTTGTCAGCAAACTTCAGATAAAACCCATTCGTCCCATACGTCCCGCTGTAAGCCTTGGCCTTCCAGCGGCCTGTGATGGCATCGGTCTCGCCGAAGCTGGATGGGGTTAGGGATTGGCCGTCCACAAAGTGATACTCGGCCAGATATCCATCATACTGACCAACACCACCAGCAACATATCCGCTGATTAACGCCGAAATTGAAGCCGTGTTAAATGTTATGGTCGAGTTGAGCGTGATATTACTTCTTGCATCAGTAGACCAAGAAGTTACCTCAGATCCGTTAATATAAACCTTACACCTATTAGCCGCTGTCGCCTGTGTGCTGTCAAAGGCTATGACCAAGTGATACCAAGCCGTAGGGTCTCTAAACTTGGCGGTTGAGGTCAGCGTTCTTGCGTTGCCATACCAAAGCATAAGCTCGTCAGAACCAGAAGGGGTATTGTCTGCAATGCTAAAGAAGTTTGTTCCGCTTGCGGCGAAAACAACCCCACCATATGACGATAAACTTCCTCCAAGGTTTCCCCTCTTATACCAAAGCGACAATGTGCATTTCTTTCCGTCTGTTGGAGTCCCGAAGGTTCTGGAGAGGTAGGCCGCATCATCATCATTGAACCGCAAACTCCGCTCAATGCGGTAGGTGTCGGAGTCGCCTTGGTTCCCCAGAAAGCCCAAGGGCATTACTGGATATGCCATATATTACAGGAAGTTCTGAGATGCTACGCCGATGAGGGAAGTTCCCTCGCAAACAAAAGTGATGACATCTGCCTTGGAGGCAGTCGTGGTAAGCGTTGGGGCTGTTCCACCGGAGAACTTGTAGTCGGATGAGAATGAAAGGGTTCTTCCTCCAATGGAGTCCTGTTTAACAATCAGGATATAGACATTCCCCTCAACCTTGTTTGTCGGATTGGAAAGAGTCCTGTTCCCTGCAAGCGTAACCCTAGCCACCTGATTAGACGCAAGGTTCCAAGAAATGTTGGCGGCATCGGTTAGTGTGGTGATTGCAAACCCGTGGGCCGTGGTGAAAGATTGGGCTGTACCAAGAACTGCAACGCTGGTCGTATCCGCTTTTGCACTTGTGACGGCGGCATCGGCTATGTCAGCCGTAATAACTGCGCCAGCGGCAATCTTGGCCGTGGTGATAGATGAATCAGCAATCTTGGCCGTGGTGATGGCTGAGTCGGCAACTTTTGGAGTCGTTACCCCAGAGTCGTTAATCTTGGCGGTAGTTACCGCAGAATCGGCAATCTTGGTTGTAGTGACTGATCCCGTGTCTAAAAGGTTGTTAGGCTTAATCTTACGCAGGTCGGTTGCGCTCGTGTCATAACCAAGGACAAAATCAGCGGCCCCGTCAATCGTGGTAAGCTCGGAGCGGTTAGTGATGATTTCCGAACCAACTGAAGCGTTAGCAACAATGTTATTCAGCTTTGCGGCTGTTACTGTATCTCCATCTGCAAAGCTCTGCGTAGTGGTGATTTCGGCCATAAATTAACTCCTGTTACGATGTAATTCTGTTTTTGATCCAATCAAATAAAAACGAGAAGATAATCCCAATTACAGTTGCCGCTCCAAGAATCTTTGCCCATATATGCTCTAACGCATTGACCCTGAGAGATATCCTCTCCACCCATTCCCCAAGCTCGGAAGATTGCTTTTCGAGAATGCCCATAATGTAGGACTGCCTTTCGACAATGTTCTTGAGCATCTCCTCCGTCCTTGCGAGGCGTTCCCGCAAGTCCGCTATGGATGGGTCGCCCATGATCAGAAGAGCCTATCGGAATCCTTCTTGGATTCTAGGTACGCAATCGCAACTGCAATGTGAATGATGGCCCCAGTAAGCTGGGTCGGGTCGCCAAAGCTTTTTCTCACCTTGGCATAGGAAAGGAGGTGCTTGGTGCGGGAATCATATCCGGTTTCGCCAGATTCCTTGTTCTCCTTCTTTGCCACGGATATAGCCCTCTCAAGGATCTCCCAATCGAGCCTTCCAAGGAAAAGCCTGCCCCAAGCCCAGAATAGAAAGCCAGTCAGCCAGTTCATTGCTTCCACCAGTCCGCCGAATCCTTCTCGCCAACGGCCTTAATCGCCTTTTGGGCATCTTTCAGATCAGTAGATAGAAACACCGCTGGCTCCCCATCCCGATAGCCCAACACCAGAAAGCCCTCCCGATAGAGGTAGTCTATGGCTTTGAGGGCTTCGGATTCGGGGATTTTCACAAATTCTCCGGCACGGGCGGGGCGAGGAACTGGAAGGCATCGCTCATGTGTTGTACTGCTTGGAATAGCTCTCCGCCGCCGAGGCCATCACAAACTGCACATATTCCGCATCCGTGTTGAGCCTGTCGTTTGAGTCTTCTGGCAGAGATGCGTTCCGCGCCTCACGGGCGGCGGCGATTCCTGCAAGGTGGGACGGATCGGTAATTTCGATTGTGAATGTCATTTCTTTTCCTCGGTTAGCTGTTTTTCAATTTCCTGTGCAATCGGCAACGCCAAGACGGAGGCGTTCAACCCTCCTGCCTTCACGGCGAGATCAAGGAGTTGCATGGCGTTTTTGGCTTGTTCTTCGGTGAGGGTTATTTGTTTCATAAATTACCAAGTAGCGATTGCCACTCGCT